>Ga0208113_1000361_pt1 | contig 23336 bp, 21 predicted proteins | sample Knorr_S7_td_NADW_FD_185598 | JGI IMG/M metagenome (GOLD analysis project Ga0208113, IMG submission 185598) | Marine microbial communities from Southern Atlantic Ocean transect - Knorr_S7_td_NADW_ad_2505m_LV_A (SPAdes) (version 2) | ecosystem: Environmental > Aquatic > Marine > Oceanic | place...
CCAGCAGGACGCTGCCCAGTATATTAAGTCCACCCGACGCTATGCCCCATAAGATAGCGACTATGACGCCCGGAATACCGCCGTCGATAGTCAGGAAGAATGTGGTGATGAACAAGGTCGTCGACAGAGAGATCAGGGCGAGCCTCCGAGGTGGATATCGGTCCGCGGATACCCCCCAGACCGGATTCACCAACGCGCCCAGAAGCGAGCTCAGGCTCAGGGCGGTCACGGCGATCGGCTGTGACATCCCTCCATCCACCAGGAAGGGCACGATTTGGAACCCTACGGTTGCCGAGGTCAGTATCGTCAGCATTTCTGCAACCAGGATGAACCAGAATGCCGTGGTCAACGCTGCTTGGCCTGCCGTCCATACATGCTCCGAGGCGTCGTCAGCCCCAGAATTTGAGTCAGTCTCGGCATCGGTTGTGGTCGGGCCGCCGACTGTTGGAGCGGGGTCGCCATCGGGCAACAGTCCGATGTCTTCGGGTCTTCGACGCATCATGATGAAAAGCGGCGCGATTAATACCAGGGAAAATACGCCCAGGTAACGGTAGGCTGCCCGCCAGCTGTAAGCAGCGGCGACAATCGAAATTATCTGGATGTTGATGGCTCCGCCGATTGGACGAAACGTGGAGGTCAAGCCCAGTGCCAGCCCTCTCTGGCGCTGGAAGAAGTTGATCGCGGCGGTCCGAGGGACAACTCCCACCAGAGTTGGGTTCCCGACGGCGCGGGCAATGATGTACCCGACGTAGAACTGCCACAGTTGCGATGAACCGGCAATAATGAAAAAGCACACTCCGGTTATCAAAACGGCCGGCGGCATCAGAATCCGAGGCCCGTATCTGTCGGACAGCCTTCCCATGAATGGCGTTATCACCGCGCCGGACCATGTTCCCGCGCTGACGGCAAGGGCCAGCGACCGGCGGTCCCAGCCCGTGTCGTCAGTTATGAGGCTCTGGACCCCTCCCAGCGTGACCTGTGCGACTCCGGTGGCAACGTAGGTGCCCAGCGCCCCGACGCCAAGGATTATCCATCCGTAGAATATGGGAGTGCGAGGCGTCCACGCCAAGAATGCTTTGATTTTTGACAACAGCGACCTTTCCGATGCCTTCCGTTGCGCCAGGGCATATATCGGGCCGCCACAACGAACTCCGGCTGGCAAAGGATAATCACTCTGAGCACAGGCTTCAACTGCTGGCTCTGCTATTCGCTGGTCGGCCGTGTCCCAAGTGCGGCTTCTGCTTGTAATCCGCTTCGACTTTTTGACGGTTGTCAACGTGTCCGTTTTTGACCGACAATGGTTTATGTGATAGTTTTCGTTAAATTGCCCTTGAGAAGGACGTATATGGCCCAAGCAGCACAATTGAGTCATACAATCCCTGCGAAAACACTCGATGGTATCGATACTTTCAGAAAAAGCGTTGTGGATTCGCTAAGCGACCAGGTAGTTTCGATGATCATCTAAGGCGGTGTGACGAGGGATGAATACTACCCGGGAGAATTGGATGTGAATATGTTGGTGGTTCTCAGAGATGTGGGCGTAGATATATTGGACAAATTGGTCAGGCCATATCAAAAAGGGTTCAAAGACATAATTCTAGATGTGATAGTCCGCACCGAAGAGCTACTTCGTAACTTGATGGATATTTTCCCTGCCCGATTTAAAGAGATGCAACAGGGCCACCTGTTAATTTGGGGCCAAGATGTGCTGACGGGTCTGGAAATATCCGATCATTACCCGAAACTCCGGACAGTCCAGGAGATCAAGAACCTCCAATTGAGGCTCCATAGAATCTGCGTATATATTTAAGATGAACGACGACGAGAAAGCGTTGAGGGCGCTAGAATATCGTGTCATGGAGAGCAACTACGATTTCATTTCCCATCTGACGGGATTCTGCCGCGTGCTGAGGGAACACGGCCTGCTCATCGGACCGCTAGAGACATCGGACGCCATTCGGGCGGTGAGCATGGTGGACCTGATGACCGAGGGCCGAATCTACTGGACTCTGCGGAGCCTGTTGGTTTCGAGACATGAGCAGTTGGCGACCTTTGATGTGCTGTTTGCCAGGTTCTGGAACTTTCAGCCTCTGCCCAGAGTTAAGCCCCCCCCAAACCCGTCAAACAAGTTCGGAGAGACCCGCACCACGGGGCGGGTTCCTCGGGCATTGGCGTTGCCTGAAGAAGACCATGAGTCCAAGGATACGTTGATTCAACTGGTTCGGACAGGGGCCAGCGGACGCCACGTCACCTCTGAAACCGACCTGAGCGTCCTGGATACCCAGGATATGTCCGAACTTTCTAGAATCGCATCCAGAATCGTTCGGGCGTTGGCATCCAAACCCGGGCGTCGGCGCAAGCGGCATCGTCGCAAGGGGACTCCAGACCTGCGGGGCGCCATGCGTATGAGCCTGACAACAGGTGGAGACCCTGTGCGTCTGCCTCGGATGAGACGAGTCCCTAAAGTTCCCAGGTTATTGGTTGCGCTGGATGTCAGTGGCTCGATGGATCGTTACGCTCGCCTGCTTTTGCAGTTGATGTTCGCGGTGGGCCAACACACAAAGCGTGTTGAGGCGTTCGTCTTCAGCACCACGGTCACGAGGGTGACACGAGAACTGTCCTCACCCTCATTCTCGGAGGCGTTGACGCGAATAGGCGGGGCAGTCACTCACTGGTCTGGAGGGACGAGGATAGGCGAGTCGCTGGCCGATCTCAACACCAATTATGACTATCTGTTGAATCGCCATACGACGGTGTTCCTGCTTAGTGACGGGTGGGAGACCGGCGATCCGGATGATCTGGCGCAAGCGTTGCGAAGGATCCAGCGTCGAGTGCGTAGCGTCGTGTGGTTGAATCCGCTGTTGGGCACTCGTGATTTCCAGCCTCTGGCGCGGGGCCTTCAAGCGGCGGTGCCTTATGTGGACCACTTTGTGCCCGCTGCCGATGTGGAACATCTGAAGCGGCTTCCAGCGCTGTTGCGTTCGTGATCGAGCGTCGATATGCGTGTCATGATGCCTGCCTAGCCGTCTATCGTGTGCCTCACTTTGTTTGAAAGCTCAGTCTGCGAAACGGGTTTTTGCAAAAAATTACCATCCGGTGCAAAAATCTCTCTCGCCGCGACTAGGTCATCTGAATATCCAGACATGTAGATGATTTTCCTTCAGGGAAAGATGCTCTGTGGATTCCTGCAAGCTCCCTGCCACCCATGATGGGCATGACTACATCAGTTAGCAGCAGGTCGATGTCCTCGGACCTGCAACTTTCTATGACCTTGATGGCCTCTAGTCCGTTAGAGGCTCCCAGAACTTTGTAACCATGAATTTCGAAAGCTTCTAAGGTGATTTCTCGGACAGCCTCTTCATCCTCGACCAACAGCACGCTTTCCGATCCGCCAACCAAGTCATTAAACGGTTCAACCTCGGCAGGCGCATCAGGCTGATCGGCGCTCTTGGGAACATATAGAACAAAAGTGGACCCTTCGCCCGATCGACTCTCCAGCGTTATGTGACCGTGATTTTGTTTGAGAATACCGTAGCAGGTGGAAAGTCCGAGACCTGTGCCCTCGCCCACGCCCTTCGTGTTGAAGAACGGCTCGAAAGCCCGCGCGGCCACATCTGAGGTCATGCCGAACCCGTCGTCGCTGACAGTGATTTTCACATACCCTCCGGGCGAAAGTTCCGGGTCCAGATTCATGCTTTCTGCGCCCAGAGTTACACTTTCGGTCTGGATCGTCAGCCTGCCTCTAGCAGGCATGGCATCGCGGGCATTCACCACGAGGTTTATCAAAACCTAGTCCATCTGACCGGGATCAAAAAGCACGATTCCCGGGTCTTCGGATAGTTCCAGATTCAGGTCCACATGTTCGCCTATCAACCTGCGCAGCATCTTATCCAGGGTTTTCGTCTGCTCGTTAGTTGACAGCATAATTGGCGCCGTGATCTGGTGCCGGGAGAAGGCGAATAGTTGTCGAACGAGACCTGCGCCACGTTCTGCGGCTGTTGTTATCTGCTTGATGTAGTTTCCGTTGACCCTCTCATCTAAGACCAATTGGTTGTCTGCCAGTTGAGCGAATCCGAGTATGGCAGACAGAAGGTTATTGAAATCATGAGCGATGCCGCTGGCGAGTTTTCCTGCCAACGGCATTTTTGATCCACTAAGGTGCTGGGATATGCGGTCCCCTGCAACATATCTGGTCGTGAATGTGTGATCATTCTGGTCGATGAGATTGACGGACAACATCGAGAACGGCACCAACGAACCGACACGGCTGGCGAATATCTCGTAAATATCGCTGACGTCAGGAACAGAGCTCGCGATCCTGCCCAACTCTCCAACCGCAGCGCGTTCATCAGCCATCTTTCGGACATTGTTGTCGGTGTGCACGAGAGATTCGTTGGCCGATTCCAGGTCACGCTGTTGACGTTGGCTATTCCTGCAACCGTTCCACACAATGGCGACTAGAGCAAGGTATAGAATGCCGAATCCGGCGCTGACTGCAAAGCCATCTATCGACCTGTGGTCCCGGAGATTCCCCGCCATGTTGATTATGGGGCAAGACGCCTCCGGCGGAACTGCGTCTCCATTTTTCATCGCTTCGGTGTGCTGCTTAATAAACTGAAATACTCGGCGTCCCTTTCAGCCCGGATCAACGTAATCACTGTCGCGAAAATGGCGATCGCCCCGAAACTCAGCAACGCAAACCGAAAGAAGGAATTGTGCCTGGGATGACTTAACAAAAATTCTATTCTCACGTGCTCTGTGGACGAAAAGCGATCGCTCGGTTGGAATTCCGGGATCGTCGCTGTTGCTGATGATCTAATGCCCCTACTCATCCACACAATGAGCCTCCGCTGGCGCGATTCGCCACGGGCGCATGGCTAACGCGCAACCCTCTTTCGTAAATCCGAAAGGAGTTCCTAACTAATGTACACTTCTGCCCTACGGCTTAAACGAATAATCAGCAACCACTGTTTTGAGCTATGAACCTTTCTGTTCTGAAACCTCGACACGACAGGAATATCCTGTTGCTGAATTCGTCAGGCCACGGCTCCAAAATACGAAAGTCTGACAGATCATGCCCGCTCGACACCAGTGTGGTTATAATGGTGGCGGCGAGTCTCAAGGAAAACAATTCGGAGCCAACGATGATTAAGCACTTCTCAGTCCTCTATGTCGGCCAGATCGACCTGGAGAACGTGGGGGCGAACGGAACCCCAGCCAACGAGCGGATATACTCGAACGATCGCCTGATCCAAGGGTTTGAGACGGCAGAATTGGCCGCCAAACTGATGGACGATCTGGGGTTCTACGCCCTCTGGATGGCGGAACATCACTTCCAGCGAGAGGGTTACGAGGTCATTCCAAACCTGATTTTGCTGGGCACTCACCTCGCGGGTCTGACCAAGCAGTTGAAGTTCGGATGTGGATTCAACGTCGTTCCCATGTGGCACCCGCTACGTCTGGCAGAGGACTACGCTACCGCAGACATACTGACGGGCGGCAGAATCATTTTCGGCGTTGGCCGTGGCTACCACAGCCGCGAAGTGGAGACTTTCGGGTCGCCAGTTATAGACAATGACGCAAACAGAGAACTGTTCGAGGAACAGATGGAAGTGATCACTAAGGCCTTCTCAGAAGAATCGTTCTCTCACAACGGCAAGCACTACACCATCCCGCCCGAAGTCCCGTACAGAGGATACGACCTCAAGGAAATAACGCTGGTCCCGCGCCCTGTCAACCAGCCGGTGGAAATCTGGCAGCCAATCGTAAGTGGCCGCACAGTAGATTACATCGCCAAGAGAGGGATCAAGGGAATGATCGACCTGACAGGCGAGTCGCTGGTCGAGGAGATGTTCGCTATTTATCGAGATGCCGCTGCGACTGTGGGGCGTGACTTGGCTCCCGGAGAAGACCTTGCTCTGGGAACAGGGTTCTATCTCGCAGCCAATCAGGCTGAGGCCATCGAAAAGCTGAGGCCGTACCACGACGAACGCTATAAGTGGTTTGCGCCCTTCGGATTCGTGCGGTACACGGATGAAGAAGGCCGCCCCTGGGGCACTCCTGGCGCTCCGGCCCGCGAACCGCACATTGAGGACGGTGTTGACCAGAAAGCGTGGATTTGCGGATCGCCGGAGGATTTTGTGAGTTTCCTCAAAGACATCGAAACCAAGTACCCTGGGCTTGAGCACTTCGTTTTGCACTGGGCGGAAGGAATGCCCAGGGATGAGTTTTTCGATCAACTTCGAATATTCGCTCAAGAGGTAATGCCGCACTTTGGATCCGACAGATAATGTCGGAGAGTGTCACTAGAGATTGAGGGCGATACGTTCAACTGGGTTGGGTTAGTAATCTCGGTGGTTCTGTTCGGATTGTGCGTCGGATGTGCTGCCAACGAAGCGACGGTTGTGTCGTTGGCTAAAGCTGTCGAGATTTCGGTTACTCCGATTCAGCTTGTCCCAACATCAGTCGCGACTCCTGAGGTCGCGGTTCCCACGCCTGCACCTGTGCCATCAGCAACTCCGGAACCTGAGCCAACGGCCACAGCGACCATGTTGCCCACGGCGACGCCCGTCCCATCTACTCCGACTCCGGGTCCGACGCCGGTAACGATCAGATCGGCGAGCGATATTCCTATGGCGCATGATTTCGATCTGGCGTTATTCAGCGGCGGAACATTGACAATGTCTGGCCTGCGCGGGCAGATTGTAGTGTTGAATTTTTGGGCCTCGTGGTGCCCACCGTGCCGGTGGGAGATGGCCTCATTCGAGACCATATACCAGGAATACCGCGATCAGGGCGTGATATTTGTGGGTGTGGCGGTGTCTGATTTCGAGGAAGACGCTCGCGAATTTGCTGAGATGATCGGAGTGACATATCCTATGGGGCGCGACTTGAGCGGCATCGCTCGCGATTATCGTGTTCTTGGTCTTCCTACCACCGTTTTCATAGACTCAGAGGGACAGGTCACAAGGTTCCTCAAGAACGCCGCCAACGAGGCGGTGTTGCGGCTGTTCATTGAAGGGCAGATCAATGCGCGCGGAGGTTAGCCGTCGATTGACCTGATGCTGGTGTTCGGTGTTGTTGCGGTCATTCTGCTCGTAACCGCACTGGCGTCGTGATTCGTAGAACGTTTTCCGTTGTCGTTCCCTCTCATGTTTCTGGGGCTGAAACTTGTTCTCGGAAAGCAAGGATTTGGCGCAATCGAGTTGGGGCCGCACGATCAGATTCTTGAGGTGACTGCCACCCTGACCCTTGCCCTGGTGCTATTCCTAGACGCCGCTCAACTTCAGATCAAGGAACTCGGACGCCGTTGGCTTGTCCCGTCCCTCATTTTGGGCTCTGGAACCGCATTGGTAATCAGCCTGGGAGCAGTGCCGTTGGCGTTGCTGATCGGATTCGGCTGGGTCATAGCGTTCATAAGCGGTGCCATTCTGGCGTCGACCGATCCGGTTGTTCTTCGCGAAATTCTGAGAGACCACCGAATTCCCCGCTCCGTGCGCCAGGTTCTGAGGATCGAGGCAGGGAGGAACGACATTGTGGCGCTCCCCGTGATTCTCGTGCTAATCGCCGTCGCAACCGGCGATGTGGGAGGCGGAGGGCAGTGGGTGTCGTTTCTCCTGAAACTGCTGGTGCTAGGTCCGGCAATCGGGTTTGCTATTGGCGGTGTTGGCGCATGGTTCATGCGCCAACTACGAAACCGATGGCGGCCCACATCGGTAAGAAGCGAGTCGTAGCGACCTTCGTTGACCTCTTCATCGTCCGCCCGAAACCGACCGTGACGCATGAAGGTGATGTAAATCGAATTGTCCATAATGACCATCCTCCAGCGTCCAATTGTGCCGTATTACACCGCGTACCGGACTACAGCCTCTGGGTTTAACTCAAGACCCAGGCCGGGCCTATCCCGGAAAGGCGACCACATGCCGTCCTGTTGTTGTGGGAATTCCTTGTACCAGATACGATCTCCCTGAAGGGAGACGTTCATGTACTCCACAACCTTGAGGTTTGGCGTCGCGCATGCCAGATGCAGATGCACCAACTGGACGGCGTGAGGCGCCACAGGCAGGTTGAAGGCGTGGGCCATGTGGGCGACCTTCATCCACTCGGTGACGCCCCCGACTCGGCTCACGTCTGGCTGAACGATGTCCACCCCGTTCCTGCCGATCAGGTCACGGAAACCGTACTTCGTGTACTCGTGTTCTCCCGTGGCGACGGGGATGTTGATGGCGTCGCAAATCTGGGCCAACCCTTCAATGTCATCTGCTAGCACCGGCTCTTCGAACCAACCCACTTGATATTGCTCGAATTCCTTAGCCATGTAGATGGCCTGCTTAGGATAGTATCCATTGTTGGCGTCGATGTAGATGGCCACGTCGTCACCCACGGCCCGCCTCACAGCGGACAGACGTTGCAGGTCTTCGCGCTCCGATTTGCCGAAATCCTTGGCCACTTTCATCTTCACGCGAGATATGCCCTGCTCGACGTGGCCGGTCATCTCTTCGATAAGTTCTTGCTCGGTGAAGTTGGTCCAGCCGCCTGAGCCGTAGATGGGAACCGAATCTGTGTAGGCGCCCAACAGCTTGTAGAGCGGCAGGCGCAGCGCCTTGGCTTTCAGATCCCATAAACTTATATCCACGGCAGACAGAGCGCAGAATGCCAGCCCTTTACGACCGTAACCACGAACCCTCCAGAACATATCGTTCCACAGCTTTTCGATGTCGAAAGGGTCCTGCCCGATGAGAAGGTCTTTGAGTCCGTTCTCCACAACCTCTCGCACTCCTGGCGATGCCTGGCCTATCCCCAAACCTTCGTAGGCTTCGTCGGTCTCGATGTGGACGAAAAGTTGGCTCCTGCCTACTGCGCCGTCAGGTGGAGTCGGGATCGTGGCGTCCTGAATCGCGCGGCCTTCCGGGTAGTGCAGGACGGTTGTCGAGACGTTGGTGATCTTCAAGTTTGTGTCCTTAACGATGGTTTCTTGAGGATGTTAGACGATCGTCCGGGCTCGCTGCGTGCCTAAATGTCTCGGAAGTTCAGTTCTTTTTCCTCTGTTACCTTGTCTTCGTCGATGGCGAGACCAAGACCCGGTCCTTGCGGCACTTTGATGATACCGTTTTCTGGAATCAATTGGTCTTTCAGGAAGAACTGGTGAACTGAGTTCCACTTGATGAGAAACTCCTGGATCGGGCAGGTCACAGGGGACTGTGACGCAATCAGGTGGGCCGTGGCGTGGGAACTGTGGCCGTGGGGAATCACCGGCAGGTCGAAGGCAGATGCCATCGCGCAGATCTTCAGCATTTCGCTGATGCCTCCGCACCAGTAGATATCAGGCTGCAAAACGTCCATCGCCTTGTTCTCGACGATGGGACGGAATCCCCAGCGGGTGTACTCGTGCTCTCCGCCAGAAATAGGGATCGCAGACGATCGTTGAATCTCGATATAAGAGTCCAGCTTGTCGGCCAGCACCGGTTCCTCCAGCCAACGGATGTCGTACTCGGCCAGCCGCTGGCTCATCTTTATGGAGTAAGGGACGTCCCATGAACTCCAGGCGTCCAGCATGATGTCCACATCGGGGCCGACGGCGTTGCGCAGGGTTTCGGCAAGTTCAAGATTGCGGCGGACGCCGTCCTTGCCGTCGGTGGGGCCGTCTCGGAAGAACCACTTCGAGGCGGTGTACCCTTGCTCAACAAATTCCTTAGCTCGTCGGGCGGCGGCTTCGGGCTCGATAGAGAAACCCAGAGCGCTGGCGTAAGCCGGAATCTCGGTTCGCGTCGGGCCTCCCAGGAGGCGGTGGACCGGTTGCCCGAACGCCTTGCCCTTCAAATCCCACAGTCCGCAGTCCACGACGCTGATCGCCATCATCGTCTCGCCCTTGCGTCCGTGGATTGCGTTTCGGTACATCTGGTCCCATAGCATCTCGCTAGCAAGCGGGTCAGAACCTACGAGGGTTCCTCTCAATTGAGTGTCGATGATAAACGCCTCGTGACGGCTGAAGGGGCCGGTGAGTCCGCTCACGCCATCGTCGGTATGGATTTCGAGGAACGCAGAGCGCATCGCGTATCGTCCATCGCCAAGACTGCTAGAGTAGTTCGCGCCTTCTGTGCGGAAATCAGGGTAGATGTCCACGGGCCGCACTAAGCGTTCTTCCCAGAAGGGATCGGGATGCTCCATGATGCCGTTGAGTTCGCGAATCTTCAGGTCAGTGATCTTCATTGGCAACGCTCCGGAGGAAAATTGGTGTTCACGTCCGAGATTTAAGCAGTTTCATGCGCCGGATATGATACTTCAACCGAGCGTCGTGCGCCACCAATTCTAGGTGCTTCCAGTAGGAAATGGAAGCAATCGAAACGGGCTTTAAAGACGTGCAGGTTGCGGACGTGGTGTCACCGCATCCGCGTCAGTCTCAATATCGACGACACTTGGCGCGCCGCCATCTGGAACAGATATTGGTCATTAAAGTAAAAAAGCTCGGTGCTTGCACACCGGGCCGAGTTTTTTCACTGTTGGTCCGCGTACCTAGGTTTCGATCTGGTGTGGCCATGCCGCCGAACTGAGTGTTCGAAAAATCACGGCCAAGCAGTTTAGGTTACGCGAGCCGCAAGTTTTTCGCTTCCCCAACTGGCTATATCGGCAATCCTTGCCTTGCGTCTTCGCAGACAGCGGGGGTTACGGAAGGAAACTTCCACACGTCGTTAACAACGTATGCGCGCATGAACTTCCACGGCCTTTGGGCTTTCCCCTGTATGGCGGATAAATAGGGGGTATACTTGATATTCTATGAGAATCAACGAGCTGTTGTGGTGTCAAACGTTTCGAGGCATGTTAGATTGAAGAATCCGTAAAAACAAATCGCAGCTTGCTCCCCACAGTCATGCGTAATTACAATCACGGTAGATGCACATAGGCCACGACGGAATCGCGATAGATAGGAATCCCAACAATGCCAATCGACACACTGATATTTGACCAGGGCGGCGTGCTGGTCTGGACCAGATGGGACAACGTCACCACAGCATGGGCGGAACTCAGACACACGACCCCTCAGGAAATAATGGACCGCATGCTGAAAGGCGATGCCTACGCTCCCTTCATGAGAGGCGAGATAGAGCGGGCGGAGTTTCGGGAGCGTATGTGTGCCCACCTCGATATCCAGCAGACGATTGACGAGTTTGATGAGTTGTGGCGATCGGCCATCGAACCCAATCCAGACATTGTGCCGTTGGTCGAGAGTCTGTCGTCACGTTATCGAATGGTCATCGGCTCCAACACTGACGAACTGCATCAGCAGCGCGGAGAAAGCGTCCAGCCGATAATCGCCACCTTCGACGACTTTCTGCTGTCTTACGAATTAGGTGTCTTGAAACCCGATCCTGAGTTCTATGAAAAGGGCTTGGCGAAACTTGGACTCACCCCCGACCAGTGTTTCTTCACCGACGACCGCCAGAACAACGTGGACTCGGCCATCAGCGTCGGAATCCAGTCCGTGCGCTTCGAGTCTGTGCCTCAGTTGGAGACGGCATTAGAGGCACTGGGCGTGTCATGTTCAGGTGTGTAGATCAGGTCGCAATGGACATTCGGATGCGTCAACATTGCGCCATGATATCAAGAGCTTCGGCGAAATGTGAAATTGCAGGCGTTGAATTTGCTGAATTTTTGAAGCCCTGGTGAATGTCAAGGCTTCTTCATTTCATCAAATTTTCATAAGATGACGCCCAAGTCCTGAAGCCCAGTGATGTCATCCCAGGTGTAGCCCAGGGTTAACAACACTTCCTCAGTGTGTTGGCCCAATTCGGGCGCGACGCGAATTATTCGGTTGGGCGTCTCGCTGTACCGGATAGGGTGGTCTGCCAATTTGACTGGGCCGAGATCGGGATGCTCCACTTCGGCCATGTACCCGTTGGCAATTACCTGGGGGTCGTCAGCCAACTCTTGCAGGCTCTGTACCGGAGAGAAGATGAAGTCTCCCGACGCGTTCAGAATCTTCGCCCATCGGTTGTAGGTCTTTTGGGCGAATGTGTCATCCAAAATTTGGATCAATTCCCTTCGATTCTCTCCTCTGGCCGGAGTGTCGTGGAATCGAGGGTCGTCCACAAGGTCTTCCAAGCCCAGCGCCTGGGTGAAGGACACCCAGTAGCGGTCTGCCTGGAAATTCGCCAGCATGATCCAACGTCCGTCGCCGCATTTGTAATGGTTCGCCAGTGGATTGTAGGCGTTGTCGCGGGGCGGATTCGAGCTGAGGTTGATCTCCGAGTTGGGTTTGTCGCGAGTCAGCGACCCCATGCTGACGGCCAGGCCTTGGAGCCACATGGAACTGGACAGATGAGAGATATCCACCCGCTGTCCGACGCCGTGGATGTTTCGGGCTACCAGCGCGGCTAGAATTCCCCAGGCCAGCGTGATTCCGCCGATCTGATCTCCGATGACACCCTGGACCGGATACGGCTCGGCGCCGTCAGGGCCTGTAGCGAACATCAGGCCACTCCTGGCCTGGGCCGCCGAGTCCAGAGCAGGTTCCCCTGAGTCCGGTCCCAACGGGCCGTAACCGGAACCGGAGGCGTATATCAGCTTTGGATTGAGTTTCTTCAAGTCGTTATAGCCGAGGCCCAGACGTTCAGCAACGCCCTGTCGGAAATTCTGGATGAACACATCGGCGTCCTCCACCAGCTTGCGGACGATCTCGATTCCTTCAGGTTTTTTGAGGTCCAGCGCCACGGATCGTTTGTTTCTGTGATTGGCTTCGAAGTAAGCGTTGCGTCCGGCGGGCAGACTGCGGTCCACGCCTCCCGCGGCGAACACGGCTCGCCCGGGGTCGCCGTCCAGGGACTCGATCTTGACGACGTCTGCTCCCAGGTCACCCATCATTGTGGCGGCAACCGGGCCGAACTGCCAGATTGTCCAATCCACCACTTTGATGCCCTGCAACGCGCCTGGTTTGTAGTTCCTGTTGGCTCCGTCAGAATCGTATTCATCAGGAATTGAGGCGGATGGCCATTGCGTTGGTTTCCCAGGCACAACGATAGGGACTTCGTTCACAGATCCCATCGAGTCGGTCCTGCCGTGGTGGTGAAGCCAGGCGGTGTAAGCGGCGAATAGTGCGTCTACGTGGTCGTGGTCCAGCTTGCCATCGTATGCTTTCAAGCCTGGAATCATGCCTTCCAGTCGCTCCGAAAGGAAATTATGGCCCTCACGGGTGGTCTTTTTGGGCAAGGGCTTGCCTAGCAGCCTGACCTTTGCCGCGAAAGGATATACTTCGATGACCTGAAACCCCAATACCTCGAATCGTTTCGCTAACTCAATGGCTCGGTATATCATCGGCTTGATGATGGACCGCTTGGTAGTCACGTAGAGGCCAATGCCTTCGGCGATCAGTTGTCGCTCTCCAACACGACCTTTGAAGGAGTGGATGGACTGACAATCGTGATCCTCCTCCAGGCAGTCCATGCCTTCGGGAAATCCCAGCGGAGAGTCGATAGCGATTATTGGCGGACTATGAGCTTCGGCAAGCGCCACCATATCGTCGTCGGTGGACAGCTTGGTGACGCTGACCAACCCGCCGTGTTCGTCGAGAATGGCGCAGGCAGTTGGCTTTTGCTCTTTCGTTGTCAGATCAATCCCCAGGAACATCTTTTGTGTTGGTCCTTTGTTGGATTCCAAATGTGTGCGCTGCGAGTGGGGCTAGTTAGTCGTCTTCGTCGCTGCTCTCGGGAATGGTCATTTCCAGGTTGTTAGCCAGATTTCCATCTCGGACAGACTGAAGCGCGGCGGTGTAGGGGTCCAGATCGCCGGACTCGACCCTGCTTAGAATTTCGGATAGCGGGCTGTTGGAATTCATAAGCTTTGACAGTGTCGCTGTCAGCGTCTCGCTCACGGCTTGAGTAAATTCCTGGCGTCTCCGTTGGCGGCGACGATCCTCAAGAATGTCTTCGTCTTGCTGGATTTTCTGATGATCTCCGAACGCTTCGTACAATTCCTCGATGCCCTCGCTCGTGTGAGCTTGGGTGAACAGGACCGGAGGCTGCCAGTCTGATTCGCCAGGCGGGTTCAGACTGAGCATGCCTCGAATTGCGGTCGCAAGCTGGATCGCGCCATCGCGGTCGGCCTTGTTGACCACGTAAATGTCGGCAATCTCCATAAGTCCAGCCTTCATAGCCTGCACAGCGTCTCCGGCTTCGGGAACCATCGTCACCACAACAGTATCGGCTACGCCCATGATGTCGAGTTCAGTTTGGCCGACGCCTACGGTCTCGACGAAAACCAGGTCTTTGCCTGCGGCGTCCAGAAGACGGACCGCTGCGTTGCAAACGTGAGAGAGGCCGCCGTGGACTCCCCTTGTCGCGAGACTTCGGATAAAAACGTTGCGGTCAAGGTAATGGGTCTGCATGCGGATGCGGTCGCCCAGCACCGCGCCTCCGCTGAACGGGCTCGTCGGGTCCACAGCCAGAACTCCGACACTCAACCCCTTGCTCCGCGCCACCGTGACCAGCGCGTCCACCAACGTGCTTTTGCCCGCGCCGGGAGGGCCGGTGATTCCAACGCAATAAGCGTTTCCGGTGTGGGGATGAACCTGACGCATGACATCGCGGAGGTCGTGGTCGCTGCGCTCGATGCGGGTGAAGAGGCGGGCTAGAGAACGGCGGTCGCCGGCCAGAGATTTCTCCACAAGCTGGTCCAGTCTTGCGTCCACGGCGTTGAGTGTCAGGCGGTGTCGAGGGCGCGGATAAGGTTCGCCATCTCGACGGCTCCGACTCCGGCGTGGTAGCCGTTGTTGCCCGATTTGCCGCCGGCGCGATTAATGGCCTGCTCCAAAGTGTCGGTGGTCAGCACGCCGAATATGACAGGCACGCCTGTGGACACCGAGACGTTGGCGATGCCCTTCGCCGCTTCGCCTGCAACGTGCTCGTAGTGGCCGGTCTCGCCGCGAATGACTGCGCCGAGGCAGATCACGGCGTCGTAGCGTTCCGACTCGGCCATTTTCTTGGCAACCAGCGGAATCTCGAATGAACCTGGGACCGATGCCACGGTGACGTCGTCGTCCCGCACTCCGTGCGCCGAGAGGGCCGACTTCGCGCCTTCGAGAAGCCGAGAAGTTATGAAATCGTTGAAAGTTGCCACGACGATTCCGACTCTCAGGCCGGAGCCATCTAGACTGCCGTGGAGTTCACGGGTCATTCCGCCACCTCTGCGGAGCTATCCATCCGAATCGGGTCCAGCAGGTGGCCCATGCGAGTTCTCTTGGTCTCAAGATAGCGCTTGTTCTCTTCGGTGACCGAGGCGATTATTGGAACTTGCTCGACGATCTCCAGTCCAAAGGCCTCTAGCCCAACTCGCTTTTGAGGGTTGTTGGTCAGCAGGCGCATCTTCTTGACGCCCAGGTCAATGAGAATCTGCGCCCCGACGCCGTACTGTCGGGGGTCTGGAGCGAACCCCAGGGCAATGTTAGCCTCTACGGTGTCCAACCCATCATCTTGCAACGCATACGCTTTGAGCTTGTTGTGCAGCCCGATCCCGCGTCCTTCTTGTCGCATGTACAGGAACACGCCGTTGGGGTGCCTCTGAATCTCCTGGAGGGCCAGAGCCATCTGATCGCCGCAATCACACCGAATGCTGCTAAACACGTCTCCGGTCAAACATTCGGAGTGCACCCGGACTATGGTTGGCTCGTCCGCTTTGATTGTGCCTTTCACAAGCGCGATATGCTCGTTGGCGTCGACTATGCTTCTGTAAGATACGGCCATAAACTCGCCGTATTCAGTCGGGACTCGCGCTTCAGCGGCGCGCTCGATTAGGCGTTCATGCTCTCTTCTGTAAGTGATGATGTCCGCGACGGTGACTACTTTGATATCGTGCTGGTAGGAGAAATCTTCCAACGTTTCCATACGCGCCATTGTGCCATCGTCGGCCATGACTTCGCAGATGACAGCGGCGGGGTATTGACCGGCTAACCGCGCAAGGTCAACGGATGCCTCTGTCTGGCCCGCGCGTTTGAGGACTCCACCTTCCATGTAGCGAAGCGGGAAGATGTGACCGGGTTTGCCGAGGTCTTCTGGGAGAGTTTCAGGGTCAATCAACGCTTTGATAGTCGCAGATCTGTCAGCGGCTGATATACCTGTTGACGCGCCCTTTAGCACATCGACGGATACGGTAAATGCAGTGCTGAGGCGCGCAGTGTTGTCCTGAGTCATCATGGGAAGGCGGAGCTGTTCCAGTCGAGGGCCGAGCATAGGGACACAAATGAGCCCTCGCCCGTAAGTTGCCATGAAGTTGATGGCCGCGGGAGTGATCTTCTCGGCGGACATCGCCAGATCGCCCTCGTTTTCGCGGTCCTCATCGTCGACGATGATGACCATCTTCCCTGCTCGGATATCTTCTATCGCATCCTCTATTTTGGATACAGGCATAGGTTTGCGCCTCCGTGCGGCCTCAAAGCTCGTCAGCCAAATCCACCGGCAAATGTGGCCCTGTTGCTAATCGCTCGACATACTTTGCGATCACGTCAGCTTCCAGATTGACGGTGTCTCCGACCTTCCGCGCTTTGAAAACCGTGTGTTCCCAAGTGAACGGGATGATCGTCACGCTGAATGTGCGACTATCACAGTTTACTACCGTCAGGCTTGCGCCGTCCACAGTCACAAAACCCTTTTCAACCACGTATCGCATTACCGGAGATTCCGCGGAGAAACGCACCATCATCGCTTCGCCATCTGGCTCGATGCTTTCGACGATGCCGGTCCCGTCCACGTGACCCTGAACGATGTGGCCTCCGAACCGACCATCGGCCTTCATCGGACGTTCAAGATTTGTGAAATCTCCAGCGGATAGCTGCCCGAGATTTGTGCGTCTGAGAGTTTCCGGAACCGTGTCCACGGAGAAGCTTTTTGAGTCCATTTTGGTTACTGTCAGGCAGGTTCCGTTGACGTTGATACTATCGGAGACCTTGAGGTCGTCCATTACAGTCGAGGCGTCGATAGTAAGGTGTCCGGGTATTATCTCCTGTACGGTTCCCACCTCTTCCACGATCCCTGTGAACATTTTCAATTCTCCGCTCAGGTTTGCCTGATTCGCGACGACATCTCGTCGGTTCGGACTGCGTCTTCTTAGTTTGTGGACTGAATAATACCATGCGGCGCAAATGAATAGGACAGAGCCGTGTAGCCCTGTCCCTATAATTCGATCTGAAGCCCCTCAACCTCAAGTGTCTAATCTGAGGCTTCGGGCAAACCTGTGTTCTCGGAAATACCGAGCATTAGATTCAGGTTTTGAATCGCCGCTCCGCTGGCGCCCTTGCCCAGGTTATCCAGCAAAGCGACTAACAGCAGGTGCCCCGAAGGGTGGGGGACGACGTGAAGTTCGATCAGGTTGGTGTCGTTGCAGGACTGCGGGTCGAAGCTCCATTCGTCTACGGCCCCTGGTTCAGCCATCGGGGCCACTTTGACGAACGTTTCGTTCTCATAGAGCTTGTGGAACGTTTCCCAGACTTTCGCGCCGTCGGCGCGCTGAGAGAGAAGAGACGCATGGATCGGAACCTCAACCCGCATCCCACAGCGGAACGGGCCGACTGCCGGCACGAACTGTGGTTCAGCGGTCAGGCTGGCGTACTTCACCATCTCTGGGATGTGTTTGTGCATTTTGTCGAGAGAGTAGGGGACCTCGTGGGGAAGCGACTCTAATCCAATATCCGGACTCTCCCATTTTTCGATCATCGAACGACCGCCACCGGAGTAGCCGGAAAGGGCGTGTATCGAAAACGGTGCGTCTTCAGACACCAACCCGGCGTCGATGAGCGGCCGCGTCAGAAGGACAAATGCAGATGGATAGCAGCCGGGGTTAGAGACGTTCTTCGCCTGGATGATCGATTCACGCTGCCCCGAGTGAAGCTCAGGAAGGCCGTACACCCAATCGTCGGCGACGCGGTGGGCGGTGCTAGCGTCTATGAGTCGGGTGTCGGAATCTTCTGTCCAGCTTGCCACCTCGCGTGCGGCATCGTCGGGTAGACAAAGGACCGCTATATCTGACTCCAAGATCGTGCTTCTACGTGCATCGGCGTCCTTTCTCAGGTCGTCCGGCAGAGTCACCAACTCAACGTCTGTGCGGTCCGCCATCCAGTCACGGATACGCAGCCCTGTGGTGCCAACATGGCCGTCGATGTATACTTTGGGAAGCATGTTCCTGATCACCTGATCCTTTCGAGGCGTCTTGCGATGATGAATAAGACTATACCACCGCACCGAGTCGAATTGGAATTTCTTCTCAGGTTATCGTGAAATTACAGGCCGCAATACCCGATGATCGCCACATCATCTCCGAATTCTCGCAACTTTACGCGGTTGAGGCGAAGGGCATCGACCATGCGCTCCGAACCCAAACCTCCCACAGGTGACAGAGCCGATCGGCCTCCGATGATCACCGGAGCGACAAACGCGATAACCTTATCGACCAAGTGAAGGTCGAACAGTGAGCCTATCAATGACCCTCCTCCTTCGACGAAAACGCTGGTGATTTCCCGGCGTCCAAGTTCTTGGATCAAGGCAGGCAGGTTAACCTTCCCGTCAGAGTCGAGTATATATACTACCTCGGCGCCGTGAATCTGAAGACCTGATTCGGCGACAGCCACCAGCGTGTCCCCAGGCTCTGACAGCAGACGGGCGTCGTGGGGAATCCGGCCTCGGCTATCGACGATGACTTTCAATGGCTGGCGGGGCAGAGCGGAGCCTTCGTGATTCCGAGCCGTGAGTTGGGGGTCATCAGCCAGCACAGTCCCTATGCCTACCATGATCGCATCGGATGCTGCCCGAAGTTGGTGGACGTAGGCACGCGATTCTTCGCCCGTGATCCACTTTGAGTCGCCAGTTCGGGTTGAGATCTTTCCGTCGAGGCTGGCGGCGAATTTCACGGTCACAAGAGGCAAGCCAGTTGTGATGTGCTTGGCGTGAGGCTCGATCAGTTCTCTGGCCTCGTCCTCGCGTTCTCCAACGTGGGTTGGAATGCCTGCCTCGCGCAGGATTACAACGCCGCGCCCTGAGACTAGCGGATTCGGGTCGAGTATCGCCGCATGCACTTCCACGATTCCGGCGTCGATGATCTGCTGCGTGCATGGAGGCGTTCGCCCGTGGTAGCTGTGAGGTTCCAGGGTCACATAAAGAATCGCTCCTCTGGCTCGGTCACCAGCGTTCTGGAGCGCAACGACCTCGGCGTGGGCCTGCCCTGGAGGCTGGGTCCAGCCTTCGCCCACGACCTCGCAATCTCGTACCACCACCGCCCCCACCGGAGGGTTGGGGCTGGAGGTGCCCACGGCTCGGCGAGCCATTTCTAATGCGTGTTGCATGGGGGTCGCCGGATCAGCGCTCATCATTGCACTGGAGTCACTTTTCCCGGTCGGAGCCGTTCAGCGGAAGCTGATAGTCCATGTAGTACCGGGAAGTTGCCGGGCCGTCCTGTCCCTGGTACTTGCTTCGAAGGTTTTTGGAGCCATAGGGGTTGTCGGCAGGCGTGGACAGGGTATTGAACGAGATGTGCCCGATCTTCATTCCGTAGTAAAGCGTGATTCCAAGAATACCCACATTGGAGAACTCTAGCGTCAATTGACCGCTCCAGCCAGGGTCCACGAATCCGGCAGTGGAGTGTATAAGCAAGCCGTAGCGGGCAAGAGAGCTTTTGCCCTCGATCCTTGCCACAATGTCATCTGGGATTGTCACGGTCTCCAGAGTGCTGCCCAGAGCGAATTGGCCGGGGTGGAGCATGAACGGCACGCCGTCTTCGATTATCACTCTCTCCACCACGTCGTCGGCGGGTTGCGTCACGTCGATGTGAGTGCGCTGGTTGTTGCGGAATATGAGAATTTCGCGGTCGAGTCGAATGTCCACACTGGCGGGTTGGATCGCATTCTCGTCCATCGGGTCTATGATTATGCGGCCCTGTGCCAGTTCTTCGTGTATTGAACGGTCGCTAAGAATCATGCCCTGCCCTCGCTGATTTTTTTGCAAACATTGGAGGCGCAGCAATGCTCACGCCACCCATAATACTATCTATTCTGACCACCCTGATGCAAAGGGAGAACTGGGCACTCTTTGGCGCCTTTCGGAATCAAATAAGGGCGGACCCGAAGGCCCGCCCCTGAAAGTGGTGGGTGACTATTGATGCGAACTACTGGATTTCGAAGACCGCCTGCACACTCATGGTGATCTCAAGCTCGCTGCCGCTGATGCTGGTGGACGGTGCGAAACTCGACACAGCCATCGCGAAGTTGGCCTCGGGGAACGCTCGGACCTGAGGAGCGTTTCCGTCGGTCTCAGAGATAAACACCAGTCTGCCCAGATCCACGCCGGTGAGGTTCACGAGCTGGTTGGCTTTTGCAATCGCATCAGCCACGGCGTCTGCTCGCAGCGAAACCATCAGCGGGGAAGTGTCCACCACTGTGAAGCTAATTCCGTTGATGCGGGCCGCGTCTCCGCCAGCTTCGGACACATCGTCGATGATTGGGCCTACGTTTTTCAATTCACGAATCTTGATCGCTGCATTGTTGGTGACCCGGTAACCAGTCAAGACCTGTTTGCTAGTGCGAATGCCGTTCTCCAGAACCTCTGTCCACTGGCACTGTGGGGAGAGGTTGAAGAACTGTGTCTGGATGTCGATGGCTGCACTGCCGTTGCTCTTAAGGGATGTGACCATCGCGTCCATCGCTGTTGCGGCCTCGGCTCTGGCGGCCGCCACGGTTTTGCCGGTGGTTTCGACTCCCAGATTCAGCATCGCGAGATCGGGTTCCAGCGTGACGCTGCCTTCTCGCGATACCCAGATGCGGGAGTTTCCGCTGGTGGATTGAAGCATGGGAGCGCCGCTGAGGCTGGGCAAGCTTGCCACTGAACTCACCGCCTGAGCCGCTGCGACCGGTCCGGTCGCGGCGGGGACAGCGGGCGCGCCCACAGGAATCGACGTCTGATTGACCGGAGCCGTTACCGCAGGAGCCGATTGTTGTGGTTGCGGAGTTTCGCCCGTTGTGGACGCCTCTCCGCTGCTGCATGCGACCGCAAACAGTGCGACCGCCGATATTCCGACAGTAACTGCCAGAGCTTTTCTTTACATTCATCGTTGATTCTGATTGTCAATTAGGGCGATTGTTGGTGTCTTTTTGATTTCCAGACCTTCTGGCTTTTCCCCGTTCATATATACAGACGAAACTCGAATCCAAAAAGTTCCATCGAATCATGTGAAATTCCAGGATTGTCTGAATTTGGTGAAATGGACTTGGGTAGGACAGATTTCGAGTGCGATGTTGGCATGGGTTTGACGATCGCATGGCCATCGGGCTCTGAGAAACCTAGACGATTCGGGGTCGCGACACGCGCGCCCATAATGTGATAATCGCCAACAGCAACGCGAGTGATCCGACGGCCAATTCCAGTTGTCGCAACGGTAGCGATAGGCCGTCGTCGTCATCGTCCAGCTCGATTGACGGCGCGATCGCGGGCAACGGAACAGGCGTACGCTTAGGAACGAGCGGCGCAGGGGTCGGTCGCGGCGGCGCGGTTGGTTCCTCAATTATTGGCTGAGGTCTGGGTGCTGGGGCCGCAATTTCGCCACCGATACCAGTGGACAATGTGGCAATAGTCGGTGTAAGTGATTCTTGAGACGATGACAGCGACGTAGTTTCTTTATCAGTCGCTGCGTCTTGCGCTGATTGGACTGACTCTGTTTGCGACATAACAGCCTCTGCCTCTCGAGTTCGCGCCTCAGTCAAACCTGCTGAAGAACCTGACGCAGGAGCCGGCGTCGCCCCCAGAATCTGGGTGAGGGCTGGCTGGGTTAAATCTTGAGATTCTGTCTGTGCTCGCGCTTCTGCTGCCATTGCCGCTGCTGGGGTTGGCGCGACTGCGGGCGCTGCTGCCGACATTGGAGCCGGAGCTGGAGCCGGCCGCGGCGCCGATGGTGGGACAGGGACGAACGCTGGCGCAGGCGCCGCTGGAGCCGCGAAACCCGAAGCCTCGGTTGAGGGTCGTGATAAAGATTGAGCTTGTTGTTCTAACTGATGAGTCTGGGTCAACAGGCCAGTTATGTCTCCCAACAACAGAGCCACCAGAAGCATCGCGGCCAACGATGTCGCTAATCCTGTTGCCCACCCAGCGGATCGCCGAACCGGAGCTGCCTCCAGCCTTGCAGTTAGGGTGAAGTCTCGCCGGGATTCAATCTGCGGCAGGTCGTTCAACAGTTCCACGGTGAACCGCATTGATTCAAGGCCCAGCCGGCAAGATTCGCACGAGGCCAGGTGTTCTTCGACCTCGCAACGCTCGAAAGCAGTTACCTGGTCGTCAATATAGGACGACACGAGCTCGCGCAGTCGAGCGTGTTTTCTATTTGCCAGGAACCCGATCAATTTTTCTTTCCCTTGAACTCGTTATGCTGATCAGAATATTTTTATTCGTATTACGTTGTGTGGATGTCGAATCGAAAGCGCGCAAACCAATTTTGTCACTATTACTGACGAAATCTTTCCGGTAAAAGTTCCCTTCGCTCCATCAAGATGTCGCGAACCCGTCTACGGGCGCGATTCAGTCGCGACTTGACGGTGCCTATTGACGCGCCAACAGATTCGGTGGTCTCCTCGTAGCTGAATCCTTGAACGTCGATCAACACCAGCACGGCGCGCTGATCGTCGGAAAGCGCCAGTATCGCCTTTTGAAGCTCTGCGTTCAACTCGCTGCGCTCGGCATGTTCCTCCGGGGAGGGTTCAGCGGAAACGGGCTGGAACGACGGGCTTTCGAGAGACTCATCCAACGACCGCTCCGGTCGTCGTCGAGACCCGCGAAGGGAATCTCGGCTGGCATTGGCGGCAATTCGCATAAGCCAGGCACGCAGACTGCCGCCTCGGAACCGACCAATGGCCTGGTATGCCGAGATGAAGGTTTCCTGCGTCACGTCCTCAGCGCGACCTCTGTCGCCTATAATTCTGGCAGACAGGTTCAGCACCTGAGACTGGTATCGCTGGACTATGAAATTGAAGGCATGCAGATCGCCGTCCTTGCTGCGGACGACCAGTTCTGAATCTTCGGCGTCCATCAAAACCTCGGGTTGCTGCCCATTCTGCGGGCATTCTATAGTCGATCGAGTTGCATCAGGCTTTGATTCATGGAAAAGCTCACCCGGACAGAACCAACCAATAATAGCGCTTCATGTGTGACAGGCCAAAGCTATGGTGTATGTTATTATTTAAGTTGCGCGCGCTCGGCGCGGTTGCCAATGCGTCTCAGAGTCGAACGGCAATGCCTGACATTCAGGCAGGCCACATCGGCATGAGGGCGGTGATTGGACCTAGATGAAATGGTACGGGGTTCGTGCGAGAGCTAATAAGG
>Ga0208113_1000362_pt1 | contig 23301 bp, 15 predicted proteins | sample Knorr_S7_td_NADW_FD_185598 | JGI IMG/M metagenome (GOLD analysis project Ga0208113, IMG submission 185598) | Marine microbial communities from Southern Atlantic Ocean transect - Knorr_S7_td_NADW_ad_2505m_LV_A (SPAdes) (version 2) | ecosystem: Environmental > Aquatic > Marine > Oceanic | place...
CTCAAGCAAGACAAATACGTTGTTATTCGAAAATGGGCGCAAGTTAAAAATATGGCTGATGTCTCGAGTGAATTTAGTAGTCGAAATAGCGCCTTGATACATTTTCTAAATAACGTTGATATTGTTAAATCCAATGATGACTGGATCAGTGCCGCTAAGCAGCATTGCCTTAATTTGTTTGTTGAAAATGAAGGACTAAAGCCAGTTACTAAAGCGAGTTTCCCTAAACCGAGGTTACAAGGTGCAATTGGTAAAGAAGTTGTAGTTAAATCAAAGTTGGGAGAAAGGGAAATAGCGCATGGCTTGTTGTTACAGCTTATAGGCAATCAAGCTGAAATACAGCTCGCGAACATTAAGAAAAAATATCTTACCAAGCAGGTTTATATAAGGTAACTAGTTGTATTCAAATATCAAAGTACACTTCTATTTTAAATCCATCTATTTCAGTAATTGTGTATGTACCGCCAAGAGCAATAACTCGCTCTTCAATAAATGATAACCCGTAACCACCAGACTCCTGCTGTGTGGTCTTGGTTTTTCCATTATCCATAATCGTAAGGCGAATATACCGTTCGTGAGCCGCCAATCTGAGCCTTAGCTCTGTGGCTGTACTGTGTTTGATGCAGTTTGTGACCGCTTCTTGGCAAATTCTGTAAACAGCTGTTTGATGTTCATCTGATATTGCTGAATTTAAGTTTATTTCAGCTATGTATTTGATCGATGCTTTACTTAGCAGAGACTTAAAGCGTCCTTCTTTAAGAGCTTGTTCTAGCCCAAGCTCATCAAGCTCTCTAGGTCTTAGGTGATGCATAATTTGATAGACAGAGTCATACATCGCTTTTGCATTTTCTTTTAGGCCTTCAACGAGGGCATTTTCATTATTTCGTTGCGCTATCGAAAGTACTGCCAGATCAGTTTTAAGTGCAGTTAGATTTTGGCCTAATTCGTCATGGAGTTCTTGAGATAAGTACTTTCGCTCATTTTCTTGAACAGTCACCATACGTTTAGCGAGCTGCTTATTTTTCTTAAGCAGCGCCGTTAGTTTTTCGTTGCTGGCTTGTAGCTGATTATTTTTGATCTTTAATTCGTTAGTGGCGGTGCCGATTAGCAAGCCAGTTACGGAATTAGCTAAGATAAATAATTGGCTAATGTAAGTATTGGTCGCATCTTGTGTGAGGCCTGCTTGTGCAACGATCAGCACATTACTTACCAAGGCACTTGCTATCGCCCCTTTAATGCCAAATTTATAAGAGAACCAAATTACCGGCAGAAGGGAGCATAGGCGTAGCAAGGGGTAAAGATCTGAGTGATTTAGGTAACTCACTATGTAAATAAGCGCCAGTGCGAATAAGCTTAATAAAATAACCGCATGATGCCGAGAAAACATACGGTTATAACTTTGGCTAAGTAACAATAATGCTGGAGCGACTAACAATGTCCCCGTCAGGTCACCTAAAGTCATATTGAGTTGATATTGTAATACTTGCTTGCCTTTCAACCAAGTTGTGAATTCAAAAGCGCTCGAGAATAAAAACCATTTAAAAGAAGCTGAAATAACGGCAAGTAAAATTAGCGACAATGCACCTGAATTAGAGGTCACTTTTGGCGGCCAGCGGCTTTTCTTAAAGCTGTAGACAATAGCCATATAGGTTAATTCTTGGAAGAAGCCGTGAAATAAATCAAAGCTCCATCCGCCATTGTAATAGACACTTAAATACGACGCATAAAGTCGAGAAGCAATCCAAAGCATTGGCCATAATCGCACAGGCAAAATTACAAAGAATGCAAGCTTCACCCCCGCTGGCAGGTAAATAGCGCTACTTTGGGTGACGGTTTCTAAATGATTACTCACCCAAGAGGATAAATATAAAGCAAGAAAGTAAAGCGCAAACACCAATAACTGGTTAAATACTTCAGTTAAAAAACTACGTGAAGCGTACTCTTTTGAGACGAGCTTATGCCAGTTCATCAAGCGTGATCATCCCGGAATCTATGGCAATTTTTAATAATTCAAATGAATTACTGACTTCAAGTTTGTTGTATATATTCGTTTTATGTACGTGGGCTGTTTTTGGCATCATATCAAGTTGTTGGGCAACTTGTTTAGCATTTAACCCTTTAGCAAATAAGGGGAGTGCTTCTTTCTCTCTTGGCGTTAAGAAAGAAAGTTTGCTTGCTGGGGAAGTGGTATTAAATTTCACATCTTCACTGATATAGCGCCCTCCATTGATGACGGCATTAACCGCATCAATCAAAGCATCAGATGCTGAGCGTTTAGATACATAACCTTGAGCACCGAGTTTTAATGCGTTGCTAACATAAGGTTCGTAGTCATACATAGAGGCGACGATGGTTTTTATGTCGGGGAAATAGGTGTTTAAATAAGCAAGAAATGCGAGCCCATTTTCACCGTCATGCATTGATATATCAACAATAAATACATGGGGTTGCTCTAAGTTAACAGCAAGTTTTGCTTCAGTGACTGAGCAGGCTTCTATGACAACTTTCCATCCGGCTTGTAGCTCTAATAGTTTTTTAAAGCTATCTCTAACCAGTTGATGATCTTCAATGATTCCAATTCGCATAATCCCTCCATAGATTTTTATTATATCCTCAATTCAATGAGTTATGTCTAGGAATTATTCTTATATAAATGAAACACTGGTTCATATGCAGTGACTAAAACAGGACTACACAGTAGGAATAGTTCTAGTTTAAACGCTATATTTTCTGAATCGTGGTGAATATTGATCTCGGACAAGGTTGCTGCGTTGACTCTGTTTGTTGCAGTGGTACAGTGAAATTGAACTTAAATTCTAGCTAAAGGAGTTGCCCATGCTAGGCGAAAAACACTCGTTATTGAATGAATTCCCTGAGTTTAATGAATTAATCCATAGCCTCGCGAAACACGACGCTCATTTCAAGAAAACCATGCAGCGTTATGATGATATGGATAAAGAAATTCGTGAGCTTGAATTGCAAAATTCACCGATTGAAGATGCGGATATGCATGAAAAGAAGCATCAACGCGCCGTGCTAAAAGATGAACTTTATGACTTTTTAAAAGCCAATGCTTAATTATTGAATCGAAGCTAATGCCCCTTGCTCTAATGACTCTCGCTGACAAGGGGCATTATATCAACTCGCAATAATAGTTAACCGTATTGATATTATTTAAAAGCCGATAAGCACCGAAACCTGCAATAAAAGCACCGCTAAAACGATATATACCAACCACAATGGGAAAATAAATTTAGCCCATTCTCCCCATCCCACTCGCGCTGTCGCAAGATACGCAAGTAAAGTTCCTGACGTTGGGGTGAGAATATTCGTGATGCCATTACCAAATAAAAACGCCACTATCGTGGTTTGCTCAGAGACACCCGCTAAACTACCAACTGGGCCTAAAATTGGCATACTGACTGCTGCTTGGCCTGACGTTGAGGGGATCAAAAAGTCTAACAATAATTGCGATACAAACATACCTGTGGCAGCTACATAGGCATTGCCTTCGCCAATAAATGACATTAAAAAGTGCACAATGGAATCAAGTATCATGCCTTGCTTTAAAACAACAGCAACCGCAGTGGCTACGCCTATCAGTATGCTTGCAAGTAGTACTTTTTTCATGCCATCAACAAATGCTTGAGCCGCTTGGTTTGCCGTTAATCCAGACATGGCGGCAAGCACCATGCTAAGGGCAATATAATAAGCACTTAAGGCATGATGTTTCCAATGCCAATGGGTTGATGCATAAACTAATAATGCAATGCCTCCAGCCAGTGTCAGTAGCATAGAAACATGGCGTGTTGATAATTTCTCGGCATGAAAATGCACTTGGGCATTGTTAAAACCATGACGCTTGATCATTAAGAGTACAAAGCTAATACCAACCGCTAAAAAAGCCAGGTAAAAGAAAAATCGCACACTTGCACCACTAAATATTTGTAAGCCAAGCAGTGGTTGCGCAATTGTGAGTGGTAAAGGGTTCGTCACTGATGATAAATAACCGGCTTTCACGGCAACACAGACAATCGCAAAACCAATGATATTCGGCAGCCCTAAGCGATTGGCCATGCCAACCATTAAAGGAATAATCAAAAGGTACTCAGACGCTAAGCCCAAAAAGGTGCTACCTGCTGAAAAGGCGATCATAAGAATTATCACCAGCACATAAATATTGCCTTGAACTAGGCTTAATAGCCGCTCAAGGCCCGCATCTACCGTGCCTGCTTTGGTCAAGATACCAAACATACCGCCAATAATAAGCACCATAAATATCAAGCCAGCGCCTTGCTCTAGGCCTGTTGGAATTGCCATAAATGCGCCAATAATACTGACGGGTTCGGCTTTTATTTGATCTGCATTTTCATAATTAAATAAATTGCCGAGGGATTTATCTTTCTCGATAACTTTGTAGCTATTGGCTACAACAACATTGCCTTGCCTATCGTAAGAGCCTGAATCAACAACGTATGTTAGCAACATGGCTAAAAACAAAATACTGAGCAATATAATTATCGGGTTCATACCCTTTTTACTGGTGCTGGGATTTTGCGTGCTCATTATTATTGTCCTATTTGAGCCGACACATACGCCGCTAATTGTTTTGCGACAAACGCCGCATCCGATTTAAACGTTTGGTAGTTCTCGCTCTTTTCAAACGCTTGTTCATTCATATATAACGCTCGGTTGATTTCAATCTGCACCGAATGACGATTTTGCGCTACATCAGCATAGTTACTGACTAGGTAGCCGCCCTTATAAGGGGTATTTTTTACCACTTTATAGCCTTTACTGGTAAATGCATTTGCAATCACATCAACAAATTCAGTGCTGGCTGAAGTGCCATCTTTATCGCCCAAAATAATATCAGGACGAGCCACACCTGCATCTATGTTCATCCCATTTCCAATGGATTTCATCGAATGGCAATCAACATGCCACACACCCTGATGTTGATTATATAAATCATCAAGCAATTGATTGAGTTGTTGATGATAGGGGCTGTAATAATGACTAATTCGGTGAGCAATCTCTTGTTTCGTCAATGCTTTTTCATACATAGGTTTGCCAGGTAAGGCATAGCGGCGAATGAGTCCCATACCACGCTCGCTGTACTTTGTTGGTTTACAAAGCTCCCAAGGCGTATCTAATAGTTCGGGATCAATATCTGTCGGGGCACGGTTAGGATCAATATACATCCGCGAGAAGTGTGCATGTAATAAGTACCCACCTTGCTCTACAACGGGTTGCCAAATATCATCAATAAATGCATCCCAACCGGTTTTTATAAATTCAACAGGCACTTGGGTATTAAAGTCCGCAGGACAATGAATACCGCTGTGTGGTGAATCAAACACTAACGGTAAGGCTGCTGTTTGGCTTGGGGTTAATAAACTGAAAGCCGGCTCCATAGGTTATTCTCCTAACTACTTCATAAAGTTGCCTGCCACTTCGGCAGGCATCGCGACTTTCATTACAGTGAGTAAGTCAGCTGTAAATACATATAACGGCCCGTTGGGTTATAGGTATTTTGATCAAAGTTAATGTTTAAATTAGTCAATGAAGCGGGTGGCTGCTTATCAGCTAAATTATTAATCCCTAATTTCACCGCTAAGTTATTCTCAAACTGATATCCGCCCGAAATATTATGATACGTCACAGAGCCAATATCGCGTGGTTCGCCTGATACTTGCTCGGTTGTTGAACCGATATAACGGAGATTATAGTTAGCTGACCAGGCATCATGTTTCCAAGTGCTAGAGAAGGTGCCGCGCCACTCAGGATATGATTCCCTCGAAGCCGCTGTACCTGCTAGATCTTCACGTTCAACAGAACCATCAGACAAGGTCGTGTATTCGGTTAATTCATTTAGTTTAGAAACATTGGCGTTAAACGACCAATCACCATGATCTGTTTGTAAGCTGTAGTAAGTGACAAAGTCGACCCCAGAAACGCGAGTTGCGTTTAAGTTGACTGGGCCATCTAAAATATCAAGGATTTCACCACTGCTATCACGGGTTATGGTGTCGCAGTTTTTGTTTTGATAGGCACATAAATCGAGGTTGTTTTGTGCGCCAAATTCACTGATGGTGTCATTTATTTTTATTTCGTACCAATCTAAGCTAAAGCTCAGGTTTTCGATTAAATTAGATTCGTAAACCAAGCCAACGGTCTTATTTTTAGAGGTTTCAGGCACTAACTGACGATTGCCGCCCGTGGTTACTTGAACATTCGTAAACGGTTGCGTGTAGCCACTAGGTACACCGCTACAACCGGGTAAGCTGGCATCTGTTGAGCACGGATCTGTGACAGCGCTGTAGGTCAAACGCTCACCTTCAAACAGCTCTAAAATTGACGGTGCTCTAAAGCCTTCAGCCCAGTTTGCACGCAGTGTCAGTTGCTCAAAGGGGGTGTAAAGTAAGCCCACTTTGCTGTTGGTTGTTGAGCCAAAGGTGCTGTAGTCTGAGTAACGTGTCGCTAAGCTCAGTTCTAGGTAGTCAACAAGTGGCAGATCAGCGAGCAACGGGATACTAAATTCAGCATAGGCTTCTTTTAAATCGTACTCACCAATCGTCCCTTCGCGTGGCGAAGAGGTGGTGGTTCTGTAGGTATTAATACGAGGATCAGCGTTAATTGTGCTGTCTGGTGTGTCTTTACCTTTTTCTTTTCGGTATTCAATACCAAAGGCTGCACCAATGTAACCGGCTGGTAGTTCGTAAAGGGTGCCTGTAATATTTGCCGTAAAGTCGACTTGGCTGGCTTCGTTTTTGTCGTGACCGGTAAAGTTAACGTACTCGACCATCTCGTCGGTCAAAGGGTTAAAAATATTAACAGGCACACAACCGACTGCAATATCAGACACATCGCCATCAATTCCACTGGTATCACAGGCACGTAAACCCAGCGCTAGTTTGTCTAAATCCATTTGATTATTAGAGGTAAACTCGCCTTTGTTTTTTGCCCAAGACACAAATGTATCCCAGCTCCAATCATCAAACACTTCCCCTTCAAGGCCTATTGCAAAGCGTGTCGTTTCAACTTTTTGGTCGTTCACACGATAGCCATTGTTCATAAAAAATGAGCTGTGTTTAAAGTCGCTACCCGAAAACTCAACCCCGAATGGGTTCACACTTTCGTCATCAACTATGACAAAGCCACGACTACCACGAATAGATGAAAGGGCAGGTGAAAACTGCTGATCAGACTCTCGTTTGTTATAAAGTGCTTCGGCTTTAAAGTTTACCGAGCCAATCGGTACGACGAGCTGTGTATATAAAGATGAGCGCTCACTCGGACCTGTAACATAGTTATTGTAATAGCGGTTAAAGGTGTCATCGCTGTTAACTGCACGCCAGCTATCGATACTACTGCCATCACTATTTGGATCGCGGGTGATCCCTGCTGATGGAATTGTAAAATCAACAACATCGGCTAAGTTATCTTCAACAAAATAACCTTCAGGTGTTGATGCTGTTAAGCCATTTAGCGGCACCGCAGTTAATTTACGGTCTTGGGTGTAAATTGGCTTTTGATCCACATAGCTGGCTGCAAACATAAGGTTGGCTTCGCCAATATTTGTGCCTGATAACAAATCAAGACTAAAGGTTTCTTTATCACCTTCAGATGTTTCACCGTAGCTGGTTTTGACTTCTAGGCCTTCGTAATCGTCATAGGTATATAAGTTCACAACCCCAGCAATCGCATCCGCGCCATAAATCGCAGTTGCGCCGTCTTGTAATACTTCTACACGTTTAACAATATTTTGAGGAATGGTATTCATGTCAACAAAATCACGGAAACCACGGGTGCCGGCACCATTTACCCAACGATGGCCATTCACCAATACTAATGAGCGATTAGCCCCTAAGTTTCTTAAATTTAAGCTTGATGCGCCGTGACTTGTTCCGGCCGAACCATTGCCATTTAGGCTTGAACCTACTGAAGGAAGCTCCTGTAATGCCTCTCCGAGTGATAACGAACCATTTGCCTGCAGGGCTTCTAAGTCGATATTTTGCACTGGGCTTGCTGTTGCTTCTTGGCGCTTAATGCGCGAGCCGGTGACGGCAATAACTTCGACGTTTTTTTCTGCTGATGTTTCTTCTGCGAGTACGTGTTGTGATGTGCTCATACAAGCTGTAGCAACAGCAAGCGATATCACTGAATGCTTAAATCTTGAATATTCCATTTGTTACACTCCGAGAGGTTATAGTTATTTTGTTGTTGTCAGCTAAGCACTTTACTCACTCCTAAAAGCTATGCAATATTATGAAATATCATCATCAAGCTATAACAAATTGTTATGAATGGACCGACGCAAACCACCCAAAAAATAACCTTAAATAGTATGGAAGCCTTTGATGCAGTTATGAAAACTGGCTCAGCAACGGGGGCTGCAAAGCAACTTGGACTCACGCAGCCTGGGATTAGCCGGTTGATTGCTCAGCTTGAAAATAACGTTGGCTTTTCATTGTTTTATAGAGAGAAAGCGCGATTATTTCCGACCGATGAAGCAATTGCATTACATAAACAAATCGAAATTTCGTTAGCCAGTGTGTACCGCGTAGAGCAACTTGCTAAGAACATTCATCAATCACATGTTGGTGAACTTAATATCGTTGCCCCGAGCAGCTTTGTAGCAGGTCCGTTAGCGGAGGCAGTGGCGTCATTCGTTAAATTACACCCGAATGTAAAAATTAGTTTAGATAGTCATAGTCCAGCCAGAGCATGTGAGCTTGTCGCAAATAAAGCCTTCGATTGTGGCTTTATACAGTTTCCTGAAAATCACGAGGGATTGTGGTGTGAACCCATTGTCACCAGTCATTTAGTGTGTGCGGTATCAAGCAGTCATCCATTTGCAGATGCAAAGCAGCTAACAGCGCAAGATTTGCGTGATGAAAGCTTGGTGTTATTAGGTCGAGGCCGTCATTCGCGTAAGCAAATAGAGCATGCTTTTTTACAAGATAATATCCGCGTTAATGTACGTGTTGAAACGCATACCGTGACAACAGCCTGCACCTTGGTAAAGCACAATGTGGGTATATCGATAGTGAATGAGTTGCTTGCTAAGCAGTACCAAGATGACGCGCTAAAATTAGTGCCATTTATACCAAAAATAGACTTAACCTATGGGTTTATTACGTCGGCATCAACGCCCATGAATCGGTTAACCAATGCGTTTTACAATCATTGTAAAGCACATTTCGATGAATTTGCGGCAGCTAACTAAGCAAGCTGTCGTTAATCGCAATATGTCTTGAGTCAATCAAGGTTATGGTAGTCTTAGCGCGATTTTTTCAGGCAACAATGGAATAGTGCTTTGCACTGACTAGGATTAACATGACTAAAAAAAATATGATTACAACTTCATTAGCACTCATGGGTGTTGTCGCTGTCGGTAGCGCGCACGCTGATGAAGGGCAGTGGCAACCGCATCAATTAAAACAATTACAAAGCGAGTTTGACCGCGTTGGTATCGAATTACCAGCTTCACAAGTGGCAGATCTTAACCAATATCCACTCAATGCAGTGGTTGGTTTAGGCTATTGCTCTGCGTCATTTGTGTCACCAAAAGGCTTAGCGGTAACTAATCATCACTGTGCTTATGGCGCGATTCAAAATAACAGCACACCAGAAAACAACTTAATTGAAAAAGGCTTTTTAGCAGCTGATTTGTCAAAAGAGCTACCAGCAGGCCCGCAAGAGCGTTTGTATGTCACTGAACAAGTGGATGATGTCACTGAGCGCGTACTGGGTAACCTACCTGCAGATCTACACGGCAAAGCGCGTTATGAAGCGATTCAATCAAATCGCAAAGCCTTGATCAGCGAGTGTGAGTCAGATCCTAACTATCGTTGTACAGTGCGTGATTTCCACCATGGCTTAGAGTACTTCATGATCAAACAATTGATGATCAAAGATGTGCGCTTAGTGTATGCCCCGGCAGAAGCGCTGGGTAACTTTGGTGGTGACATCGATAACTTTGAATACCCACGTCACACAGCTGATTTTACCTTTGTACGTGGTTATGTTGGTAAAGATGGAAAACCTGCCTCATATAGCGAAGATAACGTCCCCTATGAGCCTGTTTCATTCTTAAAAGTGAACACCAGCGGCGTAAGCTTAGGTGATGGTGTGCTGGTGGCCGGTTATCCGGGTCGTACTAGCCGCTATAAGCTTGCAGACGAAGTAAATTATTCTGCGAGTTGGTATTACCCAACATTGCTTAATACTTACAACATGACTCTCGATGTGATTGCCAAGCAGAGCAAAGGTGATGAGCAAGCACAAGTAAAATATGCCTCTCGTGTGAAAAGCACTAACAACCGTTTAAAGAAACTGGAAGGCTTACAAGATGGCTTTAAAGTAACGGATATTCCGGGTATTAAAGCTGCGCAAGAACAAGAGTACCTCGCTTGGTTTGCACAAAGTGCTGAACGTAAAGCGTACGCAGATTCATATCACGCATTAAAGTCATTGTTAGTTGATGCACATGCTCAGCAACAAAGTCACTTTTACTTTGACTATGCAAAACAGGCGGATCTACTAAGCACCGCGATTCGTTTATATCGCTTAGCAAAAGAGAGTGAAAAACCTAATGCAGAGCGCGAAATGGGTTACCAAGAGCGTGACCTTCCAATGCTTAAAGCGCGTTTAGAGCGTTTACAAAAACAGTTTACGCCTGAGGTTGATAAAGCCTTATGGTTAAGCTACTTAGGTAACTATTTAGCGCAAGACAAAGCAGCGCAAGTTGCGTCATTAAACAACGGCTTAGGTATCACTGATACCACTACACAGGCTGAACTTGATGCGATAATTGCTTCTTTTTACGCTAAAACAGAACTTACAGATACAGCAACGCGCGTTAGCTGGATTGGTAAATCTGTTGCAGAGTTTGAAGCATCAAACGACCCATTCATAAAGCTTGCTGTTGCTCTATACGATACCAATATGGCACAAGAAGCTGACGAAAAAGAAATGGCGGGGCGTTTAGCTGAAATTCGTCCGCAATATATGCAAGCCGTGATCGCCTTTAATACAGCCAAAGGTAAGCCAGTTTACCCAGATGCAAATGGCACATTACGCGTAAGCTATGCACAAGTTGATGGTTATCCAGCAGCAGATGCTGTGTATAAAACACCATTTACATCACTACGTGGTTTAGTGGCTAAACACACTGGCGAAAAGCCATTTGTTGTTACCGATAAAGTACTTGAAGCATACAAAAAGCAAGCGTTTGGCGCGTACTACCGCGGTGACTTAGGTTTACCAGGTGTAAGCTGTAGTTTATTCAGCTTTGGTTGTGAGCCACAAGCGGCTAAACCTCTTGAAGTAAACTCAGTACCAGTCAACTTTTTGAGCAGTGCTGATACCACAGGGGGTAACTCAGGTTCGCCAGTCATGAATGGTAAAGGTGAATTAGTGGGTCTTAATTTTGACTCGACTTATGAATCAATCACCAAAGATTGGTACTTTAACGCCAAGATCACCCGTGCTATTCACGTTGATATTCGATACATGCTTTGGTTAATGGAAGAAGTTGATAACGCAGGTTACCTACTTGATGAAATGACCTTAGTTAAATAGCCCTGCTATTTTGAAAATAACCGCAGCAATTGCTGCGGTTTTTTTATGTCTTTAATTTTTGCCAATCTAACGTTTTTAATTTGTTTATTTTCAATACTTTTGTAATGTACAAAGCAGATACTTTTACTTGGGAAAAATAATGAGCGCCAAACAAATAATAAAAGCCATTTCAGTGAGTGTTGTGGCAATAACGGCAAGCTTTAATGCCAGTGCAGCGAATACCGAAGCAATGTGGCCGGGCACGGCTTATAATCAGCAAATACCAACATTTAAACAAGTACTTGGATACGATGTAGGTGAGCGCATTACCAATTACAACGATATGCGTCGTTATTTAAGCGCCCTTGAACAAGCTGCGCCTGATCGTATTAAAGTGTTTAAGTACGCAAACAGTTGGGAAGGTCGTGAACTGGTTTATGCGGTGGTTGGCACAGCGGAGCATATTCGCTCATTAGAAACCCTCGCCAATAATACCCAAGCCTTGGCTGATCCGCGTATCACCTCTGAAAAAGAAGCTAAGTCGCTAATTAAAAATTTACCGACGTCTGTGTGGCTTCAGTATGCCGTGCACGGTAATGAAATTAGCTCAACCGATGCTGCACTATTCACTGCATATCACTTACTAGCAGCCCCGAATGATGCCGTTAACAGCAAAATTTTAGACAACACCGTGGTGTTTATCGACCCATTGCAAAACCCTGATGGCCGTGAGCGCTTTGTTACTCGTTATTATGCGACCGTGGGTCTTGAGCACAGTGCAGATAGGTTAAGTGCAGAGCATAATGAGCCGTGGCCAAGAGGCCGAACTAATCATTATCTGTTTGATATGAACCGTGATTGGTTAGCGCTTACTCAGCCTGAAAGTAAAGGTAAAGTTGCGGCAATCAATAAATATAAACCACAAGTGGTGGTTGATATTCACGAAATGGGCGGCGACCAATCTTACTACTTTGCACCGGCTGCTCAGCCATTTAATCCGCATATGACGAAAACCCAAATCGCAAACATGGATGCAATTGGGCAAAATCATGCGAAGTATTTTGATGAATTTGGCTTTGATTACTTTACCCGTGAAATTTTTGATGCCTTTTACCCAGGCTACGGTGATAGCTGGCCTGTTTTTTATGGTGCATCAGCATCAACTTACGAAGTAGGCTCTGCGCGAGGCCATGTTTTTGAGAAAAATACCGGTGAACTACTGACGTATTTTAATACTGTAAAGCGTCAGTTTGTGGCCTCAATTTCGACTGCCGAAGGGGCTGCCAATCAACGTGAAAAACTACTCGGTGATTTTTATCAATATCAAATTGATGCGATTGACAGTGGTAAGAAAAGCAAAGAGCGTGTTTATATCTTACCTAATCAAAGCAATCGTGAGGGCACGCACAAGCTTGCTACCCTAATGGCTGAACATGGTGTTGAAGTTAAACAAGCAACCGAAGACTTCAAAGCCTGTGGTGTTAAGTACAAAGCGGGTAGTTATTTTATTGATACCGCACAGCCGCGTGGTGTCTTTGTGCGTACCACGTTTACAGACCAAGTTGATATGGCTGAGGCATTTGTCAAAGAGCAAGAAAGACGTCGCGCTCGTAACCTAGGTGATGAAATTTACGATGTCACAGGTTGGTCACTGCCGATGATGTTTAATGTTGATAGCGACAGCTGTGGTAAGGCGGTGAGTGCCGACAGTAAAGCCGTTCAGGCCAACGACACATTGCTTGGCAAAGTGAATAACCCAGAAGCCTCTGTGGCTTATATCGTTGCGTGGGGCGACACGGCTGCAGCACGCTTTTTAACTGCAGCGCTTCAAGCAGGCGTTAAACTGAAAAGTGCTGACCAAGCATTTGTATTAGGTGATAAAACTAGCTACCCAGCGGGCAGCTTAGTCATTGAAAAGCGCCTAAACGATAAAGACTTACTGACTAAAATTAGTCAAATTGCCGAGCAAACAGGGGCAATTGTCGATGGTGTTGATTCAAGTTGGGTGATTGAAGGCCCAAGCTTTGGTAGTAACAAAACCGTGCCAATGGTAGCGCCAAAAGTGGCGATTGCATGGGATGCACCAACCAGTGAGCTAAGCGCCGGTAGCACCCGTTTTGTAATCGAAAGACAGCTTGGCTACCCAGTCACGGCGATTCGTACGCCAATGCTTGCATGGGCTGATTTAAGTGACTATCAAGTCGTAATTTTACCAGAAGGTAATTACGAGCAAGCATTAGGTAAATCGGGCGCAGCTAATTTAAAAAGCTGGGTTGAGGCAGGCGGCGTATTGATTGCCTTAGGTAATGCTAACCGCTTTACTACTAATGCTGATTACGGCTTATTAGATGTGAAGCGCGAGCAAGCTTATCGAGAAGATAAAGCCGACAGCAGCGATGATAAAAGCAGTAAAGTGGCAGGGCAGTTATTCGCTTCTCGCGATGATTTAAAAGCAGCGAGCATTGAGCCACATACATCGCCAGACTATGTAGCCGGTGTACTTGCTAATGTTGAAGTAGACCAAGAGCATTGGTTAACCGCTGGGGTTGATAAAGACCTTGTTGCAGTAGCTTACGGTAATGATATTTACACGCCTATAAAACTGAACTCAGGTAAAAACCTAGCGTGGTTTACAGGTAAAGATGATGTGCTAGCAAGTGGTTATCTATGGCAGCAAAATAAAGCACAGCTTGCGTATAAGCCATTGCTTGTTCATCAACCGCAAGGCAAAGGCATGGTAATAGGCTTTACACAATCACCAACCTACCGCGCCTACCTTGAAGGCATGAATGTACTGTTAACTAACACGATTTTCCGCGCTGCAGCACATGCTCAGTAAGGTTAAAGTCTAAACGAAGAGCCCGCCGATGTTGCGGGCTTTTTTGTGTTATTAATCTTTTTGGTTGGCTATGTTTCTCTAACTACGTCTTAAATGCTCAAAAAGTTTGAATGTTTTTGGTACAGAGTCGTTTTCAGTTAAATTGATCAGATAGACCTTCAACTAGAATAATAAAAGCAAGGCGATTTTTATGTCATCAACACAAAACGAAACTTCACAGGCTAACTCAGCAGCTATTTTAAAGCTGATTATTTTTAGTCTGATAGGCATCGTGTTTTTCTTTGTTCCTTTTTCGATTGGCGGTAAATCAACAATATTACTTGATCACATGGTCGGTTTTGGCCTAGATGTCTTTCCACATCAAGTGGAGATATACGCTCTATTGATGATCCTTGCAGGGGGGATCTATCCTTTTATCAGTGGTGGCTGGCAGGCGAATACAACACAAAAAGTATTATCCATTTTAAAACTGTTAGGTGTTGTGACCGCTCTGATGAACTTTTTTAGCATAGGGCCAAGTCTATTATTTGAAAAAGATATGCTGCCTTTTTTATTCTCTAAACTGGTGGTGCCTATTTCACTGATTGTGCCATTGGGGGCTATTTTTTTGGCATTTTTATTGGGGTATGGCTTATTGGAATTTTTCGGTGTGTTGCTGCAGCCAATAATGAAGCCGTTATTTAAAACGCCCGGTAAATCAGCCATTGATGCCGTCGCTTCTTTTGTTGGCAGTTACTCGATAGGTTTACTGATCACCAATCGTGTCTACAACTCAGGTCATTACTCTGCAAAAGAAGCAGCCATTATTGCCACCGGCTTTTCAACGGTATCAGCTACATTTATGGTGATAGTCGCTAAAACGCTTAACCTAATGGATATTTGGAATCTGTTTTTTTGGAGCACCTTATTACTCACCTTTTTAGTCACCGCCATTACAGTACGATTACCTCCGCTAGCAAATTTAGACGACAACAAATTAATGACTGATGAAAAGCAAACTGAGGCGTCGAGAATTAAGCAAGCCGTAAGTGAGGGCTTAGAGGTTGTGAAAAGTGCAGAGCCTTTATTGGCGAGTATGTTCCGAAACTTTAAAGAAGGCATGTTGATGGTAATGGGGATCTTGCCTTCAATTATGTCAGTTGGCTTGATTGGCTTGTTATTAGCGAAGTTCACCCCTGTTTTTGAGTTATTAGGAATGCTGTTTTACCCATTTGCATGGTTAATTCAAACCCCAGATCCTGAACTTGTCTCGAAAGCTGCCGCTACAGGGCTTGCTGAAATGTTCTTACCTTCGCTCTTAGTGACAAACAGCGACTTTGTAACTCGGTTTGTTGTGGCACAAATATCTATATCTTCGATTTTATTTTTCTCAGCGTCGATACCGTGCATTTTATCAACTCAGATCCCGATTACTGTAAAGCATATTTTGATTATCTGGTATCAGCGGACCTTATTAACCTTATTGATGAGTACGCCACTGGCTTATCTGATCCACTATTTTATTTCTAAATAGGTTAATTATTTAAGGTACAAGATTGTAGCTGTCTGAAATAGTGCTTAGGATGAAGTTACTGTCTCGCTAAGTCATATAATAATAAATAGGAAATCCGATGAAAAAATTAGCATTAAGCCTATTCGCTGTTGGTGTTTTAGTTTCTCACTCTGTGCAGGCAAGTAATGAGCAACAGCGTGTTAGTGGTTATTTTGATGATCTTAAAAAGCCCGCAATTAATATTGCCGATAATTTATGGAACTGGGCTGAAGTTGGATTTCAAGAGCATAAAAGTAGCGAGTTAATGCAGCAAACTCTTAAAGACGCTGGTTTTGACATTCAATCAGGCGTTGCAGGTATGCCAACAGCTTTCGTGGCAAGTTATGGTGATTCTGGCCCTGTGATTGGCATTTTGGCTGAAATGGATGCCTTGCCTGGGCTATCGCAAGACGCGCAACCCGCTCACTCTCCAATTGCAGGCAAGCAAGCGGGCCATGCTTGTGGTCATCATTTATTTGCTGGTGGCTCTGTAACAGCTGCAATGGCAATCAAGCGCTGGCTTGAAGAAACCGGTACGCAAGGGCAAGTTAGAGTTTATGGTACTCCTGCTGAGGAAGGTGGGGCAGGTAAAGTGTATATGGTCCGTGATGGTTTGTTTGATGATGTTGATATTGCTCTACATTGGCATGCCGGATCACAAAACAATGCAGATGCGACATCGTCATTAGCAAACAAGGGGGCAAAATTCCGCTTTAAAGGGATTGCTGCGCATGCCGCCGTGATGCCAGAAAGAGGCCGCTCAGCACTCGATGGCGTCGAGGCTATGAACTATATGGTTAATATGATGCGTGAGCATGTGCCTTCTGATACGCGTATTCATTATGTGATTACTAATGGTGGTAGTGCGCCTAATGTTGTGCCTGAGTTTGCAGAGGTTTATTACTACCTTCGTACGCCAAGAGCCGCAGATCTTGCAGAGCTTTGGCAGCGTTTAGAAAATACCGCAAAAGCAGCTGCGCTAGGTACTGGCACCAAAGCAGAGTGGGAAGTCGTGTCGGGGGTATGGGATATTTTACCTAATATGACACTAGCCCATGTTATGCACGAAAGCATGAGTGAGCTTGGTGGTATTGAATACTCTAAAAAAGAGCAGGCGTTTGCTGAGCAGATCCGTCCTACTTTAGGCAAGCAAGCAGAGTCAATAATTGGTCGTGAAAAGCAAATTATGCCTTTAAGCGATAAGGTGCATGCAGGCACTTACTCATCAGATGTTGGTGATGTGAGTTGGAATGTACCAACGGCGGGTCTGATTGCTTCAACCTGGGTACCTGGAACAGCATTTCATAGTTGGCAGGCAGTTGCTTCTGGTGGTACTTCGATTGGCCACAAAGGGATGATTCTTGCCGCTGAAACCCTTGCTTTGAGCGCAGTAAAGTTGTACCAAAATCCGAGTTTAATTGAAAAAGCGAAAGCGGAGTTTAAACAGCGTAAAGGGGACGTAAAGTACTACCCTCAAGTAGGTGATAGAGCGCCAGCGCTAGATTTACGCGCAAACAATAAGGATTAAAAAATAAAAAAGCCCGCAGGGCAAAGAGCGGGCTTTTTAGTGTTCCATGGAGAGGAAGTGTTAAGACACAATCCCTAGTGGCTTACCTGTTTGCCAAGCGCCACGGGTAAAGTCTGGAATTGTTTTACTGTTACTTCTATCAGCAACTGATGCCATACTTTGCGGGAAGATTGATGACCATGCTGCGGCATCGTATACATCTTGATCGAGTGGCTCATTGTTGCGTAAGCAGTAGATCATGCGCCAAAGCATAATGAAGTCCATACCGCCGTGGCCGCCGTTACGTACTGCTTCTTCACCCATGCGTTTCCACAGTGGGTGATCAAACTCAGCACGCCATTTTTCCATATCTTGATCCCAGCTATGGAAGTTTTGCATATGTGGCTTACGGCCCTGTGAACCAGCTTTTTCCCACGCAGCTAGCTCTGCTTCATATTGCTGTTGGTAAATTTTCGCGATGGCTGGTGGCACATCTTCAAGAGCAATACGATTAGGGAATCCTGCAAATGTGCCATTAGTACCTTGAATTAGGTTATGGCGGCTGTAAGGGCGTGGGCTTGTGGTGTCGTGCTGAACCATAATGCTACGACCTTTCACTGTTTTAATAATGCTGGTGTTCATGTCGCCAGCGGTAAATTTCAGCGAGCGACGTTCGTGGCCTGCAGGGAATTCGCGCTCTGCATAGGCGGCGCGGCCAAGTGCTGGTGAGCTGACTGAGGTAACAAAGTCAAAGCGGTCACCACGGTTGATGTTCATATACTGAGAAACTGGGCCTAAACCATGGGTTGGGTATAAGTTACCGTTTACCTTGGTATGCCAGTAAGTACGCCATGAGCCTGTACTACGGTCAATTTCTTTCATTTGCCAACGCAGGTCATGAATATAAGCAGCTTCACCATGCAATAACTCACCAAATACGCCTTTACGAACCATGTTTAAAACCATTAACTCGTCACGGCCGTAGTTAACGTTTTCCATCATCATACAGTTCTTTTGCGTGCGTTCAGCAGTGTTTACTAGTTGCCAACACTCTTCCATCGTGGTTGCTGCAGGTACTTCAACAAAGGCATGTTTACCGCTTTCCATGGTCGCGACGCTCATTGGTGTATGCCAACGCCAAGGTGTTGAAATGATCACAATGTCGATGTCATCGCGAGCAAGCATGTCTAAATAGGCTTTATCAGAACCCGTATAAGCAGTTGGTTTAGGTAAGCCTTTTTCAACAACATAATTAACAGACTTATCTAGCATCAGCTGATCAGTGTCACAAATAGCTTTAATTTCAACACCTTCAATATGGCAAAGGTGTTTTACATGGCCGCTACCACGTTGACCAACCCCAATAAAACCAACACGTACCACATCCATTGCTGGCACAGCTAAGCCCATTACGCTTTTACCTTGTGCTGCAAGTGGTGTGTTTTGATTATCACCTTGTTGGCTTTTCGCACAGCCAGTCACGACTGTCGCGGCGGTAATGGCTGCGGCAGATTTTAAAAAACTACGTCTATCTATTGTCATAACGATACCTAAATCACTGAGATTGTTTTAATAGTGGGTTTCAGTTGTTTCTGTTATATCGCAACTCAAAGTCAATTACAATTAAATGCTTTCAAATTCTTTCGTAATTTTGGGTTTTATCATTTTTATCCTTATAAAATACCGTGTGAAGTGTGTTTTTAACTTATTTTGTGGCTTTCGTTATCTTTCGTTTTGTTGCGCAGCGTTTCGCGCTGTGCTAATGTAATTTCAAATCACGTATCTAACCATTAGCGTAAGCTGCTTGGAGAAAACCATGAATGCATTAAAAACGATTATAAATAACAATCGAGTAGGGCAAGCGCAGGGTATTTATTCTGTGTGTTGTGCACACCCGCTCGTTATCGAAGCAGCAATGTTGCAAGCTCTAAATGATGACACCGAAATTTTAATTGAAGCGACAGCGAATCAAGTTAATCAGTTTGGTGGTTACACAGGAATGAAGCCCCATGACTTCGTTGAGTTTGTTCATGCAATAGCGGAAAAAGTAGGGTTAGATACCCAGCGCATTATTTTAGGTGGTGATCATTTAGGCCCAGTGTGTTGGGTAAATGAGCCTGCAGACGTTGCGATGGTTAAAGCTGTTGAACTAGTAAAAGCCTATGCAAGTGCGGGTTTTAAGAAAATTCATTTAGATGCCAGTATGCCATGCGCTGACGATGGAGAACGTTTAGCTGATGCCGAAATTGCCAAACGTGCCGCATTGATGTGCCAAGCCGCTGAGTCGGTAGCAAAAGATAACGATATTCTGTATGTAGTGGGCACTGAGGTCCCTCCTCCAGGTGGCGCAACACAAGAGCATGAAATTATTGAGGTATCGCATGTTGAGGGAGTGCAGCAAACAATCGAATTACATCAGGCTGCATTTGCTAACTTAAACATAAGCGATGTCTGGTCACGCGTTATTGCTGTTGTTGTGCAGCCAGGAGTTGAATTTGATAACCATCAAGTTTTTGATTACCAACGTAATGAAGCGCAAAAACTGAAAGAGTTTATCACCACTGTCGAGAATCTTGTTTATGAAGCTCACTCTACCGACTATCAGCCAGATCATTGCTATCACGAGTTGGTGCAAGATCACTTTGCCATATTAAAAGTGGGTCCTCAGCTTACCTATGCATTACGCGAAGGGTTGTTTGCGTTATCTTATATTGAAGATCAATTAGTCGAAGCGGCTAAGCGTTCAAATTTACGTGATGTATGTGAGCGCATCATGCTAGAAAAGCCACATTACTGGAATAAGTTTTACCCAACACAAGGTGCTGAAGCTAAGCTGTTTAGAGCTTATAGTTATAGCGACCGTATTCGTTACTACTGGCCTGAAGATGAAATAAAGCAAACAGTAGAAACTTTATTTGCCAACTTAGAAGGGCAAATTATTCCACAAACTTTACTTAGCCAATTTATGCCAGCGCAATATAAGGCATTGATCAATGGACAAATTAACTCATCACCCCGTGAGTTAGTAATTAATAAAATAATGGAAGTCACGAATACCTATTCGCGTGCTTGTAATCAATAAGTGGTGTTGAGAGAGAATTAATTATGACGCAGTTTTTATCATTAAACGAAACAGAGCTTAAGCAACAAAACGCTTATTGGACAGCAAAAGAAATCTCCCAGCAGCCAGAGTCATGGTGCAATACGGCGGCTATTATTGAAACGCATCGAGCAGAAATAAATGCATTTCTAGCGCCAATTTTGGCATTAAAAGAATTACAAATCGTATTAACAGGAGCTGGCACATCAGCCTATGTTGGCGAGGCATTAGCACCTCACTTAACAGCTAAAACTGATTTAAATGTGCGCGCAGTTAGCACCACCGACATTGTGTCTAACCCCCATGGGTTTTTACAAAAGAGCACACCCACTTTACTTATTTCTTATGCGCGTTCAGGTAATAGCCCTGAAAGTGTCGCGGCGGTTGATATCGCAGAGCAAGTTGTTGAAAAGTGCTATCACTTAGTCATTACCTGTAATGAAAATGGTGAATTAGCGAAAAGGGCGGCAGCTAAAAAAAATAGTTTTAGTGTACTTATGCCAAAAGAAACCTTAGATGAAAGCTTTGCAATGACCAGCAGTTTCACCTCAATGCTGCTTTCAACCTTATGTATTTTTACCCCTGATGTTAACCAGCTTGCACAAGTGGCTACGCAGACAGAGCAGATGCTCGAAACGCAACTTGAAGAGATCAAAGGCTTTGCGCAAACTGATATTGAACGTTTGGTGTTTTTAGGGGCAGGCTCGTTACTTGGCTATGCGAAAGAAGCGGCCTTAAAGTGCTTAGAGCTGACCAATGGGGATTTAATTAGTTACTTTGAAACCCCTCTTGGCTTTCGTCATGGTCCTAAAACCATCATTAATGATAAAACCGCAGTGTTGTTAATGGCCTCAAGTGATTTTTATAGCAGTTTGTATGATACTGATTTATTTAATGAACTATTAAATGACCAACAATGTTTAGCGGTTAAAAAGCTGGCGTTAAATACTGAACTGGTCGAGCTAGATGATGTTTGGCAAGGTCTGTATTATATTGTCTATTGTCAGATTTTTGCATTTTATAAATCAATGTCACTCGGTTTAACACCTGATAATCCTTGTCCTACGGGCGAAGTTAACCGTGTTGTAAAAGGGGTAACTATTTACCCATTAACTTCTCGCTAAGTAGTGTTGGGTAAAATATGGCTGTTTACGGACTCGATATTGGTGGTACAAAAATAGAGACCGCCATTTTTAATGATAATTTAGAGCAACAGCAAAGTTGGCGTATTACTACGCCAACTGATGACTATCAGCAATTTTTGCACGCAATTTATCAGCAGGTAATTAAAGCCGATGAGCTGACAGGTTGCCAAGGTGCGGTGGGCATCGGTATGCCAGGTATCGTTAATGATGAAGGTAAAGTGCTGTCGGCTAATGTGCCGTGTGCCACAGGCAAAGTGATTGCCAACGATCTTCAAGCATTATTAAAACGCCCTGTTGCGATATTAAATGACACCCGATGTTTCGCCTTATCAGAAGCTAATGGCGGAGCTGGTGAAGGTTATAGCCGAGTATTCGGTGCCATTGTTGGCACTGGTGCGGCGGGAGGGATGTGCATTGATGGAACCTTGTTTAACCAAGGCTTGGGTATGTCGGGAGAGTACGGCCATTTACCACTGTCTGCATATTTGCAGCAAAAATACCAGCTACCGGTTTTAAAATGTGGCTGTGGTTTAAATGGCTGCGTCGAAAGTTATATTGCTGGGCCTGGTGTACAAACCTTGTATCAACATATTACGCAATCTCCTAAATCTGCGATTGAATGGGCAAACGATATTAAACTAGGTGATGAGCAAGCATTAAAGGTGCTCGCTTGTTACTTAGATATTCTTGGTGAAACCTTTGCTGCCATTAGTAAAAGTTTGCACCCAGAAGTTATCGTACTGGGGGGCGGGCTGTCGCTCATTGATGCAATTGTAGAAAAGCTCCCTGACGCAATTCAAACTCATTTATTTTCAGGTTTTGCCGTGCCTGACGTGAAGCGTGCAAAATTTGGTGATTCTAGCGGCGTAAGAGGCGCTGCAATAATAGGAAGTGTTCATGCTAATTCCAACGCATCTTAATCGCTATTACTTAAAAGCCGCAAAAGTGGTGACTGCTGATGCGGTTTTACTCGATCATGTGGTCTTGGTCGAGCAAGGTAAAATTACTGCCATTACTACGCAAATGGCGCCCGAGATCGAAGTAATAGATTTAGGTGAGCACAGTTTATTTCCAGGCTTTATTGATTTACATATTCATGGCCGTGAAGGCTGCGATATTATGGACGGCACCCCAGAATCACTAGAGATTATTTCTCGTTCTTTAGCAAAGCATGGCGTAACGGGGTTTGTTGGCACAACGGTGACTGCAGACTGGGACGTCTCAATTCAAGCTTATAAAAATATGGCGAGTGCCTATCAAAAAGGCTTGGCTGGGGCGCAGTTGCTAGGGGCTTATAACGAAGGTTTATTCTTTGCAGAAGCGCATAAAGGCGCGCATAACGAGTCATTTTTTTTAGAGCTTACTAAACAGCGATTTGATGAAATTTATGCCGCATGTGAAGGTTGCTTAAGCTCATTTGCGTTGGCGCCAGAACTACTTAAATCCCCCGACATGATCCGCTATATCACCGATAAAGGCGTGCGTGTGATGCTGGGTCATACAGATGCTAATTTTGAGCAAACAACACAAGCTATTGCCCATGGTGCTTGCGGTGGTGTGCATATTTTTAATGGTATGCGCGGTATTCATCATCGTGATCCTGGTTGTACT
>Ga0208113_1000363_pt1 | contig 23277 bp, 19 predicted proteins | sample Knorr_S7_td_NADW_FD_185598 | JGI IMG/M metagenome (GOLD analysis project Ga0208113, IMG submission 185598) | Marine microbial communities from Southern Atlantic Ocean transect - Knorr_S7_td_NADW_ad_2505m_LV_A (SPAdes) (version 2) | ecosystem: Environmental > Aquatic > Marine > Oceanic | place...
CAGCGTCATCATGCAGAGCCGCCATCCGGCTTTCAAAGACCTGGGGGCCTATGCCGTGGCCTACGTTGATCTGGACGAGGGCTTCCGCATCATGACCAACATCGTCGGGATTCAGGACCCCACCACCGACATCCAATGCGGGATGAGAGTAAAGGTGCGCTGGGAAGACCAGGGCGACGGCGAGGTATCACTTCCCATGTTCGAGCCGGTCTAAACGGAAATTATTTGAGGTAACCCCATGGCAGTTCTTTACGAGAAAAAAGGACACGTCGCCTACGTCACCATCAATAACCGCGACAAAGCAAACATCTTAGATCGGACGACGTCCGACGAATTGGCCGACGCTTGGAAAAACATCTGGGACGATCTTGACGTCCGGGTAGCCATTTTGACCGGCGCGGGGGAGCGGCATTTTTGCGCCGGGCACAATCTGGAACTCCCGGAGGGAATCACGGTTGAGGAGCGGGAGAGGTTAAGGACCGAGAATATCTTCTGGCCGTCTTCGGGGACGGTAAATGGGTCCAAGTTCGGCGTCGACGGCAGCCTGGGCGACCACTACGCCCAGATCTGGAAGCCGGTTATCGGCGCGATAAACGGATGGGCTGCGGGCGCCGGTTTTTACTTGATGCTAACTTCGACGGATATCAGGATAGCTTGCGAAGAGCACGCCCGGTTCAAGTTCGCTTTGTTGAGCCAGGGGTGGGTGGGTCACGGGCCTGGGGCAACTTACCTCACCCGGCAAGTGGCCTACGCCGACGCGATGAAGATATTGCTTACTGACGAGCCCTTCGACGCCAAAGAGGCGCTCCGGATGAACCTGATCAACGAAGTAGTCGCCCACGATAGTCTGATGGAGCGGGCGGAGGAGTTGGCCGCTCAAATTGCGTCGATGCCGCCGGTGGCGGTGCGGATGATGAAGGAATTCATAATACGCTTCCGTGACGTTCCGGTGGGCGAAGCGTGGCGGGTGCAGACGCTGATGAATTCACTTTTGACCCAGATTACAACCGATGGTACAGAGGGCAGGAATGCGTTCAATGAGAAGCGCCCTCCCAATTTTACGGGAGGAATCCGGGACAAAGGCGAAGCTTTCCCGGAACTGGACGAGGCGGAGCGAGAACGTCTAAGGGCGGTCCGGAGAGACCTGCTCGGTTAGTGGGCGGCTTGGCATAGAGGTTTCCGTTGTCTATCCTGATTTCAAGCGGGCCCGCAGAGCCGATGACGAATGGCTTGTAATTATTGCACTTGGGTAGACCACCATAGGGAGCCGCCATGAGATACAACCTGGCCATAGCGACCCTAGCCATACTCGTTATCGGTATCGTTTCGTGCTCCCAATCCGTACGAACCCCGACCCCTGCCTCCGTCGTTACATCCGAACCAACGCCAGTACCCGTGGAGCCATCCGTCGCAGCCCCGGCATCCGGACAGATCGCCGTTGCATCCACATCAACGCCAGTGCCTGCGGAGCCGGTCGCCGCAAACCCACATCCGCAGCAGTTGCCGTTGAAAAGTCCGTCTCGATACCCCAGGTGATTGCTCCGGGACCCACCCCCCGGTCAAGAAACGCCGGCTGTCACGCCAAAGGTAAGCGAAAACCCCTTTACAGATACTCCTGCGCCGACGCCTTCTCCCGCCACTGTTCCACCCTCAGTCCTGTCGAGCCCGGAACCCGCACCCACCGGGCCAAGGTTGACGGGGAAAGTGGTTCTGGTTGAAGCGCAAGAGTTGTTCTCCCAGCGCGGGTTGGTATTGGAACCGGAGTTGGCAAAGGTGTCGGTCTTGGGCCTGGATGGATCCCGGGTGGCAGTTGGGGGCCACGGCGATTCCTTTTCCTTCACCCTGCCGGCGGGCGCCGCCTATCTATTGAAAGCAAAGACCGTGGATGGCGCCGTTCTGTGGGCGCTGACCCCGGTCTTAGGCGGCGACACCACCCAGGACATCACACTTGAAACCACCTACCAAGCGGGTCTGATTTACGCCGCTGAAAGTGGCATCGCAATCTCCGGACAATCTGTTGGGGATCTGAAAGAGAAGGCGAAAACGGCTTTGGACGTGGGCGCTGACCGGCTGGTGAACACGGTAAAGAGGGTAGTCAACAACGACCTGCTGTGGCGGGTGGACTACTCGATCAACACTGAAATGAACGAGGTGATCCTCCGGGCCTTTGGCGGGGGGTTGTCTCCGGTACGGTCCCTGGATTCGCTAGTGGATGATCCCCAGCCCGATTACGTGCCCCACATTTATATGCTAAACACCGCCGCCGGCGAACCTTTCCTGGACCGCATATTAATGTCGGAGATGAAGGCAGATCGTTGGGCCGCCATCGTGGTAGCCGAAGATATTCCGCCCCGGGTGTATCGGGGCCTAGGGGGACTGCACGTAATCCATGGCGGCAAGACTGTGGCCTACGGTGAAGACAAGTGTTTTGATTGGACAGTCCAAGGGACAGAGCGGGAATGCCGGGTCTTTCGTCAGGTCTTGGTCACATATCCACTGGACGCTCCGGCGGGCGTCTCCCCTACGGTCGTGACTGACGTGGGCGACTTCCACGGAGCGAACCGTCCCCAGTGGTCCTGGGACGAAAAGAGAATCGCCTTCGACGCTTTTCCCGAGGGCAGACAAGGGCGGACTCAGATATTTGTCATCGACCGTGACGGTGGAGGGGCACGGCAACTTACGGCGGAATCTGAGGGCCAGAACGGCGCTAGGGAGGCAAATTGGTCTCCGGACAATTCCCAGATGGTCTATTTCTCGGACCGGGAGTCATTTTCCTGGGATATCTGGCTGATGAACTCCGATGGCTCCGGGCAGGAAAACCTAACCAAGGGCTGGGTTAAATTTCCCAGCGGTCCCAAGTTCTCTCCTGATGGACGGCGAATCCTGTTCTACGCCAACGACGATGAGCTGGCCGCTGGACGCCGGGGCGGTCCCGATTCCGAGTTGTGGATCATGGACCGGGATGGCGCCAAGTTGACCAAGATCACCGACAACGACGTAGACGACGAAAACGCGGTGTGGGGCTTAAATGGGATGGACGTAGTCTACAGTGTGAATAACCGGACATGGGAAGCGGCCGATGCGATTACCGGGAAGCAACTGTTCGAGTTTCCCGGCGTTGCCCATGGCCAATACGTCAGTCCGGTTTTGGCGGCCACGGGTCATGTGCTGATACCCACCCAGGCGGCCATCGAAGAGAAGAAGGTTGACGAAAAAGGCTATGTGGACCGGGACTGGTTAAAAGCCAGGCTGGAAATCAAACCGGGCAGTAGCACGGCATCAAGCACAACTGGGGCGCAATCTCGTAGTGGCTATCGAGTGACAACCCCCTCGAAGGATCCGATATCGGGGATTCGCTACGAAATCTACAATGCGTTCACTCAGACTGGTATATACAATTCCTACATCGGAGGCTATTTACCCCCGATAATCAGCTGGCCTTAGAGTTGGGGCGTTAGTAGCTAAGACTCCTTGGGGACGTACTGCAGGGGCATGGCGCCTAGTTCGAACCTGGGGTCGTATTCCATGTGGGACCGGATACGTTCCAAATAGTTGTCCCGGTTAACCCCAAACATCTCGTAGCGCCCAAGGTGGTTCAGGAAGAAAGTGTGGACGCCCATCTTGTACAGGGTACCCACGTCGCCCAGGATCAAAGCCTCTATCTCGTCGCCGGTCAATGGGAAGCTCTTGACCGTGCCCTCGGGGTCCTCTTTGATGCGCTTGCGGAAGTCGGCGTCGTTATCCAGCAGGTAGAGAATCTTGTTCAGCAAGTAGACGCTCAATTCCGGCCTCCTTCCAGGTCCCACACCGCGTAACCGCTGCCTTCGTCGTTCTCCACGAAGAGCGGTTTGGTGTCGCCCACCGCTCCGGTGAGGCCGATCCAGTTAAGCAATTCGGTGCTGTTGTTTCCGGCATCGGCCATGCGCTGTGCCGTGGCTCGCCGGGCCAGAGTTTCGTACTTGCCGTTTTCTAGGAGATCGGTCACTGTTTCCACCCAGTTGTCGTCGGTCCACCCTCTAAGCGGACCGCCAACGTCCATGGCGAAGCACCCGCTGGCCAGAATGGCTACGCGTTGATCTCCCTCCCATTGCTCAACGAACTTTCGTACCATCCGCCCCAGAGAGAAAGTTCGCCGTGCCGTGGGCGTAGGAGCGGCAAAGCCGTTGACGTATAGAGGGATGACCGGAATCTCCATATTGTGATTCAGAAAGTGCAGGGGAACCATCATGGAATGGTCCAGGCGCAGTTCCTCGGCGGCGGCCAAGTCGAAGTTGGACTTAAGCCCGTAACCCAATAGTCCTCTGCCCATCTTGACGTCGCCCTTCACTGTGTACTTCGGCATTGGGACCCAAATCTCCTCGGGACCCTCGGCTTCCTCGGCCAGACCGACACAGAATGCTGGAACGTTGGAATAAAAAAATTGGACGAAATGGTCCGAGTCCAATTCGATTATGACGTCGGGAGCCGCCGCCTCAAAATATCCGGCGACCTGCTTAAACAGGGCCTCTCCCCGCAATTGCCCCGGGGCATCTTGCATCTCCCGGACCAATCTCGGCGGGTGTGGGACCCCGGCTGCTAGAACCAGCTTGGCCATTCTTCCCCCTTAGTTGAGAAACTAATCAGTGTTCATGGCGAGCGCGAATTTCAACTCGGTCCAATCGTCGCTATATTCGTCTCTGGAATTCTTCTCTGACCATACGGGGCATATTACGTTGGAGTGGGGCGATTGTCTACCGAGAGGTTTGAGTGGAGTGGGAACCATCCAACAGCATCACCTTCCGAAGTAGCCATTTTTTCACCCCGTCAATCACTACTTTGAGCGATTCCTATTTAGGTCTAGGCATTTAAGGTAACAACGGGGTTCCCTACTTGCCGACCTGACCCGGAATGGAGCCCAGGACTCACTCGATGCGACAACAAACAGGTTTCACCTTAGTTGAGCTGGTGGCCGTGATGGCCATCATAGGTATCTTGGCTGGAATCACCGCCGGCGCTGTTACCGGTCTGGGTGGACAAGGTATAAACGCCCAGATTGCCAGCGACACAAACGCGATCGAAACTGCGGCCGACCGTTTCTTGAACGACTCATTTCCCGAAACGTTTCCGGTGGCAGCTTTGCTCAGCGGAGCGGAAGATTTGGGAGTAAGAACCATCGACTTCGATGCGGCGTTGCCTCAGGATCCAACCAAGACGTTCGTTCCCGACTTTCTTAAGAAAATTCCCGACTCCGCGGCTCTGGTGAGCTACCGAATCGACACCGTGACAGGGAGAGTATTCACTGCGGATGACGGAGCGGCACTAGCTCCTCCTCCAGACAGCCGGTTAGACGCCTCGTTCAGCGATCTGTCGCCTTCCGGCAATCCGGTGGTCACGTTCGAGCTGAACATGGGCAAAAATAGGGCTGCCGTGGAGGAGCTTCGAATTCAGGGACCAGGAGGCTTTGTCCTCGGCGGTACGGCGCTCCCATCAGGAAGTAAGGTTGGCAAACTAGAGATTACTTTTGGCAACGACAACCCCTGGAGGTCCGGCCACGAGATCAGTGTTGACACCGATCTCGTCGCCACGGATCGGGCCCATGAATGGGAGATGGCAGCGGACTATACGACTGCCACCAGCGACTCGGACAACAGCAGCGTTACGGGTGTGAGGGAAAGCGCCGCTACTCTTCCCATATCGGCCTCCGGCGACCTAGGAGTCCCCGGAAAGCTCTTCCTTGTGATGGACCGAACCGGTCTCACAAAAACTCAGAATGAAGCAACGGAAACTTGGGTTTTGACCATCTTTGACAATGCCCAAGACTCTGCCGGAGTAGTTATAGTCCCGGAGGAGAGATTAATCACCAACCCATCGGTCAGCAAGGTCTACCGCTGGCTTACCGAAGAGCATTCTACGATCCAAGTTGATGATATTTTCGTGCCCGTGGCCGGACGGCTATCGATCGTGATCAAGGACTTGGTTGCTGCCACGGCGACTCCGTCACCGTCGCCCACTCCGGGGCCCACCCCCACAGCAACTCCGCCACCGACGCCAGCGCCCTTGACCCTGGTGCAGACTATCGACGGCACCCAGGGAGGCGGGATCGCCTTTCTAAATACGGTTGACGTGGCGGTGGACGCGGGTGACAACATCCGCGTGATTGAAACAGATATAGTCACATTTGACGGCCGGCTAAGATCGTTTGACAAGGAGGGCGATACTATTTCGCCTACCACTGTTTTAGACCAACCCAAGTCGGTTGCGATCGATGCCACCGGCAGAAGTGTCGTAGTAGAAGGCTTTACCTTTACAATCGCGACCCGTGATCCCGACGGTACATTGGTCTCCTCATTCCCTACTACCGCGAACCCCTTGAGCGTGGACGTAGGCCAAGACGGTAACTACCTTGTGGGCCAAAGCCCCGCAGGAGTGCGCCAGTTCTCACCAGCAGGCGTTCTGCTACAGACCTTCGGTGCATCGGATTTTATAGGCTCCTCGGTTGAAGGAGTCGCGGTCGACCCCACTAGCGGACGGTTCTGCGCGAACGATTCAACAGGAGTCGCAGATTGGGTTCTTCTTTTCAACTCCAATGGGACGTTCAATTCGGTCTTCGCCACGGGGATCCCTCAGCCTTTGGGGCTAGCGGTTGATGCTAGCGGCAACGTCTACGTGTCGCAATCGATTAGCGGCCCACGGATTCATATTTTCCAGCCTAACGGGTCTCTCATAGATACCATCGGCCCAGACCCCGCGCTGATTAGTACCCCCAGGGGTATTGCGATTGATAGCGATGGCCGCATCATCTTGGCCGACGGGCCGGTTGTGAAGATTTTCTCAGGACTCCCGTAGCGAGGACGTTTGTCCGGAAGTACTACACCTGAGGGGGCGAAGCCTGGACACGCCGGTATATTAAAATGTCAATGTTGGCTTCCCGAAATCGGATCTCAACAGAAGAGTCCGCCGGTAGCCGATCAACGTGGCTATAATCGTTCCGGCTAAATCAAGCCCTCGTCTCGGTCCAGTTAGCAATGGCGTCACCGGCTCCCTCTGGGAGAGGGGCCGGGGCGAGGCTACCGTCCCAACTATAGTCCCAACCTCCAGGCATATAAAACCGCCGAGACAGCGGTGGCAAGATTGAGACTGGAAACGCCGGGAGACATGGGGATGGAGACGCATTTGTCGGCTCTGGCCATTAACTCCCGGCTGAGTCCTTCCCGCTCCGCGCCGAAGGCAAGGATGGCATCGGATGGCAGCGAGCCTGGCCGCAACGGCTCACCGCCGGGGTCGATAACCACCAAAGGCCGATGACAAGCAGGAAGGGAATCGATCCGGGCTACCGGTATCGCGTACTGCAATCCCGTCGCGGCGATTACTGCCGCTGGGTTCCAAGGGTCCTGCGGGCCGGTGGTTAGTACTCCGGCCGCCCCCGCCGCCGCCGACACCCGGATCGCCGCGCCGATGTTGAGAAGATTCCTGGGGTTCTCCAGCAGTACCACGGGGGCAGGATCCGGATTGTCCAGCATCTGGACCGGGGACACTTTGGGACGCTTAGCGATGGCGATAACGCCCGTGGGGGGTGTCACCGGCGCCAGCTTGGCGAAGACATCAGTGGGGACAACTTGCGCGGTTTCGTTGATCGTGGCAGCGGCGTCGGGAGCATACTCCGCTACCAGTTTTTCCAGGTCTCCATCTTCCGCGGCAACAACGTCCAATAATTCCGCGCCGAAGCGAATGGCGTGTTTCAGAGGGTGAAACCCTTCCAGCACCACCAGGGTGTGGTCGCCGCGAGCGCCACGAAAGCGATCGATGCGGTCCTGGTGGTTCATGGTTCCCGCTGCCCCCTCAGGCCGATTGGCTATGGCCGCCGGAGGGACGCTGCCTGTATCCCGGCCTCGGTCCTCCGGCGACGCTGGGCGTGCCTGGAGAATTTCTCACTGCCGGTCCCGGCCTTCGCGTAGCTTGGCCGCTGGCGGGTCTGCGATTTCCTGAATTGCTCCCGAAGTGGCGGCCATTAGCTTGGGGCTGATTGGACCGGTCTGGTGGGAATTGGGCTTCCGGGTTGAAGTCGCCGTAGTTGAACCCCGGCAACCGGCGCCGTTCAATCTTGGCGTTCAGGACTCTCTCCACCACGCGCACCATGGGCCTGTCATCCGGCACGGCCAGCGTGAAGGCTTCGCCGGTTTGAAGAGCCCGGCCGGTGCGGCCAATGCGGTGGGTGTAAGCGTCCGCCGTATCCGGCATGTCAAAATTGATCACGTGGGAAAGGTCTGGCACGTCGATACCGTGGGATGCGATGTCCGTCGCCACCAGGATGTCGAACTTCCCGTCCCTGAATCCGTCCATCGATTGCTGCCTTCGGTTCTGAGAAAGATTGCCCTGCAGCGATGCCACCCGGTACTTGTGGTTCGCCAGGTCTAACGCCAGCCTTTTGGTGCGATGCTTTGTGCGGGTGAAGACTAATGTCCGTCCCGTGGGAGTTTGTTCCAACAAGGCCAAAAGGAGTCCCTTTTTAAGTGCTTCAGGCACCGGGTAAAGGGCATGAGACACGGTTTTCGCCGGCGCGATGGGGTCGACTTGTACCGTGGTGGGGTCATGCAGGATGTCGGCCGTCAGCTTTCGAATATCTGCTGGCATCGTAGCCGAGAATAGGAGGGTTTGGCGCTTGGTTGGCACCAGCTTCAGGATGCGCCGAACGTCGGGAAGGAAGCCCATGTCGCACATGGTGTCGGCTTCATCCAATACCAACACCTCGATCCCTGACAGGTCGATGGCGCCATCGCCGACGAGATCCAGCAACCGACCGGGGCAGGCGACCATGATTTCCGGGTTGCGCCGCAATCCCTTTAGCTGCGGGATCTTGCTCACGCCACCGTAGATCGCGATACTGGTCACTCTGGTATCCTGGGCAAGGTCGCTGCACGCCTGATGGATCTGCTCGGCTAGTTCGCGGGTTGGCGCCACCACAAGCGCGCGCACTTTGCGTGTCCCGGCATGGCGGATCAAATGGTGGATGATGGGCAACGCGAAGGCGGCCGTCTTGCCGGTGCCGGTCTGGGCTAGTCCTAGAAGGTCTTTCCCTTCCATGATGGAGGGAATCGCTTGTCGTTGGATGGGGGTTGGGGTGGTGTAGCCTACGGCTTTGACACCGGAGAGTACAGATGTATCGAGGTTGAATTCTTGGAAACTCACAGAGGGTGGTTGCTCCTTGACCGCTTAGAGCTAAGCCACACTCTCAGCCCGATATTCGCCGTCATTTCGATTCGGTCATCACCGTGATGCCGTACAACCAGTATAGCAGGTGCCGCGGTCCGGAGGATACTTGGCTAATCACCCGGGAACCGGCTAATATCTAGGAGCTATAAAAACTCTCAGCTTTGGAACGGGGTGACGGATGCGGTATGACACGATAATTATCGGTGCAGGTTCCGCTGGTTGCGTGCTGGCAGCGCGCCTGTCCGAGGACCCTGGGCGTTCGGTATTGTTATTGGAAGCAGGGCCAGACTATCCGGACCACGAATCGATGCCCGACGAGATTAAACACGACGCCAACCAAAGAGCGTCCGAAGATAAAGCTGCCCACAACTGGTCCTTCGTCGGGTCAGCGAGCCCTAAGCGCCTCGACTTGGTGTCCGTGCCTCGGGGCAAAGTCACCGGCGGCACCAGCGCGATCAACCACCAGATATTTCTTCGGGGCGCGCCCGAAGATTTTGACAATTGGGCCTCCATGGGGAACGATCGGTGGAGCTTTCTGGAGGTGTTGCCTTACTTCAGGAAGCTGGAAACCGACTTGGATATTCGCGACGACTTTCATGGTTCCCAAGGGCCGATCCCCGTGCGCCGGCATCCACGCGAGACCTGGTTGCCGCTTCAAGCCGCTTTTCATGCCGCCTGCTTAGCCGAAGGATTCCCAGAAGACCCGGACATGAACAATCCGGAAGCTAGTGGGGTTGGACCAATCCCGCTGAATTACATCAATGGTGTGCGTGTGAGCACGGCTTTGGGTTACTTGGACTCTTGCCGGCACCGGCTCAACTTGACGATCAAAGGCGGCGTTCTTGTTAAAAAGGTACTGTTCGACGGCAAGCGGGCCACGGGTATCGAAGCGGAGAGCGGTGGTGAAAATTTCACGGTTGAAGGCGATGAAATCATTCTAAGCGCGGGAGCGGTTGCTTCACCCCAACTGTTGATGTTGTCAGGCGTGGGTCCGGGTGGCAATCTCGCTAGCGTGGGTATCCCCTTGGTTCATAACCTGGAGGGGGTGGGGCAAAACATGAAGAACCATCCTTCGCTATCCATAAGGTTTCAACCCAAAGAAGGGTATTCTCTGCCACCCGAGTCTCCCCGGAACCAAGTCGCACTACGGTTCTCGGCCGCCGGGTCCACTGCTCGGAACGACATTCAGGTACAGCCTCTCACGTCGGGTCCAAAGGGAAGGGAAGCCGATGAGATTCGGGTCGGCTGCCGGTTGGAATTACCGGAGAGCGCGGGAGAACTCACCCTTGCCTCCGCAGATCCCATGGTCCAACCCAAACTTGATTACCAGTCCTTGGTCCAAACTCAAGACCGGGAGCGGATGCGGGAGGCGGTGCGTACCTGCGTCCGCATATTTGGACGCCAGGGCTTCCAAGAAATCATCGAAGAAAGAATCTCACCTACCGAAACCGACCTGGAATCCGACGCCAGATTGGACGAATGGTTGGACCGCAACATAGGCGTGGCTGGACATTCCTGCGGCACTTGCAAGATGGGACCCGCATTGGACCCAGCAGCGGTGGTAGACCAGTATTGCCGGGTGTATGGCCTGGAAGGGCTTCGGGTTATCGACGCTTCGGTCATGCCGGAGATAACCCGGGCCAACACCAACGCCACCACAATTATGATAGCCGAGCGAGTCGCCGATTTTATCCGGAACGGCGACACATAGCACTCTGACGCCTTTCCCATACTCGGCGAATCCGGTGCTGCAAGCCAATAGACTAGGAGAAGATATGCCACCTACTCCCAAAGACGAATGGGTAAACCTGAACGGGATGAGTTTTCACTACCGAGAGTGGGGCGGATCTGGACAACCAATCGTGTTGTTGCACGGCCTGGCTTCCAATTGCCACATCTGGGACATGGTGGCGCCATTTCTGGCCGAAAATAATGCGGTAATCGCACTGGACCAACGGGGCCACGGAGAGAGCGCGAAACCTGATAGCGGCTACGACTTTGCCACGGTCAGCAACGATCTTATGGCTCTTATCCATGCCAAAAACATGGAGCGCCCGATAGTGGTTGGCCATTCTTGGGGCGGCGATGTCGCGTTGGAATTCGCTGTGTCCTATCCGGATGAGACAAGGGGCATCTGCTTCGTAGACGGTGGGATGATTGAACCATCGGTACGCCATCATAGCTTGGAGAAAGCCAAGGAAGAGATGGCCCCGCCGATCTTTACCGGTGTCACCAAGGAGGTGTTCTTGGAGCGGTTCCGGTCTCGAGGAAAGGACAGATTCAACGGTAATGACGTTGAGGACATAGTCCTAGCCAACTTCGAAGTGCTTGATGACAACACCATCCGGGCCAACCTGAGCCGTGACAACCATCTCCGAATTATCGAAGCCCTATGGAACCATCACCCCCCAGCCCTTTATCCCAAAGTGAAATGCCCAGTGCTAATCATGCCGGCAAGGCAACAGAGCGACTGGTCAGCGGCGGAAAGGGATGAAAGGCGAGCCAAGGCGCTATCGGTTGCCGAGAGCCTGCTGGCGGTAAGCCAAACAAAGTGGATGGAGGAAAGCATCCACGACGTCCCGATACAGCGTCCGGAATTGGTGGCTGGGACTATATTGGAGCAGATAGATGCGGGGTTCTTTGGATGAGTGGGTTGAGGGCCCGTTAACACCTAGCGTGAGAACCCGGAGCGGAAGAAAAAGTTGGTGGAGCTGGAGAGACTCGAACTCTCTACCTCTTCAATGCCATTGAAGCGCTCTCCCGGGTGAGCTACAGCCCCATCATGGGTGCGGTGGTCGTTGGGGCGCTCTCTCGGTTGAGCTTTAGCCCCAAAGAGCGCACCCGTGCGGGTGCGCTCTTCCAATATAGCAAACGGGCATCATGCCCGCAACCGCCCAAGGCGGCTCTTTAGCCCTTTTTCGTGAACTTGACCACCGTTCGGCCCTCGCTCCCCTCGTAAGGTTCAACCACATAGATATCTTTGTGGGAGTCTACCCAGATACCGTGGCACGAGCGGTGGGTCAGGTCGCCCCATTGTGCCAGCATTTCGCCGTCCATGTTCAGGATGCTAACCAGACCGCCGTTGTGCTCAGCTACGTAACAGATGTCCTCGTCGTCTACGAACATCACCGCAGCGCCGATAAGCTTGCTGGGCCAGGTGGTGATGTGGGCTCCGTCTTGGCTGAAGACCTGGATGCGATCGTTCTCTCGGTCAGCGATGAGCAGGCGTCCCTTGCTGTCGATCCAGGCGCCGTGGGGAAGGTTAAACTCGCCCGGTCCGGATCCCGGACCACCCCAGGACTTGATGAGCTTCCCATCGGCGGTGAACTTGTGGACCCGGGCGTTGGCGTAACCGTCGGCGATGAATACCTCACCGGCGTCGTTGATGGCGATGCCTGCGGGTAGGTTGAATGGGTCTCCGCCGTGGGTGACTTCGGTGTAGCCGTTGGAACTGAACACCGAGTTGTCGGCGCCGGTGTCCGACCGGAAACCCGCAGTGCCGATGGTCATCAACAACTTGCCGTCTGAGGTGAATTTCATAATCTGGCCACCGTTTCTCTCAACGAGCCAGACGTTGTCTTCTTTGTCCAAGATTATGGCGTGGGGGAAGAGGAATAGCCCGGCTCCCCAAGAGGACAGGTAGTTGCCTTCACGGTCGAAAATAATTACCGGATGGTCCGGGTCCCGGTTGAAACAGAAGACCCTGTCTTGGGAGTCGCCGTACACGGCGCAGGCGGGCATCTTCCACCCGTCCGGCACTTTGGCCCAGTTCACGTCCATCTCGTAGGTATATTTGCCGCTGCCTACCGTATTTGCCGTGGTCATTGGTTACACCTCAATCCTTTAATCTATCTATTAATATCTATCTTCAGAAAGCGCCGATGCCCGGTGTCTTCACTCGGACACTGTACACAGAACTGCCGGGAGTTGTGTATAGGGTGCGAAGGTCCGAATCTCCGAAGGCGACGTTTCTCGGGACTTCCGGGCCTCGGATTATGCCAACAACTTCGCCCGATGGCTCGACGACCCAGATGCCGCCGGAGCCGACGCAAAAGACGCGGCCCAGAGTGTCTACTTTCATCCCGTCGGGCACACCTTCTTCCGCCGAAGACATGTCGCAGAATACCCGGTTGTTGCTAAGGGAGCCGTCTGCCGCAACATCGAAGGCCCTGATTTTGCGGTGGGTACAGACCGCGCCGGTCTCGGCCTCTTCGAAGCACCGCTCGTCCAGTCGACTGATTGCCACGTAGAGTATCGACTCGTCGGGAGAGAAAGCCAGCCCGTTGGGATACTCGCATTCCTCGGTGGCCACGCGCAATGTGCCGTCGGGAGAGATGCTGAATACTCCGTAGAAATCCATATCCCGTAACGCAGGTTCCAGCCGTAGGCCAGGGTCGGTGAAGTAGATAGTTCCATCGGACCGGCAAACCACGTCATTGGGCTTGTGGAACCGTTTCCCCTCATACCGATCCACGACGGTGGTAACGGTACCGTCGTCGTCCATCCGGGTGAGGCGCCGATGGTCGGCTCCTTCGCACATCAGCAGCCGCCCTTGGCGGTCCAGGGTGCAACCGTTGCCCTCGCCGGTGCCTTCCCGCAGCACGGATACTCCGCCGCTGGGGTCCCATCGCAACAGACGCCCTTCCAAGTCTACGAAGGTCAGGTAGCCCTCTTTGTGCCACAGTGGACCTTCGGTTCGCCCCATGTCGCTGGCGATGAGAGTGTGCTCACCCGTTTCTAGGATGCTGGAAAGGTCGTCAGGCATGGGTGCCTCCAAAGGTGACGGAATGGGCGGATTATACCAGCCGCCCCAGGCTGGTGTACATCGGTGATTTGGCGAGGGTCCTACGTTGATTGACCGGGCCGTGCGCCTCCACTACAATTCGGCTCTCAGGGACGCCAGGTTATCCAAGTGACTCGGAATGAGGAGCCGCAATGAGCACCAAGCCAACCTATGACGACTTGCTTAAGGACATCACCGACCGGGCCAAAGCGCTGTGGGGTGAGGGCAAGGCTGCAGAGATGACGGCGGCGTTGGAGTCGACGGCGCGCCAGATGGTGGATATAGACCGGGTTATGCCCAGAGTCGATGTGGAGCCGGGATTTTATCAGTAGAACGTTCAGATCGGGTTTCGAACGCTGACAACTACTCTAGTTTAAGAGGTAATAAGATGCCGGAGCCATTTCAGCTTTCCGTTGCCGAAGCCGCCGGGGAGATTCGCCAAGGAAACCTGTCTCCCGTCGAGTTGGCCCAATCTCTATTGGCCAGGATAGATGCCTTGGACCCTTCGTTGAAAGCCTGGGTGACCATCGACCGGGAAGAGGTGCTGAGCGAGGCAAAAAGGCGGGAGGATGAACTCGGGCAAGGCGGCCCGAAAGGTCCCATCCACGGAGTTCCTGTGGGACTAAAAGACATCTATTACACCGCTGGTATGTTGACGGCCTGCGGATCCCGCATCAACGCTGATTTTGTGCCTGACTATGACGCCACGACGGTGTCCCGGATCAAGGGCGCCGGTGGAATTATCCTGGGGAAGGCGGTAACCACCGAGTTCGCCATGTCGGACCCGTCTCCTGCCGTCAATCCATGGAATGCAGCCCATACTCCCGGCGGTTCCAGCAGTGGGTCGTCGGTGGCCGTGGCGGCTCGGATGTGCGCCGCTGCCCTGGGTTCTCAAACCGGTGGCTCTACCTGCCGCCCGGCGGCTTACAACGGCATCGTTGGTCTTAAGCCCACCTACGGGCGAATCAGCCGCTACGGCGTGGTGCCGGTAAGTTGGTCGCTGGACACAGTGGGAATCTTGGTGCGGACCGTGGCGGACGCCGCAGTGATGCTCCAAGTGTTAGCGGGTCACGACCCTCAAGACCCAGGTTGTCCCGACCAACCGGTCCCGGATTATCTGGAGGAGATGGGCCGCTTGAACGGCCCGCCCCGCATCGGCTTGATAAGAGAGTTCTTCTATGACCAGTCCACAGTGGAAGTCCGCAGCCATACCGATGCGGCGGTGGAAAAACTGGCAGAGGCCGGCGCAATCATCCAAGAGATAAGCTTGCCCGAGAGCTTTTCATCGGCCCATAGCTGCCAACGGGTGGTCAGCAACGTGGAATGCGCTGCTTTCCATGAAGAGTCCTATCGGGACCGGGCTGATGAGTTCGGACCAAGGATCCGGTCCAGCATCGAAGTGGGGATGCTGATTCCCAGCGTCCGCTACGTGCAAGCCCAGCGTGCGCGACGCCAGTTCCGGGCCGATATGATGGCGATGGTTCAGCAAGTAGACGTTGTGCTCATGCCGGGCATCCAGGCCCCGGCTCCTCGCGATCTAAACACCACTGGCAATGCCATGTTCCAGCAGCCTTGGACGTCTTCGGGCTTGCCCAGCATCGTTGTACCGTCGGGGCTGGCCGAAGACGGTCTTCCCCTCGCTATACAGTTGGCCGGGTTACCCTGGGATGAAGGGAAGCTGCTGGCCGCCGCTGGTTGGTGCGAATCCGTTCTTGGCGTCAACTTGTCGCCTCCGGATTACTCGTAGCAGGGCGGCCGAATCACCGCTCCTAACCATCCAGACATCAGCGAGTTTTCTAACATATCATCTAGCCGATCTGGCGGCTCTCCGGGAGATTGAGGAGCGCAAAAGAGTAGGGGCCCACCAAGATGGTAGGCCCTACTTTCGATTCTTTGGCACCGGACTGGCCGGTTAAATCAACTTTGGAACTGCGTCTATGCCTCTCTAAAAGACTGCCATGGGGTTAACCGGCGAGCCGGTGGTGTTGTGCAGGACCAATGGTCCGATCGATATCATGAACTCCCACCTGTTCCGGTCGCGGCAGGCCTGAGCAACTTCTTCCAGGTCGGCGTTGTCCAATATCCAGATGCCCATGGCGGTGATGCTGACCTGGTGTATGGGCATCGCGCATTTGACGTATTGGGCCGGGCCTACGTCGTTGCCGGTGTCCGAGCCTAGCATGGCGATGTCCCGTTCGTGGAACAGGGGCAAGCATGCCGCTTGGCAAGCGGTGGAACCCAGCGACCGGTCCACCGGGCCTTCAACGTTGCGGCGGTGTAACTGCCCGGTCCGTATGAGCAGTACGTCCCCTGGCTCCACTTTAAAACCGCATCGTTCTTCCGCAGCCAGGATGTCCTCGGGCATGACGCCCTCCCCCCTTTCCATCCAGTCGATGCCCCTAATCATCGGAACATCCACCAATACCGCCCGGGTTAGGATGCCCTTTTTAGCTTCTTCGACCGAGCCTACCGTGGCGCCCATGCTGGTGGAAACCATGTGGGCCGGTTTACCATTAAAGGTTTTGCCTTCCCAGAAAAAGTGGGCGAGGCTATCCACGTGGGTGATGGTATAGCCATGAAATATCATGCCGAAGAAGTCGGTCGCCGCCTGGTTCGTCCGAGCACTGACTTTATCGCCACTGGCCCATCCTTCTCCGCTTTCCACCATGAAGTGGATTGGCGGATTGGGTGCGTCGATGCTGGCCTCGAAATTGACCGTCCGGGAAAGCGAGATGCGCTCCCCCTCCTGAACCAAGGATATGGCTCGTTTAACTTGCTCGGTGGTTATCAGGTTCAGAGCGCCTAGCTGGTCGTCGGCCCCCCAACGGCCCCAATTTGACAATGATTTGAAATAACCCAGTACTTCGTCTTCCGTAGGTATATTGGCCTGCATGTTGATGTGTCTCCTTGGTTCTTTGGAATGCCGATAGCTGAAATCTGAATGCTGATGGCTTTTGCTAACTACGGCTCATCGGCGGAGATAGCTCCACTCCAAGCACATTTTCGCACCACCGGGCCGCCGCCAGCAACTTGGGCTCGGAGAACGGAGCCGATGCGAGTTGGACGCCAAAGGGCAGGCCTGAAGCCGCCAAACCCGAAGGGATTGTTATCACGGGGAGCCCACAAGACGTCCACGGACCCTGGAACATGGTATTGCCGGTGTTCGTGATGTCGGGTAGTGCGGGTGTCGGCGTTGATGGTGTCAGCAGCACGTCGGCTTTCCCGGCGAGCGCCTGCATCTCGGCGGTGAATTGCTGGCGGCGCTCCAAGGCCCGAGAGTAGGTCTGACCGTCGGTTGCCAGACCCTGGCGTAACATCTCTCGCAACTTGGGCTGGTAGTCCTGGGACTGGCGCTCGTACATGGGCTGATGGAACGCGGCCCCCTCCACCGCCATGATGGTTCTCTGATCCTCGATAGCGGTGTCGATGCTGTCAGGCAAAGGAATCTCTTCAATCGTTGCTCCGGCCCGGCTGAGTTGATCCACGATGCCATCGGTGTGTTTCCGGGTTTCTTCGTCGGAGTTGTCATAGAAGAAGCGGCGGATGAGGCCGATGCGGGGCGCTGAAGGGGAAGCCAAGCCAGCCATGAAGTCGGCTGCGGGCAGGCCAACGGTTATCGGCTCGTTGGGGTCGGCCACCGCCATTACTTGCATCAGCAGGGCGGCGTCTTCCACCGACCGGGCCATCCAACCAACATGGTCCAACGACCAGCTAACCGGGATGACACCGTAGCGGCTGACTCGACCGAAGGTCGGCTTGAAGCCCACCACTCCGTTATAAGAAGCCGGTCGCAGAACCGATCCGACTGTTTGGGAGCCCAGGGCGGCGGGGCACATCCGCGTGGCCACCGCCACCGCCGATCCGCTGCTGGAGCCGCCGGGAGTGTGGGCCGGATTCCAGGGATTCTTGGTGGGCGACGGGTCCATGCAGGCGAATTCGGTGGTCACCGTTTTGCCCATCATGATTGCCCCGGCGTTTTTCAGCAGAGTCACCGTGGTGGCGTCGTATTCCGGCACGAATCCTTCATATACCTTGGAACAGGCGGTTGTGGGGATGCCCGCCGTATAGTAGATGTCCTTCAGGCCTATGGGTACGCCGTGGAGGGGGCCAACGCTCACGCCCTTCTCCAGTTCCTCCTGCTTCTGCTGAGCGTCGGCCAGCAAGGCCTCCCGGTCCAGGTATACCCATGCGTTTAGGTTGGGCTCCAGGGAGTCATATTGGCTGAGCAGAGACTCTACCAGTTCCACCGGCGACAGGTCCCGGCTTTTGATTTGTTTAGCCGCTTCTACGGCGGTGAGATTGAAATGTTGTGGCATGGCGATTCTCCCTATGTTCCAGATTGATCGGGTTACAAGGCACCGGATACCGCGTCTCCGAAGTCGCGGCTCATGATGGCCGCGCTCCTTTTTTCACCCCGAGGGGAGCGAGGCGTCTCGGATCTAGGGTAAACGGGCGTACCATCGCAGGGCCATGTCCTCCCAGAGCGGATTAACCGACTCTATCAGGGCAACTTTCTTGCTTCTGCGCCAAGTTTTCAGCTGTTTTTCACGGGAGATTGCGGCTCCGACATCCGAAGTTTCCTCATGGTACACCAGCTTTGTGACTTTATACTTCTTTGTGAACCCGGCGATGAGCCCAGACCTGTGCTCATATACTCTACGTTCAAGATTGTTTGTAACCCCTACGTATAGGGTTTTGCCGCGGCTGGCCATGATATAAACGTAGTACTGGTGCCTCACGTGTTATCCGCCGGTCCAGAGATTCCTCTTCGCTGCGCTCATCGGAATGACAAGGAAACTGGCTCCTGGGAATGACGGGGATACCGGCTTACCGCTCTTCCGCGCGTTCTGAGGCGTGAGGGTCGATACGGATTTCCTAGTTTAGATCGGCGGACGGCGGGTGTGCCATTCGGTTGCTTGCTCGTAGGCGTGGGCCACCCGAAACAGGGTCCCTTCGTCGAAAGGCTTGCCCGCTATCTGGAGACCCACCGGCAGTTGCTGGCTGGTAAAACCGCAGTTGATGGACAGGGCCGGAGTGTTGGCCAGGTTGAATGGGGCGGTAAAGCTGCGGCGGCCCGCCAATCCGTCCAATACCTGCTGTTTGCTGTCTATGCCTGCCTTTGTTGGTATGAGGGACGCGGGTATGGACGAGGTCGGCATGACCAGCACATCTACTTTTCCCAGGGCTTCCAAGATCTGCTGCCGCAAAACTTGCCGTAGCTTAATGGCTTTTTGGTGAGCTTGGGCGGGGATGATGCTTCCGGTCAGCAAGCGTATCTGGTTGTTATGGTCGTACTCGCCCAGGTGTTCGTCTATGCCCTGCCGGTGTACGCCGGCTGCATCGGTCAAAATGATGGTGTTGGATATGGCAGCGGAGTGAACGATGAGGGGTATCGATACTTCTTGAATCACCGCTCCAAGCTCTCCCAAGACCGATATTCCCTGAACCACTCTGTCCCGAACCTCAGGGTCCACGGCGTCGGTATCCACCCTTTCCTGAATCACTCCAACCTTGAGACCGCGAATGTCGCCGGTCAGCATGGACAGATAATCCGGCACCGGTACGTCCCAGGTTGACGGGTCTTTGGGGTCGTATCCGGCGATGGCCCCGAGAGTTATTGCGCAATCGGCGGTGGTTCGGGAGATAGGGCCTACGATATCCATGGACCAGGAAGCGCCCAGCACGCCATAGCGGCTGACCCGCCCCCAGCTTGGCCGGATGCCAACTAGACCGCAAAAGGAGGCCGGGCCGCGGATGGACCCTCCGGTATCCTCTCCTAAAGAAGTGGCGCATAGGAAAGCAGCAGTGGCGGCCCCGGATCCGCTGCTGGATGTCCCCGGGTTTCTTGACAGATCCCAGGGATTATGAGGAGTGCCGTAAGGATGATGGAAGGCATCTCCAGAGGCGAATTCGCTCATGTTCAGTTTCCCAAGCATCACTGAGCCGGCAGCCTTGAGATTGGCTACCACGGTGGCGTCCTCGTCGGGAACCAAGTCCTTGAGGATGTTCGATCCACCGGTGGTACGAATGCCTTTGGTGTAGAACTGGTCCTTAACCGCCACCGGCAATCCGTGCATCGGCCCCCGGTAGTTACCTGCGCTGATTTCCTGCTCGGCTTGCCTGGCTTCGGCCAAGGCTTCGTCTCGGCAGACGGTGATGTAAGAGTTCAGTTTTTCATCTACCTGTCCAATGCGGTCCAGATAGGCCTGGGCGGCCTGAACCGGCGAAACCTCGCGGGACTTAATCAGGACCGATAATTCGGTGGCAGGTAGAAAAGGAATCTCGTTAGAGTCCATTCTGGTAAAACTCCTTTGATGGCCTGGGGCAAAAACGATGTCTGAGAAGGCTCGTTGGGTGGTCGAATCACGCCTATTGTGCCCATGCGAGTGAGGCTTGTCAAATAGAGGTTACTGCTATAATTGGCGTTGATACGTTGGAGAAATAAGCAACGATATTCGTGGGAATATCTGTCCTAGTAGAGCCTTAGCGTACCGGAAGAGGTGACAATATGGATCAATGGGCGGGAGTGGTATTAGCGGCCGGTGACGGTAAAAGAATGAAATCGCGGCTCACCAAGGTGTTACACCGGGTGTGCGGCAAAGAGCTTGTTCGCTATCCAGTTGATCTCATGAAGGAATCCGGGGTCACCCGTGTGGTGGTGGTAGTGTCCCTCGGCAATCGACAGGCCGTCCAGGAACTACTGGGGAACCAGGTAGAGTACGTCACCCAAACGGAACTTAAGGGTACCGGCGATGCGCTCAGCAAAGCCAGAGTACTGTTGCAAGGACAGGCGGAGAACGTTCTGGTGTTGACCGGAGATGCCCCTCTAGTCAGGCTGGAGTCGGTTAAGCCACTGATGGCTGCTCACGCCGATTCGTCTCGGGATATGACCTTCCTAACCTGCAGAACCGCGTCGGCTAAAGATTTTGGCCGGGTGGCGCGGAACGAGAAGGGACAGGTAGTAAAGATTGTCGAAGCTGCCGACCAGACCGGCTTCACCGACGAGATTACCGAAGTTAACGGGAGTGTGTACTGCTTCCGGGACGGATGGCTCTGGGAAAATTTAGATGATATTCCAACGGCGGCCAACGGTGAGAAATACATCACGTCCCTGGTTGAGATAGGTTCTTCCCGCGATGGAGCCGTTGAAGCGAACCTGACCGAGGACCCCGCAGAACTCATGGGAGTGAACGATCGCCTTCAACTCTCTCAAGTAGAGGAGATTCTTCGCCAGCGGATACGGGAACAGTGGATGCTCTCCGGTGTGACGATGCCGCACCCTGCGTCGGTGTACATCGATGCTGGAGCGTCCATCGGTCAAGACACCGTCATTCTACCCAATACATCTATAGTAGGGTCTTCGGTTATCGGAGAAGACTGTGAGATTGGCCCCAACTCGGTGATCCGCGATTCTACGATAGGCCGCGGTTGCCGGGCCACCGCGTCGGTATTGGAAGAAGCGACGATGGAAGACGGGGCGAACATCGGGCCGTTCAGCCACCTTCGGCCAGGCGCTTACCTGGAATCCGGAGTGCATCTGGGGAACTTCGTAGAGGTCAAGGAAAGCCGATTTGCCTCGGGCGCTGTTATGGGGCACTTCGGATATGTGGGGGATGCCTCCATCGGCGCTGGGACTAACTTGGGAGCCGGCATGGTCACTTGCAACTACGACGGCAAGGACAAACACCGGACTGACATCGGCGAAAATGCATTCATCGGCTGCGACACTATGCTGGTCGCCCCGGTGACCGTGGGCTCCGGAGCGATCACCGGGGCCGGGGCTGTTGTGACCAAAGACGTTCCGGCGGGTAGACTGGCGGTGGGTGTTCCTGCTAAAATAAGAAGCAGAAATCCTGAGGCCAACTGACCTCCTGGTAGGCAAAATATACGAATCCCGATGGCGGCTCGTAGGCACCCAGGAGGGTGAGGGTTTTGGACACAGACAACGTACCATTAGCATTAATCCTCGCCGCATCCCTTCCGCTATTCTTCTTATTCAGCCTGGCTCAGCACTCCGCTGACACACCGGGTAACGTCTTTAAAAGCCGGGCGTCTCTTCGGAAGGCAGAGTTCGTCCTCCGTTGGTGTAGATATGCCTGCGTCATTGCCATGGCAGTGTCGGGGCTGGCATTGGCCAACAGTTTCCTATCTGGTGGTTGGTGGCCGGTGTCCATTTTGTCCCTATCTCTCTTGGTTATTCTCCTGGCTGTTGACTGGACCGCTTCTTATGTCGTGCTCCGGGTTCCTTCGCAGGCTGATACCATTTGCCGACCCTTGATCCGGTTATTGTCTGGCCGTAGACAATCGGGCCCGGCGGGCAATGGGCACGCTTCTAATGGCGCTGAGGGCCTTCGAGACGGTCAAAACGAAGAATTCCCTGAAAATCAGGAGCCGGTCATCACGGAGGCGGATCTGGACAGCCTTGACCACCGGGACCGTGCGATGCTGCGGTCCATTCTTCGACTGGACGTCACCACGGCCCGAGAGATTATGGTGCCTCGTTTGGATATGGTGGCCGTGGACATCGAGTCATCTCTGATGCACGTAGCACAGCAGATGGTTGAAGGCGGACACAGCCGTCTTCCTGTCTTCGAAGAGTCCATCGACCACATATCGGGAATCGTGCACTCTCGGGAAGTCCTAGCCGCCATGGCTATAACCGATTCAGAGCAAAAATTGCGGAACCTCGTTAATCCGGCATTTTTCATACCGGAAACGAAACGTTTGGATGACCTGTTGGAAGAGTTACAGGATATGGGAATCCAGATGGCCATCGTGGTCGACGAGTACGGTGGAACCGAAGGCTTGCTGACCATGGAGGACTTGTTAGAGGAGATCGTCGGGGAGATTGAAGATGAATTCTCCCGGACGCGGGAGTCAGAACTGATCCATCTACCCGACGGCGATGTTCTGGTCCACGCGGGAGTGCCCACCGAAGATATCGAGGAGTTGTTCTCCACAACCATTGACAGCGATGACGTTGATACGGTGGGCGGGTACGTTTATCAAGCCCTTGGGAAGATCCCTTCCACCGGCGACGTGGTGGAAACGGAGCATCTGAGAATCGAAGTGGTTTCAATCTTAGGACGCCGGATACGCAGACTTCGAATCGGCCGTATCGGCGTGGACGCTTCGACTCCCTCCGGTTAATTAGTCCACTGTACTCCTGAGCTCCCCGGATGGCTCTTTAGAAAATAGTGAGGGCGGGTTTTATACCCGCCCTCACTATTTTCCGGGTGGCGCCTTGACGGCCTACTTTTCGCCGATCAACTCCCCGCTAACGATTAGCCGATGGTCGTAGACCA
>Ga0208113_1000364_pt1 | contig 23274 bp, 25 predicted proteins | sample Knorr_S7_td_NADW_FD_185598 | JGI IMG/M metagenome (GOLD analysis project Ga0208113, IMG submission 185598) | Marine microbial communities from Southern Atlantic Ocean transect - Knorr_S7_td_NADW_ad_2505m_LV_A (SPAdes) (version 2) | ecosystem: Environmental > Aquatic > Marine > Oceanic | place...
CCGTAAAGTCTACTGCGTCAGGTCTACGACCTTTTCCAATGTCTTTTCTAAATGTTGCTATTTCGTGGCCACCTACTACGACTACTCCAAATGATTTACCAATCTCTAAAGTTTTAAATCCACCTTGTTTTGCAATTGCTAATACTTCGTCTGGTTTTGCATCGGTTGCCATATCATAGTCTTTTGGACTTTTACCCAAAATAGCATCTCTCACTGCCCCACCAACAATATAAAGTTGTTTCTTGTTCTTCTTGAACAACTTGTATATCTTTTTGATATCATTTGGAACTCTTAAAAATACTTTGTTCCTTTCGTTTATTGGTAATAGTTCTGTAAGACTAATCATCAAAAACGCCTTTTCTATCTGTATACCACTTACGATATTTTGCTGGAGTTCCAACGGTGATTGGGTCATTACCAGTCGCAAGTGAGGCAAGTTTTTCAAGTTTGTCTCTTTGTGTGACACTCCAATCCAAATCCTTAGCAACTCTACTCATTACAAATATTTCTTTAATCTTTGCACCATATATCAAAATTTCGTTCCACCATATAGAACCCTTCGTACCTGGGGTTGAAAGATTTTTCTTTACTAACGTTTTATGTTTTTTCAACAACTTATTTGTCAAGTCAATGTAGTCAATAATTATTTCTTCTGCCTTTTTATTTAATATTTCTTTAACTTCCTTTTCATATGCTTTGGTATTATCTGCATGTGATCCGTGTTTTTTCAACATTTTATCTTTTACTTCCCACTCATAATCTCTCCACTCATTACGATCAGGTATTTTTTTTCTTTTCGCGGCTGATTTTACCATCATAGGATCACCGAAAACTATTTGTGAAGATATCCATCTACGACCAGTTTTATCGGGTACACTTTGTACATCCATATATTTTCTTGCCAATAAAGTTCCTTCTAACCAAAATATAACTCCACCATCAGTTTGAATACCCTTTCCTTTAGCTAACTGTGAGGATTTACCGGCACGAGTGAATGTTGAAAAAGATTTTTTACTACCAAGTAAACTTTTTACATTATCTAAATGGTCAAGAGTTGTTACATGAAAAGAAGTTACTGGTATTTTACCAATTATTCTTTCCATTGACTTTGGATAAATGGGAACATCTGTATGCCCAAGAACGTTTTTTAATGTTGTTTTGGTGTGGGCAGGATACCACTTATCTTCAATCCAATCTTCCATTAGTAAGTCTTTTAGTTTAATCATCAGTCCCAAGGTCCTAAATGTTTATTCTTCATCATAGTTATTGCGGCTTCCATTTTTTTATATTTATCATCTACTTTGGCCTTTGTCATTTTATAATATAATTTTTTAGGAAAACCTTTTCTATAATATTCTACTTTTGTCTTGTCATCAACATCAACCCATAATCCTATATTTGCTAATGCGTGTTTCCTATTTTGACTTTCATGATTTTGCCAATCAAATACTCTTTTTTTTGTTTCAACCCAAGCGTGATTAATTCTTTTATTTAAGAATGGTGCATGAATAGTTCCATGAACTAAGTTAAGTAATGGTCCACCCTTGAGTACCTTTCTATAGGCCCAACGAAAACATTGACCACATACTACTTCTGTTAATAAATTTTTTAACTTAATCATCACATATCTCTTTACTCGCGTAATCACTCAATACATCTGGTAAGAATGCATGAATTAAAAGCGCACCACTTATTTTTATGGCTCTCCACCAATGTGTGAAATATCCTACATTTTGTTTTTTTAAATGTTTTGTCATTTCTTCAATAATTTCTGTTTTTCAATCCACTTCTTGGCTTGTTTATTTTTAATTGGTCTTTTAATAAACTTACTAATACCCTTTCCTACCAACATATTAAACTTTTTCACTGCCTGTTTTGGACTCAAGGTAGCATTATTATCAACTAACAAAAAGTTAGCATTTCCAAATAATCCTTGAAAAACTGCCATATTCTTTTGAACTTCTTTCCAATATTTTTCTACTGTATCTGCTGGTAATACTCGTGGTCTTTCTTCATTTCGTTTTTGTGCAACTTCTAATGAAGTATTTACAAATACCATAAAAGTATCATATCCTAATTTCAGTAAATCTTGTCGTTCATCTTTAACTGCATTGTACTTATGTCCAGTTCCATCAATAATAACTCCCAATCTACCTTGTGTGTATAATTTTAATTTAGACTTACTAATTTCTTTTGTACGAGTTCTCATTCCACTATAATCACCTGATTCTGGATCAGTTAATTGTTTAAATAACTCATCGGGCATATTATCAATATCAACAGTTCCAAAATACTTTTTTAGAAAATTTTCTAATTCTGTATCTTGATTAACCATTTTTAATCCATATGCTGATACATTGATTTTTTCGGGAATTCCGAATAATTGAGAGGCTACATACGATTTTCCACTTCCAGGACCACCGGCAAGAAATACCGCTTTGAATATTCCAGGGTCATTCACTCCCTCATTTAGTAAATCCATTAACTTTATCATAAGCAAACTCCATTTAAATACATTGATTCACTAATAAATATAAGATAAGGAAAATATTAGAAGTTATTCAGGTTAATTGATACTCGATCCATTTATAAGTTTTTTCTATTCCCACTCTTAATGGTTGTGTTGAACACCAACCAAGTTCTTCTTTTATCAAGGTATTATCTGAATTTCTACCACGAACTCCAAGTTGTGGTACATCTATGTTATTAATAACAACTTCTTTTTCAGAAACATCTATAATCATTTGTGCAAAATCATTAATGGAAATAACTTCATCCGAACCAAGATTTAGTGGTTCTACACAATCCGACTCCATCAATCGTCTAATTCCTTCAACACATTCATCAACATAAAGAAATGAACGAGTTTGTTGTCCATCTCCATAAACTTCTATTTCTCCATTTGAGTTTATAACTTTTCTACATAATGCGGCTGGTGCTTTCTCACGACCACCTTGATATGTTCCTTCTGGTCCAAATATATTATGAAATCTTGCTATTCTCACATCAAAATCATAATTTCTTGAATATGCTAAATATAACCTCTCACTAAAAAGTTTCTCCCAACCATATTCAGAATCAGGATTACCAGGATATGCCATATCTTCTCTTAATGCTGGAACATCAACTTCTAATTGGTGATCCTCGGGATACATACAAGCAGAAGATGAATAAAATACTTTTTTTACTCCAAATCGTTTCATAGAATCAACTATATTCAAATTAACCATTGCCGAATTATGCATTATGTCTGAATCATTTTCTCCTGTAAAGATAAAATCGGCTCCACCCATATCTGCTGCCAGTTGATATACTTCATCAACTCCATTTACACAAACATCAACAATAGATAAATTTCTCAAATCTCCTTTAATGAACTCATCCGCTTCCGTTTTACTAAATTCAGGATATTTTAAATCGACTCCACGAACAAAATAACCTTCTTTTTTTAATCTTTTAACCAAATGTGAACCAATAAAACCACCTGCCCCACATACTAATACTTTTTTCATTTATATAACTCCTTATAATATTCTCCAACAATAAACTTGGTATGTGAAGTTGGTGAATCTATATTCCAAGTTGGATCATATTTAGAAACTGGCAGTATTCTAAAATCAAAACTAACCCTTGTTAAATCTGTATTATTTGGTTTATTTCCGTGTAAACATTGATTACCATTAAACATATAACATTCACCGTAATCAAGTTCAATTGGTTTAAAATCTAATTTCCAAGGTTCACTTTCTACCCACATTGTATTAGTTCCATAACATTTTGTTAATGGTAAAAAAAAGTTAATTTCACCAGGAGGATGTTTATGTAAAGGATCACCATCACTATGCCAAGTATGAACAGCCTGGTCTTTTGGGATATGAACTCTAAATGTTGGCCATTTTTGATAATGAAATGGTTCATCAATTATTTTAACTATTTCATTATGAATAAAATTATCATAAAGTTCATAAAATTCTATCCAATTATCATTTAATTTAGAATAAAATATATTATGAAATTTAGTAGAACTTTCTGTATATAGATTTAATCTCTTATTTGAAATTAAATCTTTTCTTATTTCATGTATTTTTTCTAACGAATCTACATTAAATAAATTAGACACCAAATTTCTAAATCCATATTTTTCTATGTTATATAAATTTACCATTTTGGAACTCTCTTACTAAATAATGATTTAAATTTTATTTTTTTAGAAAATTTCAATCGTTTATTCATAATAATTCTACAAACTCTCAATAACATTAAAACCCCACCAAATATACCATTCTTTTTAATCATAGGTCTCCATCTATATAATTTAGAATATATACTAACAAATCCCTCATTCTGCAAATCAACTAAATCTTGTGATGACAGTTCTCCAACATTTGTAACAGCACTTCCATATCTTCTATATTTAGAAAAATCCTCTGTCAATAACTCCATATTGTGTTCCCCACTTATAGCCATACTATGAAATTCCGTGCCAGGATATGGAACTGCAATTGCAAAATTTGCCTGTTTTACATTTTTATCGTGTTCTAAAAAATCTAAAGTGATTTTTATCGTTTCCCTTGTTTCTCCTGGTAAACCAACCATAACCGAATTTAAAGCTTCAACATTGTACTTATTTAAAATACGATTTGCCTCAGAATAATGTTTTAAAGGAATTTGTTTTTTCATTGTTTTTCTCATTTCAGAATCTACTGTTTCAAGTCCAAATGAAAGTCTTATCAATCCCGCCTCTGCCATTAACTTTGCAGATTCATCTTTGATTAAATTTGCACGAGTACTTCCCTCAAATGTTATATTTAGTCTTTCTTCAATAATTTTTTCACATATAATTTTCAAATGGTCATCAAAATACAAAGTTAAAACATCATCTGTAAATAGAAAATGTTTTATTCCAAAATCATTAATAACTTGTTTAATTTCTTCAATTATACTTTCTGGAGAACGCCTACTAACAAGTGTAGTATTTAATTTATCTGATGCACAAAAAATACAGTGCCACGGACATCCTCTCATGCTATGAATAGTAGTAAAATTTAATCTACCCCTGAGAGTACCTACTTTATATTTATGCATTGGTAATAAATCTCTTGCTGGAAATGGTAAAGAATCTAAATCTCTAGCATAAGTGTTAGGACCAGTATAAATTACTTCTTTTCCATTTCTATAATAAAGTCCTAATATATCAGATAAATCTCCTTCATTTTCAATACCTTTTAATAATGATAAAAGTTGATTCTCACATTCTCCACAATAACCATAATCAAAACATTTATAAAAAGCTTTCTTCCCCTCAATTGTAAAATGTTGACCACCAAGTAAAATTTTTAAATTTGGATTAACTTTTTTTAATGATTCGGCAAAAGATTTTGAAAGATGAAAAAATGGACTCATACCTGATAATGTAACTAAATCTGGATTTTGTTCTACTACCATATTTACCAAATCTGATTTATCTATTCTATCAATTTCCGCATCAATAATAGAAACATCGTGGCCACCTTGTCTGGCAATTGCAGCAAGTAGTCCTAAATTTAAAGGTGGAACAATTCCTCCAGATTTTCTAGCAAAATATCCAGAAATCAAACCATAATCTCCTGTCCACCTTGGATATATAAAAATAATCTTCATATCAAATAATTATCATTCCCAATCTAAATTTTTTAATAATACATTATTTACAAATTCACTATGTGATTCTGATGATGGATGTCCCTCATTAAAATTATACTTATTATCAACTGTAAATTCTCCTAAACCACCAAAATTATGTTTTTCATTAGTATGAAAAATAAAGTTATCTAAATCAATACTTTTCCACAAATAATCTATTTCAGGATAAACCTCACTCCACAGTGGTTTTTCTCTTGAATTCCAATTTTGGTTTATGGGAGTAGTATCCCCTTTCCACTTGGGATCATCTTTTTTATTATATTCATTAAAAATATTTTGATAAGTAGTAAAAAAATATTTTATATTATTTAATTTTAAAAAATTTTGTAAATTTAAAATATACTCAAAAGTATTAATCATTTGTTCCTCAAACGTATATAAATTGTAATAATATTGTCTAATTGGTGGAATATCAAAGATACCGGTCCCACCACTTCTTAAATATCCACGTTTTCGTAACTCATCTGGCTGTGAATTTTGTAATGTAATATGTGTCAACTCATCTATTAATTCTCTTGGGCCCTTTTCACGGATCCGACATTCTTTAAAATATTTAAATTCTGGATTACAAAACAAATCAATTCTTTCTGGTTGCGACCACATTACAGCAACATTTATCATTTTTGGATCAATATCAGAATTTAATAAAAAATAGACACTTCTCATCACTCTCTTAAAAATAAGTTTATTACCACTTGCACCATGTCCAGTATTCCAAGGGGTGTATCTTAATTTTTCACACAAATAATCTGGCCATACTCCATAGTCTGCATATGTATCACTATCTACTTTTAATTTTTTCTTCTGTAAGTACTTACTTGAAGTAACATCATATGATGAAGCATCAAATGCTGGGCCGTCGCTGGATTGAAAATTTACTGGACGTATCATTTCGGATTGTGAAAAACTACAGCCACCAGTTATTAAAAAAGGTTTTTTAATATTCATACTATTATTTTATTTGTTTTATATTTTTTAATAAAACCAAGGTTTTATTAATAAAACTATCATTTGTCTCAAAATATTCAGATTCATATAAAGAACCATCTCCAACTTCATTTCTAAAATCAATATCTATTATAGAAACTTTATCTGATTCTGAATCCCACATAATATTAGATGGACAAATATCATTGTGACATAATTTATATTTATCAAATAATTCTTGTAAAGTTTTATATACTCTTTTGTATATAGAATATTTAGATGCGTCATACAACTCAAATTCTTTATCAGACAACGAATTGCAATTCTTTCCATTTATCTTTTCCATTAAATACCCTACCGAAAAGAAATATTCTTCATTTTGTTTTTTATGTTTTATCATAACAACTTTGTTAAAAACTTTTACCAGACCACTAATATCTATTTTAGATAAAGTCATTATTTTATCATATCTATTATTTAAAAACTCAACAAATTCTTCTATCCTATATATTATCTCCAGATTTTTAAATACATACGTTATACCATTAATTTTTATATCAAATACATTTGGTATAGTATTACCTGGAGATGATTTATATATCTCTGTATATTTTATATCTGGTTCATCTATCCTTATAAAATGATTTTTATTCATTGTAATATTTTCTATACCATTTGATTGTTTTTCTTATACCATCTTCTAAACTATGTTTGGCCTCCCAACCATACTTCTCCTTCATTTTATTAGAATTTATTTTTCTAACTGGAATCATAGATGGTTTTCCACTAATATATTCAATTGGTGCATAATAATCTTCAACTTCCATACAAGTATCTAAAATCTCATTTATACTATAATCTGTATTTGTACCTATATTAACCACTTCGTGTTTTTCTTTACATTGTTCCATAACACTAATTAACCCATCTACAAAATCATCAATATAAATAACATCTCTAATATCCTCACCATCACCCCAAACTTGAATTGGATTATGTTCATCAATTACCTTTCTAATTGTTGCTGGTGTTACATGACATTTATCAAAATCCCATTTATCGTGTGGTCCATAACAATTTGCAGGACGAATTACTATACATTCCATATTTGGTGATAAATGATTTGCATATAAATCACACAATACCTCACCATATCTTTTCATCCAACCTACTGCGTGATAAACTGGATATGGTTCTTCAAAAATATTCCAACTCTCATCTACTCGTTTTTCATATGATGGTGGATATACCGTAGAACTACTAATAAAAACATATTTATTTACTTTATTAAAATATGCTGATTCTATCAATTGTGTATTCACAATAACATTTGGTGTAACATGAACCAAAGGTGATTTTACTGTATCAACTGCATTTGAAGTATTTGCAGAACAATTAATAACCATATCTACATCTCTTGTAACTTCTTTACAAAATTCCATATCTCGTAAATCACCCTCTAAATATTCTACACCACTAATTCTCTTATCATTATTATGGATTACTCCACGAACATAATATCCATCATTTAACAATCTCTTGGATAAGTTATATCCAATTAATCCCGTTGTTCCTGTTATCAATATTCTATTTATCATTGGTATCCTCCTTTATTTAATATAAACATTAATACTTTCTCTTTTCATATGTGAACCTCTACCAACAATATCTAATCTACCATACTTCTGATATTGTATTAAAAATGCTCTTCTCCATCTATCCTTTGACTGATTTTCATCCGAACCATGTAATATATGTGAATCTAATATTGATACAGAACCAGCACTATTTGATGGATATATCTTTGAATATTTATCAACCCATTTACCATCAACCCAAGTTCCTGGTACATATTGTGGTTTACCTCTTTCGTTTGGCTGATTTTTTGGATTTGTTTTAAGTCGTTCTTTATCCATAGTAGCAAACTCTGTATGTGATGAATCAGGAATTGGATAACAAATTCTTTCTTTATGAGAACCTGGATAATAATATACACATCCATTTTCTTTATCTGCATCATCTATAGCAATACTTATATTAATTACTTCACCTTGATTTGTATGTGAATAAAAAATATTTTGATGCACATCTCTACCAAGTTCCCCAGGTGGTTTATAATACATCCAAGTTTGTGTTGCCTCTATTGTTAAATCTGGTTCATCTAAATCATTTATCATTAAAATTTCTACTATACTAATAATTCGTTTATCCTTCACAATTTTTAAAAATAAATCTGACTTTTTATGTGGATGTTCAAAAAATCTATGGCCTTCTTTTCCGTATTTTTCCCAATCTGGATCTCTTTCGTATAATAATCTCTTTGATTCTTTTTTCATTTGAGATACTACTTCTTCCGAAAAAATTGGAAAATTAAGAAATCCTAATTCAATCCAATCTTTTAATATTTGTTTTTTATTTTTCATAAGAATCTCTTTTAATAAAATTTTCATTAATAAAACCATTATTTGTCTCAAAATATTCAGATTCACATAAAGAACCACCAAGTCCTTCCCTTCTAAAATCAATATCTATTATAGAAACTTTATCTGATTCTGAATCCCACATAATATTAGATTTATCCAAATCATTGTGACATAATTTATATTTATCAAACAATCGTAATAAAATTTTATATACTCTTTTGTATATAGAATATTTAGATGCATTATATAAATCAGATTCTTTATCAGACAACGAATTGCAATTCTTTCCATTTATCTTTTCCATTAAATACCCTACCGAAAATAAATATTCTTCATTTTGTTTTTTATATTTTATCATAACAGTTTTGTTAAAAACTTTTACAAGGCCATCAATGTTTATTCTAGACATAGTTATTATATCATCTAAATACATAAACATAAACTTTTTTAAATTTTGAACCTCAGTTATTTGATGAACATTTTTAAATACACAAGTTTTTCTTGTATGCTTACCTCCACTATTGGACCAGTCTGCTTCGATTTCCAAATCAAATACGCCTGAAAATGGTATTAAAAGATGTTCCATACCACTTCCATGATTTTGCTCTTTCTTATATATTTTTGTATAATTTACATCTGATTCATTTATTATAATCACATCATGAGATCTATAATCATCCAGTAAACTTGGATCTACTTTTAAATCTTTCGATAAAGAATCATAGTTTTGTTCTTTTTCTATCATAAATACTTCTTTCATTAATTCATGTAATATATTCATGATAATAGTTTATTCAAATAATTTATATTTTTATCTGAAATATTTTTAATATGTTCAAAATTATGAATTAATATATTAGATATATGTAGTGAATGATACCAACTATGTAATTCATTTAAAGAAAAACTACATAAATATTTAACTTGTTGATATGTCATTTCAAATCTTTTTAATTCATCCATTTCTTTATCATAACTTTCATCAATTAAAATACCACTATTTACATCATGAACTTTATGAAATGTTTTAAAACCAAAATCTTTAAGAACTTCTAAATAAAATGGATTTGCAAATACAATAAATGGATGAAATGACATCAAAACTTTTCCCATTTTTTCACTAAAATGAAAATGTTGACTAGCATATTCAGATTCCGTTACGACACTAAAATAAGAATTAAAAAATAAAGCTAAATTTGGACTAAGTGGATCCAATACTGATAATCTGTATGTGTTTATATCCCCATCAAGCGACATAGGTAACTTATTCATCGCGGTATCTAATAACTCACTTTCAGATTCGTTGAATTTATAAAGTTCCTGTATTTTTTTTCTATAGTTCCTCTTTTGTAAAAAAGAACAATATCCTTTATCTAACAAACTATCCTTATAAAGATTATAATATAATAATAATCTATGAGATTTTGCATATCTATTCATAGTCATAAAATGTTTTTGTCTTACAAATGCTCCACCCCAACTTGGTTTAGTTGATTCGTATAATTCTTTAATGTAATTTCCCCACTTTTCATGTGCCAAATGTAAAAAGGTATATTCAAAAAGTTTAAAATCAAATTTTTTTGTTTTAGTAATATATAATTCATCAATATCTGATGTTTCAAATTCTGATGCTAAAAATATAATATCACCTATTACCTCAGTTTTGCCCCATCCAATATCATCACTTACAATAACCTTTTTACCTTTATACTTTGATATAAAATTTATTAAACTTTCTCTATCATCTATTTCTACTTCAGTAGAACGTGGACACTCATTTCTGTGAGCTACTGGATGGTCACAATTACAAACTGTATCAGTTATATCTTCCTTTTCACACATCAACCGCCATTCCGACACTCTACCAATTCTACCCACTTTTCCTCTAAGTCCTTCAATTTCTACATCACTTGCCCTCCCACATTCTCTGCGATGAGAAGTTAGTGCATCACAAATACAGTCCGCCTCGTCAGGAAAAAGCCCATGTGTAGAACACATCAAAATAGATGATTCATCATTTGGATATTCATCAATAAAATCTATAATCGTATACTCAAATCCTGCCCAACGAGCATAATCTGTAACACACACTCTACAATTTTTATTATTATTTAAACAATATATTTTTTTATCCATAGTTTTTTAAATACCATTTTATTGTTTCTATCATACCCCTTTCCAATCCATACTTTGGTTTAAACTCAACTGATTCTGCTCTTCTGGTATCCATCTGTCGTCTTAAATCACCATTAGGTTTTGTAACATTGTATTCTATTTCTTTATTAAAATAATTTCCAATAATACTTGCAATATCTGAAATTCTCACTTCCTTACCACTACCAAGATTTATTGGTATATTTATTTTATTCTGTACCATATGTAACATTCCTCGTGCAACATCTTTAGAATAAATAAAATCTCTAATTGGTGTTCCATCACCCCAAACATTTATTACATCATCATTATATCCCTTTTTAATCAATGAAGCTATAACGGTAGATTCTTCACCAAAATTATCATACGGCCCGTAAATATTTGCTGGTCTTACAATAGAAATATTATCATAATTATATGTAATTTTAATTGCCTCACAACTCAACTCACCCATTCGTTTTATATAAGCTGGAATTCTATCATTTTCACTCGGAACTTTATGCCAAACTAAATCTTCTTTATATTCTTCCATAGGTGGATATACACCAATAGTACTTGTATATAAAAACCATTTTGGTTTATATTTACCAACCGCCTTAATCACATTAGTATCAAATTGTAACATTGATAAATAATCTGCTGGTCTTTCTTTTGCTCTAAGTGGTGAACCTTTAATTCCTGCTAAATGATAAATGTGGTCATAATCTTTAATTATTTCGGCATTGGATTTGATTGTCATATCATGTTCGATATCAACTACCTTTACTTCATCATAAACCTCTTGACATAATACATCAAGTTGTCTACCAACCATTCCTCTACCACCTATAATTAATGCTTTCATATTACTACTCCCATTCAAACACATCACCATCAAATCTTGTTCCTATTTTAAAGGCTTCAAGATTATAAGGTGGTGATGTTGGTTTTTTCCAATGTAACCATTTTGCCTGTGGTAAATTTACCATAACATCTCCATCAAAATATTCATAAACTGCTTTAACTACACCGGCATGAACATTTGGAAAAATATTACCGGTATGGTCATGACCATAACCAACTGCATGAATAGTATCTTTTTCTAAATCTTCATCACTAACTTCACCTATCTTATTATAATGATAATCTCCTGAATAATCATCTCCACATAAAAATCCACCAACTTTTACTTTAGAAAATCCTAATTCTAAATCTTTCTTTACTATACTATATTCATGACCACCATCTATAAAAAGAACATCAACACTCTCATCTTTTAATGTCGGTAATATATCATGTGAGGATCCTATTTTTAACTTAACTATATCTTGGCAATCTGCACTTTTCACTTTATCCCAAAATTGATTAATTCTATTTTTAACAATTTCATCATTTTTACTATATCCATCAAATCCAGAATCAGTTGATTCTGGTTTATCGTTGTCTCCAATATTACCACGAAACCAATCAATCACAGTAAGTTTTCCTCTATTTTGTTTAATAACTTGTGCAAATTCTGCCGTATCCATTCCTAACCAACATCCGACCTGTACAACATGCATTTCTTCTCTTGCAAAAGTTTGTAACATACTTGTTATCCAATAAGTGGGTGAAATTTGCATATTTATCTCCTTTTAACTAAAATATTACCCATTTTCCAGTTCCATAATGTGGATATTTAGACTTATAATTATAATAAATTACATCATCAGGAATATCTCGTTTTTTATTCCAAGTTGCAACTGTTGGTGTTTGTGTAGAAACATCATTATCTTCCACTATAAAATATAATGGTAAATCAAAGTTTCTTGCATATTTATGACATTCATAAAATACTCCAGTTTCAAAAGTCATATCTCCTATAAAACACCAAACTTTTTGTTTTGATTTTTGTTTTTTAAGTCCAACGGCAGTTCCAAGTGCAATTGATATAATACCACCAACTATTGCAGATGAATAAAAGTTATGGTCTAAATTACATATAGTTATAGACCTTCCCTCTAAAATTTCATTCTTCAACCAAACAGGAGATATACCATGACACAATGCATGATAATGTGAACGCCATGTTGAAAAGATATGGTCATCATAACTTATACGAGAAAATACTTCAATCACTTGTTCTTCATTTCCATTTGATAGATGTACTGGGGCTTTAATATCTCCACCTTCCCAATGTTTAACTATATCACTTTCAAAATCAATTAAATTATCAATAGTTAAATTAACATCTCGTACCTTTTTATATTTATCTAAATTCTTAATCATAATATTTCTCAGTATATTCTACCAAAATTATTGGTTTTTTGTTTTCATATGCTTTAACATAAGTTTCATAAATATTTTCATATGAATCAAAATTAATAATTTCTATATTTTTTAAAATTTTTCTAAAAGCTTCACTATAATCTGCCTTATGTTGATGTCCTGGGTCTAATGGTACATCACTGCCTTTTCCAACACGAATAATAACATGAGCATCTTGCCCTGTCATATATCTAAAGTTATCCAAATGTGTAACTAATTGATTACTCGCACAAAGTAAAAAGTCCCACCTTGGATAAAAACTAACAACACACATTCCAGTCATTGAAAGTCCAGTTGACATTCCTAACTGTACTTCTTCAAACACAGGAGTTTCTATCATTTTTTCCTTTGGAACTTCCTCAATCGTTGTTGACATTGGATTTCCCTTATATACAATTTGCTGTCCTACAAATATTATATTATCTTTAGATGCCAAATAATTCATTGACTTTGTTAATTCATCTTTATAAATTGTATTTTCCATATTTTTATTCCTCTAATAAAAATTCATTATAAAAATTATTTACTTGTAGTGGTAAAAATTCATTGAAATAAAAATCATAATTATATTGTAAAATATCTTTCATCTCACAATACCAATTGTGTATTTCTTCTTTTGACATGCCACATAATCTATTCACTTCATCAAATATCTTTTCCATTCTCTCAAAAGGATTTTCTATTTCATCATAACTTTCATCTATAAATGGATGAAAAGTCTTAAAACCTAAATTTTTCCATTCTTTTAATATTCCACACCGACCAACTAAAATAAATGGTAAAAAATGGATAATGGATGGAAATAATTTTTCATCAAGATAATAACAATAACCAGCCGAAAACCCTGGAACATAACCAAAATGATTACAAGAAGTAAGATTAAAATAAGAATTCTTATATACATTATTTATATCACTACCAAAACTACTTTGAGGATGGCCCGGTGTTGGATAATCTATCATTTTCTGAGTATTGGTTTCAGGTCTTATACTTTCTTGAAAATCTTGAAGATCATCAACAATCAAATCATTTTCAAATATAAAATCTAAAAATGATGATACATCATCCGGAACAAAATGTCTAAAAGTTCCCTTTGAATATGATACATTGGCCGCCTCTAAGCCAGATTCGACCTCTATCATAAACTGGGTAATTGATTCTCTCATATATTCTTCATTATCTTCATACCTATGTAACCAATACTTTTTCCAAAAAGAAACATATCCATTATCCAAAAGATTGTCTTTCCATAAATAATAAACAACAATTGCTCTAAACACTTTCGCATTTCTATTTAATGATAAAAAATATTTTTTTCTTTTTCGTTCAATATTTGGTTTATCAGGTAAATATTCTTTTTTTATCTCTGAAAATTCATTTTCTATAAAAAACCCTAATTCTAAATTAGAATATACAAAATTTATTTCAGTATCTAAAAATTTAACATATTCTTCCATTGGAGTAAACCAATCAATTATAGTAATATACTTTTCTTTTAAATTAAACTCTTTTAATTGATATTGTAATGTCCTAAAAAGTACATCATATCCCCTACTCGTAAATTGTTCTAAAATACTATGGAATATTATTTTACAATTTCCGTTTTCTAAATCTTCCATTATCCAATCTGGCCAACTTTTAGATTTAAATAACGAATACAAACGAGATTCTTTATAATCATAAGGATAAACACAATTACTGAATCCCATATCATCAAATAATTGTTGATCTTCTAGATTATCAAATTTTATATCAAGTTCATGTACTTTTTTATCTGTACCTATAAAATTATCCATTTGAACCCATTTAAAATAGATATTATATTTTTTGTTATTGTCGTGGCACTTCTTTAAATCATCTATTCCTTTTAAAAACCATATTTTTAAATTCAATCCTATTTTACTTCTATACTTTTCTCTCCAAATATCATAATTTGCTTCTTCTAATCTATCTTTCTCTATATCCATCATACCCCTGTTTGGGTCATAATAGTAGTGCAAATATACATTAAGTTTATTCATTTATCATTTCTCCTACAACATCAAGATATTCATGAAACATATTTGGTATAAATGTATCAAAGAAATGTTTATGATTATATATAAGAATATCCTTAATATCAAAATATTTTTTATGTAAATCAACCAATTCCATATCACATAACTTTTTAATTTCAGTAAATGCCATATCTAATCTTTTCTGAGTATTGGTTTCCTTGTCATAAGATTCATCTACCCAGCCATCAAAGGTTTTAAAACCTAATTTCCTCAATGATTTTAATGCCAATGGACTATGTATACATACAATTGGACTAAACATCAAAAGTGGTTTCCAAATTTTTTCAGTAAAAAGTATTGAAGTTTGACCAAAATGTGATTCTGTTGTTACTTCAAAATATGAATTGAAAAAATTTATAGGATTTACTTTACCAGCATCCCATGTAACATCCCATTGAGTATATAAATTACCATCAGTATATCGTTTTGTTGGTACACCTAATTTACCATCTGGATTCCAATTAAAAGTTCCAACCTCTTCATTCTTATAATGAACCGCGGCTGGATAAGTATCAACGCTCAATGGTAAAACATCTTTAATATATTCAATAATTTTAGATTCTTCTTTATCAAAGGTATGAAAAGACGAAAATTTATGAATATTTCCATCTTCATCAGAATATTCTTGAGTTACATCTGGAAAAGATACTAAACCTTTCTCCAATAAATTATTTGACTTCAAAAATTGAATTAATTTTAATCTATGAATTCTTGGTTGATTGTTTGGCGACCAAAAATGTTTTAGTCGTAAATACTTTTGAGAATTGTTAAATAACCAAATAAATGCATCATTTTTATACAGATCCAAAAACTTTCGGTAAAAACAATCATATGGTTGTCCATGATTACATATCAAGTTATATTTAAACTTATCTTTATAATTTTCTAATAGTACTACTCCACCAACTAATAAAACACTATTGTATGGAATTTCAAAAGATTCTAAAAGTTGATTAAGTTTAGATAAATTTGTATCTTTTCCTAATGTTTCATCTCCCTCACTACCACTACTCACAATTATATTAGCTTTATTATTTTTTAAATCATCAATAAAATCTTCACCCCAAATTTTCTCCTTTAAAAGCAAATCAAAAACATCATATCCTTTGTGCCCACCATATTGAGTAAAATCAATATAACAAATATATTGCTTATTTTCACTTCTTATCATTTCAAAATCAATTTCATCTTTAAAAATTAATCCTAATTTTTCAAATTTAGAAATTGAATTTTCTATAGTATTATCATAGAAATACCCATCTTTAAACTCATCTGATGGAATTCTATTTATTTTTTTTGCATTTACTTCATAATTAAATGACATCCAATTAACTGACATAACTTCTCCTTAACAACTTGTAACATCAACTTCATATTCTCTATTTCTCCTGCCCCACCATATATTTTTTGTGCACCACTTTTTAATATCACCCTTATAATTTTCAGAATTAAACTGATAAGTATAACCACTATTTTTCAATTTTTGATTATTGAATAAAACATCTTTTATATTATAATTAAACTTTTTCTTTACAGGATATTTTTCAAAGGGATTTTTTATTATCATAGATTGAAATTCTATTATATCACTTTCAATATTCTTATTTAAATTAAATTGACTTAAAAAATCTCTAATATCATTAAAAAATTTATCCCTATTTAATGCAATAGTTATTGATGTAGCCTCTTCAAAATCCCAATAATAATTTCCAGTTACTTCAACTGTTTTTCCCCACAATGCTTCCTTTTTAATTATTTTTTTAAATAAATTTTTTATTTCCAAATATTCACTTCCTAATAAACTATTCGGATGACTTATTACATAAGAATAAAGTTTTTCATAAAATTCTCGATAAGATATACCATCAACATACTTTAAAAATCTTGTAATATATTGTACATGACCAAGATTATAACCAACCATGAATAACCATCTCCATAAAGATGCCTCAACATATTCCTCTCTATTCATTGTTTTACTTCCAACTACCATATATTCACTTTCACTTTTTAATTTATCTGGATAATCATGATGAAAAAACGCGGGTGTTGTTTCTACAATATCAATATCGTATTTTTTAATATATTCTGGATCAAAAAATGGTGTATTAGGTAATGCTGTCATTGGATATATACCTATATAATCATGATATTCCAAATCTAATATCTGAAATATACCATTTTTAAATGATTCTACAGTTTCCAATGGTAATCCAAGAATTAATTCAACATAACTAACCAAATTTTCATCTTTATACAAATCAAAAAATTCTTTTAATTTACCATTATCAACATTTTTTCTTTTTACTGCCTTTAATACTTCAGGATTCATAGACTGCAATGCAATCGTAATACCTTTCATCATTTTTACATCAGTCAATAATTGTGCCAATTCAACAACTTTATCTGCTTTAGCTTTTGCCCAATCAATTCTAATATTATCTGGATATCCAGTTTCTCTCTTTAACTTTGTCATATACTTTACAATATCAAGATGTTCTTTTAATAACCCAAAATTTGAATCTGCATTATAAAAAAATTCAATTTTATTTTTGGAAAACCAATCCAATTCTTTAAATACTTTTGAATTTGATTGCCTTGCAATTTTTTGAAAATATAAATCTCCAATTTCACAAAAAGTACATTGATAAGGACATCCCCGAACACTTTCAATAGTACCTTCAAATTTATATGAATGGTTTTTAGTTTTAATTAACTTATTAAATAATCCATCTAACATTGGACTTGGCATTGAATCAATATCTTTAATTCTTGGTCTTGGTAATGTAGTGTATGCACTTAAATCAGAATCTTTGACCGAACATCCTAATATATTTTTAAAATTTGATTCATCCTTTAAGTTTTCAATTAATATATCCTCGAATGTAACTTCACCCTCACCATGTACTGCTATATCTATATAAGGATGTTCTACAAAAAAATTAGAAACTCTATCTGACTTGGGTGTACCTTGTCCACCAAAAACTACAACACAATTTGGATATTTTTCTTTTATCTTACTGGCTAAATTATAATTGAAATGACCATTCCATACAAAATTTGAAAAACCTACTACTGAGGGATTATTTATTTCATTCAAAATTTTATCTATTTTTTCTCTATAATAAAACCATCCACTCAAATTATAATTTAATTTAATATCATCACATGATGCACAATGTCCCCAAATCAATCCAGTACTATATGGTAATCGTACTTGATTAGCGGTAATATCACTAATTTCAAATAAATAAATTTCTTTCATTTTATTCAACTTTTATCCTCAAAGCTCATATTATTTATCTCTCCAATTTAATATAGGATTTTTTATTGGCCATTCTATTCCAATCTGACTATCATTCCATTTAACTTCTTCTTGGTCAAACCAATCAACATAATCTCCTGGATATGATTGTGTATAATGAAATAAACATTCATCACTTAAACACAAATGACCATTTACAAATTCAGGTGGAACTAAAACACTTAAATGATTTCTTTCTGAAATTATATAACTTTCCCATTTATTATAATTTGGTGATTCTGGTCTGTTATCAACTACCACCAAATATATTTCACCCCACACACAAGTAATATGTTTCCAAGTTACATTATCTCCATGTAACCCACGAAGAACATTTTTTCTTGAACGAGTAAATTTTGATATTTTCCACTCATGTCCTTTAGGTAATATTTCATTCTCTTTTTCCCAAAATGTCCACATCTCACCACGATAATCAAACCACGGATCAGGTTTCAATATTTTTACCTCAGGAAACACTTCTGAATCTATTACTTCTACTTTAAAATCACTCATAATGCAACTCCATAACTTAAAGGAAACCCATTTCTAAAATAACTTGAATCCTTGTTAACTATTATTTGATATCCACTTATAAGTTCTTGTATACCATCATCCAACGAATATTTTGGTTTCCATCCTCTTGATTCAATTTTTTCATTTGATACAATATAATCTCTCTTATCTGGATCCTCATAGTAATCAGACAAATTAACAATAAAATCTGGTATATATTTTTTAATTCTTTCTGTAAGTTCCAATTTGCTTATGTTAGTATCACTCAATCCAACATTAAATGTCTCACCAACATTATCTTCATAATTATCTATCATAAATTTAAAAGCTGAAGATACATCTTTTATATGAATATAATTTCTAATTGCATTTGCTTGAAATAACGTAATATATCTATCAGTCAATGCCTTATATACAAACTCATTTACTAACAAATCTAATCTCATTCTCTCAGACATACCAAAAACAGTAGCCAATCGTAAAGTTATAGCTCTACCACTATCTAAAAGAAGATTTTCAGAATCACATTTAGTAACTCCATAATGACTTATTGGTGTTAATTTTTGATCCTCTGTACAAATTCCTTCAGTTTTATGTCCATATCCACTATTAGTATTTGGATACAAGATTTTTTGGGATTTGGAAGTGTTTTTAATAATATCTTTAATTTGCTGTATGTTTACAACTAATGCCAAGTTTTTATCTTTCTCACAGGCAGGAAATCCAACTATTGCTGCTAAAGGTATAATAACATCTGCCTGATTAACATATTTGCCTAATTTAGAATAATCTCTAACATCTCCATAAACAAATTTAAAATTTTTATGATTAAATAAACCTAAAAGAGAAGTTTGATTATATAATAAATTATCATAAACAACTACATCATGATTTTTAACTAAATCATAACATAAAACAGATCCAAGATACCCTGCTCCTCCAGTTACTAAAACTTGCATAAAAAAATCTCCTTTATCTTTAAGGAGACACCTTTCCTTTTTAAAGTGCCACCCATATTTATAGTCATTTATGATAGAGGGTTAGGACTTTCTCACACGTGGTGAGTGTTAGCTCTATCTGACTTATATATAAATAGTAAAATATTAAATTATTTAACATACTTTAAAAGTTCTTCAAACCAAAGTTTATTTCCTTTATTATTTGGATGACCATCATTTATTGCATAATAACTAATATCTTTTTTTCTTTTTTCTAATTCACTATATCTACCACCACAAAAATCTTCCCACGAACTACCTATAAGATCATCATATATTTTTAATTGTTCTGGATAATACTTTAATGTTATTTTCTTTAAATCCCCGATAGAATTAAAAAATAAATAATCACATTTATTATTCTGTAAAATGTTTTTTAACGAAAAAATATATTGATTTGTTTTTTTAAGACATTCTTTTTCACCAAAATAATACTTCCAATAAAAATTCCAATGGTCTATTTCATTCTTATTATACTTTTCTCTGTTTGTATTTGTAAATGATGAAATATCAATTTTTCCATATTCTTCTCGTATATTATCCCAATACTCAAACCGAGTAGATTCTGTCCATCCAATTACAAATAAAGTATCTTTTAATTTATCAGTATTATCTTGTATCCAATCGAAAATTTTTCTAAATATCATTTCATTCGAACCGCCACCTTCCGCCAAATTAATATCTATGGCATCATAATGTTTAGAAATCAAACTCGATAATCTATTTTCTCTGTTAGATGTACCATATCCCTCAACCCAACTACAACCACAAGAAACTATGTATTTATATTTATTCATTCGAATTTAATAATCTGGAAGATTGTTTTATTTCAAAATCATATAATCTATTAAAAAAATCTTGTCTTTCATTTCCTTTTGCATATTCTAACATTACTTTTTTATTGTGAACTAATGTACTATCTAATATAGAATAATACCAATCATGTAATTCTTTTTTTGGCTTAGAACATAATCTTTTAATTTCATTGAATATTGCAAAAATTCTTTCTCCATTATCTTCTATTTCATCATAAGACTCATCTATAAAAGGATGAAAAGTTTTAAATCCTAATTTTTTTAATTCATGTAAAAATTTATAAGTACTCAACATAACAAATGGATGTAAATTACCAAAACATTTTACTGTGGCCGCAGTTAAAAAAGGATTACCTGCATAATCAGATTCAGCAACAACTGAAAAATAAGTATTTTTATAATGGTCAGTACAATCTAAATTGTTTGCAGTTATATGACGGGATATCCAAACGTCTTTATCACTAATATCTAACTGCATCGGAGATTTTTTTGCCATCTGTTTTATATATGGTAATAATTTCTTATATTCAATTTCATTATTAATTAAATAACTTCTTAAAGGAACATCTTTGGTCTTTAGCTCTCCAAAACTCACCAATCCCTTATCAAGTAAATTTTCTTTTATATAAAATCCACCAATTATTTGTCTATGTTGTTTAGCTCCACTTGAAACATTATTATTCATTGATAAAAAATATTTTTTTCTAATTGTGTCTTTCAATTCTATTGCATCTTTTTCAGTAAAATCATTTGAAACATATCCAAATTGATTTTCTTCGGTATTACGATGTAACGAATATTGAAGATAAGATTTAGATGCACATTCCAATAAATGTATAGATTTCCAAATATTTATTTTTGGATATTTGTCTTTATATGAAGAATTCTTATACCAATGTTCATACTGGCCATCTGCATTTAAATCTCCAGATATTATAATAATATTTTCTAACGGAACTTTATATTTTATACATGCCTTATATAAAAGATCAAAAGCATTATTTTCACATAATGCCTCATACATATAATTTATAACTAAAATTGTATTACCAGATTGTAATAATGATAACATATGTTTAGATATATTATTAAAAAGGTGGTTTGATGTTCTCATTTCAAAAAATCTTGACCATCTACCACGAGTCTCAACAACACATACATATTTATCTGAATAAAAAGCAACATTTGGATCTCTATTAAATATATCACCAACTGATTTAAATGAAATCTCAAAATCATCATTATATTCAAAATCAAAAAATGAACTAATTTTAACAAAGTGTTCATTCTTAATGTGTATAGGAACAAAATCACCTTGATAATCATTTTGCAGTTCCTTAGTATAATACTTTGTTGTATGTAAATTATATATTTCTGCTACACATTGAGGTGATAACCCATTTGGTAAAGTACCCTCTGATAAGAAATAATCAAATAAAAAAATTAACTGTTTACTCATCTTAAAATTTCTCCCGTTGCATCAGTAATTTTATTAATAAAATATTCTTTAATTAAAATATTATAAACATCCCCCGTCATTGGATTCTCTAACCAACGATATCTAAATGTGCCGTACTCACAATGATTACATTTATATGTATAGACAATACTCTTTCCTGTAGCATACTTAGATTTATTAATTAGCTCCAATGCAACACCACATTCATTTCCACTTGATGTTGTCCGTACAATTGTGCTTGGACAAGTTTTATCGTTACACATAATAATATCTGGTTCATTACCATTAAAATATTCTTTTGGAAAAGAAAGTATATTATCTTCTACATTATAATATCCCCTAACAATAAGATCACGATGTGATCCACCTATTACATTTAATAATATATATTTTTCTTCCAAATGATGATGATGCATGCCCACTGCTAACAATGTCCCATCAAAGAATATAGTAGATCTAATGTCAGGTATTTTAACATTCTTATTTTTCATAAAATCGTTTACAAAAGATTTTCTTAATCTATCGAAGTTCATATCAAAAAACCTTTACATTATATTTTTTAGAAAATCCAACTCCACCCATATAACTATTCACTATTGGTTTACCTTTTACATTTAAACTTGTATTTAATACCATTGGACATCCTGTTTTCTCAT
>Ga0208113_1000365_pt1 | contig 23212 bp, 21 predicted proteins | sample Knorr_S7_td_NADW_FD_185598 | JGI IMG/M metagenome (GOLD analysis project Ga0208113, IMG submission 185598) | Marine microbial communities from Southern Atlantic Ocean transect - Knorr_S7_td_NADW_ad_2505m_LV_A (SPAdes) (version 2) | ecosystem: Environmental > Aquatic > Marine > Oceanic | place...
CTGGGTTTTGGAAACCACGAACCGGGCCGGATCTTTGTTGAGTAGGCGGAAATAATGAAAACGGCGAAAAATCCTCTAGGGTCAGGACTCATTGATTGAGATAGAAGATGACGAAGGCGGCGATTTATTGCTTACGTATTTCGAACCGATAAGGATATACGTGGCCGCCATCGGCGTTGCCATCGCGGGCTGGGCCGTTGTTCGCGAAATCCAAGGTAAAGGCGTTGCTTGCCAGGAACTTCAGGATACTTCTATCACCCCGAGCGCAGGTTCCTGACCGCGGCCTCCCTTTCGAACAAATACAACAAAACCCGGAGTGCCTGGCCGCGGTCGGATTCCAGTTCCGGGTCGCGGTCGAGAATGAGCGCCGCGTCGTCGCGGGCGGCGGCGAGCAGCTCGCTGTGGGCTTGAAGGTCGGCGATGCGGAATTCCGGAAGGCCGCTTTGCCGGGTGCCTAGCAATTCGCCGGCGCCGCGTAGTTTCAGGTCTTCCTCGGCGATCCGAAAGCCGTCGTCGGTTTCGCGCATGATCTCGAGCCGCGCCTTGGCCGCCGCCGTCAGGGGCGGGGCGTACAGCAACAGGCAGGTGGACGGCTTGTCGGCTCTGCCGATGCGGCCGCGAAGCTGGTGCAACTGCGCCAGCCCGAAGCGCTCGGCGTGTTCGATCACCATGACCGTCGCGTCCGCCACGTCGACGCCGACCTCGATGACGGTGGTGGCGACGAGGATCTTGGTTTTCCCGGCGGCGAAGGCGGCCATGGCAGCGTCCTTCTCCTTGCCCTTCATGCGCCCGTGCACCAGCCCTACCCGGTCGCCGAACAGACTTTTCAGGTACGCGTGGCGGTCCTCGGCGGCGGCGACGTCGAGGACTTCCGATTCCTCGACCAGCGGACACACCCAATAGACGCCGGCGCCGGCTTCGAGGGACCGCTTCAACCCCTGCGTCACCTCGTCCAAACGCTTGATGGGCATGACCCGGGTATCCACCGCCACCCGCCCGGCCGGCTTGTCGTGCAGGCGCGACACGTCCATGTCGCCGTAGGCCGTCAGCATCAGCGTCCGGGGGATCGGCGTCGCGGTCATGACGAGAATGTCCACGGCCCGGCCCTTGGCCGCCAGGGTCAGGCGCTGATGGACGCCGAAACGGTGCTGTTCGTCGATCACCGCCATGGCCAACGCCTTGAATGCGACGTCGTCTTGAAAAAGCGCGTGCGTGCCGACGGCCAGCCCCGCCTCGCCCGAAGAAAGCTTTTCGAGGACCGTTTCCCGGGCCTTGCCTTTCTCGCGCCCGGTCAGCAACACCACCTCGATTCCGGCGGCCCGGGCCAGGGGTTCGATGGTCGCCAGATGCTGGCGGGCGAGGATTTCCGTCGGCGCCATCATTGCCGCCTGCTCGCCGGCCTCGACGGCGCTCAGCATCGATAGCAGCGCGACCACGGTCTTGCCGCTGCCGACGTCGCCCTGCAGCAGCCTCAGCATACGCACCGGGTCCGCCATGTTGGCGGCGATTTCCTTCAGCGCCTGTTCTTGGGACGGCGTCAGGCTAAACGGCAACACCGCCGTCACCTTGGCCCTGAGCCGCCCGTCGCCTTCGATGGCGCGGCCCTTGACCCGGCGCATGGAAAGCCGGACCAGGGCCAGGGCCAGTTGGTTGGACAGCAATTCGTCGTAGGCAAGCCGTTGGCGGACCGGTGCCATGGCGTCGAGAGCCGCCTCGTCCTCGGGTTCGTGGGCGAACAAAAGCGCGTCGCGCCATCCTTTCCATTTGTGCTTTGCCAGATAGGCGGCGTCGATCCATTCTGGCAGCTCCGGCAGTTCGTCGAGCGTGGCGCGGACGGCCTTGCCCAGGACCTTGAGCGTCAAACCCGTGGTCAGCGGATAGACCGGCTCGACGGCTTGCAGGCGGGCGATCTCGTCGGCCGTGCCGATGTGGTCGGGGTGGGTGATCTGGATTTCCTTGGCGAAGGTTTCGACCTTGCCGCTGACCACCCGGACCTCGCCCTCGGGGAGCGTCTTCCTGAGGTAATCTTCGTGTGCGTGGAAGAACACCAGGGCAATGGTGCCGGTGTCGTCGGAGCAGTAGACCTTGTAGGGAAGCCGCTTATTGGGCGGTTTTTTGTGGCGTTCCACGGTCAACGTCATGGTGGCGACGGCGCCGGGCTGGGCGTCCTTGACCTTGGGCGCGTAACGGCGGTCGATGATCGCCGACGGCAGGTGCCAGCAGAGGTCGACCAGGTTGGGCCCGGCGGCCTTTTCTACCAGCTTCGAAATCCTCGGCCCGACGCCGGGCAGCGTCGTCACCGGCTTGAACAGGGAGAATAGGGCTTCGGGTCGCATGGCGGTGGCATCCGGGTTGGGAGTTCTTTATATCCTAGTGAATAAATCCGGAGCGTCCATGGACCCGCGCCGCAAAAGATTGTTGTACCGTTGCCAGCACTGCGGCATGAAGGAAAACGACATCCTTCTCGGCCGTTTCGCCGGCGCGCATATCGGCGACCTCAGCGAACAGCAGATGGACCAATTGGAAGCCTTGCTGCAACAGGGCGACAACGACCTTTACAACTGGATCACCGGCAAGACGCCGGTGCCGGCGGCCCTCGACCTTGACCTGATGGCGTGGCTGAAAAAGTTCAATAACGCTCATTAAATTCTCGTGGACACCCTGAAGGAAACCGTCAAACGCTTATCCGAGACAGGCGACCGGCTTTTGGTCGGCGGCGTGCCGGAAGGCTTCGACGCCCTTTTGCTGGTCACGCTGGCCACCGAAGGTGGCGACGTTCTCATGGTATCGCGCGACGACGTCAGTATGGCCAGAAAGGCCGAGGCCCTTTCGTTTTTCGCCCCCGGCCTGGAAAAGCTCGAATTCCCGGCCTGGGACTGCCTGCCCTATGACCGGGTGTCGCCGAGGCCGGAACTGGTCAGCCGCCGCATCGATACCCTGACGAGGATGCTGCGGCCGCCGAAAAAAGGGCAGGGCAGGGTGATCCTGACGACGGTGTCGGCGTTGTTGCAGCGCGTCCCGCCCAAGGAAGCCTTCACCGACGCGGTCATGACCCTGAAGGCCGGGCAACGCCTGGACCCGGCCGACCTGAGTGGTTTCCTTTCGACGCACGGCTATTTCCGCGCCAACACGGTGATGGAGCCCGGCGAATACGCGCCACGCGGCGGCATCGTCGATGTCTTTCCGACCGGCGCCGCCGAGCCCTTGCGGCTCGATTTCTTCGGTGACGAACTGGAGGCCCTGCGCACCTTCGACGCCGCCAGCCAACGCACCACCGGAAAGCTGAAAATGGCGGAACTGAAGCCGGTCAGCGAGGTAATGCTCGACGACGGCGCCATTTCCCGGTTTCGATCCGGTTACCGGGTGCTGTTTGCAAAGGCCGGCGACGACGATCCGCTTTACGGCGCCGTCTCCGCCGGCCACCGCCACATCGGCATGGAACACTGGCTGCCGCTGTTTCACGAAAAGCTGGAAACGCTTCTGGACTACGCCCCCGAAGCCCGGATTGTCCTCGACCATCAGGCCGAAGAGGCGCGGGACGCGCGGCTCGACTTGATCGCCGAATATTACGCCGCCCGGCGGAGCTTCTTGGACGCCAAGCCAAAAACCGGCCTTGGCCCGGCGGGGGCGCCTTATCATCCGGTGCCGCCGGAGGCGTTGTTTCTCGACGCCAAGGATTGGGACCGACTGTTGGCGGACCGCTCCGTGGCCGGATTGTCGCCCTTTGCCGTGCCGGACGATGGCCCAGGCGCCATCGATGCCGGGGCCCGGGCGGGACACGACTTCGCCGACGTCCGCGTCAGGCCCGATGCCAACGTCTTCGACGCCCTTGGCGACCATGTCCGCGAACAGCAGGCCGAAGGCCGCCGCGTCGTCATCACCGCCTTTACCCAGGGCTCGATGGACCGCCTGGCCTCGTTGCTGAACGAACACGGGCTTTCGGGCCTGAGGCCGGTCGAAAAGTGGCAGGACGCGGCCACCCTCAACACCAAGCAAGCGGGATTGGCGGTGGTCGGGCTGGAGCGCGGGTTCGTCGCTACCCTGGAGTCCGGGGGGCTGGCGGTAATTACCGAAACCGACATCCTGGGCGACCGCATGAGCCGCCCGTCCCGGCCACGGGTCAGGCCCGAGAACTTCATCGCCGAGGCATCGGTGCTCGGTCCCGGCGACCTGGTGGTTCACATAGACCACGGCATTGGCCGTTTCGACGGGCTCGACACCATCGAGGTCGGCGGCGCGCCCCATGATTGCCTGCGGCTTCTTTACGACGGCGGCGACAAGCTGTTTCTGCCGGTCGAGAACATCGAGGTCATTTCGCGCTATGGCTCCGAGGAAGCCGGCGCCCGGCTCGACCGGCTCGGCGGCGCTGCCTGGCAGGCCCGCAAGGCGCGGCTGAAGGAGCGCATCCGCGACATGGCCGATGAGCTGATCCGTGTCGCCGCGGCCCGGGAGTTGAAAACCGGCGTCCGTATCGCCGTCGAGGAGGGAATCTATGAAGAATTCTCGGCCCGCTTTCCCTATACCGAGACCGAAGAACAGGCCCAGGCCATCGACGACACCATGGCCGACTTGGGCGGCCGGCGGCCCATGGACCGGTTGATCTGCGGTGACGTCGGTTTCGGCAAGACCGAAGTCGCCCTTCGTGCCGCCTTTGCCACCGCGCTCGACGGCCGCCAGGTGGCGGTGGTGGTGCCGACGACGCTGCTGTGCCGGCAGCATTTCCAGACCTTCGGCGACCGGTTTCAGGGCCTGCCCGTGCGGATCGAGCAGATCTCACGCCTGGTGACCGCGAAGCGTGTCCGAAAGGTCAAGGCGGGTCTCGCCGATGGCACCGTGGACATCGTCATCGGCACCCATGCGCTGTTGGCCAAGGACGTTGAATTCAGGGACTTAAGCCTCCTGGTCATCGACGAGGAGCAGCATTTCGGCGTCTCCCACAAGGAGCGGTTGAAGAAACTGAAGGCCGACGTCCATGTGCTGACCTTGACGGCGACGCCGATCCCGAGGACTTTGCAACAGGCGTTGACGGGGCTTCGCGAAATGAGCCTGATCGCGACGCCGCCAGTGGACCGGCTGGCGGTGCGCACCTTCATTCTGCCCTATGACCCGGTGATCGTCCGCGAGGCGATCCTGCGCGAGAAATACCGCGGCGGGCAGACGTTTTTCGTCTGCCCCCGGGTCAGCGACCTGGACCGTATCACGGCGGCGTTGGGGGATTTGGTGCCCGAGGTCAAGGTCGCCGCCGCCCACGGACGCATGGGGGCGAGGGACCTGGAATCGACGATGACCAAGTTTTACGACGGTGCCTTCGATGTGCTGGTTTCGACCAACATCATCGAATCCGGGCTCGACCTGCCGGCGGTCAACACCATCGTCATCCACCACGCCAACATGTTTGGGCTGGCGCAGCTTTATCAGCTGCGCGGCCGCGTCGGGCGGTCCAAGGTCCGGGCCTATGCCTATCTGACCCTGCCGCCGGGCCGCATGCTTTCGCCGGCGGCAGAAAAGCGCCTCGAGGTCATGCAGACCCTGGATACCCTGGGCGCCGGATTTTCGTTGGCCAGCCATGATCTCGACATCCGCGGCGCCGGCAACCTTTTGGGGGCCGAACAATCGGGCCATATCCGCGAGGTCGGCATCGAGCTCTACCAGCAGATGCTGGAAGAAGCGGTGGCCGAGGCCCGGGGGCTGGCCCAAGGACTGAGTGGGGGCCGCAAGGCCGACGACGACTGGAGCCCGACCCTCGCCGTCGGCATGCCGGTGATGATCCCGGATTCCTACGTCGGCGATTTGACCGTGCGCCTAGGCCTATACCGGCGCCTGGCCTGGCTGTCGGAAGGGGACCAAATAGACGCCTTCGCCGCCGAGTTGATCGACCGCTTCGGGCCGCTGCCGGACGAGGTGGAGAACCTGTTGCAGATCGTCGCCTTGAAAAAACTGTGCCGCGAAGCCGGCATCGAAAAGGTCGATGCCGGGATCAAGGGCGCGGCGGTGTCGTTCCGCAAGGACCATTTCGCCAACCCGGCGGGGCTGGTGGCGTGGATCACCGGCCATGAGGAGACGGCGAAGCTCCGCCCGGACCATACCCTCGTCCTCATGCGCGATTGGCAAGACCCCGCCGAACGGATGCAAGGGGTCCGCTATCTGGTCGGCGAATTGACGCGCCTCGCCTGCGAAGGGGAGGGCCAAGGGAATCCATAAGGAATACCCATAACAGTCGCCCATAACAGTCAGTGGCGGCTAATGGACCTGGGTTTTGTCCGCTGGCGCGGCGAGGCTGGCGGCATCACGACGGTCAGGCCCAAATCCCGTCCGGCCTTCATGGTGGTTTCGATCAACAGCTTGCACAGCGCGTGCAGCAGGTTCTTGTTTAAGGCGAGCTTGATTTTCGAGCCCGTCTGGGTCTTCAACAACAACCGCGTCGGGCCACCGTTTCCCGGTTCCACGGAACCGCCGACCACCAACAGCGGGTCCGAGCCGGGGGTCAAGTTTTGATAACTTTTTTCGTGCTTGCGTGAGCAATCGGCATCGCTGACGGCTTTCTGGTGCTCCATAGCCATGACCGCCTTCTTGACCTTGGGCATCAGGTCGCGTTTCAGGTCGGGCTGTTTTTCCAAAACCTTGATCAGCGCCGCCCACAGCACGCGCACGAAGCGGCGGGTCAGCATAAGCTGATATTCCTTCTTGTCCGTGGTGCCGACGCGAAGCAGCAGCCGGTCCTGTTCGGCCGAGTAGCTCATGGTGATTTGATGAAGCGCGCTCGGCATATCGCGGATTCAGGCCGCGTCTTCGGTGGCCAGCGCGGCGTCCAGCATGCGGGCCAGAACCTGCGGCTCCTGGGCGCCGGAAATGACGAATTTTTCGTTGAAGGCGAACGACGGCACGCCGTTGATGCCAAGACGGTGGGCGCGGATGTTTTCATCATGGATCGCGCCCACGTCGGCGTCGGTGTTCAGATAGGCCTTGATCTCCTGGGCGTCGAGTCCGTTGGCGGCGCCGATTTCGGTGAGGACGCGAAGGTCTCCGATATCGCGGCCGTTGATGAAGAATTCCACGAACAACGCCTCGACCACCTCGTCGGCGAGCCCGCGTTCGTGGGCGAAGCGCACCAGGCGGTGTGAATCGACCGAATTGGGCGTCTTGCCGATGCGCTCGAAGGCGAAATCGATCTCCACCGACTGGCCGGCCTCGCCGATGGTGCCGTAGATACGGTTGATCCGGGATTTGCTGCCGAACTTCTTGACCAGATAGGCGGTGCGGTCGATGCCTTCCGGGGGCATTTCCGGATTGAGCAAAAACGGCCGCCAATTGAGTTTGACTCGGATTTGGGGACGCATGGACAGGGCCATTTCCAGCCGTCTTTTGCCGATATAGCACCAGGGGCAGACTGTATCGAAGATGATGTCGATTTCCATTCGATCGCGGGTCCGTAACGGTGGCGGGAATAGCCTAACGGGTGGATGAAAATGTAGTCGTTTCTTGTCCCCGTACCAAGGAGGAAGAAGACCTTGAAAACCCTGCCGACAGTGATTTTAGCTGCCATCCCGCGGCCACGGTTGGGGCGGCGGAGCATGTCGTCGTTAATCAGGGCCTTGGATTCCAAACTGTAGGTGTTGTAGGGTTCCCCGCGTTCGCGGCACGGGATAGCCATGGAAACCTTTCTCGCCTTCGGCCTGATCGTGGTCAAGATGGCCGTCGTCATCGGGGTCCTGCTTGCCCTGCCCATCCCGCTCACCTGGATCGAGCGCAAGATCGCCGGCCACATCCAGCAGCGGCTGGGCCCCATGCGCGTCGGCTGGCACGGATTGCTGCAACCCCTGGCCGACGGGATAAAGTTGCTCACCAAGGAGGACCACATCCCGACGAACGCCGACCGCTTCCTCTTCACCCTGGCCCCCATCATCGCCCTGGTCCCGCCGTTTGCGGTGTTCGTCGTCATCCCCTTCGGCGACAGCGTTACCATCTTCGGCACCGAGATCACGCTCTACCTCGCCGACATGAACGTGGCGCTGCTTTTCGTCCTCGGCGTGGCGGGGATCGAGGTCATGGGCGTGATCCTGGCCGGTTGGGCGTCCAACTCCAAGTACGCCGTGCTCGGCAGCCTGCGCACCTGCGCCCAGATGATCAGTTACGAGATTCCCATGGGGTTTTCGGTCATCGGCGTGGTCATGCTGGCCCAGTCCATGAGCCTGGTGGACATCGTCGAGGCCCAGGCCGGGTTGTGGAACGTGGTCTACCAACCGCTGGGCTTTTTCGTCTTCTTCGTCGCCGCCATCGCCGAGGCCCAGAGAATCCCCTTCGACCTGCCGGAGGCGGATGGGGACCTCGGCGCCGGGTACCACACCGAATACAGCGGCATGCGGTTCTCCTTCTTCATGATCAGCGAGTACCTGATCTTGGTGCTGATGTCGGCGCTCATCGTGATCCTGTTCTTCGGCGGCTGGCACGGGGCGCCGATTCCCCTGCCGGGGCCGGTCTGGTTCCTACTCAAGGTAAGCTTCTTCATCTGGGTGTTCATGTGGATCCGCTTCACCTTCCCCCGATACCGCTACGACCAGTTGATGACCATCGGTTGGAAGGTCCTTTTGCCCTTGTCGCTTGCCAATATCCTGATCACCGGGATATTCTTCGCCTGAACGGCGGGAGATAGAGATGGCGAAAGTGATTGCCAAAATGTCGGGCTGGGTCGGCTGGATTTTTTTCCTGGACCTGCTCAACGGCCTGTCCCTGACTCTGAGCTACATGTTCTCCAGGTCCATCACCATGCGATATCCCGACAAGGAGAAGTGGGTGCCCTATCCCCGCCACCGGGGGCACCATTTCCTGAAAACCAACGATGAGGGCGACCTGAATTGCGTGGCCTGCGAGCTGTGCGCCAAGATCTGCCCGTGCTTCTGCATCAAGGTGGTTCCCTACGAGGACGAGAAGGGCAACCGCCGGCCCATCGTGTTCGATATCGACCTCTCCCGCTGCCTGTTCTGCGGGCTGTGCGAGGACGCGTGCCCCGCCGACGCCATCGCGCTTGGCCAGGTCTACGAGATTTCGAGTTACGACACCAAGGACCTGGTGGTGGGAGTGGACTTGCTCCGGGAGATTCCGGGTAAGGTGGAAACGGGCGGCACCGTGGTCGGCGCCGAACTGACTACCCACGCGGGCGTCCACGTACGCGAGGCCGAAGGCCAACACGACTGGTGGCGGCAGATTCGGGGGCGGCGCTAGGAACCAGGGGGTCCGATTTAGATCCCATCACACCGGACCGTATTCCACCAAACTTGGGAACGCCGTATGCCCCGGCAATCCCGTTTACGAACAATCGACCATCGAGCGGCCGCAACCTCACCACCGAAATTTGTGGATAAATCCGGTCTTACATCGTTGACCTTTCGGGCGTCGCTCTCCATCATGCCCCGAAAATAAAACGCCAAAAACGCCAGTAGGGCGTTGCGCGCGCTATGCTGGCAAAGGGACCTGAGCGTTGGCAGCAATGGGGGCAAATTCCGTGGAATTTGGCTTTTTTCTTTTTTTTGCAGTCGTTGCCGTCGCCTCGGCGCTAGTGGTCGTCATCGCCAGGAGCCCGGTTCATAGCGCGCTCGCCCTCATGGTCTCCCTGGTCCAGGTGGCCGCGCTGTTCATCCTTCTCGGTTCCCCCTTCCTGGCCGTCATCCAGATCTTCGTTTACGTCGGCGCGGTGATGGTCCTGTTCCTATTCGTGATCATGATGCTCGACGTGCGCAAGGCGGCCCGCGTCAGGTTCCTGCGGGGCCGCACGGTTGTTCCGACCCTGGTCGTGCTCGTCCTTCTCGGCGCCGAGATGCTGATACTCCTGCTCGGCAGCGAGCGCTTTCCCGCTTCCGCCGCCGGCGGGGAGGGCGCCTTCGGGACGGGCACCCTCAAGGAACTGAGCACGACGCTGTTCACCGATTACCTTTTCCCCTTCGAGGTCACCTCCGTCATCCTGCTGGTCGCCCTGGTGGGGGCCATCGTTCTGGCCAGGAGCGAAGCCGACTGATGGTCCCCCTGTCCATGTACCTGGCCCTGGGCGCGGCGCTGTTCATCATCGGCGTGGCGGGGGTCCTGCTCAGGCGGAACGTGCTCATCGTGCTGATGTCGTTGGAGCTGATGCTCAATTCGGTGAACGTCAACCTTGTCGCCTTCTCCAGTTACCTGGGCGATTTCCGCGGCCAGATCGTCGCCATTTTCGTCATCGCCATCACCGCGTCCGAGGTCGCCATCGCCCTTGGAATCCTGGTCGCCCTGATGCGCAACAAGGCCACCCTCGACGTGGTTGATGTCACGATCATGAAAGGGTAACGGGTTGGAAGCCGTCACCTCGATCAAACCCGCCCTCGCCTTCGCCGTGCCCCTGCTGGCCGCGGGCGCCATCCTCTGGTTCAACGGCCGCGACAACCTCAGGGACGCCGTCAGCCTGGTGGCGGCCGTAGTCATGTTCCTGATCATCATATCCATGGCGCCCGTGGTGCTTGCCGGGGGGACCGTCGAGATCACCCTGTTCGAGATCCTGCCGGAGGTGGATTTCGCCTTCCGGGTCGATTCGCTGGGCATGGTGTTTGCTACCGTCTCGTCGATGCTGTGGATCGTCGCCGCTCTCTACTGCATCGGCTACATGCGGAGCCTGAAGGAACACGCACAGACCCGGTTCTTCGCCAGTTTCGCCGTCAGCCTGGCGGCGGCCGTCGGCGGGGCGTTCGCCGCCAACCTGTTTACCCTGGTCATCTTCTACGAGGTGCTCAGCCTGGTCACCTATCCCCTGGTCTACCACAAGGAGGACGAGGAATCCTGGCACGGCAGCCGGCGCTACATGGTCTACCTGGTGGGCGCGTCCAAGACCTTCCTGCTGGCCGGGCTGGCGCTTACCTACCAGGTGGCGGGGACCCTCGATTTCAAGCCCACCGGCTTGTTTGACGGCGTCGACGCCTCGGACCTGCTGTTGAGCGCGGTCTATCTCTGTTACCTGGCCGGTTTCGCCAAGGGCGCCATCATGCCCTTCCACGCCTGGCTGCCTGCGGCCATGGTGGCGCCGACGCCGGTGAGCGCGCTGCTGCACGCGGTGGCGGTGGTCAAGATGGGCGTCTTCTGCATTCTGCGCTTGGTCTTCCACGTGATGGGGGTGGACCTGATGGACAAGCTCGGCCTCGGCGTCGCCACCGCGTATCTCGTTTCCTTCACCATAATCACGGCCTCGATCTACGCCCTGACCCGGGACGACCTGAAGGCGCGCCTCGCCTATTCGACGATCAGCCAGCTGTCCTATATCGTCCTCGGCGCAGTCATGCTCACGCCCATGGCCATGGTCGGCGGCATCATCCATATCGCCGCCCACGCGCTGTCCAAGATCACGCTCTTTTTCTGCGCCGGGTCCATCTACTGTGCGTCCAGGCGCAAGAAGATCAGCGATCTCGCCGGTATCGGCCGCAAGCTGCCTTGGACCATGGTGGCCTTCTTCATTGGCTCGCTGGGTATGATCGGGGTGCCGCCAACGGGGGGATTCATCAGCAAGTGGTACCTGGTGATAGGCTCCGTCGACGCCGGGGAAATGGTCTTCTTGGCCGTCCTGCTGGTGAGTTCCGTGCTCAACGCCGCCTATTTTTTGCCGGTCACCTACACCGCCTTCTTCGAGAAAGAAAAAGCGAATCCGGCCGGCGATGGGGCGGACGCGGATGCGGTCGCCCCCGATGACATCCGGGAGATTCCCCTGGTCACCATCCCCCTGATGGCGACGGCGATCCTGTCCCTGGTCATGGGAGTGTACCCCGGATACTTCCTGACCCTGGCCGGCGGGGTGGTGCCATGATCGGGCGCGTCGTCAACTTCTTCGGTGACGCCGCCCATGCCAAGGCGCGGCGGCGGCTGCTCTGGGCGACGCTAGTAGTGGTGTTGGCCGCCGACTTCCTGGTTAACCGGGACCACGGGGACTTCTTCTGGGACTTCATCCCCGGGTGGGCGGCAGCGTTCGGCTTCGTCTCCTGCATCGCCATCATCTTCGCCAGCAAGCTGCTCGGTAAACAGGGGCGGGTCATGCGGGACGAGGATTACTATGGTTGAGTGGATCCATCCCGGGCTGCTTTTCGTCTTCGGCGCGGTGCCGATCCCATTTCTCCGCGGTCCCGCGCGCCAGGCTTGGCTGATCGGCATCCCGCTGCTCGCCATCGCCGACGTGGCGTCGATGACGCCCGGAAACTACGGCGCCTTCGATTTCGCCGGCGTCGAACTGCTCATCGGCAAGGTAGACAAGCTGAGCCTGGTGTTCGCCTGGGTGTTCACCATCATGTCCCTGATCGGCTCAGTCTACGCGCTTCACGTGAAGGGGCCGGAACAGCACGTGGCCGCCTACCTGTACATGGGCAGCGCCCTCGGAGTGGTCTTCGCCGGGGATTGGTTCACCCTGCTCGTGTCCTGGGAGATCATGGCGTTTGCGTCCGCCTACCTGATCTTCGCGGCGGGGGGGAAGGCGGCGATCGCCGCCGGGTTCCGCTATCTCATGGTGCATGTCACCGGCGGCGTGCTGCTGTTCGGCGGCATCGTGCTCCTCGGCCTGGAGACCGGGTCCTTCCTGATCGGACCCTTGGCCGGGGAAGGCGGGCTCGCCTTCGTGCTTATCCTGGTCGCCTTCATCATCAACGCGGCGGTACCGCCGCTGAACGCCTGGCTCACCGACGCCTATCCCGAGGCCACCGTCACCGGCGCCGTTTTCTTGAGCGCCTTTACCACCAAGACTGCGGTCTACGTGCTGATCCGGACCTTTCCGGGCACCGAGGCCCTGGTCTGGCTGGGGGCGGTGATGGCCATCTACGGGGTAGTCTACGCGGTGCTCGAGAACGACTGCCGGCGGCTGTTGGCCTACCATATCGTCAGCCAGGTGGGCTACATGGTGGTCGGCGTCGGCATCGGCACGGAGATGGCCCTCAACGGGACCGCGTCGCACGCCTTCGCCCACATCATCTACAAGGGGCTTTTGTTCATGGGCGCGGGCGCGGTCATCCATATGACCGGCCGGCACAAGCTCACGGAGCTGGGCGGTCTTTACCGGACCATGCCGTTGACGGTGGCGCTCTACATGGTCGGCGCCTTCGCCATCTCGGCCTTCCCCTTTTTCAGCGGCTTCGTCAGCAAGTCCATGGTCATCGCGGCGGCGGCTGGGGATAACCGGGCGGCGGTGACCCTGATGCTGACGCTGGCCTCGTCGGGCACCTTCCTGCACACCGGGCTGAAACTTCCCTACTACATGTTCTTCGGCAAGGACTGCGGACTGCGCCCCAAGGAGCCGCCCCGCAACATGCTCGCCGCCATGGGGATCGCGGCCGTCCTGTGCATCGGCATCGGGCTGTTCCCGGGGCCCCTTTACGCCCTGTTGCCGCACCCGGTCGATTTCGAGCCCTATACCGGCGCCCACGTCACCGGCAGCCTCGGCATCCTGTTTTTCACCCTGCTCGGCTTCGTGGTCTACCTGAAGGCCCTCGACCCGGAGCCCACCATCAGCCTGGACACCGACTGGTTCTACCGCCGGGGCGCGCGGGCGTTCATGTGGTTCGCCGAGAAGCCGGTGGCGGTCTGGGAGGGAGCGCTGAGCGGGATTTCCGATTCGGTGATCCTCAGGTACCTCCATGCCTCGGCCCGGGGCGGCCTCCGGGTCGATCTCAACGTGGTGGACGCCATCGTCAACGGCGTGGCGCGGTCGGTACTCTCCTCTGGCTCGCTCGTGCGGCGCCTGCAAACCGGCGTCGTCACCCATTACGCCGCCGCCATGATCGGCGGCGTGCTGGCGGCCATCGCCGTCTATTCCGTAGCTTGGGGCGGTTAAGCCGATGACCGATATTCCCATCCTCAGCCTCATCGTCTTCCTGCCGGCGGCGGGCGCGGGCGTGCTTCTGTTCATGCGCGACGACAGGACGGTGCGCCGGACGGCGCTGGCGTTCACTGTCGTCGATTTCGCGCTCACCATACCGCTGATGGCCGCCTTCGACACCACAACCTATGCCATGCAGTTCACCGAGACCGTTCCCTGGGTGCCGTCGCTCGGCATCACGTATTCCCTTGGCGTGGACGGCATCAGCCTGCTGTTCATATTCCTGACCGCGCTTTTGGGCTGGATCTGCGTGGTCGCCTCGTGGGAGGCCATCGACACCAAGGTCAAGGAGTTCATGATCAGCCTGCTGGTCATGCAGAGCCTGATGCTCGGCGTCTTCTCGGCGATGGACCTGTTCCTGTTCTACGTCTTCTGGGAGGCCATGCTGATCCCCATGTACCTCATCATCGGCGTCTGGGGCGGCAAGGAACGGGTCTACGCTGCGTTCAAGTTCTTCCTCTACACACTCGCCGGCAGCTTGCTGTTCCTGGTCGGCATCGTGGTGCTGTACTTCCAGGGCGGCGAGACCTTCGACATTGTTACCCTCATGAAAGGCGATTATTCCTTCACCGTCCAGGCCTGGGTGTTCCTGGCCTTCCTGGTCGCCTTCGCGGTGAAGGTTCCCATGGTGCCGCTGCACACCTGGCTACCCGACGCCCATGTGCAGGCGCCGACGGCGGGCAGCATCGTGCTCGCGGGCGTGTTGCTCAAGATGGGGGCCTATGGATTTCTACGCTTCTCACTGCCCATGCTTCCCGACGCCTCCCACTATTTCGCCACCCTGATCCAGGTGCTGTCGGTGGTGTCGATCATCTACGGCGGCTTCCTGGCCCTGGCCCAGGAAGACGTGAAGAAGCTGGTCGCCTATTCCAGCGTCAGCCACATGGGGTTCGTGACCCTGGGGCTGTTCACCTTCAACGCCAAGGGGGTGGAAGGCGCCGTGTTGCAAATGTTCAACCACGGCATCACGACCGGCGCCTTGTTCCTGTTCGTCGGCCTGATCTACGAGCGCACCCAAACACGGATCATCGCCGATTACGGGGGGCTGATGAAAATTGTGCCGGTCTACGGGGTTCTGCTCTGCGTGTTCACGCTGTCCTCCATAGCCGTGCCGGGCACCAACGCCTTCGTCGGCGAGCTTCTGGTGCTGGCCGGGGCGTTCGGCGCCAACAAGGCGATCGGCGCCGTGGCCGTGGCCGGCGCCGTGCTCAGCGCCGCCTACATGCTGGGCTTTTACCGCCAGGTGGCGCTGGGGCCGGCGGTCGCCATGGGGGGCCGGGGCATGTGGGACATCAACGCCCGGGAGATGGCGGGAATCCTGCCCCTGGTGGTCTTCGTCTTCTGGGTCGGGCTCTATCCCAAGCCCTTCATCGACATCCTGCACGTGTCCGTCGAGCACCTTTTGGCGCAGACCATGGGCCGCTGAGGGGGAACGCCGATGGACATCGACGCCATTATCCTCTCGGTCATCGCCAGCGTTCCCGAGATCATCGTCATCGTCGGCGCCTGCGTGCTTTTGATGATTGCCCCGGTCCGGGGCAGGCGCTTTGGACCTATGCTTTTTTGGTCGTCGCTGGCGACGGTCATTGCAGCGGCCGCCGCCACGTTCGCGCTGGCCGGTGAGCCGCGCCTTGTCTACAGCGGCATGTTCGTGGTCGACGACTTCTCAGTTTTCTTCAAGGCGGTGTTCTATCTGGCCACAGGGCTCTGCGTGCTCATGTCGCCGCGCTACCTGGAGGAAGAAGACATCGCCCGCGGCGAATACTACGTGCTTTTGTTGTTCGCCCTGTCCGGCATGATGATCATGGCCTCGGGCCTGGATCTGCTGTCCATCTACGTCGGCATGGAGCTACAAGCCCTTTGCATCTACGTGCTCACCGGTTTCATCCGCCAGGAACGGCGCTCCAACGAGGCGGCGTTGAAATACGTGATCCTGGGCTCGGTCTCGTCCGGCATCTTCCTCTACGGGATGTCGCTCGTTTATGGGATTACCGGCACCACCCAGTTGACGGACATGGCCGCCGCCCTGGGCTCAGGGGGCGCGCACGACCCGGCGCTGGTGCTGGCGACGGTGTTCCTGGTCACCGGCCTGATTTTCAAGGTCGGCGCGGTGCCGCTCCACATGTGGGTGCCGGACGTTTACGAGGGGGCACCGACGACCATCACCGCCTTCATGTCGGTGGGGCCGAAGGCCGCCGCCTTCGCCATCCTGCTGCGCATCTTCCTCGACGCCATGGCCCCGGCGGCGGATATCTGGGTCGTTGTCGTCGCCGTGATCGCGGTGCTGACCATGGCGCTTGGCAGTTTCGTCGCCCTCGTGCAGACCAACATCAAGCGCATGCTGGCCTATTCCAGCATTGCGCACGCCGGATTCGTACTGCTCGGCCTGGTCGCCGGAGGGCCAGACGGCGTCGCCAGCGTCATGCTGTACCTGCTGATCTACGTCTTCATGAACCTCGGCATCTTCGCCATCATCATCATGATGCGATCGGGCAACGTCAGCGGCGAAGCGATCGAGGACTACGCCGGCTTCGCAAAGTCCCACCGGGGCCTGGCCCTGCTGATGCTGATCTTCCTGTTTTCGCTGGCCAGCATTCCGCCGACGGCGGGCTTCTTCGCCAAGTTCTACATCCTGGTGGCCTTGGTGGAGCAAGGATACGTCGGGCTCGCGGTGATCGCCGTTCTGCTGAGCGCGGTCGCCGCCTTTTTCTACATCCGCATCGTGATGCTGATGTACATGAAGGAAGAAGCCCAACCCTTCGATCTGGCGTTGACGCCATCCCTGCGCTTGGCCATCGCTATCACGGCGGCGGGGACGGTCGGCATCGGCCTGCTTCCGTCCTGGTTCCTCGATCTGGCCCAGGGCTCCGTGTTCCTTGGAATCAGTTGAAAAACGGAGTTATTTTACCATGTATTCAAATGTGTTAAAAACGATGAAAGGATACGGGCGCTGGCATGCTTTGCCGAAGGGGTTCTTTTCGTGCCAGGCGGCCGATTGGATGGAGATCTGAAAACCATGCCCGTTGATTATCTTCCGGTACTCCTGATGGTGGGCGCGGTCGTGTTCCTGGCCCTGTTTATCCTCTTCGTGTCGTCGCTGGTCAGGCCGTCGAACCCTTACCCCGAGAAGAACCGCCCCTACGAGTGCGGCGTCGACGAATGGGGGGAGGCGTCGGGAGGATTGTTTAAGGTCCATTTCTTCGTTATCGCCATCCTGTTCGTGGTCTTCGATGTGGAGGCCATGTTCCTATTTCCATGGGCGGTGGTGCTCAAGGAAATCGGCATATTCGCCTACATCGAGATGTTCGTGTTCATCGGCCTGCTGTTGGTGGGCTTCATCTATGCCTGGACAAAGGGAGCGCTGGATTGGGAAACCTAGAAAATCGATTCCGCGACAACGTCTTCTTCAGCACCGTTGACGGCCTCATCAACTGGGGCAGGAAATCGGCGCTGTGGCCGGAAACCTTCGGCATCGCGTGCTGCGCCATCGAGATGATCGCGGCGGGGTGCTCGCGCTACGACCTGGACCGTTTCGGGGTCGTCTTCCGGTCTTCGCCAAGGCAATCTGACCTGATGATCATCGCCGGCACGGTGACCAAGAAATTCGCCCCCATCATCCGCCGCCTTTACGACCAGATGCCGGAGCCCCGTTGGGTGATCGCCATGGGCACCTGCGCCATATCCGGCGGCGTCTACAACACCTACTCCGTGGTCCAGGGCTCGGAGCTGATCCTGCCCGTGGACGTTCACGTGGCGGGCTGCCCGCCGAGGCCGGAGGCCCTCATGCATGGCATCCTCATGCTCCAGGAGAAGATCCAGAAGTCCCGCGTGCTGAGAAAGGCCGAATCGGAAGAAGTGATCATGGTGGGGTAGCCGTGGGCGGACCGGCTTTACGCCAAAAAATAGAGGAGCGTTTCGACGGCCGGGTACTGGACGGGGGCGCCCCCGACGGCATGCAGACTTTCCTGGTCGAGCCGGACCTCATCGTCGAGGTTTGCCGCTTCCTCAAGGAGGATCCGGAACTCCGCTTCGATTTTCTCGCCGACGTGTGCGGGGTCGACCACTACCCTGAGGAAAACCGTTTCGAAGTGGTCTACCACCTCTATTCCATCCCCTTCATTATGCGGGCGCGGCTCAAATGCAGGGCCGGCGATCCGCCGAAGGTGCCGACCGTGACGGGCGTCTGGAGAACCGCCAACTGGCACGAGCGCGAGACCTACGACATGTACGGAATTCAGTTCGACGGCCATCCCGACCTGCGCAGAATCTACATGTGGGAGGAATTCGAGGGCTTCCCCATGCGCAAGGATTTTCCCTTGAAAGGCTACAAGGACGCCTACAACCCCTTTGGAGAGGATATAGACGCGGGCGGGCGAGATGACTGACGTAACCATTCTGACCGAGAACAAGAAACCCGGCGGCGGCAGCAAGGAGGTGCTTCTCAACCTGGGGCCCCAGCACCCGAGCACCCACGGGGTCCTGAGGCTGGTCCTGGAGATGAAGGGCGAAATCGTCTCGCGCATCGATCCCTTCATCGGCTACCTGCACCGGGGAACGGAAAAGCTGGCCGAGGACTTCACCTACACCCAGATCTTCCCCCTCACGGACCGCCTCGATTACGTCTGCCCGCCGTCCAACAACCTGGGCTACGCCATGGCGGTGGAAAAGCTTCTCGGCATCGAGGCGCCGATCCGCGCCCAGTACATCCGGGTGATGATGGCGGAGCTGGCGCGCATCTCCGGACATCTTCTCATCACCGGCGCCCTACCCATGGACCTGGGCGCCATGACCGTGCTGCTCTACACCATGCGGGAGCGGGAAATGGTCATGGACCTGCTGGAGATGATCTCGGGCGTGCGCATGCATACCTCGTTTTGCCGGGTCGGCGGTGTGCGCGAGGACCTGCCCGAGGGATTCACCGAGCGGGTCGCGGAATTCTGCAAGGTCTTTCCCCAGCGCATCGCCGACTACGAACGGCTGATCGCCAAGAACCGGGTGTTCCTGAAGCGGACCAAGGACGTCGGTGTGATCTCGCCGGAGCTGGCCATCGACATGGGGCTGAGCGGCCCCAACCTGCGGGCCTCTGGCGTCGATTGGGACATCCGCCGGGACAGTCCCTATGAAATCTACGACCGGCTTGATTTCAACGTCATCGTCCGCGATGGCGGCGATTGCTACGGCCGCTGGGATTGCCGGATGGAGGAAATGAGGGAAAGCACCCGCATCATCGAGCAGTGCATGAGGGACATGCCGGAAGGGCCGTTCCAGGTCGACCTGCCCCAGGTGGCGTTTCCCGTGGACAAGGAGCTGCTCCAGCGCTCCATGGAGACCCAGATCCACCATTTCGAGTTGTCGGCGTACGGGTTCAAGGTGCCCAAGGGCGAAGTCTACGTCGCCATCGAGGCGCCGAAGGGCGAACTCGGTTACTACATCATCAGCGACGGCAGCGAGAAACCCTTCCGCATGAAGGTGCGGGCGCCGTCCTTCGTCAATCTTCAGGCTTTACTGGGGGGCGCCACCAACATGAACTATCTCGCCGACGTGATCGCCATGCTAGGGAGTCTGGACCCGGTGCTCGCCGAAGTGGACAAATGAGGCGGGCATGGCATTGAAGAACAGTATCGAAGAGGCCGCCAAGCGCTACCCCAACCCGCGCTCGGCAATCATGCCGGCCCTTTTCCTGGCCCAGAAGGAACATGGCTTTCTGTCTGGCGACCTGCTCAAGGAAGTCGCCGGCATCCTAGACGTGCCCGAGATCTGGGTCTACGAGGTGTCCACCTTCTACGGCATGTTCCACACCGAGCCCGTCGGCAAATTCCACATCAAGATTTGCACCAACTTGTCGTGCCAGCTTCTGGAGGCCGAGAGCATGCTCGCCCACCTGGAAAAGAAACTGGCGATCGAGACCGGCGGCACCACGCCCGATGGCATGTTCACCCTATCCTCGGTAGAATGCCTGGGCGCCTGCGAGGGCGCGCCGATGATGCAGGTGAACGACGGTTACTACCACATGAACCTGACCACGGCGCGGATCGACGAGATTCTCGACGGGTTGCGCAAGGAGGCGGCGGAATAGCCGCATCAGGGAGCCATTGCCACAGCCATGTTCGAGAAAGTCCTTCTGAAGAACGCAGAAAAGCCCGACGCCCACGGGATCGAGGCCTACGAGGCCGCGGGCGGGTACCAGGCGCTGGCCAAGGTTCTGCGTGAATTCAGCCCCGACGGTCTGATCCAGCTGGTCAAGGACTCCAACCTCAAGGGCCGCGGCGGGGCCGGGTTCCCGACCGGCCTCAAGTGGGGCTTCGTGCCGAAGGATTCGGACAAGCCCAAGTATCTCTGCTGCAACGCCGACGAGAGCGAGCCGGGCACCTTCAAGGACCGGGTTATCATGGAAGGCGACCCCCATATGATGCTCGAAGGCATGGCGCTCGCTTCCTACGCCATCGGCGCCGAGGTAGCCTACCTTTACATCCGTGGAGAATTCGTTCTCTGCATCGAAAGGCTGGAAACGGCCCTGGACGAAGCCTATCGCAAAGGATATCTGGGCCGTGACATTCTTGGCTCCGGCTTCAATCTCGACATACACATGCACTTAGGCGCCGGCGCCTACATCTGCGGCGAGGAGACGGCGATGCTCGAATCCATCGAGGGACGCCGGGGCGAGCCCAAGCTCAAGCCGCCGTTCCCGGCCGTGGCGGGACTTTATGAATGCCCGACCGTCATCAACAACGTCGAGACCCTGGCCTGCTTGCCCCACATCGTCAACCGCGGCGTCGAGTGGTTCCGCGGCATCGGACCCGAGCAAAGCCCAGGACCCAAGCTCTATTGCCTGAGCGGCCACGTCCAGAAGCCCGGGGTATACGAGCTGCCGATGGGCATCTCGCTCAGGGAACTGGTCGACGACCACGCTGGCGGCGCCCGGCCTGGGCGCAAGATCAAGGCGGTCATCCCCGGCGGCGTTTCGGCCCCGATGATCCCTGAAAGCGGCCTTGACGTGACCATGGATTTCGAATCGCTGACCGCCATCGATACCATGCTGGGCTCCGCCGGCGTCATCGTCCTCGACGACGGGGACTGCATCGTCAGGGCCGCCAAAAACATCAACGAGTTCTTCCACGAAGAATCCTGCGGCAAATGCACGCCCTGCCGGGAAGGGCTGGATTGGACCGGCAAGATCCTGCACCGTATGGAGGCGGGGGAGGGCAGACAAGGGGACCTGGAACAACTCGATTTCCTGTGCGGCAGCATCTTCGGGAATTCCTTCTGCGCCCTTGGCGACGGTGCGGCCTGGGCGTTGAAGGCGGCGATCACGCAATTCAGGGACGAATTCGTCCAGCACGTCGAAGAAGGGAGATGCCCGTTCCATTGAGGCGGGCAGGGGAAAGCGCGAACGTCATGGCCAAGATCACGATCGACGGGAACACCCGGGAAGTCGCCGACGGCACCTTGATCCTCGAGGCGGCGATGGAACAAGGGATCGACATACCGACGTTCTGTTACATGGCAAGACTGGCGCCGCTGGCGTCCTGCCGCATGTGTCTGGTCGAGATCGAGGGCCAGGGCAAGCTGCAACCCTCGTGCGCGACCACGGTGGCGGACGGCATGGTGGTGAGGACGGACACCCCCCTGGTCGCGGAAACCCGGAAATCCATGCTCGAGTTGCTGCTCGCCAACCATCCCCTGGACTGCCCGGTCTGCGACAAGTCGGGGGAATGCGAACTCCAGGACCAGGTCTTCGAATACGGCGCCGGGGAGGCCCGCTTCCAGGACCAGAAGCGGGTCTTCTACTCCAAGGACATCGATCTCAACCCGGTCATCATCTTCAATGCCCAGCGCTGCATCCAATGCCAGCGCTGCGTGCGCATCTGCGAGGAAGTGGTGGGCGCGGTGGCTCTCGGCACCGTCGAGAAGGGCATGGATACCAAAGTGACCGGCTTCGAGAACAGCCTCGCCGGATGCGACCATTGCGGAAACTGCATCGAGGTCTGCCCGGTGGGCGCCCTGATGAGCACCCCCTACCGGTACAAGGCAAGGCCCTGGGACCTCAAGGAGACCGACACCATCTGCCCCTATTGCGGCACCGGCTGTCACCTCAGCATCAGCGTCCGCGACGGCCAGCTCTCCAGGGTGCGCTCCAAATACGAAACCGGCGTCAACGGCGAGACGCTGTGCGTGAAAGGCCGCTTCGGAATCGATTTTATCGACGGCGACAACAGGCTGAGGACGCCGCTGGTGCGCAAGGAGGGGGGCCTGACCGCCGTCTCCTGGGAAGAAGCGGCCGCCTTCATCGCCGAACGGGCCGATGGCGCCATCGAGAAGGGCGGCTCAGGCCTCGGCGGCCTGGCCTCGCCCCGCCTCAACAACGAAAGCCTTTATTTGTTCCAGAAATTGATGCGGACGGCGTTCCGCACCAACAGCATCGATTCGTCATCGCGCTGGTCGGCCGCCGGTCCGGGCGCCTACCAATCCCTGGAAGGACTGTTTGGCGGTCTTTACGCCAGGCGCTCCCTGCATCAGGTCCTGGAAGCCGATTGCATCCTCATCCTCGGGGCCACCGTCACCGACGAGACCCCGGTGACCGAATACATGGTCAGGGGAGTCGCCCGCAGCAGGGGAACCAAGCTGTTCATCGCCTCGGCGCGGCCGTCGCGGCTCGACTCCGAGGCCATTTCTTCATTGCGGTTCGTGCCCGGGGCCGAGGCCTATCTGCTGTCGGCACTGCTGAACGGGATCGAGGGGGCCGAGAAGACCTTCGCCAACATGGGCGCCCTGAAGAAAAGCCTGCTGAAGGCTGCGAAGACCCCGCCGCCCGAATTCGGGGAATTCCTGGGGAAGGCGAAGACGGCCCTCGGCGCTGCCGAGTCGGTCACTTTGCTCATCGGCGCCGACCTGCTTCGCTCGCCCGGCGCGGCGGCGGCGCTTTCCATGGTGCACGGCTTAGGAAGGGTCCTAGACGCCCTGGGTAAGCGAGCGGAAGTCCAGTTCCTGTTCGATCGGCCCAACCAGATGGGGGCTTGGGAGTTGGGCGTACTGCCCGGCCTGCTTCCCGGCTGGCGGCCGGTCGGCGACGCCGCTGTCCGCGCCCCGTTCGAAGAGGCCTGGGGCGCCTCCCTGCCGGCGGATTCCGGCGCCGACTTCCGCCGCATGCTGGAGCGCTCGGAGGCCGGCAAAATGGACGTGCTCTACGTGGCGGGCAGCGATCCGCTGCTCTCTTATCCCGATGGCGATCTGGTGGAGAGCGCGCTCTCGAAGGCCAGGCTACTGATCGTCCAGGACGCCTTCATGACCGGCACCGCCCGCTTGGCCGACGTTGTGCTGCCCGCCGCCACTTTCGCGGAGGAACCGGGA
>Ga0208113_1000369_pt1 | contig 23137 bp, 21 predicted proteins | sample Knorr_S7_td_NADW_FD_185598 | JGI IMG/M metagenome (GOLD analysis project Ga0208113, IMG submission 185598) | Marine microbial communities from Southern Atlantic Ocean transect - Knorr_S7_td_NADW_ad_2505m_LV_A (SPAdes) (version 2) | ecosystem: Environmental > Aquatic > Marine > Oceanic | place...
CGATGCCCTGGCGCAGCGTCCGGACTCGGATATCGTCGTTACGCGGCAGGATGACGATGCCTTGGGATGTCGGCAAAAATCGTACCTGCGGGTAGATGTATTCCAATCCCATACCGTGGCCGAGAGGAATCACCGGCACGATGACGAAATTGTCACCGACTTCCGGGTCGGTGACTCCAATGGGCGCACCCGGTTCCGGCAACGGCAAGAACAGCCGGGCACCAACGGGGGATTCCGGTTGCGCCTTCACCGTTATCGACGTCACCGCCTCGATTGGCTGTTTGCGGAAATCGAGAAGCCAGGCCAGTCCGTCCCGGCGCAGGCGGGGATTGATGCCGGCAAGCGTCGCCATCCTCAGCACCGTCGCCTGGGGCACCCCCATCTGCTCAATGCCCTTGATGATATTCCCTCCCGCCTGGCGCAGTTGATCGATATCGATGGCGGTGGGCCTGTCGAAGGCCACCCAAAGAAACCCGGCGCGGCGGAAAACGGCGGCGCCGACGGGTTCGTCCCAATCGAACCTGAGAGTCACCACATTGACATCATCGCTGGAAGCGTTCGCCGTCACCGTGGTCGGCGTCGGCGGCAAGGGCGGCGGCGTGCCGGGGCTGAGGATACCCTGGGGAGACAGCGCCGCGGTGGCCTGGGAGCCCGGGAAAGACAGCGCCGAACGGACCGGCGTCAACTTGGTCGGCTGGCCGGGACCGGACGGGGCCGGCTTTGCCGCTGTTTCCGCGGCGGCTGGTTTCAGGACCTGGGGTGCCGCCGGGGACGCCGCTTCGGCGGTTTTGGCACCGGGCTTCGCAGCTGCGGATGGGGTTTCCCTTGTGTCTTCCGCCGTTGGCAAGGTTTTGGGCGCACTTTCGGCTTTCGCCGCTTTCGTTGCTTCGCCCTCGGCGGCGGGCGGCGGCAGCGGGACCACCTTCTCGGAACCGCTAGGCCGGCGGATGTCCAGCACCACTTTCTGTCCGGCCAGGAAATGCCTGACCTTGGACGTTGCCGGCACGGAAAGGGTTACCGTGACGCTATCGGAGCCGGTCCGCGACCGGACGCCGCCGATATAGGGGAGCCGGCGCGACCGTACCCGTCCAAGGTCGATCCTGGCGGCGCGCTCGAAGGTGACCGTGGCGACACCGCCAACTTGTTTGAAGGAATACGCAACCTTGCTAGGCCAATCGAAGACGATGCGGGTGTAATCGGGGTGCCGGCCCGAGCGCACGCGAACAACCGGCAAATCCGGGGAAGCCCCGGAAGCGGCTTCGGGGTCGGATGGGGCGGCGGTTTCGGGCTTGGCCTCGGCTTTCTTTTCCGCTTCGGGTTTATCGGCGGCGGACGGGGACTTGTCGGCAAACTCGACGATGACGGCCCTGCCGGAATCGTAACTGTAGGCGTCAAAATCGCCTTTCAGGTCAAAAACGACACTTTGCCCGTCGTCGCCTGGAGTCACGGAGGCGATGTATTTGCCAAGCGAACGGGCGACCCGTCCGAAAGACGCCTCTATGGGACGACCAAACCGGACCGTCAGGCGCCCGTTCCGGAGCACCGATTTGTGGCTGACGGGTGAACTCCAGCTAAAGACGACGCGGCCGAAATCGTCGTGGAGGGCGGCCCGGACCCGAACCGGTTCGGCCCACGTCGCCGTCGTCTGCAAGGCCAGAAAGCCCACAACCAGGGCCCAGGGGACCCATTGCCGGCGTTTTCGGCCAGTCACGGAACCTTCGGCCATCATAGATCTCCCGCCGTCGGGCGAATGACGATATCGATCCGACGGGCCAAGGCCCCGTCAAGCCCTTCGGGAAGATCCGACAATTGGGCCGAACGGCTGTCTGCATATCCATATGCAATGATGTCGTCGGTATAGCCCGATTGCTTGAGCGCATTGGCCACCGCCGCCGCCCTGGCGGTCGATAATTCCCAGTTGGAGGAATAATTGCTGCCCGCGGGAAGGCCGGGGCCGGAATGACCATTGACGCCGACCTGGTTGCCGATGTTCTGCAAAACGCCGCCGAGCACGAACAGCGACCGGCGGCCGCGGTCGGTCATCGTCGCGCCCCCTTCCTCGAACAGCAAATCCCCCCGAAAGGTGATGATCAAACGGCCTTCCAGGCGCAGGATATGGCCTGCCGACAGCAAGGGTTGCCCTTTCACCGTCTCGTTGAGGACCGACGAAAGATAATCGAGGTTGATGGCCTGCTTGCGGAAAATGGTGCCGATATTGAAAGTCGATGTCGCCGCCGGCACCGGCTGTTCATCCGACGGCCGCAGGGTCTGTGACAGGGAATCGATAATGTTTTTCCATTCGCTGACTTTGACGCTGGACATGGCGAAAAGCATGACGAAAAAAGTCAACATCAAGGCAACCAAATCGGTAAACGTAATCAACCAAATCCGGGAGCCTCGATCCTCGGACCGGCCCGCGCCTTTGGTTATTGGATTATTGATGTCCACCGTTTTCACCTCAACCCCGATTATTGCGGTCCCGCCCGCGGCGGCCCAAGCCGTTCGAGCGAGGGGTCATCCAGACGGCGGACGTAGAACCGCAAGGTGATTTTTTCCGGATCGCCGGGGGCCAAACCGATGGCGACACTGTCCGGCGGCGCGCCCCGAGAAATCATTTCACGGGCGAAGGCCCCGGCACGGGCCATTGGCAAATTTTCGTCGACCGGCAGGAGCTTGTCCCCGGTTGTCGGCGTGCCGATGACAAATTCCAAATCGAAACGCAGTCCTGGTGGGCGTCCACCCAGGGCGGCCACGGTGCGGTTGAGAAACGCCAGGGCGTTCTGCTTGATCCGGGCTTCGTTGTTTTCAAACATGGCGCTGGAGGGCATCTGGGCGCGCATCAGGCGGCCCGGTTTCACTACTTCCACCTTGGCCACCTGAAGGGTGGTAGCGAAGATTCCGGTGATTTTCTCCTGAAACGCCTGCCTGCCCAGGACCTCGCCTTCCTTGGCCGTGAAATCTGTAGGCTTGGTACCTTCCGGTTGATAGGTGGTGAAGGTGGACGTCAAGCTGTTCATGACGGCTTTGGATTTGGTCTTTTCGACGGTTGAAATGGCCACCAGTACGATGAAAAAAGCGAGAACCAGAAAAAACAGCGACAGATACACATAGACCGTGCCAGTACGGCCATCATGCCCAGATGGGGTTGGGTTCAAGAATTCGTTCATGCGTCCCTATTCAAACTTTTCCGTTTCTCGATCGGGTTCGCCGCCTTTATCCGGCCTGCCCCAATCACAGCGGTCATGGTTTTCTCCAACTCAGGGCCGGTATGGCATCCTGGTGCCAGAAATGGGTCGGAACCGCTACGAATCCGAAGTTGCGCCTCTTAACCTCCGGCCTGTTGGCCCACCGTCGGCAATTGGCGAAGCCGCGAAAGTTCGACGGTCATATCACGGGCCTTTTCGGGGTGCATTTTGGCCATGATGGGGGCCAGTTTACGTTCCTTCATCCGCTCGGCGACTTCGAGCAAAGTGTCCATTTCAAGTGCCTCGAAAATTCTCGCGGCCTCCTTGGGCTTCATGTTTTCGTAAATTTTAACCAGGCTCAAAAGCTTGGCGTCCTGTTGCGCGTCGAAGGTCTTGATCAGACCGGAGATGGTTTCACGCAATACCTTGAGCTCTTCGACCTTTTTGTCGATCCGGGATTCCGCCGCCGCCAACAGTCCGGTTCGGAGTTCAAATTCCTGTTCTCGGGATTCCAGGACCTGGCGGCGTTCGGCCAGTTGTTGCAAAAGATCGATTTCCGCCGGCGTCAGAAGTGTCGGGTCATTGGTGATCAGCTTCGATATTTGGCCCTGGGGTTCGTCCTTCAACGCCGCCGGGACGGCCTGTTCGGCGGTTTTTTCTCCGGCCGCGGGCTGGCCGTCCTTAGCCGCCGGTTTGGCGTCTTCCTCGGCGGGCTGGGCGATTGCCTCGGACACCTGGATGGTGCCGTTAATGTGCCCGTCAAACCCATCCCAGATGTCGCCGATTTTTACCGTCAACATCAATGTCGCGGCAAAGATGGTGAGTGGCAGGAACTTTATCCTTGAAAAGATTCTCTTCATGGTCATTTCCTCAACCCAAATCGAACGCCCAATCCCAACCCAGGCGAATGATACTTATCCCGACGATCTGATCGCTTTCAGCAGTTCCCGTTCGGCTTCGGACTTTACCCCATCAACGTCCGTATCCGCCCCCGCCGGCCCGTCGCGACGGGCCGTAAGGGGCCTGGATTGGCCATCGCCTTTATCGACATCGGGGTTGGCGTTTTCGGAGACCGACCGCGGGCCGATCCCGACCTTATCCCGGGTGGCGCGCACTAGATCCTCAAGTTTGTCCGCCGCTTGGCCTCCACGGTCGATAAGGAACGCCAAGTCGTCGCGCAAGGCTTCCGCCTTTTCCATCCGGTCTTGCAGCATATCCGCCGTGTTTCTCAGCTTTTCGATGCTTTCTTCGGCACGGACCGTGGACTCGCCGAACGTGGCGGCGAGTTTTTCAAGCTCTGCCTTGTCCCCTCTTAATTTTCCCAACCGCCTGTTGAGGACGATGGCATAGCCAATGGTCACGACCAGCAGGATGGCAACGAAAAGATCGACGATTAACGAATAGGTCACGACAATTCCTTACCTGTTGGCGCCAAACTTAATTTTTTGACCACGAACGCGTGCCCGTTATCCGGAAACCGTGTCGTATACAACGATCTAGCGAGGTTTTTTTTCAATTCTATCTTCAATCCTGATGGCAATCTGGTTGCCCTTACGGCCCATCACGCCGGAATACATTGGAATATTGCCGCACTGCAGGGATACCACGGAATCCGGGGTGGCGCTGAACATGATCCGTGAACCGATCTTGAGATTGAAAACGTCGCTTAGACGCATGATCTGCTGGTCGACGACGGCTTCCAGGTCTACTTCGGTCAGCCACAGCTCTTCCGCAAGGTGGGTTTCCCAGATGGAGTCACGGCCGAACTTCTCGCCCATGAACATCTGCAGCAGTAATTCGCGAACCGGTTCCAGGGTCGCGTACGGCAGCAACAACTCCAAACGGCCACCGCGGTCTTCCATGTCGATCCTAAGCCTAGTGACGATGGCGGCGTTGGAAGGCCGAGAAATGGTGGCGAACCGGGGGTTTGTTTCCAGTCGGTCGAAACGGAAAGTCACCGGACTCAGGGGCTCGAACGCGGCGCTCAGGTCACCGAGCATGACATGAACCATCCGTTCGACGAGCGAACGTTCGATGGTCGTATAGGGGCGGCCTTCGATACGCATGGCCGCTGTGCCCCGGTGGCCGCCGAGAAGCACGTCGACGATGGAATAAATCAGGGATGAATCTACGGTAATGAGTCCGAAATTGTCCCATTCCTCGGCCTTGAACACGCTCAACATGGCCGGCAGCGGGATCGAATTCAGGTAATCACCGAAACGGATCGAGGCAATATTGTCGAGCGAAACCTCGACGTTGTCGGAGGTGAAATTCCTGAGCGACGTCGACATCAGGCGGACCAGACGGTCGAAGACAACCTCCAGCATCGGCAGGCGTTCGTAAGAAACAAGGGCGCTCGACAAAATCGCCTGAATGCCGGATTTGTCTCCGGTTTCTTCATGCTCTTCGTCAAACCCCAGAAGGCTATCGATTTCTTCCTGGTTCAGGACCCGCGTCGATTCCCGGGCACCGCCGGCAACATCGTCTTCAACGTCGCCTTCCTCGCCCTCGCCCTCGCCCTCGCCCTCTCCGACCATGGTTTCCCATTCGGCGGCGAGATCGTCCTGTTCATCTTCACCGCCTGCGTCACCGCCCGCGTCATCACCTTTCACGGAGGCTTCCCCTTCGGCAGCCAGGGCGTCTTGATCTTCTTCGTCGGCAGGACTGGTCATGACAATATGGTTCCTAACCTACATAGAGGCCCTATTGGACAAGCATTTCCTTAAATAAAACGTCTCGGATTTTGGCAGGGGCGGCGGCGGCATTGACCCGCGTTAGCAACTCTTCGCGCAACCTGTACATCCCCGCCGAACCTTTCAAATCCTCTATTCTCAGTTCCCTAAGATAAACCTGGAAGTTGTCCATAATACGGGGCATGACGCTTTCGATCCTACTAATATCCTCACCGTCGGCAAGTTCCAGGCTGATCCTGATCTTCAAGAAGGTCGATTTGCGACCCCCGGCGTTGAGGTTGACGATCAATTCCTCCAACGGAAAAAAGACCGCGTTTTCCTTGTCAACTTCCTCTTCCTCTTCCTTTGTAGCCTCTTCGCCGGTGATCAATTCGATTATCGGCTGGAGGAGCCCGGTGAAGTAAGCCGCAGCGATTCCGCCAATGGCGAGCAACAAAACGACGGCAATGATGATAAGTTTCTTCTTGCCGCCGGGTTTGTCGGATGACTCATCATCCTCGTCCCCATCCTCGTCGTCGAAGTCTTCATCATCCTCGTCTTCAGGTTCTTCGTCTTCTAGGTCTTCTTCGTCGGCCATCGCCTGATCCCTGTGATACTACAGGCCTCACGTCGTTAGCTCCGCCGCTAGGAAAATATAGATTGGGTTGGTTAACAACTTCTTGAGAACGGTGGTCGCTGGTCCCCCCGATCTTCATAATCAGTCATGGGGCTTGCAGTCTAGTTATCCGCGCGGCAAGGCCGAATCAGAGAATACCAAATGTCCCCGGTACCGGGCAACAAAGGCTGTTACCAATAAGATTTACGCCCGTTTTCGCCCCGGGCAATAAATGCCGGGCAAAGCATACTTTCCGCTGCCGCCGTGATAAGCCCCCCTCGCCACGAAAATTCCTACAACCCGTTGATTTTCAACAAATTCATCGATTGGCACGGCCCATGCATAGTAATCGCCGGGTACGTGTGAATTTTAACAAGGGATTTGTGGAACCATGGAAACGACAACACTGATAGCGCTTTCCCGACAAGGCGGGCTCAGACGTCAATTGGCCATTGTCGCCAACAACATCGCCAACATGAACACCAATGGATTCAAGGGCGAACGCGTGATGTTCGTCGAACATCTGGTGAAAAGCCCCGGCGGCCAAAGGCTGTTGGGGAGGAAATTGGCTTATGTCCGCGACATTGCAACCCTGTTGGATTTCAGCGAAGGGCCGGTGGAAGGAACCGGCAATCCCCTCGACCTGGCCATCACCGGCGAAGGGTTCTTCGTTGTTCAGACCGAAGACGGGGAACGATACACCCGCAACGGCCGTTTCAAGCTGGATGACGGCGGGCAACTGGTCAACCAGAACGGCGAGTCGCTTCTTTCAACTGGCAACCAGCCGTTTTTCCTGGGCCCCGAGGACACGGAAATCACCATTTCCAGGGACGGAACGGTGGCCACCAATAACGGCGACCTCGGCCGAATCAAGCTCGTTGACTTCGAAAACCCGCAGTTCCTCAAGCGTTCCGCCGGCGGCCTTTTCTCCGCCAAAGAGGTGCCCAGGGACGTGGAATCGCCGAAAATCGTCCAGGGCATGCTCGAAGGATCCAACGTTCAACCGATTCTCGAAATGTCGAAGATGATCGAAATTAGCCGCACGTATGACAGTGTCCGCAAATTTATCGAACGCGAAGACGAAAGGATGAGAAACATGATCAAGGGGATGGGTCAAACGGCTTAAAGCCTACTAAACCCGTCGAAGCGAGAAAAACGCCGGCGTTTGGGCCAAAGGCCCGGCGCCGGAGGATCAACCCCATGCAACCTCAAAAAACCAAACCAACGACGAAAAATATCAAGAAAGGACGGGAATTATGAGATCTTTAGACATCGCAGCGACAGGAATGATAGCGCAGCAAAGGAACGTGGAGGTGGTGGCGAATAACCTGGCCAACATGAACACCACCGCATTCACGCGCAGGCGCACGGAATTCCACGATTTGATCTATCAAGACCTGAGGCGCGTCGGCACCACGTCGTCGGATTCCGGCACCGTGGTCCCGTCGGGCGTGCAATTGGGGCTCGGCGTCAAGCTGGCGGCAGTCTACCGCATCCACGAGCAGGGCAACCTGGAAGCTACCGACAACACCTTTGACATGGCCGTCCAAGGCAAGGGTTTCTTCCAGATCACCCTGCCCAACGGCGGAACCGCCTACTCCCGGGACGGAACTTTCCAGTTGGATGCCGATGGCGACATCGTCACCCACGACGGTTTAACCTTGGAGCCCGGAATCACGGTTCCCGACAACGCCATTGACGTGACTATCAACCAATCCGGTGAAGTGCTGGTCAAAATCGAAGGTCAGGTCGCTTTCTCCAACGTCGGGCAGATAGAACTCGCCAACTTCGCCAACGAAACCGGCCTGCAGGCCGAAGGCGACAACCTGTTCACGGAGACACCGGCATCGGGCACGGCGACTACCGGAAACCCGGGATCCGTTGGCTTCGGTTCGATCCTCCAGGGATTCCTGGAGACGTCAAACGTCAACGCGGTCGAGGAAATTTCCAATCTGATCTCGGCCCAGCGCGCCTATGAAATGAATTCGAAGGTCATTCAGACCTCCGATGAAATGATGGGCACCCTATCGGCGCTCCGTTAAGGAAAGGTAAGATGAAAAAGCTCGTTTTTGCCCTGCTGACAGCGGTTTTACTGCTGCCGACTGCTTCGGCGGCGGGCGGAGAATCCGTCGCCTTGTCCCGGTCCGCGGGCCAGGCCAAGGTGGTTTTGCGCGAATCCGTAAGCGTCAAAAGCAAATTGGTGCGCCTCAACGATCTGTTTTCCGGAACCGGGGAAAAGGCGGACATCACCGTGGCTTATGCCCCGGTCCCGGGAAAACGGGCGATTTTTGACTCCCGCTGGCTGTACCGGGTGGCCCGGGCTTACGGTTTGAACTGGCGGCCCCTGGGGCTTCAGGACCAGATCGTGGTCGAGCGGGAAAGCCAGATGATTACCCGCGAGGAAATAGAAGACTCCATCCGGGTCGCGCTGATCGACCGCGGGGCCGATCCCAACACGAAGGTGGAACTAAGCAACCGGATGATGCGGCTTTACGTTGCCAGCGACGTCGCGGCGAGCGTCGGCGTTGAAGATGTTTCCTACGAACCCCGGACCGGGCGTTTTACCGCCATCCTGGTCGCCCCGGCGGGCGATCCCGGAGCGACGCGAACGCGGGTGACGGGACGTCTTCATAGGGAAACCGATGTCCCGGTGCCGGCCAGGCGAATACAAGCCAACGAAGTGATTACCGAACGCGACATCAAATGGGTGAAGGTAGGCCAAAACCGGCTGCCCCGGGGAGTTATCGTCGATATCAACGAATTGATCGGCAAGTCCCCTAAACGGTGGCTTAGGGCGGGTATTCCGGTTCGGACCGCCAACGTTCAACCGCCGATTTTGGTTCCCAAGGGGTCGTTGGTGACGATCTACCTCAAGGCCCCGAGGATGATGCTCACGGTCCAAGGCAAGGCCCTGGAAAACGGCAGCGACGGAGACGTCATCCGGATTAACAACACCCAAAGCAACAAGGTCATCGAAGCCGAAGTTACGGGGGTCGCCAAAGTCGCCGTCCTGCCTCCCGGCAAAATAGTAATGAATTAAGTCGCCCCTATAGGCGGCCAACAAGGAGAAGATGAAGATGAGGCCCAAGATCGGACAAACCATGCTGCGCTTGACCGCCTATGGCTTGGTGGCGTTGACGGTGACCGGCTGCAATGTGCTGAGCCGGCTTTCGGAAGTCGGCGACGGCCCGGAACTGACGAAAATCGTCAACCCGGTGGCGCGGCCGGGCTACCGGCCGGTAAGCCTGCCGATGCCGACACCCCAAGTCGCCGAAGAAAACCCCAATTCCCTATGGCGGGCCGGCGCCAAGGCTTTTTTCAAGGACCACCGGGCCAAGGAAATCGGCGATGTGTTGACGGTCAAGCTTGCCCTTTCCGACAGCGCCACGCTTGCAAACAAGACCGAGCGGGAACGGGCCGACAAGGAGGACACCAATATAACCCAGCTTCTCGGCCTCGAAGCAGAATTTTCCAAGGTGCTGCCGCAAGCGGTCTCGGCCGCTGCGCTGCTTAGCTTCGACAACGCTCATGAAACCAAGGGCGACGGTGATATAGCCCGGAGTGAAACCATCAGCCTGACTTTCGCCGCCGTGGTCACGCAAATTCTTCCCAATGGTTCGCTGGTCATCGTCGGCCGCCAGGAAATCCTGGTCAACTCGGAACTGCGCGAGCTGATGGTCACCGGCGTCGTCCGTCCCTCGGACATCGATTCCGACAACACCATTTCTCACGAAAAAATTGCCGAAATGCGCGTCGCCTACGGCGGCAGCGGCACCATCAGCCAGCTTCAGCAACCCCGCTGGGGAACGCAAATCTGGGATATTATTTTCCCGTTCTAGGTTCGGCTTAATTTGAACCTGGCAACTTTAAAGGCCGGTGCTTTCGCACCGGCCTCTTTTTTTGCGCCCGATGGAAGCAAGCACGAAGAAAAGGTTATTCGTCGCGATGGGTTTTTTCCATCCGCTCGTGACGTTCCTGGGCCTCGACGGACAGGGTGGCAATGGGCCGGGCTTCCAGTCTGGAAAGAGTGATGGGTTCGCTTGTCTCCAGGCAGTAGCCGTAGGACCCTTTTTCGATTCTTTCCAGGGCCTCATCAATTTTGACAATCAGCTTGCGGGCGCGATCACGGGTCCTGAGTTCCAGTGACCTGTCCGTTTCGGTCGACGCCCTGTCGGCAATATCGGGCTCCAAGTTGCCGCCTTCTTGAAGATGTTGGAGGGTATCGTTGGATTCACTTAGGAGTTCATCTCTCCAAACCAAAAGTTTCTGCCGGAAATATTCCCGCATCTGGTTATTCATAAAAGATTCTTTTTTGGTCGGTTTGTAGTCCGGCGGCAGGGTGACGTTCATCCTTCTTGGGCTCCCAGATCGTTTTTTTTTCGAGGCCGGAATATAGGAGGGGCGGACGCGTACGGCAAGAGCCAATTTCATTCAGGGGAAATCAACTAGAGCTTTGAAAACACTAATATAATTGAAAACAGACGAGTCGGGCTAAAAATCCCCCTTCGGATCACGGGTCAGTTTGGCGACTTCGACCTCGGCCCTGAGTTCGATCTCGTCGATAATTTCATTGAGTCTGGGATCGTCACTATCTTGGCGTTTTTGCCGCAACTTCTGAGCCAGTTCCGTTAGCCGGTCCTTGGAAATGGTCCCGGTCAGAATGGCCAACCTAAATTCGTCGAGACGATCAAGAAGGTCATCGCCGTACTGCTTCAACAATCCCCGGGACCGTCCGTCGGTTGCATCGGGAACCTCCTGAACCGCGAGTATGGATTCCACCCCCCCGACCGGCGCCGTTCCCTCAACGGCCTGGGGACTGTCAACCGCACCGGCCCCAGCCGTGCCGCGGACGCGTTCGGCGAATTCGCCCGCTTTCGCCATCGACTTTTTCTTTTTCGTCGCGGCGGACTGTTTTGAGGAACCGACCTTGGAGATTCTCATTTGAAAACTACTGGTTATGGGACCTAAGCCGGCGACATACACAAATCCTACGGCCACCCACGTAGCCCTCCGAAGGGCGACGTCACTCCTGATTCTGCCCAAACACGTATCGGAAAGCCAGAAATTCCTCATCCATGGCCACCCTCCTGACATGAGGGGAAGCCCCCGACGGCCCCTAAATGCAAATAATATTCATTCGCAATTTATCCTTGCCTTTCCTTGAAATGCCAAATATAACGAAATTAGAAAGTAGTTGCGAATAATTCGCATTTGCAGGTTGGAAAAGGTAACAAGTACCATGCGTCGTAATTTTTTAATTTTTTTGATCATTTCGCTCCTGGGCATGACCGGCGCCGCGGTGATGAGTGGCACCGCCCCCCAGGAGGTCAACCTCTATTCCTACCGCCAACCGTTCCTCATCAACCCCGTTCTCGACGAGTTCACGCGCCGGACCGGAATCAAGGTCAACGTGGTCTATGCCAAGAAAGGCATGCTTGAAAAGCTAAAGGCGGCGGGCGCAAACACCCCCGCTGACGTTGTTTTAACCGTAGACATAGGGCGCCTCAACGAATTGAAAAAAGCCGGCCTATTGCAGCCGGTTCGCTCGGCCGTGTTGGAAAACAACATTCCGGCGCATCTCCGCCATCCCGACGGCCTTTGGTTCGGACTCACCACCCGTGCCCGCATCGCGCTCGTCAGCAAGAACCGGGTCAAGCCGGACGCGCTCAAGACCTACGCCGATCTCGCCGATCCGAAATTCCGGGGCCGCATCTGTATGCGCTCCGGAAAGCATCCCTACAACGTCGCCTTGATCGCTTCGGTCATCGCCCACGAAGGCGAGGAAGGAGCAGAGAAATGGCTCCGCGGCGTCAAAGCCAACCTGGCCCGCAAACCGCAGGGCAACGACCGCGCCCAGGCGAAAGCGATCTACGAGGGCGTTTGTGACATCGGAATCGCCAACACCTATTACATGGGCAAGATGGCGACCAACGAAAAGAAACCCGAGCAGAAGAAGTGGGCGGAGGCCGTGAGAGTCGTCTTTCTTAATCAGGGCGGCCGCGGCAACCATATCAACATCTCGGGTGCGGCGGTGACCAGGAACGCCAAGAATCAGGTCCACGCGGTTAAGCTTATCGAATTCCTGAGCGGCGATTTCGCCCAGAAGATATACGCATCGCAAAATTTCGAATACCCGGCCAAGGCCAAGGTCGCCATCGACCCGCTGGTCAGATCCTGGGGCGACTTCAAGGCCGACACAGTCAGCCTGGAGAAGATAGCCACGCTCCGGGCAACGGCTTCGCGCCTTGTCGACAAAGTCAGGTTTAATGAAGGCCCGGGCAGCTGAACCGCCCCCGATCACCGATAGGCCAAGCCGCGGTCAGGTGCTGCTTGGCCTATCATGACTCTGGTTTGAGACCGAGGGGACCAGCCCGCCCAGCCCGCTAGGTGAAACCCGTTAACGAAACAGGGGGTATTGGTGGCCACTACCACGATGGATAAGGCGAATTCGCTGATGCGGGCCTTTCGGCGTTTAGGGTTCGACGGCTGGGCCATCGGTGCGGTTGCGGTCGCGGCCCTGGTGGCAACGCCACTGATCGCCGTTGTCATCATCGCCGTCGCCCCCAGCGGTGACATTTGGTCGCATCTTTCATCGACGGTTCTCCCCCTTTACATCGAAAAAACCCTATTTCTGCTTCTCGGCGTCGGCGTCGGCACCTTCGTGATCGGCACCGGCACCGCGTGGCTGGTGACCATGTGCCGTTTTCCGGGGCGTTGGTTCTTCAACTGGGCTCTCCTGCTGCCACTGGCGGTGCCGGCTTATGTACTGGCGTTCGTCGTCACCGACCAGTTGGAGTACGCAGGCACCCTCCAGGTTTGGCTGCGCGAGATCTTCGGCTGGAAGAACCGCCAGGACTATTGGTTTCCCGAAATCCGGTCCCTCGGCGGCGCGATCGCGGTCATGACGCTGGTGTTGTACCCATACGTCTATCTGTTGAGCCGAGCCGCGTTCTTGGAGCAATCGGTCTGCGTGTTGGAGGTCAGCCGCACATTGGGTAAAGGCCCTTGGCGAGGGTTCTTCTCCGTCGCCCTGCCCCTGGCTAGGCCGGCCATTGTGGTCGGGGTGACCCTGGCGCTGATGGAGGCGTTGAACGATTTCGGCACCGTCGAGTTCTTCGCCGTACCCACGTTCACGGCCGGGATCTACGACGTATGGCTGAATATGAACAGCGTCGCCGGGGCCGCCCAGATGGCGAGCGTTATGATGGTCCTGGTATTGGCCCTCATCGGCACCGAACGCTTCGCCCGGCGCGGCCAGCGCTACCATCACACGTCGAGCAAGTATTCGACGCTGCCGAGCCACCGGCTTGAAAGCTGGACGGCGGCGTTCGCCTTCGTCGCCTGTCTCTTGCCGGTGCTTCTCGGCTTCGCGCTTCCGGCCGGCGTGCTCACGGCTTACGCGCTCGAGTTTTACTCAGACACGCTAAGCGCCAAGTTTTTCACCTATGCCGCCAACAGTCTCAGCCTCTCTGCCATAGCCGCCGGGCTGGCGGTGTTGATCGGGTTGTTCCTGGCCTACGGATCCCGGCTCGGCGGCGGCCCCGTGGTCAAGGCGGCGACCCGGTTTGCCAGCATCGGCTATGCGGTTCCCGGCGCCATTCTCGCCATCGGGGTGATGATCCCGTTGGCCCGGCTCGACAACGCCCTGGACGGCCTCAGCCAACAGGTTCTGGGCATACCGACGGGGCTTTTGCTGAGCGGCACCATCGTCGCCGTCGTTTACGGCTACGTGGCGCGATTCCTGGCCCTTTCCTACGGCACATTGGAAGCCAGCCTCGACAAGATCACGCCGAGCATGGACGGCGCCGCCAGGACTCTCGGCTGCACCCCCGGCCAGGCCCTGAGGAGAGTCCATTTTCCCCTCGTCCGCGGGAGCCTGCTGACGGCGGCGCTGCTGGTGTTCGTCGACTGCATGAAGGAGTTGCCGTTGACCATCATCCTGCGGCCCTTCAACTACGAGACCCTGGCAACCTTCGTCTTTCAGTACGCGTCCGATGAACTGTTGGAGGAAAGCGCCCTCGGCGCATTGACCATTGTCGCCGCGGGCATCCTGCCGGTAATCCTGTTGAGCCTGACCATCGTCCGCTCCAGGCCCGGCCATCCCGCCGGCGGCATGGCCGCCGACACCGGCCCCGAGGTGGCGGTGCCATGAGCGGCCTGCATCTGAATAACGTTTCCCACGCCTTCAATTCCGGCAATCCGGTCTTGAACGGTGTCTCCGTCTTCGTCGCCCCGGGAGAGCTGGTCTGTCTGCTGGGGCCTTCGGGATGCGGCAAGACGACGTTGCTCAGGGTCGCCGCCGGGCTCGAACACCTGCAGGTGGGACAGGTGACCATTGGCGAACGCGTCGTCGCCGAAGGCCGCCACGGGAAACATATACCGACGGAAAAACGCGGTATCGGCCTGATGTTCCAGGATTACGCCCTGTTTCCCCATCTCAATGTTTTGGAAAACGTCACCTTTGGCCTGCCGGAGAACGCCGCCGACCGCCGTCAATGGGCTCTTTCGGCGTTGTCGCGAATGGGCCTTGCAGACTATGCGGCCAGTTATCCCCATATCCTGTCGGGCGGCCAGCAGCAACGGGTGGCATTGTTGCGCGCCTTGGCCCCGGAACCCCGGGTTTTGCTGCTGGACGAGCCTTTTTCCGGTCTTGACGTCACCCGGCGTGTCGACATTCGCGCCGAAACACTGGGCCTGCTCAAGGAAACCGATGTTGCTACCCTGATGGTCACCCATGACCCCGAAGAGGCGATGTTCATGGCCGACCGCATCCTGGTCATGGACGAAGGCCGTGTCATCCAGGACGGAACCCCGGTGGAAACCTATTTCGAACCCTTGACCGCCTTCGTCGCCGCCCTTTTCGGCCCAGTCAACCGTCTTCAGGGTATGGTCCGGGACGGCCACGTGGCTACCATTCTTGGCGATTTTGGGGCGCAACATCTGGAAGACGGGGCGCCGGTGGAAATCCTGATCCGGCACGAAGGTCTGCGCTTGTCGGCGACCGGCCAAGGTGCTGAAATCCAGCCCGGCGAGATCCCCTGCAAGCCGGCGCCGGTGGATAACGAAAATTCCGCCGGCGCCTGCGGGCGCATGCTTTCGGCCCGGCCCCTGGGCCGCTCCAGCCATGTTGAATTGGTTTTGACGGCCGAGGACGGTACTGAAATCATTCTGGAAGCCCGGATTCCGGGCGTTTTCCTTCCGCAACCCGGGGCCGAGGTTTTGGTGACCGCCAATCCCCGGCAAACCCACGTCTTTCTCGCCTCCTGACCCCCCGACCCGGCAAATTTTGCACGGCGCACCGGACCAAGGGTCCGATACCGGCATTTCCTGCCCAGGCGTTCTTTAAATAATTCATAAAAATCAACAAATTAACCCCTTCCCGGTGTTGGCACCCTTCTTGCTCCTACTTGCATGGAATTGATTCTGGTCCCCTACCGGACCCCCCACGCCGGAGCGACAAACCATGGGTTACTCATTATTTCAGACCCCTACACTCGGGATGTTGTCGCAGGCGCATGCGCTCAATACCCTCGGCACCAATATCACCAACATCAACACCGGCGGTTTCAAAAGGACCGATACCCGTTTCGCAACGGTGCTGGGCGGCAATATCCGCACCAGCGCCGCCAGCCCGAATGGAGGCTCCGGCGGCGTCAGACCCAATGATACTCAGACCCTCGATCAACAGGGTATTTTAGAGTCCACATCGCGTGGACTGGACTTGGCGATCGCCGGCGACGGGTTCTTCCTTGTCAGCCCGACGCTTAGGGTTTCCAACCAGATTCTTTACACCCGCGACGGCAGTTTCGATATCAACTTCGCCGGAGCGCCGGTGACCGCCATCGGAGACGACGGCAACACCATCAGCATCCGAAAGGGTTTCTTGACCGACAAGAACGGTTTCTTCCTCCTCGGCGTGGCACCCCAAGACGACGGCACCTTCTCAGAGACCGGCGCTTTACAGGCGCTGAGGGTGGATCAGTTCGCCCTTACCAATTCGTTTACCCCGACAACGGTAGCCAACATATCACTCAACCTTCCCGCGCAGAAGAAATTCGGCGAACCGGATGAATTCCTGAGCCTTAACTTCGTCGATTCCAACGGCAAGGTGCGCGGCATAACGGCTACATTCGTCAAAACCCCGACCGTCAACCAGTGGCAAATGTTGCTTTCGGGCAACGACTTGACCAATTCGACCCTTGATCCCGGCGCCGCATTCTCTCTGGCAACGGGCGTGGGAACCGGCAAGCTCCTGGAACTCGACACCGGAACCCAAGAGATACGGGTAAAGTCGGAACAGGTTCAGTCCGCCGTTTTTCCCGGAGCCTTTATCGGTCTCAAGGCCGGGGATTCGATCACTATATCGGGCTCCACAGCCGCGCCGCCAAGCAACAATGGCACCTTTACCATTGGCGCCATCTCATCGGATTTCAGCACCATTACCCTTGACACCGCGACGCCATTTACGAGTGCGTCCGAAGACATTTCCACGGCGGCGACCTTGGACTCGACCCGTGTGGTGGGCGACCCACTGGTCTTCAGCCCTAAGGCAACGTTGACGTCGCCGACCAGCTTCACCACCAGTCTGACGTTTAACGACGGCGCCACCAGCACCTTTGCGCTCGACATCAGCAGGCTGACCCAATTCACCGGGGATTTTACGCCTTCCTCCTTCCAGCAAAATGGCCTTGCATCCTCCGACATCAAGGAAGTTTCCTTTGACAAGACCGGCCAAATCATCGGCCAGTTCGAGGACGGGACTTCCCGGATAATTTACAAGATTCCGTTGGCGACGTTCGTCAATCCCAATGGCCTCCAGGCAGGAAACGGTAATGTTTACGAGGAAACCTCGCTTTCCGGTTCTCCCCGGACAGTCTTCGCCGACACCAGCGGCATCGCCCTTCTGGCACCGAATACCGTCGAGCTTTCCAACGTCGAACTGGCGGCCCAGTTCACCCAAATGATCCGGGTCCAGCAGGCCTATAATTCGTCGGCGACGGTGTTTAAAACCGTCGACGAAATGCTCATGGCGGCCCGTGACTTGAAGGCTTGAACCCCGCTTCCAGGGTCAGCCTAGATTCTCCATTCCAGGCAAAAAACCATGCGCCGACAAGACACGCGGTTTTTCGCCGCCGCCAGCCGCGACCCGGTAAAATTTACCCAGTGGCAACCCGCCTTTACCCCCCCGGCCCCGGCAACCCCCCTCAACCTCACATAAAATCATTATTTTTCAATAAGTTAACCACTCAACGGCCTTGGCATGGAATTCGCAACAAAAAACCCGGCGGAAGACGGCTCCGCCCCAATAACCAATGCATTGGAACGGATCGGTAAAATATGATCATGACGGGAATCACCATCATCCGGACAGGATGCCAGGCGCCTTGGAAAGAAGCGCTTCGCAAGGCCGCGATCACCACCCTGGCGGCGGCCCTGGTCTTCATTATTTCGGCCACCGCCGTCAACGCCGCCTCGCGGATCAAGGACATCGTCGATTTTGAAGGCGTCCGCGACAACATGCTGGTCGGCTACGGTCTGGTGGTCGGCCTCAACAACACCGGTGACACCCTGGCGACTGGCCACTTCACCAAGGAGAGCCTGCAGTCGATGCTAAATCGGCTCGGCGTCCAGACGACGGATGCAGGCCTCAGTTCGAAGAACGTAGCGGCGGTAATGGTGACAGCCTCCCTGCCGCCCTTCTCCCGCCAGGGCAGCCGCATCGACGTCACCGTCAGCGCCCTTGGCGACGCCGGTAGCCTGTTGGGCGGCACCCTGTTGGTGACCCCGTTGTTGGGCGCCGACAGCGAGGTCTATGCGGTCGCGCAGGGTCAGTTAGCAGTCGGCGGATTCAAGACCGGCGGCGAGGCGGAAACGGTCACCAAGGGCGTTCCCACCAGCGCCCGAATCGCCAGCGGCGGCATCATCGAGCGCGAGCTTGGGTTCGAGTTCGGCAAGATGACATCCGTGAAGCTGATGCTTCGCAATCCGGATTTCACCACCGCCCGACGCATCTCCCAGGCCATCAACGCCTTTCTCGGCACCACGGCGGCGGCCCCCAGCGATACGGCCACCATTCAACTGCGGGTTCCCGACAGCTATCGCGGCAACGTGGTCAACCTTCTCACCGATATCGAGCAACTCAGGATCGAGCCCGATCAACTGGCGCGTGTCGTCATCGACGAGCAAACGGGAACCATCGTCATGGGCGAAAACGTGCGCATCAGCACCGTGGCCATCGCGCAAGGCAGTCTGACAATCCGGATTACTGAGGCGAAGCAGGTTTCGCAGCCCGGCCCCTTTGCCGAGGTCGGCACCACGACGACCGTCGACCGCACCGATGTTCAGGTCGAGGAAGGCGGGGACCAACGGCTGACGGTGGTTCAGTCTGGGGTCACCCTGCAAGAGATGGTCAACGGCCTCAACGCGCTTGGGATCGGCCCCCGAGACATGATCACAATTCTCCAGGCGGTCAAAACGGCGGGCGCCCTGCAGGCCGAAATCGAGGTTATGTAATGGCCGAATTGGCGAACAATCAACTGTTCAGCCTGCAGGCCGGCAACGCCCTGGCCCAAGGCCGGGCGCTGCCCAACGTGCGCGGCGTCGAAAACCTTCGCCAGGCCCGCAAGGTGTCGGAGGAATTCGAAGCGGTTTTCCTCGGCCAGATGCTGCAGCCGATGTTCCAGAACATCGAAGCGGCGGAGCCGTTCGAGGGCGGCCCTTCTGAAAAAATTTGGCGGACGATGCAAGTGGAAGAATACGGAAAGGCGTTATCCAAGGCCGGCGGTATTGGCATTGCAGACGCCGTTTTCCGTGAAATCATAAAAGCGCAGGAGCTCAGATAGCCATGGACCCCACAAAACGCGTAAACGATCTCATCGTCATCACCGGCCGCCTTGCGGATCTGCTGGAGCGTGAAAACGTCGCGCTTCGTGAAAAGCAGAACAAGGAACTCAATGAAATCCTAGACGAAAAGGTGACCCTTGGGCGGGTCTACGAATCCCGGATCATGGGCCTGACCGAAGACCCTGAAGCCCTGGACAACGTCGACAAGGAACTGCTCGAACGCTTGCGCGGCATCGGCGAGAAGGTCAACGGATTGATGGAGGATAACGCCAAGATGTTGAAGATCGCCATCGAAGCAAACCGGCGGGTCGTCAACCTGATCGCCGAAGCCGTCAAGGCGAGCGTCCCCAGCGCCGGAACCTATTCGCCGACGGGCGGCACCGGCACCCATGACCACCGGGGGGCACCGAAAAACGTCGCCCTTTCCGTCGATCACACCCTTTAGGGCCTGAACGGGAGCTTTTCAACATGGGTGGCCTTACCCAAGCCCTTCGTACCGCCCGGAGCGGGCTGTTGGTCAACCAGCAGACGCTGGACGTCGTTGCCAACAACATCGCCAACGTCAACTCGGAAGGGTATTCGCGCAAGATCGTGAGTACCGAAACCCGGGTCCTTAACGGCGTCGCCTCGGGGGTCCAGATTTCCGAGATCACCCGCAGGGTCGATGAAGGGCTGTTGAAGAATATCCGTATCGAACTGGCCGAGTTGAACAAGTTCACCGTCCAGGATGATTTCTTCGCCCGCACGCAAGATCTTTTCGGCAAGCCGGGGGAAAATTCGTCCCTGTCGCACTTGTTCGAGAATTTCACCTCGGCACTGGAACTTCTCGCCGTATCGCCCGACAAATCGCTGGGGCAGGCCGAAGTCGTACGCCGGGCCCAGGACGTCACCTTTGCGCTTCAGAATATGAGCGAGACGATCCAGGAGCTTAGGCAGCAAGCCGACGTCGACATTGCCGACACCGTCACCGAGATGAACAAAATCGTCGCCTCCATCGACCAGTTGAACGAAGACATTATCACCAACGGCTCGGTCGGGCGCGACGTGACGGACCTGAAGGATCAGCGCGACCAACGGCTCGATAGGCTGTCGGAGTTAGTGGACATCCGTTTCTTCTTCCGTAGCGACGGCGACGTCGTCGTCTTTACCTCGGGCGGGCGCACGCTGGTCGATACCATTCCGCCGAAAATCACCCATTCCGCCGCATCGTCCGTTTCGGCGTCCACCACCAAGAACGAAGGCGATTTCACGGGCATTTTTGTCGGCACCATAGTAGCCCGAAACGACATTACCAGCGAACTTCGGGGCGGCCAGTTGAAGGGTTTGGTCGACCTTCGCGACGACATCCTGGCCAATATGCAAAGCCAGCTCGATGAGTTTGCCGCCGAAATGCGCGATGTCTTCAACCAGATTCATAACCGGGGCGTTTCCTTCCCTGGCGCCCAATCCTACGCCGGCACCAGAACCTTCGTCCGTTCGGCCGAGCAAACCATTACCTTCAACGGGACCGACGACACCACGGTGGTGCTGTTCGACGCTAGTGGAAACCAGACGGCGCAAACCACCATCCGGACCTTGAACAGCGACGTCGCCACCATCTCCATCGCCAATCTGGCGACGCAGCTTCAAACCTTTCTCCGGGCCAATGGCGCCGCCACCGCCACCGTCGCCATCAGCACCACGAACAAGCTGGACATCAACCTAAACACCCCGGCGATCAACCTGTCGTTCCGCGACGAAACCGCGACCACGAACGGCAGCACGCTCGAAGATGCCGTCATCGCCTTTGACGCCAACGGCGCCGGCCCGACGGATGAAACCGTCAACGGGTTCTCGAACTTCTTCGGATTTAACGACTTCTTCGTCGATAACCTGCCCGAAAACATCTACGAATCGAACGTTCTTGTCAGCACGTTCACCGTCAGCGCCTCGGCGCTGACGTTCCGCGATTCCAGCGGCACCCTCAACGGCAGCCCCCTCACCGTCGCTGCGGGCACCAGCCTCGAAGACCTGGCTACCCTGATCACCAATTCAGTCACCGACGTCACCGCCACCATTGTCACCGACGGCTCGGGCGTGCGTCTCAGGATCTCCCACGACAATGGGTCCTCGATGACCGTCACCCAGGCCGCCGGGAATACGTTCCTGACCGACATCAACCTGCATTTAGCCGATGTCCGCGTCGCCGGGACCCTAAACGTGCGCGCCGACATCGCATCCACCCCGGCCAAGCTGTCGACCGGGGCTGTGCTGTGGGACGCGGATCGGGGTGCGGCGGGCGAATATTTCATGAGCATCGGTGAAAATTCCGTCATCGATGCCTTGGCCGAGGCGTTTTCGGCTTCCAACCAGTTCGACACCGCGGGCGGATTGGCGACCGCCAAAACCACGTTCGCCGAATTCGCCGGCAAAATCGTTTCCGAAAACGCCCGGTTGGCGGCAACCAACGAAAGCAGCATCGACCGTCAGCGGTCCTTGACCGAGTCTCTGCAATTTAAATCCGACTCAGTCCGAGGGGTGAACCTGGACGAGGAATTGTCAAACCTGATCATCTTCGAACAGGGATTTGCCGCCGCCGCCAGGGTGATTTCGGTGATCCAGCGGATGTTCGAAACGCTCGAGCGGGTGATCTAGGAAGGAACGAAAGATGACCCGAATTTCCAGCCTTGCCGCCAACACCTCCCTGCTTCAGCAGATCTTCAGGACGCGCAGTGAATTGTTCGACCTGGAAACCCAGATAGGGTCCGGAAAAGGGTCTCAGGATTACAAGGGAATCGGCACCGATACCCAGCGGCTGATCAACCTGGAAAACACCCGCAGCCAGTTGCAACAGTACATCAAGAACAACGAACAGATGGACCTGCGGCTCAATATCGCGGCCACGGCGGTCGAGGGCCTCAACGATGTCGTCCGCGATTTCAGGAACGTGATGCTGGATTATCAGACCTCGGACAAAAAGGACCAAAAAACGGTCAAGGACATCCAGGACCACGCATTCCGCTCTCTGCAGTCCCTCCAGAGCCTGCTCAACATCGAAGTCGACGGCCGGTTCCTTTTTTCCGGCGCCCGGGTGGGGACTCAGCCCGTCGACTTTGGCCTGACCAGCCTCAACGATTTCCAGTCCATCTTCGACGGCTCCAGGGTCCAGGTTTCGACGACCCGGGATTCGAACCTGGAAAATTTTTCCTTCAACAAGGATACCCTCACCACGGCAGCCGACTGGCTGAAGTTCGAGCGAAACGTCGGCGCCACTGCCCAGGTCGACAGAATCACCGTGGCCGGCACAGTGCAATCCGACGACAAATTCACGGTCACCATCAACGGGACCGCCTTCAACGCAACGGCCGCCAACGCGCCCGCCGTCGCCGCCGCTCTGGTCTTGGCCATAAACACCAGCACCGCCGAACCGGTAACGGCGGCCGACCTGGGCGGCGGGGTTTTCACCTTGACGGCGGATGTCGCCAATACGGGGTTCACGTCGGCGGTAGCGACGACGGAAGCCGACGGCAGCGGCGGCGGCGACCAGACCATTGCTACGGTACCGACCACCCTGAACGTTCCCGGGAAATTCACCAACGTCGCCGTCGGCTCCACCATTACCATTTCCGACACCGGCGGCGTCAATGACGGCACTTTTGAGGTCATCGCCAAAACCAGCTCCACCCTGAAAATCCGGACGGAACAATTGACCGACGAGGCGGCAAACCCGGTGGTTATCACCTATCAGGATCCGGCCGACAGCACCAAGACCATCACGCTCGACACGGCGTTGGCCTTCACCCGCAACAACAACACCATGGTCCGCTCTGCGAAACAATTGA
>Ga0208113_1000371_pt1 | contig 23009 bp, 20 predicted proteins | sample Knorr_S7_td_NADW_FD_185598 | JGI IMG/M metagenome (GOLD analysis project Ga0208113, IMG submission 185598) | Marine microbial communities from Southern Atlantic Ocean transect - Knorr_S7_td_NADW_ad_2505m_LV_A (SPAdes) (version 2) | ecosystem: Environmental > Aquatic > Marine > Oceanic | place...
CATAATTATGACCAAAGTAACGCCGGAAATAATATAGTCATTCAAGATTTTGGGATTTTGAAAACTGATAAATTGGCCATGTATATTTGGTGTCATACACGCTTTGAGAGTAAAACGGCCGACAATAAAAATACATGTTTGTGTTTAGGTTAGCTTATGGCTACACTATATACAAGCCGGATGCGCTGTTCCAGCACCATCTGAGATTCATGGATCGGCGCTGACAGCAATTATGGCACAGCGTCGACCCTATTCGTATGTCTGATGGTCATAATAACGACTCACTGCGAACCAATGAAGCGAAAAATGGGTCTTAATAAAGCGAAATTGTGTGGCACGCGTTCTTGTTATAGTCGGCTGAAAACACTCAAACGACGCGTCTCAGTCAAACGAACCGGACCCCGAGACTGGTCTAAAGATAAATGCGTGCACCGTTGGAGCGTGTGACGACAAATAACTCTGTGCGGAATAAGAGCTTGCTTTACTGCTTAATGCATGTGGCATAACATACGTCTGTCGCACAAAAAAATTTCTTCACGGAGGGGTAATGAAATTCGCAAGTCGAGTAGAGAAGATACCGCCGTACCTGTTTGTCGAAATTAGCCGCAAGATCGCTGCTAAAAGAGCCGAAGGGATCGAGGTCATAGACTTTGGTATCGGCGACCCGGACCTTGCGACTCCCGAATCCGTCATCGACGCGCTTAAAATCGCCGCCGTTGATGTGCCGAATCACCGGTATCCAGAGACCGAAGGCATGCCCGACTTCAAGAGAGCGGTCGCGAATTGGTATCATCGGCGGTTTGGGATCACCGTGGACGCCATTTCAGAAGTCATTTCGTTGATTGGAGCCAAGGAGGGGATTGGGCACGCCGCTCTTTGTTTCATCGAGCCTGGGGACATTGCTTTGGTGCCTGATCCAGGTTACCCGGTGTACTCTGTTGGAACGTGGTTTGCGGGCGGCGAATGCCACTGGATGCCGTTGTTAGAGGAGAACGGGTGGTTGCCTGACCTTGACTCGATTCCAATAGAGGTGGCTAGACGGGCTAAAGTGATGTGGCTAAACTACCCGAATAACCCGACCGGAGCCATCGCCGACCTTGGCTATTTTGAGAAGGTTGTAGAATTTGCCAAAAAATTTGAGATTGCGGTGATGCACGACGCCTGTTACACCGACGTGGTGTACGATGGCTACAGGCACCCAAGCTTTCTCGAAACTCCAGGAGCCTTGGACGTTGGAGTCGAGTTTCACTCGCTGTCCAAGACCTACAATATGACGGGGTGGCGAATTGGGATGGCCGTCGGGAACGCGGACATGATTAGAGCGTTGTTGATCGTCAAGTCAAACTTGGACTCGGGCGTACCTCAGGCGATCCAGGAGATGGGTATTGAAGCCCTTAACACCACTGACGGTTGGATTGATGAACGGAACGCGATTTACAAGCGCCGCAGAGACAAAGTGCTAAAAGCGTTGAAATCCATTGGTCTGCATGTCGATCCGCCCAAAGCCAGCTTATACATTTGGGCCAGAATTCCTGAGGGCTATACGTCGGCATCCCTCACTGAAAAACTGCTGGAGGAAGGCAACATTGTTGTAACTCCGGGTAGTGGTTATGGACAGTATGGCGAGGGGTACATTCGGCTGTCATTGACCATCGCAGACGATCTACTCGAAAAAGGACTTGAGCAGATGGCAGGCTTGAGCATCTGAGGCGAACGCGAAATAAGGAGATCACGATTCCGAGGAAATTAAAGCGGACAGCCAAGCGCAAAGAGCGCGCGTATCTTGTGGGTGTTCAGTTGAAGCGCCGCGGTTCGCGGTGGCGTATCCAGGACTCACTGGCAGAGCTTGGCGAGCTGGCCGTCAGCGCGCGCGCTCAAGTGATCGGCTCGACGTTCCAACGGATCGAAAAACCGACCAACATATATGTTGGCAAAGGCAAACTCGAAGCGTTGAATGAGCTGGCGCAGGCTGGTCGATTCGATACGCTGATTTGCGATGACGAACTTACCCCGACGCAACAGCACAACCTGGAGAATGCTCTGGGAGACGTCAAAGTCATAGATCGGACGGCGTTGATCCTCGATGTATTCGCCAGTCGTGCCCAGACGAAAGAGGGCCGGCTCCAGGTCGAACTCGCTCAGCATGAGTATCTGTTGCCTCGGCTCGCTGGCCAGTGGTCCCATCTGGAGCGCCTTGGCGGCGGAATCGGCACCCGGGGTCCTGGCGAGACCCAGATCGAGACCGACCGCCGCCTGGTTCGAGATCGGATTCAGCGACTGAAACGGTCCCTGGAAGACGTGCGACGGCATCGGAGGCTCCACAGAGCGCGCCGAAACGCCAATCAGATGCCTGTGGCTTCACTTGTCGGCTACACGAACGCTGGCAAGAGCACACTATTGAACACTCTGACCCGCGCCGGTGTGCGCGCCGAAGACCGTTTGTTCTCCACGCTCGATCCCATTACACGGAGGATCATGCTGCCATCAGGGACACGGGCGTTGGTCAGCGACACTGTCGGATTCATTCACAAGCTGCCACCGACTGTTGTTGCGGCCTTCCGTGCGACTCTGGAGGAGATCGAAGAGTCTACTGTGATTCTCCAGGTAGTGGATGTAAGTCACCGCAACGCAAAAGAGCATGTTCGGGTGGTGGAAGATATTCTGAAAGAAATGCGCTTGGTGGACATTCCACGCATATTGGTCCTGAACAAGGTTGACCTTCTTCCAGATGACTCCGATCCAGTCGAGATCGCTGAAGAGATTTCGTCTGGATATCCTGGCCCGTATGTGTTGATGTCCGCCACGACGGGACTCGGCGGATTGGGACTGTTAAACACTGTGGATGAAACCTTGGCTGATATTGCCAACAGAGTGCAGGCTTCGACAGTGTAGGGAATTTGCGACGATACTGTCCGAAGTTTCGGACTAGACGATTCTCGCAAGTGGTTCGCACTATAAATGTTATGTAAACTAAAGCGCTGTCGAAACACACCCGGCTGAGGTGGTTGACATAACATTTAATGGTTATCCTCGATTCGCGCCGACGACTCTTGTGATGGTTGTACAACCCGCGCCACGAGTTTGATCGCTCCGACGTCGACGAGCGCCGCCAGGATTCCTAGCGTCGTCTCATCCAAGTTTTCCGGCTCCAAGTCCACCAGTCTTAATCCTGTCGCAAGTCCTGAAGATCGCTCCGACGATGACTCAACCAACACGACCTTCTTGCCGAACTGGAAAGTAGCTGCGCCGAGAAAAAGCCAGATCTTTCGTTCTCTCTCAACATCCCGTGTATCGAGGTCCGGGTCCATGTCCGACGCCACCAAGATTCCTGAATTGCAGACCTGCATCGCTTCCATGACATTTGCCGAGAGTGACAACGATGGCCCTTCGGCGCCCAAATCGCCTCCAAGAATTTCCAGCCCCAAGCTTTCCAACCGATCAACGACGTGATCCACAATGCCTGAGCGATTGAAAAAACCAATAAACACGCGCGGGACGGACTCAATTCTATGCAATTCAACTGGGTCGTGACGAGGCGGGTTAGAATTTTCTGATTTTGAGAAGTTTGGCGAATGCGAATCGGGTGGATTTTCGTTGATGTCGCGGTCGACCAGTTCAATAATCAGTTGCTGGTTATCGCGTTTTATTATTCCCGAAAATAGGCCGTTGGCGATGATCGTGCGGAGGCATTCGGACGCCAAGTCCGGGTGGACGCTCAACTCTCGAATCAGCATGTTTCTCGCGTAAACTTCTTCTGGTATCCGTTTGCCATTCAACAGACGATAGAAATCCCGGAATTTGTCGGGCTGAATTGAAGCGCGCACAAGCGACGCACCAGCTTCGCTTGAGTCCTGTGGAACGACACATTTTTGACCCAATGTGGTTAAAGAGATATTCTCGTCGTTGTAACCGCCGATAATCAGGTTGTATTTGGCGGACGATGTTAACTTCATCCTGAAACTCGAGCTAGACGCGGTCGTGCCAAGCGCAGACGCGAGAAGTTCACGAGCCATTGGCAGGCCTGAATTTGCGTCTTGGATGGTCCTGACGATGGGCAGCACGTCTTCGAGAGTGTGGGTCGGAAACGGTCTGTTGATCCGAACTCTTTTTTGGGATCGTTCTTGATTCATTATCATCCCACATCCGTTGGTTCAGTCCAGTTGCGTTAACAAACGGATTTCCTTTTTGTGACCCTGAAATTTGGCTCAGGGCGACTCAATGTGTCATAGCGTTGCCGATGAGGTAGGTCCTAAAATAATTTCCCGAAGAACGACTTGGCCTTTGGATATCCTATTATCGATCATGAATGTGTATTTGTCCATGTATGTCCAGCCATACCGCGCCTACACACAGGCATTTGTTGACAAAACTGACAAATACGAAAAAATCCAATTTTTTGAAAACTATTTGACATTCTGACAAAATGATCAGATTTAACGACAATCCAACGGTCGGTCTCTTGCGGATCAATGAGCGTGTTTGTTGAAATAATGCGCTTCGAGTTCGCTGTTCCAAGAACCTTGAATCGGTGAGGCTGATAACCCCGACCAACTCCGGCGTTTTCCTTCGTTTGAACGAAAACTGAATAATTTCGGCACGGATTGAGCCTACTGTCCATGCGGCCCAGATTGACTCGGCGGCGTTGTAGCGCGCTTGAAGTGATAGAATGTTTGAGATTGCAATTGTTATCAGGGAGTCAACTTGTGTCGAGTTTGAAGCGGAATCTGTGGTTCGGGTGGTTGATACCGATTGTTCTCGTGAGCGTAATTGTGTTCGCGGCGTGCCGGAGTGAAGATGTTGTACCGGCTCCAATGCCAGAACCGATAATCGGGACGGGCACTGAACGCGCTGATCCGATGGTCTTCCCGACCGCTTCCCCACTCATTGTGCCTCTGCCCGCTCCGGACGGCGTTCCAGAAGAACTCAAAACTGTGTGGGAAGTCTGGGCGCTGCTGACCAGAGAGCATGTGGATCGATCAGAATTTGATCCTGAAGTGTTCACGGAGGCGGCAATTCGCGGTCTTATTGAGGCTCTGGGAGACCCCCACACCAACTATGTGAGACCGGCTGCGTTCGAGATCGAGAACGACGATTTGTTTGGAAGGTTTGAGGGCATCGGGGCCAACGTCAGGATGCGAGCCGATGGGAAGCTCCAGATTATTGCCCCAATCAAGGGCAGTCCAGCCGAAGCCGCAGGGCTCAAACCTGGTGACCTCGTGCTGGCGGTTAACGGCGAGGACATTGTCGGTCTGAGCCTGCTAGAGGCTGTGGGCAAGATTCGAGGTCCTAAAGGGAGCGAAGTGCTCCTGCTGATCGTCCACCTGGGAGAATTCGACGAGATCGAGGTGTCTGTAAGACGCGACGTCATACCCCTGGAGAGCGTGGTGGTGAGGACACAACTGGAAGACCGTTTCGCGCATATCCGACTGACGACATTCTACGAAGATACCGCAAAGCAGCTGGCTCAAGCTGTCAGAGATGCCAGAGCAAGTGGATTAGAAGGCCTGATTCTCGACGTTCGCGATAACCCGGGCGGCCTGCTCAGCTCCGTCATCAACGTTGTGAGCATGTTTATCGAGGATGGACTCGTGCTTTACGAAGTTGACGGGAGTGGTCGCAGGACTGATCATAAGGCCACGGGCAATGGTGAATTTGCTGATTTTCCGATGGTCCTTTTGGCGAACGGATTCAGCGCCAGCGCCAGCGAGATATTGGCCGGGGCCTTGCAAGACTATGACCGCGCGCCCGTCATAGGCGACACGACATTCGGAAAAGGCAGCGTGAACATACTGCGCCGACTAGAAAATGGCGGTGGATTGTATCTCACTTTCGCCAAGTGGTTCACGCCCGAAGGCAGACCCATCGAAGGCATAGGGATTGATCCGGATATAGAGGTAGTGTCCAGGGACTCGCAGAAAGCTGATATAGACCAACTGAACAAGGCCAACGAAACACTCGAATCGATTGTCGCTGGCAAGGGAGCGTTGGGATCGGCAAGGCCATGACCAATACCGGAAGAGACAGAACTATCACCACAAACCGCAAGGCGCGGTACGATTACGATATCCTCGATACGCTAGAGGCTGGCCTGGTGCTCACTGGCACAGAGATCAAGTCGATACGCGCCGGACGGGTCAACCTAAGCGATGCTCATGCCAGGCCGGAGAACGGCGAAATATGGCTGCACAACGCCCACATCGCAGAATACTCGGCAGGAAACCTGAACAATCACGAACCCAAACGGGCCCGGAAGATGCTCCTCAGACGTGATCAGATAACGGATCTCACCAAGCAGGTCTCCGAACGCGGCCTAGCGTTGGTGCCGTTAAAACTCTACATTCGCGGAGGGTATGCCAAGGTTGAATTGGCAGTGGCCCGGGGCAGGAAGCGATTCGACAAGCGCAGAGCCATCATAGATCGAGAGCGTGAGCGAGAAGCGCGAGACGCAATCAAAACTCGCTAGCTGGTTCCAGTTGAACAGGTGCCCTCCCGGCTCGAATTGCGACTCCGAGCTCTCTTCTTGCGGTGCGGCGGTTTTGAGCATTTCGCGTTTGCGCTACTTGCCTCAGTTTACGCGGATGACATTCCAGTCGACTGTGCGCTGCAGATGTATGTAATTGTTATGTCAAGTAATCGAGCACGGAGGATCATGTCTGGTTTGCCGCCGGTGCATCTTGCGAACTTGATAGCCTTGCTATTGCACTCGATTCCGGTCACATCCGCCGGAACGCTCCTCATGACGCTTCATTTTGCGCGTCAGAGCGATTCGGAGTTATGGCCAACATCTGGTGAATACCGCGCTGGTTGTTGCGAGATCTGCCCATGTTGATTTTAATTCTCCCTGCCTCTGATTTCTGAATCCAAGCGAATATTTCCACGCGCGTATCGGTCGAAAATTGGATTGTTAAAATCCGTGAGATGCCCGGCTCAATCATCTTATCGGCAGGCTCCATGTGTTAATTCGTGATCGCGCCGACCGTGTTTAGGAGTCGGCCAATTCCTCCTCGAAGCATATCCAATATTTTGACGCGGCAAGAATTTGACACTGCTAAAAAACCGCATCAGCGGGGGCGGTATCTCTGACAGCAGATTCGTTCACTTTCTGGTATTCACCGTCATGCGCGGTTGGAACATGGTGGTCGCATCTACTCCAATCCATACTTGATACACGCGCGCGGGGATTCTTGGGAGCAATGGTTTGTCGTCTCACGGTAATTCGCGACCGATTTGTATGTAATCAAGCGCAAAATCTGCCAGCTCCCAAGCTTAAGTGATAGAGCGCGAAAGGTTGTCGCCCCAGAATTAATACTGATAGCACGCTTTCAGCCGCAAGATGGCGTCCGGGCTCATTCAATTCGGCCGTGAAAGCCTTGTCAGAATTATCTCGACCTAGGCCGGGTCTCACGGCCCATTGTCAGCAGGAATGCACCATGAAACGACTGTCGGGCAACTCAATCGGCGCCGGGTCGGAGTCAAAAGCTGTTGTTTCGTAGGCTTCGCAGTGGGCCGATTTCACCTTGCCCCAGCCTTTGAATAACAAAGCCTGTTATGCGACATTGCTCTTGGAGCATCTAATAAGAGGAACTGCCATTCTGAGATCGTGGTCGAAGAATCTGGCGCTGGGGAACAGCTGTGGCACAAAATCGAACAGATACTTTACTCTGTTAGACATGACACCCCGAGGTTATGTTACACGCTTTTAGCGGCTCTCATTTGCGTGTTTCGTCATGTTCCAATGCGTGGGTATTACGAATATGGGCGTTCCGACTGCTCGTTAGATTTCCTGAGTTGGTTGCCAATAAAATGCGCGCACCCTCCGGCAGACCATTTGCCTCAACGATTTGCCAAAGTGTGCGCACGTGGGCGCATGTGTTAGTGTTGTAGCGTCCTGCGGCAGGAACTAGGGCCCTACGTTCGCACCCTTTTTACCACCAAGGACTCACCCGGAGCCAAGGCCACCCTTCTAACAGTAATTCCAAGTTTCAGCAGCCAATATCCCAACGTGGCCTTGCTTACTCCCAATTCGTCGGCTGTGTGAGACAAACCTTGCTCGGTCACCATTTCGGGAAGGATTTTCTCCAGTGGCTCGCGCATCCGCTCTTCTACTGCTGTCATTAAAGGTGTCTTTCGGGTCACTGTGATTTCCTCCTGATTAATTGAAGTTAGGACAACAATATTAAATCTTCATGGAATTATTTGTCAATCACTTTTCAATACTTTTTCCGAACTTTTCTCCACTTTTCTCCCGATACGGTAACACCCGTGGCTCAGGCGTGGAGGAGCGCATTGGGTGCATTGATATTGTTTTGCCCCACGGTTATTTACCGTGTAATATAAGAACGATAAAGAGCAGTGTTGGAGATAGATCAGATCGCTGACAGTTGTATGTCTCCGACTCATAATGTGATGCTTAGGTCTGATAGTTCGCCGTTCGCTGAAGGCCTCTGGTCATGTCAAAACTGATTCCGTGTCTGGGTTAACCATCATCCGGATGCGATATAATTAAGCAGCCAGTTGAGCGTCTCAAGGGCAAAACAGTCGCTGAATTTAGATGGACGGCGAAAATTCTGTTTCTGAGCCATCGCGATTGACTCCGGTCGACGCCAATATTGGCGAACATGACCAATAGCGCCGCTGGCTTGCCGGGGATTATTCGGGTTCAAATTGCGAGCAAATATTGCAGACCTGGGAGACATGTCAAATATGACGAACACATCAGCGGTGCTTAAAATACGTCGCAACCATGCCCTGGAGCACGCCACCGTTGCGTTGCTATTAGAGCGCGGTGTTCACCCTCCCCTGGGAGGATATTCAGTTGCAGGTGGATATTTGATCTGGAGCAAATCTCCACTTGAGCAAGTTACCGAGGCCTCGGTGGATGCTCTGCGGTTGCTAAGTGCTGGTCACGCCGACTTGGCGATTTCTCCCTACTGTGGCACCAACATGGTGACCAGCGCCGTGCTTGGTGGCTTGGCTGCGACCGCCGTTAGAGGGAGAGGCCGCGGAATTGGAGCCAACTTCCGGGCAGCCATTGCGGCCATCGCTGTGGCATCTTTGTTGAGCCGACCAGTCGGACAATTCATCCAGCGCAAGTTCACTACCCAACCTAATCCAGCCGGGTTGCAAATTTTATCGGTTCGTCAAGTCCTGCGAACTCCGATGACGGTCGTTTGGGTGTCAACTAATTCTTAGCGAGATGCCGGGGCGCCGAATGCTCTGCTAGTGAACCACTGCCCTGCTTCATTTATCCGTACATTAACGTTTAAAACGAAGGACGCTGTCGCTGGTCGGACATCCGGCATGCCGCCGAACGAAATGGCCCATGACGCAAATTTGTGGTCAATTTATTGGACATTGAACGGCCGATTCTTATAAATCAACAGCGCGTCACAAGGGGCGCGAAACCCGGTTGCCGAGCCACACAGCAGCTTGTGGGTCGTCGAATCGAGCCCGGATAAGAGTGTGGGGTAATCGCGTCTTTCCAGAGCAACCGAGCCTGAACTATTCTTCCTCAGGTTGCTAGTTGATCTTGGAGTGAATTGGATGCAGGGCCTTTTTGGCTAACCTCAGATGTCAGTCAGTTGTATCAGGATAAACTCGGGTGACGATTCTCTGAGACGTATCGAATGATCGGTTTATCTGAGGCCGGACTGTATCCAAATCTTTGACCCGTCCAGGCGCTCTTATCCTCAAACTGGCGCCTCACCGTTTGCGATAATTCCGATCGGGATAGGACCCCAAGTTCGTCGGTAGACCGCTAGGGGCACATCCGCCCTCACCGTAACCGCTACTCCCCGTCGAACAACTCTAGGAGCGGACGCGAACAGTTGCACATGAAAATGTCGCCTTGAGTGGGGCACGCTCCGCGCCGTTCGATAGCTGACAGGCGGCCCCAGACATTTGATTGAGGTTCAATAACCAATACATCACGCTCTGAAAATGGCCTTGGCGGGTTCACTGTGAGCTTTCCGCGTTCTGGCATCATTGAAGTCAAGATTTCGTGTGTGACGTTATGGTATGTTGCTTGAACTATTCCCTCCATAAATCAATTCTTGTAGGTATTATTTGCCCTCTGACTGATTTATTGGAGTTTGTTGCCGGCCATGGCAACAATGTATCATGATATTATACCGCCTTCGTCAGGTTTCCCGCTGGCGGAACTGGCTGTGTCCCTGGCGCCGGTGTTTGTCATCGGAGGCGCGGACGCTTGCGTATGTTTCGTGGCTCCGTGCTTGACCGCCGTGATTTTTCATCTGTACAATATTATAGAAGCGTGTCCCTGTAGCTCAGATGGATAGAGCAACTGCCTTCTAAGCAGTGGGTCGCGGGTTCGAATCCTGCCAGGGACGCTCTGCCTCTATTAAACGCCGACCCGACCCATTGTCTCCGTCAATTCCCATTCCGTTACCATATTGGTATATGGTGATGCGTTATGGGCATATTAATCGGGAGAATATAGTAATAAAGAATGCTTGGCACAGTTGCAACCTGAAGTGATGGTCGTGTCGACCTCAAAACCGAGAATTACACGCCCAGAGTTCGAGAACCACGGGCTCTGGGCTCCTCAAATGGGATCAGATTTCGTGTTTGGTTGTGAACTTTCACTCGGCAATTCCACTGACACCTCGGCAGTTGATGTCGCGTCAAATCGATCATTGCCTCCGATGGCACAAGGCTCGGCGTTGGGGTGATTTTTCGATGCTGAATCATTCCGATTCGGATTGGTTGACTACACCGTTGGTAGCGGCACTACCCTTTCGCTCCGACGCATTGCGAGGCAATGAGGCACGCAACGTCGAAGACGTGCGTTTTTTGCACCGAACATCACATGCCGTGTTCAATAGTGCTAAAGACGCACTACCCTTTCAGATGCCGAAATGCTCCTCGACGATTATCCCCCGCCCCATAATTGAATCTGGATCGTTTGCATCAGTATTAAATAATTGGGAATGTTGCTCTGACTCAGCATCCATTTGTCGGAGTGGACGAGATTATGGTCTACTGGTCTCATTAGCGCCGAAAAAATCGATGTAGTGATCAATTAATTGGCTTGACTGACGCCCGCACGTATCCGCGCGGATTGAACTCCACCAACCGAGAAAAGACGCCTACGAGCAAGAATGTTCGCAATCGGTTCAAAAGGGACCATAATTTGGAAAGTTTCACCTCGGAGCTCTGGAATGACGCCCAGGATGTCTGGCAAAATATACAGGATCATCCCTTCTTGCGCGAGTTGCAAGAAGGCGTTTTGCCGATTGAGAAATTTAAATACTATGTAATCCAAGATTTCCACTATATGGCAGGATTTGGCAGAACGGTCGCGGCGGCGCTAGCTAAAGCGCGGGACGACGAGGTGGCGCGTCGTCTCCTCCCAAGAGTCAGCACGCCCGTGGAGCGGCCATTTCATGTAAAGCTATTTGGGCTGCTGGGTATTGTAGAAAGTGACGTTCTGACAGTCGAACGCTCTCCAACGAATCTGTCGTACACGAACCATCTCGAAGTGTCTGCGGCGATGGGAGGCGTCGGCGGGGCGGCGGCGGCCCTTCTCCCCTGTCCTTGGACATATCATGAGTTGGGCGCATCGCTAAGACGACCAGAACATCCAATATACGATGTATGGTTTGATTCCTATGCTTCGGGCCTTTTGGAGACCAGCACAAGAGAATGGCGGTATTTTGTGGATGAGTTCGCCAGGCGTGGGGGCCCGCAGGTCCGCGATACGATGCGCTCTGCGTTCATGACTAGCATCAGATTTGAACACAATTTTTGGACGATGGCATATGAAATGGAGCCGTGGCCAGTAAACGCTGAGGGGTTCAAACAGGATGCAGGTCAGTGAACCATCGAACGGGACATACAAACTCCGATCGACGAGCCGTCCGAGGTGAAAATCTCCGCCATCGTCACCAATCCAATTCGAACATTCCGCTTCGCCTGTAGGCATTGCGGTCCGCATTTAGTTAGCCGCGTTCGATGCCCAAGGCCCAATCGCAAATGGAGCGCAACGTATGAGCCCTCGCAGGCATTCGAGCATAGTGCACGCCCCAGAATGCTGCGTTCCGTGATCCTCAGGGAATGGCGCTGACTACCGACAAACTCTACGTCGTTGACGCCTAGAATCATGCCATCCGACGAGTTGACTTGACCACACAGGAAGTGACGACGCTAGCTGGCGCTTGTGAACAATCAGGGACGTTCCATAACGGCGGCCCGGGTCGAAGCGTTGCCCTAGACTCTCCATGATACGGATACGCTGAACTGAGCGGCAATCGCCTGTTCTTAGCGATGGCTGGATTCCATCAGATTTGGGCCCTTGATCTGGAATCCGAGGAGGTCAGACCATACGCAGGCAATGGTCGTGAGCGGATTGAGGACGGCCCGCTGGCCGAGGCGGAGTTGGCGCAGCGCAGTGGGATCGTTGCAGATGATAACGTGTCGTACTTTACCGACAGCGAAACCAGCGCGATTCTGTCCGCCGACCTCACGAGCGCTGGAGTCGTAACGTCGATTGTGGGCCAGGACCTGTTCACATTCGGCGATGTGGACGGCTCGGCGGACGAAGTTCGTCTACAATACCCACTAGGAATCGACTTGCACAACGGAATCTTATACATAACAGACACGTACAATAACAAGATAAAGCGAATCTACCCGCATACACGAGAAGCCGTGAGCTTGTTGGGGTCTGGCCGCCCAGGCAGCACCGATTGAGTTGGCTCCGAGGCCGAGTTCCGCGAACCGGGCGGAATCGGTGGTTGCCGGACACATCTACGTCGCCGACACCAACAACCACGCCAACCGCGTTGCGGCTCTGGGCACTCTGGAGGTTTCGACTCTGGAGATCAAAGGACTGAAATGATGGAACTGAATAGACGTGACGCATGCCGAATCGACTAATTAACGAAACCAGCCCCTATCTACTGCAACATGCGAACAATCCTGTGGAGTGGTTTCCCTGGGGAGACGAGGCTTTCCAACAGGCCAGGGAACGTGATGTTCCGATTCTTTTGAGCGTCGGTTACTCTTCCTGCCACTGGTGTCACGTTATGGAACGAGAGTCGTTCGAGAACGAGAAAATTGCGGCTTTGATGAATGAAAAATACGTCAGCATCAAGGTTGATCGAGAAGAACGACCCGATGTTGATTCGATCTACATGACAGCCGTCCAGGCGATGAGCGGTCACGGTGGATGGCCCATGACCGTGTTCATGACGCCGGCTGGCGAGCCGTTTTACGGAGGAACGTACTTTCCACCAGAAGATCGGGGAGGCATGCCTTCGTTCCCGAGGGTGCTGCAGGCGATATCCGATGAATATGCCAACAACAAGTCAGAAATTGCCAGGGTTACGAGTCAGTTAGTGGGGCGCTTGAAGCAGATGAGCGCTACGGTGAGAAGTCTGGACCCGCTGACCGATGGGATTTTCGATCAAGCATTCGCGGCAATCGCGGGCCAGTTCGACGACCAGCACGGCGGCTTGGGCCTGCAACCCAAGTTTCCACAGCCGATGACCTACGAATTTCTGCTGCGCTACTATGTCCGCACCGGTAATTCAGACTCCCTTGAGATGGTGGAGACCACGCTCGATAAGATGGCGCGAGGTGGCATATACGACCAGCTCGGCGGGGGGTTCCATCGGTATTCCACCGACACCTTCTGGCTTGTGCCTCATTTCGAGAAGATGCTTTACGACAACGCGCTGCTCGTCAAACTGTACTTGCATGCCCACCAGGTTACCGGAGATCAAAGTTATCGAACTGTCGTGGAAGAAACGCTCGAGTATATCAAACGAGAAATGACCTCCCCAGAAGGCGGATTCTACTCGGCACAGGATGCCGACAGCGAAGGCGTCGAAGGCAAGTTCTTTATCTGGCGCCCAGAGCAAATCGTGAAACTGCTGGGCGACGAGCGCGGAAACGTCGTGAACCACCACTACGGAGTCACAAACGTTGGCAACTTTGAAGGCCGAACAATACTCCACGTTCCGCACTCGGTTCAGGAGACCGCCGCTCACTTCGGCCTCTCAGAAAATGAAACCCAAGAGATCATCGATGAGTCCAGAACGGTTTTGTTGACAGAGAGGGCCAATAGAATTGCTCCGATGCGAGATGACAAAGCACTGACCGTCTGGAATGGACTGATGTTGCGTGCCTACGCAGAAGCCGGCGCGGTATTGAATAGGCCGGACTATGTCGCCGTGGCCCAAAAGAGCGCGGCATTTTTGCTCAGTGAACTCCGTGACGGAAACCGCGTGCTACGAACCTTCAAAGATGGTCAAGCCAAACTCAAAGGTTATCTGGACGATTACGCCTGCCTGATTGACGGCCTAATTGCTCTCCACGAGGCTGATTTGAACCCGATTTGGCTGAAAGAAGCAGACGACATAGCTCAATCAATGATCGATCTGTTCTGGGACCCTGAAACGTCACAGTTCTTCGACACAGGAAGCGACCATGAATCGCTGATCGTCAGGCCGAGAGATCAGAGCGACAACGCTGTGCCGTCAGGAATTTCAATGGCCGCCGAGGTTCTTTTGAAATTGTCGGTGATAACGGACAACCGGGACTACCATACCAAAGCGGTGGACTCGCTGAGGTCGGCTCGCGAGATGATGGCGCAATTCCCAACAGGAGCAGGCCAATGGCTGACGGCTCTGGACTTCTATTTGTCCACGCCAAAAGAAATCGTCATTGTCGGCGACCCTCAGTCGGACGCTACATTGGAGCTCGCTGGAGCAGTGTTCGCCACGTTCAATCCGAATCACGTATTGGTTGCAACGGACCCTCAAAACCCCCAAAGTGTGCAATATCCCCTGATCGCCGATAGGCCGATGTTAAACGGCCTGTCAACTGCATATGTTTGTGAAAACTATGTCTGCAACCTTCCCGTGACATCAACAGAGAATCTTGCCAAACAGCTTAATAATTAGCATACTTAAACGCTAAGAGCCTCAATAATATTTGTAATTAGACAGTTGATTGGGCGGAACCCATTTCATGATTTGCCGATATTGGCGCGGTTTCCCGTGCGAATCTCGTTGAGTTCTGGCATATAATGCATAAGCAATATTTAGAATACGACGGTGATTGAATGCACGAAAACAGAATGAAGAAAAAACTTCAGGCCGGGGAACCGGTGTTCGGTGTCTCGGTCATGTTCCCTTCTCCCCAGGTGGTCGAGATGGTCGGGAAACTGGGTTTCGACTGGGTCCTCATAGACTGCGAGCACGGCTCCACGTCACCAGAGAGCGCCGAGTTGATGGCGATGGCGGCCGAAGCCACTGGGATTACGCCCATTGCTCGTCCGAAGATGAACAGTTCTGAGGCAATTTTGAGCGTAATGGACAGAGGGGCGATGGGCGTCCAGGTTCCGCACGTCAACACTGCCGAAGATGCGAAGCGAGCGGTCCGGGCTGTTAAGTTTCACCCTCTGGGGGACCGAGGACTCGCTGCCGGGACCAGGCCTGCCAACTACGGCTTCGGCCCTTCCATGTCTGAGTATGTGATAGAGGCCAATCGCGAAACTCTTGTGTGCGTCCAACTGGAAGAAGAACAGGCCATCAAGAACATCGATGAGATTCTTGAAGTTGAGGGCGTAGACGTGTTCTTTGTTGGCCCGTCCGACCTGTCCCAGTCGATGGGATATCCTGGCCGGTCGGGGGTTCCAGAAGTGAAAGCCGCGATGGACGGCGCATTCGCAAAGATTGTTTCGGCAGGCAAATCTCCAGGATCGGCGGGCACTGCTGGCGCGATTAACGGCTACCTTGATCAGGGCGTTCAGTACCTCTACACACACCTGACAACTCTGTTAGCCGATGCTAGCGCCGGTTTCCTAAAATCTGTGAAAAGATAGCCAGACTTAGGTGATACGTTGGAGCTTTATCCGTGCGACTCATCAGACGGAACGGTTTGTGAATCGTCCCCATGATCCTTCCTGACCCGGAGTTCTCGCAACAGGGCTTGCAAAGGGTCTTCAATTCTCCAGTCAGGGGAGATTCGCTCGATACGGAAGCGATGATACGCCCTGTATATCAGAAAATATCCCCACCGGTGCGGCATGTTGAAATGGTGGTCTGTGAGGATGTGAGTCGCGTAACCGAGGGTGACTGCCACCGTCCACCACGGAAACGAAAGAAACACCGTGGCAACCGACAGGGCAACGAGCCATTCCCAGGCGTGCAAAACGATGAAACAGCGTGGCCTCTGCTTCAGGTAAAAGTGCCAAATCTGATCCGGCAAATGGTCCGCGTCCACCAATACTCCCGCGGCAAAAGTCAACGGAACGGCCAGCAGTTCGCCGGAGAGCGCCCAGATTGCCGCTCCTGTCCCAGTCGCCAGCAGCGCGTGATTTGTAGGCCTCAAATTAGGTAATCTGGTATCAAGGAATTCGTCTCAGTCAGACGATGAATCGTCTCGGTTTGTTCATTCTCGGAATATTGTCTTCTTGCTAGGATGGCCGTTTCGGTTTCGAAACGTCAAGTCCTGTGTTTATGTATAGTAGGTTGTGACCGAACTACGAAATCATCATCGCGCGGAGCTAGACTAGAATGGCAAAATATATTGTGACAGGGTGCGCCGGTTTCATCGCGTCTCGTGTCACCCGCCTGCTACTGGATCAAGGGCATCAGGTCACAGGGCTCGACGATCTGAGTGACGGATACGACCCCAAGTTGAAGCGTTGGCGGCTTGACCAATTTCAGGATTTGGAGACTTTTCGATTCAGCCAGACGGACCTCCGCGACCTGGATGCTGTGGCCGAGTTGTTCGACAATGATATTGACGCAGTGGTGAATCTTGGAGCAAGAGCAGGCGTTCGCCAATCGGTGGAAAATCCCTGGATTTACACCGAGACCAACTACACCGGCACGCTAAATCTGCTGGAACTGTGCAAAGAGTTTGGGGTGAAAAAATTTGTCCTCGCGTCCACGTCTAGCGTGTACGGCGACGACACCGCGCCGCCATTTACTGAGGACGCAGCCACTAGCAAGCCGCTTTCGCCCTATGCATCGTCCAAGAAGGCGGCTGAGACGCTCGTGTACTCATACCATTACCTTCATGGTATCGACGCCACTGTGTTTCGATTCTTCACGGTTTACGGCCCTGCCGGCCGCCCGGATATGTCCATATTCAAGTTCACAAAAGCGATTGTCGAGGGACAACCGCTCACGCTTTTCGGCGGAGGCGGCTCACGCGATTTTACGCATGTTGATGATGTCGCGCGAGGAGTAGTTGCGGGACTGAGACCCGTGGGATACGAGATCATAAATCTCGGCAGCGATCATCCGGTGCGGACCACCCATGTAATATCATTGATCGAGAAGTGCTTGGGCAAGTCTGCGGAAATCGTTGTTGCAGAACGCCCTCCCGTGGATGTTGAATCTACGTGGGCAGACATTTCCAAAGCAGAATCCCTCCTCGATTGGAAACCCCAAGTTAGTCTTGAGGAAGGCATTGCGAGCGCTGTCGACTGGTACCTGGCAAACCGCGAACTGGCTAAGAACCTGGCTGAATGAACCGGAGTTAGATCTATCGGCCGGCATATGAATGCACTCCAATGGCGGAACAGGCACATCAAATATGGAAAAGATGCGGTCAAGCAAGCCCCAGAAAACGGCGAGCGAAATCGGCAGTGATTATTACAAAAGGCCCTTCGATCTCCTGATTCTCACGATGGCGCATATTGCATTGTCTCCCGTTTTCTTGTTGCTGTGGATCGTCATACCTATCGCGATTTGGACCGAGGACCGAGGCTCGATTTTGTACACGCAAACTCGCCTGGGAAATGTGGTCAGATGTTTAAGCTTTACAAATTCAGGTCGATAATCGAGAACACAGAAGAACTGACTGTTGCAGTCTGGGCTTCAGGTGGTGACCCTCGAATTATACGCGTTGGGCGATTCCTGAGAGCGTGAGCGTTGGACGAACTGCCTCAGGTGATCAACCTTTGGAAAGGTGACATCAGTTTGGTGGGGCCGCGTCCAGAGCGTCCACAGTTAGCTGAAGAGATCATAAAAACAGTCCCCAGATTCGACGAGCGGACACGCGTGTGCCCTGGACTGACGGGCGTTGCTCAGGTTTATGGCAAGTACGCCACCGAGCCTCGGGACAAAATCCGCTACGACAGGATCTACATGACGCGAATGTCGCCGCTTCTGGACGTCAAGCTGCTATTTCTGTCGGTGTGGGTCACTCTGAGTGGCAAGTGGCAGGCCGAGGACAAAAACGTCGGATGAGCCGGGTCATTGGCCCGCGACGATCCCTTCCAATCGCTCCTGTTCGTCCCTGATCGCGCTGACCTCGATAGTCCGGGGAGCCAGTTTATCGGCCTCTTCAACATGCACTTTCGATTTATCTAGCAGAGAAACATCCGCCTGAGCCGCGACTTGGTAGAAGTGGGCCAGCCCCACATGCAGCCGCCAGTTTTCAGGCTCTTCAGCCAGCCCCTGCGCGCCTTCTTTCTCGATCAGCGCCAAACCTGCGCTGAATTCTTTAGGACTCAACGAGCCGAAATTGTTGGACACTTGGGATAGAAGCAGCAGCCTGGGGTAATTCGCCAGCGCAGGAAATTCGTCTATTGACTCCTCGAAGAATCCAAAACGCTGTTCCCAGGTGGTGTTCGGGGTGTTAATCTGAACAATTGCAGTCGCCGCGTTGAATGGCTTCATGTTCAAGTAGAAGATAGACACGCCGATCACCACGATGACAATTACCGCTATGGTTGCCCCACCTGCCGGTGATGCGGGGAGTCCCGTCACTTTATCCGCGAATCCGGGCGATTCGGACTTTTGAGGCCTATCATGTTCGGCGGCCTGGTCAAGTTGGGTCTGGTGTTGCCGCATCTCCTCAGCGACAAAGAACGACACGAGCACAGCGAATTGCAGAACTGTCACTGGCGAGTCGAACAAAAACATATTCTGGACGAAGAACGCGCCGAGCGCAGCGCCGACAAGAATTACGAACGCCTGCTCATACTCCTCTCGCCGTGTCACGGCCCGGACGAACACCCAGATGATCGCCGCCCAGATGCTCAGGTACGTAATTAATCCGACTGCGCCCTTTGTTATAAGTTCTTCAACGAGCTTGTTATGCGCCTGGTCAAAACGTTCTCGAACACCGGATTCCGCGTCAAAATGCTTTCCCCACGCGATGAGATAATTTTCAGGGCCCCAGCCGAAGATTGGTTTTTCAACGTAGCCCTTTAGGCCCGCGGTAATTGATGCGACACGACCTTTGAGGCTTTCGTCATTCGGCCCGATTGTGGTGACCCGGCTCAGTGTTGTGCTGCGTTCTATCACAGGGTCGAGAATCGAGGTTGCCCGGGCGAGAATAAATAACAACAAAACGGCGATGACCAGCCCCATGATGACGTATGAGGCTTTTCTGATCTGTTCAATTTTGCCCCATATTGAATACACAACAGCGAAGCCGACCGCGCCTGCGCCTAGCCCAATAAGCGCGCCGCGGGTCTCGGTCAGCCATAGGGTCCACAATTCGATCACGATTGCCGTTATCCAAAACGCCCTGGCAAAGGGAATCCAATCGAATTGCGCTGTTTGGCTCTGCGGTCGACTCGCGCGCCTCCTTCGACGCCGCGCCGCTCTCGATGTTGCCGCAGGCGTTGCGTCCTGCGCGGGGGTCGGTGACTTGCTCTGCCGCCATGACAGGGCAATAAGTGCGACCGCCACGAAGATGTTGACCATAGTGTATGCGCCGATATAGGTTGCGTTTCCAAGCGTTGATTCGATTCTGGCGTCGGTACCGAGGAGGTTCGACTCAAAGATGTCGAAATTCTGACCCAAGCCGAGAATAGACGCAAACAGGCTGACGCCCAGGTTGATGCTGAGCAGCCACTTCCAGTCGTTCACAGATCGAAATACCGATCCTGCCACGAGCACGAATCCGGCCCAGTGGGCGAGATCGACAATTCCCTGCATGCGTTCGTAAGTTGACCAAAGGCTTCTCTGGAGGCTGACTCCCGCATAGCCCGCAATAATCGAAGCGACGAGCCACACGCCGAACGCAATCAGTATCCAAGACCGTTTCGGTCGGTGCTCAGGGGCCACCAGAACTAGCACCACCCACGCGCCGAATGTGACCTCGATCATGATTCGAGCGTAGATCGCTTTCCCAACGATAAATGGGAAAAGCGTCGAGCTGGTGACCACTAGCGGCATGAGAAGAACCAGCAGAATTCCGAGCCTGGAGGCGTTCAACAGTCCCCATGTGACCAATTCTCTTGTTGTGGCGTCGTTTCTTAGTGTCATGGTTATTCAGCCATCTGTTGCAAGATCAGACTCGCGCATCGCTGCGCGGACAATAGGTGCGATTATAGGGAATGTTCGGAACTACGGTCAACCGAATCTCGCATAATTGACCTATTAGTTGTCAGTCGAATTCGACCCTCAGGATCTGCTTCTATCTGGATACAATCAGTCGACGATTCGCCAATGCGTTTCAAAAACGAACGCAAACGGTTATGAAGTTAAGGAGATAGGCCTTGACATGTGCGTTCGCTAGACGAACAATATAACCGTTAGGTGAATTGGAAAGACCATACGAGGCTCAACCCCAGAAGGAAATCCGCCGGACGATTAGCGAGTAGATTAAGAGTTCGTAAATGGCGCGAGCCAACGGGAAAAATGATGACGATGGCCTTGAGGGGGCAGCCTTCCGAGAGCTTCGGTTGTTGGAAGAAGTTGACGCCACCGCGGACCTGAGTCAACGAACCATCGCCGGCAACGTGGGCATTGCGCTGGGGGTGGTGAACGTCCTGGTCAAGTCGATGGTGAAGCTGGGTTACATTCGGGCGACACGTCTTAGCTGGAAGCGTTGGGCGTATTTTCTGACACCGGCTGGCGTGAGCAGGAAGGTCCAACTTACCGCCAACTACGTGGACCGTTTCATGGACCACTACCGCCGAGTTCGAGCGTTGGTAAGCGAGATCATCGACTTGGACTCCATCGAATCTCACCATGTCGTAGCCATTTACGGGGCAACTGACCTGGGTGAGTTGATTTACCTGGTACTTAAGGACGCTGGAGTCGAACGAATCGAATTTCTGGATGACTCAAGAACAGGACTTTTCCTGGGGATGCCAATTCATAGCCTCAAAAGCGCGAACAAAGCCCAGTACGTGAAAGTGATGGTCGCCTACCCCAACGATGTGTTTGAGCACAGAGCTAGGCTGATCGCAATTGGAGTGCCAGAACAAAAAATAACGTCGTTGTTGGATCAACCGGAATTAATTGAATCCCACCAAGTCCAAGAGATCGAGTGAATCACGTGGATAGACATGAATTCGATCGATCGTTCTCGGTTGGCACACTCGCCAAAGACTGGTCAATAATCCTGAATAGGCACGGCATCGCATGACTCGACGTTGGTACGTTATCCGAACAAAACCTAATACCGACAAATTGGCTTACACAACGCTTAGGCGGGAGGGCCTGGAGACTTTTTCACCTCAGGTTGAGACCCCTATCGAAGGCAACCAGCGCAAACGAATCCCGCTGTTCCCCGGCTATCTGTTCTTGAACTGCGACGTCGACGAACAAGACAGACCCGAAGTGTCGCGAATGCCAGGTGTGTTGGGTTGGGTAAGATTTGGATCAGAGGTTCCTTGGGTTTCAGATGAGGTCATATCCGAACTGAAAAGGCGCGTTAATGCGTTCGATCTCCAGGGAGGCATGTGGGAAAAATTCGAGTCGGGTCAGGTGGTGCAGATATCCCACGGCAAAATTGAGGGCTTGGCAACGGTCTTGGAGTCTCCCAGTTCACCCGAAAGCAGAGTAAACGTCCTGCTAGATTTCATGGGGCGCCAGGTGCGCGCCGAAGTCCCCTGGCTTAGCTTGACCGCTGCGCCTGAAAATAATGACGATGTCGCGCAGGGCCGGCAACGCCGGACCCGTGGGCGGGGCCGCTGGATTAACGGGTTCGGGCCCAGGGCTTCGGCCCGGGCTTAGGCCCAGATTCCAGTCACACAAACCGACAGCGGTTCGTAGAAGCAAACGCTCCGAACGTGGGTCGCATAGACAAAATTTGCCAGCGGAAACGCTGGAGAGCAAAGCTATTCTAATCATTCAAATCGGAATTTTAGGTTTGACGAATCCAACACAATTGATCGTCTGTTCACTTACAACAATGCCGAAAGGATCACATGCGATTGAAACATTCCGCGATTGAGAACCAAAGAGCGTGAAGATCATAATAATGGGCTTGGGCTATGTTGGCTCTGCCGCTGCCGCTGGACTGTCGAAATCTGGTCACGATGTCTTGGGATTGGATGTCGATAGGGGGCGAGTTGCAGATTACCAGCAAGGCCGTGTGCACATTATCGAGCCTGATTTGCCTGAGATGATCCAATCATCTTTGCGAACTGGCAAACTTCGGTTCCTGCATAATGACGATGTGTCCGAGGAACTTGGAGACCTCGTGCTGATCACTACAGGCACGCCCCAGTCGGTCAACGGATCCGCGGACCTCAGTCAGGTACGGACAGCTTTGCGCTGGCTCAGAGATAGAGTCAGCCCCGGCACAGTCGTCGTGATGAAGAGCACTGTGCCACCAGGCACAGGAATGAACATAGTAGAGAACGAATTGGTATCCACCGGGATTCGCTACGTTTCTGTTCCGGAGTTTCTCCGAGAAGGAAACGCGATGCACGATTGGTTCCATCCAGACCGAATTGTTGTGGGCGCCGACGACACCGAATCCGCCGAAGTCGCAAAAGCTATGCACACGGGCATAGACGCTCCCTTTTTGGTGACTGACATCACCAGCGCGGAACTTATCAAATACGCCAGCAACGCGTTTCTTGCGACGAAGATATCCTTTATCAATGAGATCGCGTCTCTGTGTGACATCGTGGGAGCGTCTATTGACGACGTCACCCACGGCGTTGCGATGGACCCGCGCATCGGCGGAGCGTCAATGCGCGCAGGCGTGGGTTACGGAGGATCGTGCTTCCCTAAAGATGTCCGCGCCTTAGATTACCTGGCGTTGACCAACGGGCA
>Ga0208113_1000372_pt1 | contig 22993 bp, 29 predicted proteins | sample Knorr_S7_td_NADW_FD_185598 | JGI IMG/M metagenome (GOLD analysis project Ga0208113, IMG submission 185598) | Marine microbial communities from Southern Atlantic Ocean transect - Knorr_S7_td_NADW_ad_2505m_LV_A (SPAdes) (version 2) | ecosystem: Environmental > Aquatic > Marine > Oceanic | place...
CACGACAGGGATGAGGGCCGCAAGCCTTCCAAGCGCGGTGGACGCATCCCTTTTCGAAACGGCAACTCCCCAGACGCCGCAATGGAGTCACTGCAGAATGCCGACCTCTGTGAGATTCGACTTATCGTCTCCACCCAGCCTGCCCTCGTCAAGAGCGTGACCAGCAAGACCCCCGAGATCATGGAAGTCGCTCTGGTAGGTGGCGACAACTTCTCCAAGCTGGAGTGGGCCAGAGAAAAGCTCGGCGGAGAGATTTCTCTCGACGACGTCTACCAGACCGGCCAGGAGATCGACGTCGTTGGCGTAACCAAGGGCAAGGGATGGCAAGGATCTATCAAGCGATGGGGCATCAAGCTCCTGTCTCACAAGAACAGCAAGCGCCGACGTCAGGGCGGAAACATGGGTGACTTCGGGACCGGCTACGTCCGCAAGACCATCCGTCAGGCAGGGCAGGTCGGTTACCACCAGCGCACAGAGCTGAACAAGCGCATCCTGAGGATCTCCAACCCCGAGGAGTCCGACATCACTCCTGCAGGCGGCTTCCTGAAATACGGCGAAGTCACCAATCCCTACATGATCATCCAGGGCAGTCTGCCCGGTCCGGCCAAGCGCATGCTTCGATTCCGCGAGGCTATTCGCCCGAGGCCGACCAAACCGGAGGTCGACATCACCTACGTGAGTACCTCGAGCAAGCAGGGAGTGTGATTGAATGAAGACGAAGGCATACAATCTGGTTAATTCGGTCGAGCAGGAGGAGCTCGACGCCGGTCTTCTGGCTGAGTACTACTTCGTCGAGGCCAACGACGGCAAGAGCGTCACCCTGCCAGACGTCTTCTCCTCTGAGGTCCGTGAGGACATCATCCGCTCGGCAGTCCTGGCCTCGCGCGCCAACCGCCGCCAGCCGTACGGCCACCGCGAGCACGACGGCAAGCGAGCCCCCCAGCCCGGAATGAAGCACTCCGTGGAGTGGTGGGGCAAGGGCCGGGGCGTCTCGAGGATCATGCGTAAGACCGGACAGCGAACCGGCGCCCAGAACCCGCACACACGCGGCGGCCGCCGGGCCCATGGTCCAAAGGTCGACAAGGACTGGTCACAGAAACTCAACTCGAAGCAGCGCCGTCTGGCGCGCGACTCCGCCATCGCCGCAACCGCCGATACCCGGATGGTAGCTGCTCGTGGACACCGCTTCGACGACGATATTCGCTTCCCGATAGTCATCGACGGCTACGTCGAGTCACGCAACGGCTCAGACGAGAAGTACGATGTCGAGTCCCTGCCACTGCAGTACTCGACCCGCAAGTTCGTCGCGATGATGGAGGGGCTCGGACTCAGTGCGGACCTCGAACGAGCCAAGGGAGGTCGGAACATCCGTGCCGGCAAGGGCAAGATGCGAGGACGCCGATACAGGACCCCGAAGAGCATCCTCGTCGTAGTCTCCAACCGAGACGGCCTACACAAGGCCGCTCGCAACGTTCCCGGCGTAGATGTCGTCGTCGCCAAGGACCTGAGCGCCGAGGACCTAGCCCCTGGCGGTGACGCAGGACGCCTCACAGTCTGGACGAAGGCAGCGGTAGAGGCACTGGAGTGATTTCGATGGTAGACCCGTACGACATCATACTGATGCCTTGGATCACGGAGAAGACCCTAGAGGCACGCCGAGTCGCGGACGAGGAAAGTGGTTACAGGGAGAACAACAACAGAATCGAATTCATCGTCCGCCGAGAGGCGACGAAGAAGGAGATTCGCGAAGCCGTCGAACAGATGTTCGATGTCAAGGTCGCCAAGGTCAACACGAGAATCACAATCACCGGCAAGCACGCCAGCGTTCGTCTTGCCGACGGTTACGACGCAGAGGAGGCCGCGCTCAAGCTGGGCGCGTTCTGATGAGGTGAGAAGATGGGTAAGCGCACACGTTCACAGCGCCGCGGGTCGAGCCCCAAGAACAAGGTCTCGAGCCACCGCTTCCCAGCCGCGAATAGACTTCCACGTGTCAACGGCGAGACTGGACAAGTCGTCGACCTCGTCCACAGCCCCGCTCATACCGCCCCATTGGCCAAGATCAAGTTCGACGACGGCACCGTGGGCCACATCGCAGCCCCCGAAGGCATCTCAATCGGCCAGAGCGTTTCCTTCGGTGACAACGTCCCGCTCAGGCCGGGGAACGTCACCACTCTCGAGCAGATTCCCGAGGGCACCCCGATCTGCAACGTCGAGTGCCGCCCCGGCGATGGTGGCAAACTCGCCCGCTCCGGCGGCAACTCCGCCAGGCTCGAGGCTCGCATGGACGACAAGGTCAGGGTCCGTCTGCCCAGCGGCAAGCATAAGGATCTGCCATCCAAGTGTCGCGCAACCATCGGCGTCCTGTCCGGCCATGGCCGCTCTGAGAAGCCTCTGATGAAGGCCGGTGCCGCTCACTACCGCGCCAAGGCGCGAGGCAAGCCCTACCCGACCGTCAGCGGCGTGGCGATGAACCCAGTAGACCATCCGCACGGTGGCGGCAACCACCAGGCAGTCCACGGTCCGAGCTCAGTCAGCCGCAACGCTCCGCCCGGCCAGAAGGTCGGAAACATCGCCCCTAAGCGAACCGGCCGCGGAAGATCAAGGAAACAGGAGGAGACCTGAAATGGCTCGTCGAAGATCAAAGAAGATGTTCCGCTCGCCCAAACTGGCGAGGCGTCAGGCCCGCAAGCGACGCTCAATGATTAGCGAACGCCGCAAGAAGGAGTTCCTGTGGCGCGGCTACACACTGGAGCAGCTCTACGAGCTCCCGCTCTACCCTCCTGAGGATGACCCGGATTCGGCGTGCATCGCCACTCTGATGCCGGCTCGTGCCAAGCGTTCACTATCACGCGGCCTCAGTCCCGAATGCCAGAAGTTCCTCGAACGAGTGCGCTCGAGCAACGGCGGGGTCATCAGGACGCACTGCAGAGGCATGTACGTCCTGCCGGAGATGATAGGCACCACAGTAGGAATCCACAACGGCAAGAACTTCGTCGATGTCGAGATAGTCCCCGAGATGATCGGCCACGCACTGGGAGAGTTCGCTGGTACCCGCAAGTCCGTGACCCACACCGGACCTGGTGTCGGCGCCACCCGATCGTCCCAGCACGTGGCACTGAAGTGAGGTGAGAAGAATGAGCAGGAGAGCAGGAAAGCCGCAGTCGGGATACACCCAGCTGCTGGAAGGTTCGAACCTGGTCACCGCCCGCGCAGTCAATATCGACTGCCACCACAAGCACTGCTACCACATAGCCAAGGCGATTCGCGGCATGAACGCGGCCACCGCCGTTGGGTACCTCGAGGACGTCATCGCCAAGAAGAGGGCGATACCCTACACCCGCCGCTCCCGCAGAGGCCGTGGTGGCAACACAATGGCAGGTCACCGCAAGGGCAAGATGGGACCTGGGAAGTACCCGAACAAGGCCTCGAAAGAGTTCATCAAACTAATCAACAGCGCGATGGACAACGCTCGCCAGCGCTTCGACACCCTCGATGCAGAGGATATGACGATCACTCACGTGGCTGCCCATCGCGGACAGGTCGCGACAAACTGGCGTCCGCGCGCCATGGGCCGCGCCACGCCGAGCAACCACTACCAGATCAATCTCGAGGTCTTCCTCGAGCACTCCGGCGAGGGAGAGAGTGAGGACGAATTCTGAGGTGAGTACATGAAACAGCAGAATACGATCCGGGCCTTCATTCACCGCAATGTCGAGCGTCAGCTCGTCCGCGAATACCTGCTCAGGGAGACCGAGCGCGCTGGCTTCGGTGGCTTGAGCTTCAACCGGACTCCAGAGGGCACCAAGGTGACTCTGCAGGCCGAGCAGGTCGGTCGCGTGATCGGCCGCCGCGGCAAGGTCATCCACGAGTTGCAGCGGCGCCTCCAGAACGACTTCATCCTCGAGAATCCTCATCTGGATGTCGAGGAAGTCGCCGAGTCTCGCCTCAGCGCGCAGATTATGGCCAGCCGCCTTGCGAGTTCCCTAGAGCGCGGCTGGTTCTTCCGTCGCGCCGGCCACAGCACCGCTCAGAACATCATGGACGCCGGCGCTCGTGGCTGCCTCGTCATCCTGAGCGGCAAGATAACCGGTCCCCGCCACCGTGTTGAGAAGTTCCAGCAGGGGCACGTCAAGTTCTGCGGTGAGACCGCTCTCGAGTTCATGGACACCGGCTTCTCGACCGCTGTCAAGAAACTCGGTACAATCGGTTGCACTGTCAAGATCATGCGACCGGGAGTCAAACTACCTCACGAGATCGACATCATCGAGCGCATCGACTCGGGCCTGCCGCCTCTGGCGGAGGTCGTGATGTTCGAGGTCTCGGATGAGGAGACCGTCGAGGGGGTAGCTGCCCTCTCAGAGGAGCCAGCAGTCGACGCTGAGGACGTGGTCGACTCCGTCGTCGAGAAGATGGCAGGAATCGAGGACCAGACACAGGAGGAGGAGTGAATGACGCACGTGAGGTCCAGGGACATTGAGACGATGAGCCCGGAGCAGCGCCAGGACACGCTGGAAGAGCTGCAGGAGGAACTCCTCCAACTACGAGCACAGCAGGCACTTGGTGGCTCGGCATCGAACTCAGGAGCATACAAGCAGACGCGCAGGAGCATAGCCCGCTTGCTCACTCGGTTGAACCAAGGGACGAAGGAGTAGGAGTAGATGGCTGGGATTTGCAATCTGTGTGGACTGCCCGATGAACTGTGCATATGTCAAGAGATAGCGAAGGAACAACAGAAAGCAACAATCTCAGTAGTCAGGAGGAGGTATGGAAAGATGGTTACGATAGTAGAGGGAATCAACGATCCGGCCATCGACCTGGGCCAACTCGCTAAGATTCTGAAGGGAGCCTGCGCGAGCGGCGGCACCGTCAAAGGGCGCACCATCGAGTTGCAAGGCGACCACAAGAAGAGGGCCGCCAAGGTGCTTGAGCAGAACGGCTACCAAGTGGAGGTGCGATAGATGAGCGACGAGATCCACATGCCTTGGCTGGCCCGCAGCATCACTGTTTTGGAGTCCTCGGATCCAACTTTGGTCGGGCTGAGCGGCACCATCCTCAACGAGACCCGACGCACCATCCACGTCCAGACCGGAGAGGGTGAAGTCCGACTCGCGAAGAACGTGATCACATTCACCATCGACTCGGGGGACTCGATTGACGGATCCACCGTCACCCAGCGGCCCGAGGACCGCATCAACCGCAGGTACAGGAGGGACTGAGATGAGGGACATAGGCGTCGATGTCAAGACCCCAGAAGGAGAGTGGGACGGTAGCGACAGCTGCCCGTTCCACGGCAGTCTGAGACTGCGCGGGCAGATTATCGAGGGCACTGTGTTCACTTCTGGAATGACCGACTCCATCGTGGTTGAGCGCGAGACCACTCGCTACATGAAGAAGTACGAGCGCTATGAGAAGCGCACCCGGCGCTACTCCGCCCACCTGCCTTCCTGCATCGGTGGCGTCGCCGCGGGAGACAAGGTCCGCATCATGGAATGCCGACCTCTCTCGAAGACCATCAAGTTCTGTGTGATTGAGAAGGAGGCAGTCGAATGAAGGGGATAGCAGGCCGTGTGACGGCAGGCCTCCCGGTACAGGCTCGCCTGGACTGCGTCGACAACACCGGCGCCAAGGTCGTGCAGGTGATAACCGTCCTGAAGAAGGGCGGGGTCGCTCGCCGCTACCCCGCAGCCGGAGTCGGCGACATGATCCGCGTGACCGTTCGCCGTGGCACTCCCGAGACCCGACGTCAGATATTCGATGCCGTAATCGTCCGGCAAGCGCGTCCCTTCAGGCGCGTCGACGGGACTTGGGTGCAGTTCGAGGACAACGCTTGCGTCATCACGAATAGACGCGGTGAGGTCCAGGGCTCGGACATAAAGGGACCAGTCAGCCGCGAGGCGGCAGAGCGCTGGCCACGAATCGCGGCCACGGCGAAGCAGATAGTGTGAGGTGAGATGATGGCGAGCAAGAACCCCGGAAAGCAGCGTCGAACCAGCAGCAAGGCCGCTATACACGTCCAGCGCAAGCGACTGCGCGCGCGCCTCGTCTCCGATGACCCCCAGCTGCAGATGATCCGCACCGTCACGGTACGCGCCGGCGATGAGGTCGAAGTCCTCCGCGGAGACTTCGGCAACCCCAACAGCGTCAAGAACGACTCCAGGGGAAAGCGCCTGGGCCAGTCAAGAGGCCGTGCCGGAATCAAGGCGAATGTCGCGCGAGTAGACACCAACAAGGGCATGATCTACGTCGACGGACTCACCATCTCAACCTCTGACGGCAAGGAGGAGGGAGTCCCAATCAGACCATCCAACCTCGTAGTGACCAACCTGTATGAGGGCGACCCACTGCGAATCAAGAGACTCATGGAAAGGTTCCGGAGAGGTGAGACCGATGAGTAGTAGCCACATCAAGCGCTTGGTAATGCCGCGAAGCTGGGCTCTGCCAAGGAAGGCCACGATATGGGTACAGAAGCCCAATCCGGGTGGCCACAGCATCGAGAACTGCATGCCTCTCGCGCTGATTCTGCGCGACATCCTCGGCGTCGCCCACACTCGACGCGAGGCCAATCGTATACTGCACTCGCGCCAAGTCATGGTGGATGGCAGAATCGAGACCGATGGAGGCCGCGGAGTCGGTCTGATGGATGTCCTCACCGTGGGAGGGAACAACTACCGATGCGTACTCGACACCAACGGCAAGCTGCGATACCGCCCCATCCACGCGCGCGACGCAGACAGCAAGGTCTGCCGCGTCATGGGCAAGACCACATTGCGCGGCTCGAAGAGCCAACTCCACCTCCACGACGGCAGGAATCTGGTAATGGACGATGCCTCGGCGTACAAGAGCGGCGACACCGTCGTCATCTCTCTACCCGAGCAGGATATCTCCGCTCACCACCCGTTCGGCGATGGAGCCACTGTCTATCTGACCGGGGGCAGCCACATAGGCGAGATCGTTACGGCACGCGGGCACGATGTCAAGCGCTCCTCCAAGCCGAACGAGGTCCAGTTCGACGACTTCCTCACAATCGCCGACTACGTGTTCGTCATTGGCAGCGAGTCAGACATTCCGGAGGCTGAGTCATGAGCGAGGAGACGAACACGATGCTCGCGCCTGGGATTGTCAAGGTCACTGTGAACATCGGAGTGGGCGAAGGCGGCCAGCGCCTGCAACTCGCAGAGAGAGTGCTTGAGATTCTGACCGGCATGAAGCCCGTGCGGACGCTCGCCACGCAGACCAACCGCGACCTAGGCACCCGCAGAGGATCCCCGATTGGCTGCAAGGTCACGATTCGTGAACAGGACTCTATCAACTCCTTCCTCAAGGACGCCTTCTGGGTCCGCCAGAACACCCTTCCCGCGTACAACTTCGACTCACAGGGCAACCTCTCGTTCGGGATCTCCGACTACACCGACTTCCCGAAGCAGAAGTACGACCCTGACATCGGAATCTTTGGGATGGACGTCAATGTGGTACTCGAGAGGCCAGGACATCGCGTATCACGCCGACGCCAGCGCAGCGCCAGGGTGGCACGTAGTCACCGTGTCGGCCGCGATGAGTGCAAGCAGTGGATTGCAGAGCATTACGAGCTCGAGATCGTAGAGGAGTGAGAAAGATGGCGCACGACCACGGGAAGGAAATCGGCCGCTCCAATGGCTGCCGACGCTGCGGTCGCAAGAGGGGTATGATCCGACGCCACGACCTGAGACTCTGCCGCCAGTGCTTCCGCGATGTCGCACCCGAAATAGGATTCAAGAAGTACTCATGAGGTGAAAGATATGCAGTTCGACCCCCTAAGTGACGCATTTACTCAGATATTCAACGCTGAGCAAGCAGGCCACTACGAAGTCACCGTCAACCCCGCCAGCAAGATGCTGGGCAGCATGCTGTCCATCATGCAGAGCTCCGGCTACGTCGGCGAGTACCAGAGGATCGACGACGGACGCGGAGGGGCCTACCGCGTCGAGCTCATCGGCGCCATCAACCGCTGTGGCGTCATCAAGCCGAGGCATTCCGTCAAGCGCGCCGAGTTCGATAAGTGGGAGTCCAGATACCTGCCTGCCCGCGACTTCGGACTGCTCATCCTCACCACGAATCAAGGCATCATGAACCACTACGACGCCAAGAAGGAGAGGGTCGGAGGACGATTACTCGCATACATTTTCTGAAGGAGGGAGCAAGTTGCCTAAACTAGACCACATCTCACACTCGATCGCTCTTCCCGAGGGGGTGAGCGCGAGCATCGATGGCGAGGTGGTCACCATCTCCAAGGAAAGCGAGTCGCTTTCCCGTGAGTTCCGTCACCACAAGGTGGAGATCAGGTCCGTCGAAGGCGGTCTCGAGGTCTTCGTCAACCTGCCACGCCGCTCCGATAAGGCTCTGGCGGGGACCTGGGCAGCGCATCTGCGTAACATGGCCCGCGGCGTCGACGAGGGCTTCGAGTATCGCCTCAAAGCAGTCTTCAGCCACTTCCCTATGAGCCTCAAGGTGGACGCGGCCAACAAGCAGTTCACCATCACCAATCTGTTCGGGGAGAAGGTACCGCGCGTAGCCAAGTTGCCTTGGGATGAAGTCGAGGTGCGCGTCGAGAACAAGACCGACGTCGTAGTGAAGGGAGCGGACCGCGAGAAGGTCGGACAGACAGCCGCCAACATCGAGTGTGCGTGCAAAATCAAGAAGCGAGACAGACGAGTATTCCAGGACGGCGTCTACATCGTCTCGAAGGGAGCCTGAGGGGGAAGTGAGATGGTGGAATACGAGGAGATGACCGTCGCCCAACTGAAGGACGTGCTACGCGAGCGCGAACTACCGGTCTCCGGCAAGAAGGCCGAGCTCATCGCCCGGCTCCAAGAGGCGGACGATGCTGCCGAGGAGGAATTCATCGACGAGGTCGACGAGGACTTCGACGAGGATGACGAGTTCTTCGACGACGAGTGGGACGACTTCCACGTCGCTCGCCAGAAGCCGGTCCTTGACGAGTCGACAATCTCCGACATCGAGGTCCTCAACGCTCAGAAGAAGAAGCAACCAGCCTTCCGCAGACAGGAGTGGTTCCGATACAGGAGACTCTCGAAGACTGGCTGGAGGAAGCCCAAGGGCATGCACTCCAAGCAGCGAATGAACCTCAAGTACCGCTCGCCTATGGCCCGTATCGGTTACAGGAAGATAGCCTCGGTCAGGGGCTTGCACCCATCCGGATTCGAAGAGGTCTTCGTCCACAAGCCCAGCGATCTCGAGGGTATCGACCCCGAGCGCCAGGCGGTCCGTATCGGCTCCAGAGTCGGCAACAGGAAGAGGACGCAGATCCACGACCGTGCTGACGACCTGGGCCTCAGGGTCCTAAACCGCAGGCGCATCGAGCGCAGGGGGGACCTGCTATGATGATCACGAATCAGAAGCGTATGGCCGCCCAGATACTCTCTCAGAGGGAGGGCCGCCAAGTTGGAATCCACCGTATCTGGATTCACCCGGACTACCTCGAGGAGATATCGAATGCGGTCCAGAAGGCCGACATTCGAGAACTGATTGAAGAGGGCCTGATCAAGGCCAGGCCAATCCAGGGTACGAGCCGAGCCCGCGCTCGCAAGGCCACAGCACAGAGGGCCAAGGGACGACGCAAGGGACATGGCTCGCGCAAGGGCAGCGCTAACTCGCGCAATCCCAGGAAAGCGCGCTGGATGAGCCTCATTCGAGCACAGCGCAGGGAACTCAAGGGGCTGCGCGCCGACGAGTCGCTAACTCCCTCGCAGTACAGGTACTACTACCGCAAGTCGAAGGGTGGCTCTTACCGTTCAATCGCGCATATGCGCTCCAACATCGAACTCGACGGCATCAAACTAGGAGGCGGCAAGTGATGGCACACGGCAAGAGCCAGAGGCTCCGATTCAAGCGCCGGCGCAACGGCAAGACGGACTACCGCCGAAGGTTGAGGATGCTCAGGGGCGGAACCCCGAGAGCAGTCGTCCGGGTTTCGAACACCCAGGTCACCTGCCAACTCGTCGAGTTCAGAATGGACGGCGACAGAGTCCTCGCATCAATCACCGGCAAGGGCATCGCCGACAAGTACGGCTGGCCTTCCGACGCCTCGAGGAAATCCGTACCCGCCTGCTACGTCGCGGGCTACGCCCTCGCCAAGTCGGCCATGGCCGACGGCCACGACGAGGCAATCCTCGACATCGGACTCGCCGCGTCGTCATCAGGGAACCGAGTCTTCGCAGCCCTCAGGGGCATGGTCGACGCAGGGCTTGACATCCCTCACGGGAAGGGCGTGCTGCCAGATGATGACAGGATCAACGGCACGCACATCGACGAATCGGTAGCCGCTGCGGTCGAGGCAGCCAAGAAAGCGATAGAGGAGGCTTAGTGATGAGCGAAGAGGAGATTACCGAAGCAGCCACTGAGGAAATCAGCGAGGAACCGGAACCGGAGAATCTAGCGCCCGGACTCGCCATGGCCCGCGCTCCTCCGGTGGAGCAAGAGGGCGACGCCCGACGCCGCCGCGGCCCAGACCCGCTGGCCGCCCTGAGGGCATGGCAGCCACGCACCCGTCTGGGCAGGATGGTGATGAACGGACAGGTCTACACCTACGAGCAGGCCATCGAAACCGGCCTGCCGATGCGCGAGATCGAGATCGTCGACGCGCTCCTGCCCGACCTCGCCGACGACGTACTCTCAGTCAACATGATCCAGAGGATGACCGACTCGGGCCGAAGGGTCCGATTCAACGTCCTCTGCGTTGTCGGCAACGGCGACGGCTACGTCGGTATCTCCGTGTGCAAGGGAAAGGAGGTCGCGAGCACCATCCGCAAGGCCATCGACAGGGCCAAGCTCAATATTATTCCAGTGATGCGAGGAAACGGCTCATGGGAGTCCTCGGAAGGTCCCGGTACCAGCGTCCCGTTCAAGGTGACCGGACGCTCGGGCTCCACTCGGATCACCCTGATGCCCGCACCCGCTGGGAAGGGCCTGGTCATCGGCGACTACGGCCGTCGCGTCCTGAACCTCGCCGGAATCACCGATGTCTGGTCGCGCTCGGCCGGCCAGACTCGAACCACCATCAACTTCGCTCGCGCGACCTTCAACGCGCTCGTCGAGATGAACCTCACTCGACTCACTGACGAGGACCGACGTCGGCTGAACATCACTCAGGGGAGGACGATGGAATGACCTTCCTAGTGATACGCGTCCGAAGCGACCGGGGGGTCAGGCCGAAGATCCGCGATACCATGTCGATGCTGAACCTCACTCGCGTCAACCACGCGGTGCTGATTCCCGACACCCCCGCCTACGCCGGGATGCTCCAGAAGGCCAAGGACTACGTCACTTGGGGTGAGATCGAGGCCGACACCATCGCCAGTCTGCTCAAAGAGCGCGGACGGATGATCGGCGACAAACCCGTCACCGACGCGGGGATCAAGGCAGGCAGCGAATACTCCACCATCAAGGCACTCGCCAAGGCAATCGCAGCCGGGGATGCCAAGACGAACGACGTCGAGGAACTCAAGCCGGTCTTCCGCCTGCACCCCCCGAGGGGCACCAAGGGTTGGGGCGGCATCAAGCGCGGCTTCTCCATCGGCGGCGCCCTAGGCTTCCGGGGAGAGGCCATCACAGAGCTGGTCGGAAGGATGATCTGAGGTCTTCACATGGTATCACGCACTAACAAGTTCCGAGGCCGCAGCCGCTACCACGGCCGTGGCAAGAAGGCCGGCCGAGGCGCTGGCAAGCGCGGCGGCCGAGGCAATGCCGGAATCAACAAGCACAGGTTGATGACCCGGCTGAAGTACATGCCAGGGCACTGGGGGATGCACGGCTTCAACCGACATCCGAGCCTGCGCAGCGTCAACATCTCAATCAATGTCCAAGGGGTGCAGGATTTAGCTGAGGGCGACTCAATCGACCTCGGTGAGTTGGGCTATGACAAGCTCCTCGGCAAGGGCCGGATCGACCGCGCCATACACATCACCGTCGCCGAGGCCAGCTCTCGCGCAATAGAGAAGGTCGAGGCCGCGGGCGGATCCGTCACCGTCGAAGACCCTGACAACGATGACCGGGGCGAGTTGGAAGAGGAGTGAGCCAAATGGTCGAGCGCCGTCCCAATGCGATTGGCCTGGCGATAATCGCCACCATCTACTGGGGGGCACTGTTCTACTGGCTCAGGGACGACCTGCTCGACGGCGCGGCCGACGAGCAGACCCGCGCTCTGAAGATGCTCCTCGTCTCCTTCCCGTACGTCGGCTTCGTCATGTGGTCGGCGATGACCGACCTTCCCGAGAACATCAGGGAGATCCCCTATCTGGGCAGGAGCCTGAAGGGGCTGATTTGGCTCGTCTTCGTGCTCGCTCTGGCATACTGGGGATGGATGGACGAGGCCGCAATCGGCTACCTGTTGGTCGGAGTCGCCCTATTGGGGCTGGGTGCTTCGATGTCCATGGTCTGTCTGCTGTACTCCGGAACCGAATCCAGTAGGCTGTACGGCCTGTCACGATTGGTCGACGTCTACCCGAGCATCACCAAGCCAGAGGGCCACGTCCGATTCAACCAGAAACTGTGGACCACCGTCCTCGTCCTGATCATCTACTTCATGATGACCAACGTGATGATCTACGGACTGTCCTCTTCGACTCTCGACATCTTCTCGTCGTTCAGAGCCATCATGGCGGGAGCCTCAGGTTCGATCATGCACCTCGGAATCGGGCCGATCGTCACCGGCTCGATCATCATGCAGTTGTTCGCCGGTGCCAAGATCATCCAGCTCGACCTGCAGATCTCAGCAGACAAGCAGCTGTACCAGGGGGTCCAGAAACTGCTCGTGCTGTTCATGATCCCAATCGAGTCCATCCCGCAGGTCTACGGTTTCCTCGACCCGAGCGCGGCGGTGATCAGCGAGTACGGCATAGGTTGGGCAAACGCCATCATCGTTTCCCAGTTGTTCATCGGCTCGTACCTCGTGTTCCTGCTGGACGAGCTGGTCAGCAAGTGGGGAATCGGCAGCGGCATCTCGCTGTTCATCGCCGCTGGCGTGGCTCAGTCCACCTTCGTCGGGACCCTGTCCCCGCTGCCTACCGTGCAGGGCTCACCCCTGTCGTTCCAGAACCCGCCTTCAGGCACCCTGCCGATGATATTCTACACGCTGAGGACGGCCACCAACTCGCAACTGGTCTCGGAGAACGGCTTCGAGCTGATACTGCTGAATCACGCCAACCCAGTCGCTGCTCTGGCCTCGTCAATCCTCGTGTTCCTGGTCGTGGCGTACGCCGAGTCGAGCAAACTAGAGCTGCCTCTGACTCACGGCAAGGTCCGTGGGCACAGAGGGCAGTATCCAATCCGCCTCGTCTATGCGAGCAACATACCGGTCATCCTGATGGCCGCCCTTCTGGCCAACGTCAACATGTTCACGCTTCTGTTCTGGAGCCACCCCGTCCTGTCCACCGTTCCGATATTAGGCAGGAACGGCGCGTGGAGCAAGGCGCACTGGTTCGGTGCCTACGAGGTCGGAGCGACCACCCCCACGGACGGCTTCGCCTGGTACTCCTCCATGGTCAACGGCGTTGGCGACTGGCTCATCCCACTGCTCAACCAGACAGGCGACGCCTACGGCCACAGCCTGGGCCAGATCATGGTCCACGTCTTCGTCTACGTGTTCTTCATGACGGCCGGTTCGACCGTCTTCGCGAAGTTCTGGATCGAGACCACCAACATGGGCACCAAGGACGTCGCCAAGCAGATCGAGCGCACCGGAATGCAGATCCCCGGGTTCCGCAAGAACCCGGTCGTGCTCGAGCGCATACTCGAGCGCTACATCCCGCCCGTGACCCTGTTCTCCGGTGCCTTCGTCGGACTGCTGGCTTCCGGTGCCGACCTACTGGGAACGGTCGGTAACGCAACCGGCACCGGACTGCTCCTAGCCGTAGGCATCATCCTGCGAACATACGAGCAGATCCAGAAGGAGCAGGCCATGGAGATGCACCCCATGCTGCGCGAGTTCTTCGGAGCAGAGTGAACCGGATAACCGATGCACTGCTCCGTACCATCGATACTGCCCCCCTCGTCATGTTGAAATACCGTAGGAAGGTCGGCGGAACGCTGCGTCAAACCGGCGTTGGAGATTGAGCACCTAGGTGCGATGAGATTCTCCTTCAGGTAGGACGCTGCCGAGGAAGTGCGGCCACGAACCTTTCGTGGTTGAGGAGGTTAACCACAATTATGACTTGACCCCCGTTTCAAGGGGGTGCAAGAAGCAGATTTTTACATTCAATTCATTGAGATTTGAAGGTGCATCTGCGCCAATAACCAATTAGTGACAACTTGTGATAAACAGACTCTGAAAGGATCGGTGATTCCGCTCACGCGAAATCCGGTTGATCCTGCCGGAGGCTACCGCTATTGGAGTTCGATTAAGCCATGCGAGTCGCGAGTCTTAGGGACTCGGCGTACCGCTCAGTAACACGTGGGTAACCTGCCCTATGCTGGGGGATAACCTCGGGAAACTGAGAATAATACCCCATAGTTCACCACGCCTGGAACGGTGGGTGGACCAAAGCTCCGGCGGCATAGGATGGGCCTGCGGCGTATCAGGTTGTAGGGGGTGTAATGTACCCTCTAGCCCTCTACGCGTACGGGTGTTGAGAGACATCGCCCGGAGATGGATTCTGAGACACGAATCCAGACCCTACGGGGTGCAGCAGGCGCGAAAACTTGGCAATGCGAGAAATCGTGACCAGGGAACTCCAAGTGCATCGGGTAAGACCGATGCTTTTCTTGACTCTTCAAAGGTCTTGGAATAAGGGGTGGGTAAGGACGGTGCCAGCCGCCGCGGTAATACCGGCGCCCCAAGTGGTAGTCGCTTTTATTGGGCCTAAAACGTCCGTAGCCGGTCTGGTACATTCGTGGGTAAATCAACCAGCTCAACTGGTTGAATTCTGCGAGCACGGCCAGACTTGGGACCGGGAGAGGTGTGGGGTACTCTCAGGGTAGGGGTAAAATCCTGTCATCCTGAGGGGACCACCTGTTGCGAAGGCGCCACACTAGAACGGATCCGACGGTCAGGGACGAAGCCTAGGGGCACGAACCGGATTAGATACCCGGGTAGTCCTAGGTGTAAACGCTGTGGACTTGATGTTGGGGGCGCTCCGAGCGCACTCAGTGTCGAAGCGAAGGTGATAAGTCCACTGCCTGGGGAGTACGGTCGCAAGGCTGAAACTTAAAGGAATTGGCGGGGGAGCACCGCAACCTGAGGATTGTGCGGTTTAATTGGATTCAACGCCGGAAAACTCACCATAGCCGACGGACATATGAAGGCCAGCGTAATGAGCTTGCTGGATTGTTCGAGAGGTAGTGCATGGCCGTCGTCAGTTCGTACCGCAAGGCGTTCTGTTAAGTCAGATAACGAACGAGACCCTCATCCCTATTTGCTAACCCGATCTCCGGATCAGGCGCACTATAGGGAGACCGCTGGCGCGAAGTCAGAGGAAGGCGAGGGCAACGGTAGGTCAGTATGCTCCGAATGCTATGGGCTACACGCGCAATACAAAGGACGGGACAATGGGCTGCTGCTCCGAAAGGAACGATGGCTATCCCGAAACCCGTTCGTAGTTCGGATTGAGGGCTGTAACTCGCCCTCATGAAGCTGGATTAGGTAGTAATCGCGTCTCAAAAAGGCGCGGTGAATATGCCCCTGCTCCTTGCACACACCGCCCGTCAAACCATCTTAGTTGTGGGTGGGTGAGGCTACCTCTCTGTGTGGTATTCGAGCCTGCCTTCGACAAGGAGGGTTAAGTCGTAACAAGGTATCTGTAGGGGAACCTGCAGATGGATCACCTCCTACGAAACTCGGAAAACGGGGGGCGGGGCGACTTCGGTCGCCCCGTCTTCCAACCTCAGACCTCCCTATTTCTCCTCCTCCGGCGCGCGCGCTTGCGTGCGCGAGGCCGAATACTGCTGGACTGCTCCAAAGCGGTGCATTTATTGCATTAAAGCGAAGGTATATACCCACTGTATGCTGTAGCAAGGCCATGCGAAGTTTACTCGCTACAACTATGATGCTGTTAATGATGACTGCGGCCCTAGCGGGCTGTGCGGGATCCGATATCACCCAAGAGGATGTGGATGCTGCGAGAGAGGAAGGCAGAGCTGCTGGAATTGCAGAGGCCACCCCTGTGAGCACGCTGGACACGATCATCGATCGTGGATCAATGAAGTGTGGAGTTAAGGAGTCCCAGTACGGAATGGGATACCTGGATGCTGGAACCGGAGTTCGCTCTGGTCTGGACATCTCCTACTGCCGCGGAGTTGCGGCTGCTCTAGGGCTGAACCCTGATACCGACATCGAGTACATCCCGGCGTCGGGCTCGGACCGCTTCGACAAGCTAGCCTCCGGCACTATCGACGTGCTAATCCGCACCACGACCTGGACAACCAGTCGTGACGCGGACCTGAACGCCGATTTCGCTGGAATGAACTTCTTCGATGGACAGGGTATCCTGGTACGCTCGGACGCTTATGAGTATGGAACTGGTTCTGCTGATCAGCTGAACAACGCTGAGATTTGCGTCGGAATCGGTACCACGACCGAGGGTAACATGGTGGACTGGTTCTCTTCAAGGAACATAGCCTTCGTGTCCGTCCCTGTGGCTGACGCTGCAGAGGCGACTGCCAAGTTCATCGACGGTTCGTGCGACGCCTTCACTGGCGACATGTCCGCGATGGTAGCCAAGAAGTGGCAACTCGATGGCGACGACTCAATGGGAGGCGTCGACATCTGGATTGCATCTGAGCTGATGTCCAAGGAGCCGCTAGGAGCGGCAACCCGCGACATGGACTCCGACTTCAAGGACGTCGTTGCTTGGGTCTGGTACGGAATGGTAACTGCTGAGGAGATGGGCGTAACGTCCGGCAACTACGCAGCCAAAGCCGTCGAGGCCTGTGATGGCAGCGACCCCGGTATGTGCCGCCTGCTGACCGAGAACCTCGGTCTGGGCACCTCTGCAAACCCGCTCGCTGGTACATGGATGCAAGCCGTCCTAGAGGCCGCCGGTAACTACGGCGAGGCCTATGACGACGCGTTCTGCGCTGGCGACTACGATGGTGTCAGCGGATCGGCAGCCATGAACGACTGCCTGATCTCGCGTGTTGGGACCCTGAACGCTCTCGTTTCCGAGGGCGGGATCCAGTACGCACCCGCAATGCGCTGATCGCATTAGCAGACTGATCGGAATTACGTAAGCCTCTGGGGGGGAAAATCTCCCCCAGGGGCCTCACTACCCTTTTACACCCCATGCTCCCCATAGGGGAGCATGGTCTTCGGCGCATCACGCGCGGGCCTTGTCGGTTCACTCCCACGGGTCAATTCCCCTCGCGATTTCCTGAGAGGCTACGTCGTACCTGTCTTGGGTGTCTACCTGTTCTGGCTGTACTGCAACAAGTTCCTCGGGATGTCCGTCGATTACCTCTCTGCGATGGCAAGGGACATCACAATCGCCGGCACCCAGATGAACACCTCGTACTACCCTATGGAGGGACTGGCCTTGATTGTCGGCGGGGTCATCCTGATCTGCTTCCTGCTGGTACAGAGCGAGATGCCGACCCTCTTCAGGGGGTTGCGGAGACGAGAGCGAAACGTCATCTCCGAGTGCTCGAGCTCGATATTCGCCATCCTGTGCTTCGTGCTCTCTTACATCCTAGCGACCAGTGTCCTAGAACTGACCCCCGGGGCCCAGGCCCCATTCTTCTTCTTCGGAGGCGCTATCGTCGCCGGAGTACTTCTGCTGCAGGATAACCTGAGTGAGATTCTGAACTGGAGCAACATCCGCTCCTTCCGTCCAAGGAAGAACCTAGGCGCAGTCATCTCGGTAGGCTCAATCGTCGTGTTCGCCGTCCTGACGCTCAACATCTCAATGGTCCCAGCCATCTCCCAGGACATCCCCACGTTCCTCTCTGCGGTTATCCTCCTAACGGTCCTCTACTGGTCCTGGAGGCTCTCTCAGGAGGATATGAAGCCCGCTGTACAGGCCAAGAGGACGGCCGCTCTGGCATACATGGTGTTCCTGCCCTTCATCATGTACTTGCTGCTGAGAGTGCTCTACCTGCAGCACGACCCCAACCCGGTGATGCAGAACCGCTGGGAGGTCAAGTTCGACTTCATGGACAAGGTGAACACCTTCAAGATCAATCCGTGGCCGATGCTGGTGGAGGCGAACTCCGACGCCAGATGGCTGTTCCTGAAGGCCGCTATCATCAACTCAGCGAGGGTGACCCTGCTCAGCATAGTGCTGTGCGTCATCCTTGGGACGATCGTCGGTGTCACCAGGCTCTCCAACAACAAGCTGGCCTCGACCATGGCGACGGTGTATGTCGAGATATTCCGAAACCTCCCTCTCGCCGTTCTCCTGTTCCTGATCTCAACCCAGTTCGGGATGCAGGCACCGCTGTTCAAAGCGGAGACGTTCCTCCTCGGAGGGGCCGTGTTCTACAGCAACCAGGGAATCTGGTTCGTGACCGTGGCATCGTACCAGAGGTTGGTCATGGGCTTGGTCGCCCTTGCCCTGCTAAGGGCTGGACTACGTCACATGGACAGGATCGAACCGCGATTCATAGTCACCCCCAGCACTCCGTTCGAGCACCTGAGGAGGCCCTTCAGCACATTGGGATGGAGGCTCGAGCCACTCGCCGCAGACATCTTCCTGATAGCCGCAGCAGTGCTCTTCATCGATTACCTAGTGCCATTCGTCTCGACACACGGAGGTGGCACCGAGGCAGCCCTCGCAATGGCCCTGCTTGTCTACGCTCTGTCGGTCACCAGCAAGGTCGATGACGACGGTATCAACTCGTTGCAGATCGATGACTCGGAATCCGGCCTCAGGAAGAGATTCACCATCTGGGTTGCCGCCTTCGCCGTAGCAGCCGGAATCGCCGTGTCGAAGGGACTGTCATGGCCGGAGTACCTCAAGGACTGGGACGGGGACGGGGTCATAGACGCGCCCGGGTCGTGGGACATAGCCGAGGGCACCGGCTTCGAGATCACGCCCTTCTTCCTCGCCATGATGCTCGGACTGACGCTGTTCACCGCATCGACGGTGGCCGAGATCGTGCGAGGAAGCATCCAGGCCCTCCCTAGGGGTCAGGTCGAGGCGGCGATCTCGGTGGGCCTCAATCCCTATCAGAGGCTTCGGCTGGTCATCCTGCCACAGGCCCTGAGGAGCATGGTGCCGCTGATGAACAACCAGTTCATGAACGTCTGGAAGAACTCCAGCCTGGCCGTCATAGTAGCCTACAGCGACATATTCTACGTCGTACTGGTGATGATGAACAACGTCGGCAAACTGATTCCTCTGTTCATCCTCCTGCTCATCACCTACCAGGCAGGCAGCCTCGCCATCTCCTTGGTGATGAACTGGTACAACACAAGAGTTACGAGCGTGAAGATATGAGTTTGAGGGGCCTAGACACGGATTCGTTCCTCGAGCTGGAGGAGTCCATCGCAGGCAAGCCGGGCGGCAGATGGGTCACTCCCAGCAACAACACACAACTCTCCCTCTTGGCGATATCTCTGGCTCTGGCCTGCGGTCTCTTCGGAGGCGTGTGGGAGGGATTCCTGCCCAACGGCTTCTTCGAACTGGTGGCGGAGGCGGAGGCTGAAGGCGCGAGTCCTCTGTATGCCCAGATCTTCGGCACTTTCTCCGCTATTGCCCTCGTCTTCGCATGGTGGGTGACTATGACCGCGCTGATCAAGTGGACCCCGGGCAAGACCCGTACTACCGCACTGCTCGGGATCGTCACAGCCTGGATCATCGTCGTGGCGGTACGCGGGCTCAGTCACTTCGTCCTGGTCGAAGCGGATTGGTCCGTCGTCTGGGCCAACAGGGTTCTGCTGATCGTCGGTCAGCAGATGACCGAGCAGATGACGCAAGCACCCGGCTCAGAATCTTGCATCGCTGTATCAAATTGCTATGGTGTCAATCAGAACTGGCGCCTGTGGTGGATACTCTACCCGACATTCGCTATCTTCGCGGCCGCCTACGGGACCGCCGGGAAAAAGCCATGGAGGTTCCTCGTACCATTCACACTCGTCATATTCGTACTGATGCTAGTATCATGGGTCCCAAGCGAAATCAACTTCCACAGCGAGGTCCCGCTGACTAATCTCCTGAAGGCCATGCTGCTCAGCTATCTGGTATACGGGGCGTCGTACTACTACTGCTCGAGATCTGAGGAGTACAAGGCCAACCGGCTGAGGACATACATCGCACTGGGAGCCATATTCACCTTCTTCTTCGCGATTATGATAATGAATCCGCCAGAGCTGGTGAAGGATCTAGCAGTGACCCTAGGCGGCATACCCCCCCAAGGGATGCGTGAGGCCATAATGGCTGGAGATGTCGTCCCCAGCACTCTGGACAAACTCGCTGGAGACGGCATCAAGGCGTCCCAATGGGGCGGCCTCTTCGTCAACCTCATTGTAGCGACCGCAGGCTGCGTCCTCGGGTTCGGGATAGGGGTCGTTCTAGCATTCGGCAGGCAGAGTGACCAGCCATTCTTCAGCTTGCCATCAGTCGCCCTGATCGAACTGGTCCGATCCGGCCCTCTGATCTGCTGGCTCTGGTTCGCGGTCTTCCTGATGCCCGATCTGATGGATCCGTTCTACGACGCAGAGGACATCATCAGGATGCTCCTGATGTTCGGGGTGTTCGGCGGATGCTACATCGCAGAGGTCCTCAGAGGAGGCCTCCAGGCCGTTGACTCAGGGCAGAAGGAGGCGGCAGTCGCACTCGGCCTGTCTCCCTTCCAGACCAAGATGCAGGTCGAGCTACCCAACGCCGTCAGGACCACACTGCCCTCCATCGTCAGCGTGTTCATCGGTCTCTGGAAGGACACGACGCTGCTGTTCATCATCAACATACTGGACTTCTTCAAGCTGGCCAAGGACCTACCAGCCACAGACTTACGCTTCCTCGGTAACTTCCTAGAGCCGTTGTACGTCACCGCCATTGTCTTCTGGGTGTTCGCATTCTACCTATCCCGGGTCTCGATGGGAATCGAGAAGAACCTTGGACTGGTCAGAGAAGGAGGAGGAGAAGCAGCATGAGTATAGACACAGACGAAATGATTATTGATACCAAGGGAGTGAAAGTAAACTTCGGAGATTTCTGGGCATTGAAGGGAATAGACATCAGCGTGAGGAAGGGCGAGATCATCGTCATCCTCGGCCCGTCGGGTTCGGGCAAGTCGACCTTCATCAGGACGCTCAATCGCCTGCAGCCGCACAGCGCCGGTACGGTTGTCATTGACGGGATTACCGTGGACGACGACACGACCGTGGCCGACATGAAGTACGTCCGTGCTGAGATCGGTTTCGTGTTCCAGCTGTTCAACCTCTTCCCGCACCTTACCGTCATGGAGAACATCACCCTAGCCCCGATGAAGGTCAAGGGGATACCCAAGAGGGAAGCTGAGGACCAGGCGATGGTACTGCTTGAGAGGGTCGGAATCCCTGAGCAGGCCTACAAGTACCCGAGTGCGCTCTCCGGCGGACAGCAGCAGAGAGTGGCGATCGCCCGCGCTCTGGCGATGGACCCGAAGATCATGCTGTTCGACGAGCCGACATCGGCCCTCGACCCGGAGATGATCAAGGAGGTCTTGGACGTCATGATCGATCTCGCGAAGGAGGACGTTACGATGATCGTCGTGACGCACGAGATGGGGTTCGCAATGGCAGTCGCAGACCGCGTCATCCTGTTCGACGAGGGAGAGCTGGTCGAGCAGAACACCCCGGCCGAGTTCTTCGACAACCCGCAGCACAAGCGGACCAAGCTGTTCCTAGAGCAGATCCTGTAAACTTCCCCCTGATTCCATCTGGCGGGGCGTTACCCTATTGAGCCGTCGTGGCCGGCCCTGTGCCATGGCCTGCCTCAATGAGTTGCCCAACAGCCTCGAGCCCACCTACGCCTGCGCCTCGGAATTAATGGGGACGGGGCCGATTTCTGCGCTGCTGATAATCGTCATCGGCATCCCTCTCATCAAGATCGCCAAGAGATATCTCAGGAAGCTGTTCGACAGGACCGAGTTCGACGAGGGGCTCGAGAATTTCATGTTCCGCATCGCAGGTGTTGCAATGTGGGCTCTCGTGATACTGACGGCCGCCGACGAGCTCGGCATCAACGTCACCGGAATCGTTGCCGCGCTGGGCATACTCGGTCTGGCTGTGGCCTTCGCCGCCCAAGACACGATGGAGAACGTCATCGCTGGCATCTTCATCATCGTCGACAGGCCCTTCCGGGAGGGCGAGCGCATCATGCTGCCCAAGAAACTGGGGGGCATCTACAGCAGTTGGGGTGATGTCAAGGAGATCGGCCTGAGGACAACGAGCGTACGCTCCACGGACGGGGTGATGCTGACAATCCCCAACAAGTTGCTGACCAAGGACGTCGTTGCGAACTTCAGCCACCGTAGCGACATGGAGCTGCGCGTGCGCATACGAATGGGCGTGACACCGACATGGGATAACGTCAGGGGGGCCAAGGAGATCGTCGAGGACATCGCCGCGAACCACTCCGATATCTGCGCTGAGCCGAAACCGCCCGAGGTGGTGCTGCGCGACTTCGGGGAGCACGAGGTGATCATGGAGGTTCGCTATTATGTCGACAACGCGAAGAAGATGCGCCCCTCGAAGTCATTCTTCGTAACCGAGATCCTCCGCCGCTTCGAGGAGGCGAAAGTCACGCTGTCGCTTCCCGTCAGGGTCAACATGAACAGCGATGTCGATCTTGAGGACTTAGGCTTCTGAGTAGGAAATCAGGGCTCTATCCAATGCGCCACCCTGTCGTGGATTGTCCTGCGGAAGGTCAGCAACTGCAATGTCGGCCCCCGCAGGTCGACAGTCACCCTAGCACCTCTGGTGAAGTGGGTCTCGTCCCAGCCGTCGCTGACGATGTAACCGCGGTGCATGTCGCTGGTCATCACCGTCGGCTGGCCGGTCCAGGCCCAGTACGAACCGTCGTCCGCG
>Ga0208113_1000374_pt1 | contig 22898 bp, 24 predicted proteins | sample Knorr_S7_td_NADW_FD_185598 | JGI IMG/M metagenome (GOLD analysis project Ga0208113, IMG submission 185598) | Marine microbial communities from Southern Atlantic Ocean transect - Knorr_S7_td_NADW_ad_2505m_LV_A (SPAdes) (version 2) | ecosystem: Environmental > Aquatic > Marine > Oceanic | place...
AATACTCATCACGTTGAGAGCATTACATTATTGAAGGTTTACAAAAAATAATATAACTTTAAAATAAAACAAATGAATTTATTCAATATAGGCAGCATGGAGATGATCTGGGTATTACTCGTAGCCCTGATAATTTTAGGGCCAACTAAACTTGTTCAATTTTCAAAATCTGCACGAAAACTTCTCAAATCATCCAGGAAATGGATACACGAATTACAAAATTCAATAGATATCAATTATAAAGAAGAAGAAAATGTAGATGAATAAAGCTAACAAAAAAAATACATTTTCATATCATGTTTCGGAACTCAGAAAACGATTGATAATTAGTGTTATAACAATATTGATCTCAGGAATAATAACATTTATCTTTCATAAGGATATTTTGGAATTCTTATTAAATCCTCCTAATGGCTTAACATATTTTCAAACAACCAAACCTATTTACACAGAACTTACTGAATATATTTCTGTAGCAATAAAAGTATCTATATATGTTGGAATATTAATTTCATCGCCAGTAGTATTTTTACAAATCATATTATTTCTTAGCCCTGGATTGAAAAAAAACGAAAAAATATTTTTATATTTAAGCATTCCTATAGTATATGTGACATTTGGGTTAGGTTTAATTTTTGGGTTGTACGTATTATTTCCCCCGGCAATAAAATTTCTAATTACGTTTGGCTCAGATATTGCAACACCTTATATAAGAATAGGAAATTATATAAGCATACTTATTTCTTTGCTTGGCTGGATGGGGTTAATATTTCAGACACCATTAATTATGTTTATATTAGGAAAATTAAAAATAATTAATTCAATTAAAATCAAAAGATTCAGAAGATATTTTTGGGTCGTTTCATTCATATTAGGAGCAATAATCACACCTACGTTTGACCCTGTAAATCAAACTCTTGTTGCAATACCCATTATTCTTTTATATGAAATAGGATTTATATTAGTTTGGATTATAAATAGAGGAACTAAGGAAAAATAATATATAGTTATTCTTTTTTATCAGAAGAAGATATAGATTTTTTCTCTGTGGCTGAATCATCACTTTGAGTTTTTCTAAATTCTTTTATAGCATTACCTAATGAACTTCCAATTTCAGGTAATTTTTTAGCTCCAAATAATAATAAAGCAATACCTAGAATTATTATTAATTCAGTTGGACCTAAACCAAAAGGCATAAAAACTCCTTAATGTACTAATAAATATATAATACTTAATATTACTTTTGAAATCTATACTTTCCTAATAACTCCAACAACTTTTCCTTTAATTAATACATTTTTTGGATCTAATATTATAGGATCATATTTAGGATTTTCAGAATGTAATTCTACTTTATTATTTTTAAGATAAAATCTTTTCAATGTCACTTCTTCATTTTGTGGAAGCCATGCTGCAACCATTTCACCATTATTTGCTTCATCTGCGGATTTCATTATTACGATATCATTATTACTTATTAAAGCATCTATCATAGAATCACCTTTAACTTTTAAAGCAAATAAATTTTTTTCTTTGGAAAAATTATTTGGTAATTCAACGTAATCGTCATAATCTTCCCCTGCAACAATTTGTTCCGGATTAACTATCAAAGGTTCTCCTGCTGCAATAGATGACAATATAGGAACTTTTATAATATTATCATTTATACTATTCAATTTAATCGATCTGGATATATCTGGCCGTTTATCTAAATAACCTTTACTTTTAAGTGCTTTCAGGTTGTAATCTACCACAGAAGTTGAAGTGATATTGCAACCATACTGTATTTCCCTGACAGTAGGTGAAATACCAAATTCAATATAATAATCCTGAATAAAAGAAATTATTTTACTTTGTTTATCATTTAAGTCTGACATAGAAGCAATAATAGCACAAATGTTCTAAAATTACAAAGCGATTGACTTATTCACTCTTCAATAAATGATTTATTTGCCTTAACAATCTTGATTTTTTCCTGGCAGTATTATTAGAATGAAATGCATTTTTTTGCCCTGCTTTATCTAAAGCAGAAACTGCTTTCTTTCCATATTCTTGCGCTTTTTCTTTATTACCTTCTAAAATAGCCTTCCTAGTCTCGGAAATCATATTTTTAACTTTTGTCCTGTAAGGCTGTTTTTCAGCATATCTTCTTGCAGAAACTCTTGTTGATTTATTAGATGACAATATTTCTCCTTTTATTTCAATCTTTTAACATTTAAAACACTTTTAATATTTTCTATTTTTGTAAAAACCGAATTCAACTGACTCATACTTTTTACATATATATTCAAAGTGATATAACTATTTTCGTCTATATTTTCTGTCATACTTCCACTAATATTAATTCTTTCATCTGAGAGTAATGAAGTAATATCTTTAAGTAATCCAACGCGATCAATAGCTTCAACATAGATTCTAACAGAATATAAAGTTTCATTTAACCCCCATGAAACACTTATAAATCTATCAATTTCTTTCTCGGTTAAAATATTTGTACATTTTTTATCGTGAACAGTAACTCCTCTATTTCGAGTTATAAATCCAATTATTTCCGTTCCTTTTATCGGTGTACAACATTTTGCCAAACGGGTTAATAAATCTCCCACTCCTAATACATTAATTGAATCAGTTATGTCATCAACAAATTCATTTTGGGTTATTTGTTCCGTTTTCGTATCTTTAAGCGAAATATTCTTAACTAAATCTGTAATTGTGATCGACCCATTACCAATATCATTCAACAAATCATCTCCAGAAGCATATTTAGTATTCTCAACCAAAGATTCTAATGAGATATCCAAACCTAATTTCGAGATATTTTTATTTACAAGTGATTTACCTCTTTTAATATTTTCTACCTTCTTTGATTTTCTAAACCAAAGTCTGATTTTCTCTTTTGCAGATGATGTAATAACATATTTTAAATCTGAATTTAACCAGTCTAAATTCGGCCCTTTTTCGCTAGGGCTCGTAACAATATCAACTATATCTCCATTATTAAGCTGTTTATTCAGCGTAACTAATTTTTCATTTACTTTAGCACCAATACAAGAATGTCCAATATCTGTATGAATTCTATATGCAAAATCTAAGGGAGTTGATCCTATAGGTAATTCTTTAACTTCACCTTTAGGTGTGAAAACATATACTTGATCATTGAAAATATCGGTTTTAAATGAATCGATAAATTCTTGATCACCTGGTACTTCTCGCTGCCAATCCAATAATTGCCTTAACCAAATCATTTTCTTATCAAAAGTATCATCATCCACAGATCCTTCTTTATATTTCCAATGAGCTGCTACTCCATGTTCAGCATATTCATCCATTTCAGTAGTTCGTATCTGAATTTCTATGGGGTAATTATTATCCCCTCTTACAGATGTGTGAATTGACCTATACATATTATCTTTTGGTCTTGCAATATAATCATCAAATTCTCCTGTCAGAGGTGGCCAAATATTATGTATTTCCCCTAAGGAAATATAACAATCTTTTACATTTTGAACTATTACTCTTATAGCAAATAAATCATAAATTTCATCTATTGTTTTATTTTCTTTTTCATATAATAAAATTTTTCTATAAATACTAAATAAATGCTTAGATCTTCCTTTTACTTCTGCTACTATATCCACTTTTTCTAATTTGTCCTTAAGTAAGTTTATTGCCTTGAGAATATATTCATCTCTATTTGTTCTCTTTGTATTAACTAACATTGCAACTCTTTTATACATAGTAGGGTCTAAATTTCTAAACGCCAAATCTTCTAATCTCCACTTGAAATCCCACATCCCTAATCTATGAGCTAAAGGAGCATAAATTTCCATAGTTTCTTTAGAAAATTTAATTTTTCTATCTTGTGGTAAAGGATCTATAGTTTCCATGTTATGTAAACGATCACTAAGTTTAATAAGAACTACTCTAATATCTTCAGCTACTGTCATAAGCATTTTCCTTAAAGTTTGAGCTTCAAGAATAGAATGTGTTTGAACATTTTCCTCCCATCTTATTTCTGATACATTTTCAACTTCTGTTAATTTTGTTACTCCCTGAACTAATGAAGAGATTTCATCTCCAAATAAATCAATTAAATCAGGTAGAGTCACATCACAATCTTCTATAACATCATGTAAAAGCCCTGCAGCTAAAGTATTATGATCTAAATGTAATTCTGCTAAATATGTTGCTGTTTCAAGTGGATGGGTAATGAATTTATCCCCAGTTAGCCTTGTTTGGTTTCCATGTGCGTTATTAGCAAAATTATATGCTTTTTCAACAATGCCCCATTGTTCAGAATTAAGATATGATTTTGCTATTTTTTTAAAATTTTTATATTGATTATCTAAATTAGTGATTACCATCTATAGAACCAAGTACCACTTGAATAAAAAATACCTTGTAATTAACATTTATAATAATAACATTTTAAAAAAAATAGGAACTATATATAATTGTTCAAATCAATAAGAGGAACAAAGGATATACTCCCAAGTGAACAAAAGTATTGGGAATATTTTAAAACCAATGCATTTGACCTTGCGAGTATATTTGGGTTCAAAAGAATTGACACACCAACTTTTGAATCAACAGATTTATTTCTAAGAGGAATTGGCTTAGATACAGATATTGTTACGAAAGAAACATATTCATTTACAGATAGAGGGGAAAACAATATTACACTTCAACCTGAAGGTACTGCATCTGTATGCAGATCGTATATTGAAAATGGTATGTTTAACCAACCACAACCAATTAAATTATATTACTTCACTTCCATTTTCAGATATGAACGTCCTCAATCTGGAAGATTAAGAGAACATCATCAATTCGGTATAGAAACTATAGGTAGTCATGACCCTGAATTGGATGCTGAAATTATATCTTTTGCATGGACGCTATTAAAAAAAATTGGCTTAACTAATATTAATCTATCAATAAATTCAATTGGAGATATTGCAGACAGAAAACAATTTATAACTGAATTAAGCCAATACTATAAAAATTCTGGGTGGGCTAAAAATAATTGTTCTGATTGTATTGAAAGGATATCAACAAATCCTTTGAGAATTTTAGACTGCAAAAATTCAAATTGTAAAAATTATATAAAAAATTCTCCTAATATGATAAGTTTTCTTTCCGAAAAAAATTTGAAACATTTCGAAAATGTAAAAAAATACCTTGAATTAGCTAAAATCAATTTTCAAATTAACAATAATTTGGTCAGAGGATTAGATTATTATACTCATACTGTATTTGAAATAATATCAGACAAAGATAAAAGGCAAAATGCTATGGTTGGCGGAGGCAGATATAATGGATTAATTGAAAAAATTGGCGGGAATGAAACACCTGGGGTAGGTTTTGGAATGGGTGTCGAAAGAGTTATAAATGAAATAATTAACAACAAAATTAAATTACCTCAAAAAGAAAATAATTCTATATTATTTACCTATTTAACTAATTCATCAAAATCTAAAGCCATAGAATTTAATATTATTGCAAGAAAAAATAATATAGAATCAGAGTTAGCAATATCCTCTAGAAGCTTAAAAGCAAATATGAGATACGCAAATAATTTAAAATTTTCCACAATTGTTATTATTGGTGACCCGGACGAAAAATTGAATTATATTACTTATAAAGAATTAAATACTGGTGATCAAAAAGATATCAATGAAAAAGAATTAATTGATTTAATGACAAATGCCAAATTTAATTAATAAAAATAATAATATGAATGAATCTAAAATAAATACAAAAATAAATGAAATTCTAAAAGAATTTAATGCAATAGAAAAGAATATATCAGAAAATTCTTCAAGTAATTTCGAACAAAACAAGAGCATATTTGAAAAGTACTCAGAATTAAAAAAAATTGCTGATATATCCAATGAATATAAAAAATATATTAATCAGAAATCTGACTTAGAACTTATAATCAATGACCCAGAATCAAAAGAACTAAAAGAATTAGCTCAGGAAGAATTAGAAGAGATTGGACTTAAAGTAAATCAATTACGAAAACAACTTATACAAAAATTATTCGAATCAGATAAAGATGATAAAAGCAATGTGATTATGGAAATCAGGGCAGGAACAGGCGGAGAGGAAGCTTCATTATTCGCTCAGAATTTATATAGGATGTATACAAGATTCGCACAAAGAAATAGATGGAAAACTAATATCTTAAATTCGAACTTAACAGGGTTGGGCGGAATAAAAGAAATAATATTTGAACTACTGGGAGCAAACGTATACAAAAATCTTAAATTTGAAAGCGGAGTGCATAGAGTCCAAAGAATACCAACTACTGAATCAAGCGGAAGAATACATACTTCAGCTGCAACTGTAGCTGTATTACCAGTTCCGGATGAAATAAATATCACTATAGATAACAATGATCTAATAATAGATATATTTCATGCAAGTGGTAACGGCGGGCAAAATGTACAAAAAGTTGCAACAGCAATAAGAATAACTCATGTTCCTACAGGAATTATATCTGTCTGCCAAGATGAAAGGTCTCAATTAAAGAACAAAGAAAAAGCCATGTCAGTTTTACAAGCAAGAATATATGATATGGAAAAAAGAAAAAAACAGGCTGAAAGAGCTAAGGATAGAAAAGATCAAGTTGGATCAGGAGATAGATCAGAAAGGATAAGAACATACAATTTCCCTCAGAAAAGAGTTACAGATCACAGGTCTAAATTTACAAACCATGATATTGAAAAAGTATTAGATGGAGAATTTCAGGATATTATAGATTCTTTAAACAATAATTTTGATGATTAATATAATTGAAAATTCAAGAACTAATTAATCAAAACATACAGATATTAAAAAAAGCTGGGATTAGCGAGCATAACTTAGAATCTCAATTAATTCTAATGCATATATTGAATTGGGAAAAAGCTGTATTAATATCAAATCTTAACCGCAATTTAAATGATAATGAAATCAGCAAAAATAATAAAATTATTGATAAAAGAATAAAAAGAATACCTTTGCCATACATCTTAAACAAAAGTCATTTTTTTGGTATTCCATTTTATATCAACAAAAATGTATTAATTCCCAGGCAAGAAACAGAATTGATAATAGAAATAACAAAAAAATTAGCAGTTGAACAACAATATTCTGATTTTAAAATCCTGGAAATTGGAAGTGGGAGTGGGATTATCTCTATTGCCCTTGCAAAAGAATTAAACAATAAAAAAATCGAATATATTTTAACAGATATATCAGGCAAAGCTCTTGAGGTGAGTTTAAAAAATATTGCACAATTAAATAAAAATAAAAATACATTTCATATTATAAAAACAAATCTTGGAAATGGCATAAAAGGTACATATAAATTTATAATCTCAAATCCTCCTTATTTATCAAAAAAGCAAATGGATCATCTTTCACCAGAACTACAATCTGAACCTAGAAATGCATTATATGGAGGGAAAAATGGGTATGAATTATCATTAGAATTATTATTGGAGACAAAGCAAAAACAAATCAAATTTGAATACATTATTTTAGAAATTAATTCAGAAGCATATTTGGAATTTTTCGATCAAGTAAATATTATTTTCAAAAAACAAAATATTTATTTAATCAAAGATTACACAAAAAATTACAGGTTCATTATAGTATCAACAAAAAACATAGATAAGAAATTAAATGAATATTCTTATTTACGCAATTGAAAAAATTTACCTTCAGTTTTTATCGATGGAGCAACTATCATTTTAGCTTTATGCATATCTTTTATGGAATATGCACCAACAAAACCCATACAATTCTTTAATGCACCCATAAAGTTTTGTGTTCCGTCACTTGCAGATGAAGGTCCATTCAATAAAATATCTAAAGCCCATTTTCTTCCAACAGATACTCTTGTTCCTCTCGGTAAAGCCGGATCAGGGGTAGCCATTCCCCAGTTAAACCCTTTACCTGGAGCTTCTTCTGTCTGAGCTAGTGGAGTCCCAATCATAACAGCATCAGCGCCTGAGGCAAATGATTTACAGAAATCTCCTCCTGTTCTTATACCGCCATCAGTAATAATTGAAACATATCTTCCTGTTTCTTTAAAATAAGTATCTCTGGCCAAAGAGCAATCTATCGTAGCTGTTACCTGAGGAACACCCAGTCCAGTAACTTCTCTAGTTGTGCATGCAGCACCAGGTCCAACACCAACTAATATTCCATCAACACCTGTATTCATAAACTCCAATGCTACGTTATAGCTGACGCAATTACCAACTATGAGTGGAATTTTGATTTGTTTTTTTAAATCTGACATATTCAAACCAGTAATACTTTTAGAAAAATGTCTTGGTGTAGTTACGGTAGATTGGACCACAATTATATCAGCCCCAGCTTCAATTGCGATTGGGCTTAATCTTTTAGTATTAGCAGGAGTAACAGAAACAGCACAAATAGAACTTTTTTCTTTAATTTCTTTCACTCGTTCAGCTACTAAATTTTCATCTATATCTTTTGAATAAATTTTTTGCATAATGGATGTCGATTCATTTTCTTTTGCAGAAATAACAGATTCCAAAGGTTCAGTATAATCATTATATTTAGTGTATATACCTTCTAAATTTAAAACAGCTAATCCACCTTTAGAATTAAAATTTATTGCAAATTCAGGTGAAACCACTGCATCCATTGCAGAAGCTAAAACTGGTATATCAAATTCTAATTCCTGGATTTTAAATTTAGTATCCGCTAATTCAGGATTGATCGTAAATTCTCCTGGAACGATAGAAACATCATCGTATCCGTATGCGTGATCTAAAAATTTATTACTAATATCCATAATCAATATTATAAAATTTAAATTACAAGAGAGAATAACAAAGCTTTAAACCCCGGTCAACTCTGAAATAATACCAAGTTTTAATATATATAAGAAATCAAAGAATATTATCTAAACCATATACAAACCCATTAAGAGTTTGTATTGATCTTATTGATTCAATAACGCCTTGCATAAATGATTTTCTGTCAATAGAATCATGTCTTAATGTTAAAGTTTCACCCAAACTTCCAAAAACAACTTCATGATGTGCTACATATCCCGGCATTCTTCTACTATGTATATTAATGCCCTCATAATTTGCACCTCTGGCATTTTTAACTGATTCTCGTTCTGGGATATTCTGTGAAAATTTACCATTTTTTTTACCTTTACTAATAGATTCTGCAATTGACATTGCTGTACCAGACGGGGAATCAACTTTATTCTCATGATGCATTTCAGTAACATCAACATAATCATAATAATTTGATATATTTTCAACCGCTTTCATTAACAAATTAGCACCAATTGAAAAATTTGGAACTAAAAAAACAGTAATATTTGAATTAATAGCTATATGCTTAAGTTCATTTATTTGGGGTAGTGTAAATCCGGTAGATCCAATAATTAAATCAACATTATTATCTCTGCATTTATTTACAATATCCATAGTAACTTCTGAATTAGTAAAATCTACTACAACATCAATATCTTTATTTAACACACGGTCTATATTGGGTACTAAATTCACACCTTTATAACTATTTGTTGCATCAGTAACACTGGGATCTACTCCATGTAGAATTTCAATATCATTTGTATCTAATACAGCATCTAATACATAGCCTCCCATACGACCAAGAGCGCCATTCAATATCATTTTTATTTTCTTATTATCAGACATTTAATTCGAAAAATATGTTGTTATAACAAGCAAAACATATTTATTCAGAATCTTCAAGCAAAGCTTTTCTGGATAATGACACTTTTCCGTCAGGGGAAACAGATTTAACCAAAACATCAACTATATCATTAATTTGTACAACATCTTCTACATTTTTAACTCTATAATTTTCAAGTTCGCTTATATGTACCAAACCATCTTTACTTGGTGTCAATTGTACGAAAGCGCCAAAATCTCTTATACTTACAACTTTTCCTTTTATAATTTCCCCAGCTTTAATCTCTCTAGTAAGTTCTTTAACTTTATTTAACGCTATTTCCAATGCAGACGCATCTTCAGAAGATATAGAAACCATACCATCATCATTTATATCAATAACTGCACCACTTTCTTCAGAAATACCTTTTATAGTTTTGCCACCAGGTCCAATTAAAAGTCCTATTTTATCAGGATCAATTTGATGCTTGGTTATTCTTGGTGCATCAGGTTTTAATTCTTCTCTTGGGTTATCAATAATAGAATTAATTGTATCCAAAATATGTAACCTTCCATTTTTAGCAATATCAAGAGTGGATTTAACTATTTCAAGTGATATAAAATTCAATTTGATATCTAGCTGAATAGCGGTAATGCCATCTTCAGTTCCAGCTACTTTGAAATCCATATCTCCATAATGATCCTCAACTCCTTGAATGTCCAAAAGAACTTCATAATTATTCTCATCTGATATTAATCCCACAGAAATTCCAGCCACAGGTTTTTTTATAGGTACACCTGCATCCATTAATGCCAAAGTAGCAGAACAAACAGTACCCATAGAAGTACTTCCATTTGATTGTAGTACTTCAGATACAATTCTGATGGCATAAGGAAAATCATCAGAATTAGGAAGTACTTGCTCTATTGCTTTTTCTGCCAAAGCTCCATGGCCTATTTCTCTTCTTCCAGGAGATCGCATAGGTCTAGCTTCCCCTACAGAATATGGAGGAAAATTGTAATGTAACATAAATCTTTTTTCTTCAAGAGGAGTCAAAGTATCTAATCTTTGATAATCTCTTGCAGAGCCAAGGGTTACCAAAGATAAAACTTGAGTTTCTCCTCTGGTAAACATACCACTGCCATGTACTTTTGGAAGAATATCAACTGAACCACTCAATTCTCTGATCTCATCGAATTTCCTTCCATCTACTCTTGATTTATTTTCGAGTGTTATTTTCCTAAATACATTAGATTTCAATTTATCTAATTCTTGTTTATAATCTTCATTCTGACCATCGGATTCTTTCCCTTCAAAAAATTTTTCAATATTTTCACTAATAGAAATATCTTTTTCTGATTCGTTCAAATCATTGTTTTTGTAAATATCTAATAATTCAGATTCTAAAGCTTCTATCAGTTCAGAATATTTAGATTCATCAAATTCATTAGTTATTTGTAATTTGTCCTTTTCATTTTTAGCAACAAATGATTTTAAATTATCTATAATTTCATTATTTATTTCCTGTGATTTAACAATAGCTTCATACATTAAATCTTCAGAAACCTCTTTTCCTTCAGATTCAATCATTACAACTCCGTCAGTACTTCCTGAAACAAGGACGTTAAATTCGCTCTCTTCTAATTGTTCATATGATGGATTTGAAACTAAATCACCATTTATATATCCAATATTTGTTGCTGAAACTGGTCCATCAAATGGGATATCTGAAATAGACAAGGCTAAATTGGCACCAATTAGTCCTAACCATTCTAATGGAGTTGTTAAATCCACTGCCAAAGGTAAAATTACAATTGCCACCTCGTGATGAAAACCATCAGGAAATAAAGGTCTCAAAGTTCTATCAATCAATCTTGCAGCCAAAATTGCTGAAGAGCTTGGCCTTCCTTCCCTTCTAAAAAAGCCTCCTGGTATTTTTCCTCTTGCATATAATTTTTCCTCAAAATCAACAATTAGAGGGAAATAATCTATCCCTGCTCTGGGATTACTCATGGTAGCAGTAATTAATAATACGTTATCTCTGTATCGAACTAAAACAGATCCATTAGCTGCTTTAGCCATATTACCTATTTCAAATGAAATTTCTTCACCATTAATTAAAAATTTATGTTTATCTTCTTGCATCATTACTCCTAAAGAAAAAACGTGACATGCATAGATTTATATAACAATTAAAAAAATTAATTATCTTCTTATGCCTAAGGAAGTTAAAATACTTTCATAAATACCAAGGTTATCCTTTCGTAAATATGATAAAAATCTTGATCTCTTTCCTACAAGTTTTAACATTCCATGCTTGGAACTATTATCTTTTGGATTTGATCTAAGATGATCCGTAAGTACAGTTATACGATTTGTAAGTTGGGAAATTTGAAATTCAACAGACCCTGTGTCTTTATCGTGCTTCTTGAATACTTCTTTTTTATTCACTTTTAAATTTATTTATTTTACTAACAAAATAGATCTTATCACAAAAATCAAATAAATTTAGTATTTATGAAGTATTTATTCTCAAGTAAATTAAACTAAACTAAATGACACATTAGAAATGTACAATTAATTCTATTTTTTGTGTTATACTCTCTCACGTTGTTTGGTTTTAACCTTCTATATAAATCAGGAGAAAATGTTAATGACTATTTCTGAAAATATTACAAATAATGAAAAAACATTAAAATTAACTGAAATAGGTGTAAAAGAATTATTAGATGCCGGCATCCATTTTGGACATGAAAAAACAAAATGGAACCCTAAAATGAAGACATACATACATTCTTCAAGGAAAGGTATACATATAATTGATATAACTCAAACACTTACAATTTTAAATAATGTTTGTAAATATGTTAAAAATTTAAGTGCCAAAGGTGGTACTATTTTAATGCTTGGGACAAAAAAACAATCTCAATTGACTATTAAATCTGCTGCGGAAAAATCTAACTCCCAATATGTTATTTCTAGATGGTTGGGAGGAACATTAACAAATTTTGAAACTATTAATAAAAGAATAAAACACTTAAATGAACTCGAAAATCAACAAAATAATGAGCAATCAACAATTCCTACAAAAAAAGAACAAACTCAGATAAATAAAAAAATAAATAGGCTCAACAAATTCTTTGAAGGATTAAAGAAAACTAATAAAATACCAGATTGCTTATATGTCATTGATGTAAAAAAAGAAAAAATTGCTATAAATGAAGCTAATATTCTCAATATCCCTGTCATAGGCTTGGTTGATTCAGATTCAGACCCGACCGGAATAGACTATATTATTCCTGGAAATGATGACTCTATCCGATCTATTAAACTCATTTCAAATGTTATAGCCGATGCTATTATAGAAGGAAAAACACTTGTGCAAAAAGCCAAACCTAAATCAAATGTTGCTATTAATAAATCAAGTGGAAAACCAGTAAAAAAATAGATTGAAGATTGTTTTAATGAATCCTGATTTAATAAAAAAATTAAGAGACAAGACGGGTGCTGGAATAATGGCTTGTAAATCTGCATTGGAATCTAGCAATGGTGATATAGAAAAAGCAATGTCAATACTTCAAGAGCAAGGTATAGCTTTAGCAAGGAAAAAATCAGGTAGAAGTGCTACGGAAGGTATTATCTCTTCATACATACATTCAAACAATAAAATAGGTGTTTTACTTGAGATAAATTGTGAAACGGATTTCGTTGCAAAAACAGAAGATTTTAAAGATTTAGCACACCAAATTACTATGCAAATAGCTGCAATGAACCCTATTTATTTAGATACAGAGCTAGAAAATAACAACATTAAAAATAATATTAAACCTACAACAGAAAATTCTTTACTTCAGCAAACTTTTATCAAAGATAACGAAAAAACTATTAAATCACTTATTGAAGAAACATCTGGTAAGCTAGGTGAAAATATACAAATTAAAAGATTTAAAAGATTTGCAATTTCAGATTAATACATAATTTATGTCAAAACCGAAATTAAATAGAATTCTATTAAAAATAAGCGGAGAATCTTTCAAAGGCGATCGAGAAAGTGGCATAGATCCTAAATCAATTCAATATATGGCAAATGAAATTAAAACTGTAGTTGATTTAGGAATAGAAATTGGTGTTGTTGTAGGTGGGGGTAATATTTGGAGAGGGGCAGAAGCAGAAAAAGAAGGAATGGATAGAGCAACGGCTGATTATGCTGGGATGCTAGCAACAATAATTAATGCTGTAGCTCTTCAAGATTCCCTTGAAAGAAAATATTCTATAGACACCAGAACGCAGTCAGCAATTACTGTCCAACAAATTGCAGAACCATACATAAGAAGAAAATCAATAAGACACTTGGAAAAAAAACGTGTGGTTGTTTTTGCAGCAGGCACAGGTAACCCTCACATGACTACAGATACAGCTGCATCTCTAAGAGCAATTGAAATTGAGGCCGAATTACTATTAATGGCAAAATATGGGGTTGATGGTGTATATTCTGAAGATCCAAGAATTAATAAAAATGCAAAAAAATTTAATAACATTAGTTACCAAGATGCATTAACTAAAAAACTTAAAATCATGGATACAACTGCACTAGCTTTATGTATGGACAATGACTTACCACTAGTTGTCTTTGACATGTTTAAAAAAGGCAATTTAAAAGGTATCTTAACAGGTAATAAAAATGGTACTTTGCTGAGTAATAACAATATATTCTAATAGGAGAATCTTATGGAATTAAATATTGACAATGTTAAAGAATATACTTCTGAAAAAATGATTAAATCTATGGAAATTTTAAAAAGTGAATTATCGTCAATTCGTACAGGCAGAGCAAACACAAGTATCATTGAATCTATAAAGATCAATGTATACAATTCTAACCTCCCTCTAAATCAGCTAGCATCTATAAATATCATTGATGCTAGCTTAATAAATATTAATGCTTGGGATAAAAACAACATTGACCATATAATAAAAAGCATTCAATCATCTGATTTGGGACTTAACCCAACCAAAGATGGGGATATTATAAAACTAAGTGTACCCCCGCTTAGTGAAGAGCGGAGAAAGGAATTAAGCAAAGTAGCAAAACAAAAAGTAGAACAGTCTGCAATTGCAATAAGAAATATTCGAAGAAGTATTATTGATAAAATTAAATCCAATGAAAAAAACTCCTCAATTAGCCAGGACGAATCAAAAAGAATGCAACAAGATGTTCAAAAAGTAACTGATACTTTTATATCAAATATGAATAATGCCGGAGAAAATAAACAACAAGATATTTTAAGTATCTGAAAAGCGTTATAATTACGCATAATGAAAATTAATGATATCAATCATGTCGCTATAATTATGGACGGAAATGGAAGGTGGGCTGAACAACATAACCTCCCAAGATTTTCAGGGCATAAAAAAGGGCTAGATAAGATTCCGGAAGTTGTTAAAGAATTAATAAATAATAAAATAAAATACATAACATTATTTGCCTTTTCCGCAGAAAATAATTTCCGCCCACAAGAAGAAAAAGAAAATTTACTTAATTTACTTGAATTTGCATTAAATAAAATTACAAAAGAAATTCGTAAGAATAAAATCAAATTATCATTTATAGGTGAGATAGAGCATCTGCCAAAAGTTTTAATAAGAAAAATAGAAAATACTACTCAAAGCTATGATATAAATTATGATGCAGAATTAATCATCGCTTGGAATTACGGAGGAAGACAAGAAATTATAAAAGCAGTTAATAAATTAATTAAACAAAATATTAATAATATAAATGAGAAACAATTTGAAAAATTACTTTATACCACCGGAACCCCAAACCCTGACTTAATTATCAGGACAGGGGGGCAAAAAAGAATTAGTAATTTTCTACTCTGGCAATCAGCATACTCAGAAATGTATTTTACCTCTAAATTATGGCCTGATTTTAATAAAAAGGATGTAATTAAAGCTCTTAAAGATTTTAAAAATAGAAATAGAAATTATGGGAAAATTAATTAAGTATTATTCAATTTCAAATTTAAATTTAAGAATTCTATCTACCTTATTTTTAATCATACCTTTAATATTCATTGCATGGTACAGCTATTTAGGTTCTATAATTATTTTATTTTTAGTGTCATACATTTCTACAAAAGAGCTCATAAATAATAAAACAACCATAACAAATGTCATATCCGGGATAATGAGTGGTTTTATTGCAATTTCTCCTTTCGTTTTTTATCAAATATTTAATTCAAGTATATATTTTAAAAATTTTATATTTTATTTTATTACAATAATAATTATGACAAATATATTCATACCTATAATTTTTAATTATAAAAATATTATTTCAAATAATTATTATAAATTCATGATTCCAATTCTATTACCATCAATATTTATGATTTATGGAGCAATGATTCTAATTGAAAATAAAAATATTTTTCTATTATTAATTATATTAACTGCTTTAAATGATTCCAGTGCTTATGTTATAGGCAAGATTTTTGGCAGACATGCATTGTCAAAAAAAATTAGTCCAAAAAAAACAGTTGAGGGTTCATTGGGGGGGATAATTGTAACATCCTTTATAGGAATAGTAATATTTAAATTAAAAATAAGTCCATTATACTTAGATAGCATTAATATCTTTTATCTAATATTCACAATTATACTATTATCAATATTCGGACAAATAGGAGATTTATTTTTCTCTAAAATAAAAAGGATTAAACAAATAAAGGATTTTGGTAATATATTCCCAGGTCATGGAGGTCTTTTAGACAGAATAGACTCATCTTTATTCATCTTTTGGCTAGGATATTTTATGTTATTAAATTGGATTAATTCATGAAAAACATATCAATACTGGGATCTACCGGTTCCATAGGCGTACAAACTCTTGAAATATGTAGGAAATTAGAAAATTTAAACATTATAGGATTAACTTGTAATAAAAATACCACGCTGTTAAAAAAACAAATAAAAGAATTCCAACCCGATTATTATTGGTCAAATAAAAAAAATATAAATATTCAAAATTCAAAATTAAAATCACCAATAAATATTGCAACAGATCCTAATCTTGATATTTTAGTAGTTGCTACAGAAGGTTTATCTTCATTAAAACCAATAATAAGATCTTTAGAAGAATCAAAAGTAATAGCTTTAGCGAATAAAGAATCTATATTATGTGGTGCCGAATTAATAATTGAAAAACTTAAAATGCACTCAGGAAAATTAATCCCTTTAGATAGTGAACCCGCTAGTGTAAAAGGAATACTCTCTCAAACAAATAAAAAACCAAAAAAAATAATTATTACTGCATCAGGTGGCCCATTTAGAGGCCATAAATTTAATATGTTAAAACATATCACTCCCGATAATGCTCTTAACCACCCGACATGGAAAATGGGGAAAAAAATATCTATAGATTCAGCAACGCTAATGAATAAAGCATTTGAAGTTATAGAGTGCAGTATATTATTTAATTTCCCTGTTGATAAAATTGAAGTGATATTAAATCCGACTAGCAATATTCATGCGTTAGTTGAATTTAATGACAACTCATTTATAGCTGCATCATATCCTCCAGATATGAAAATACCCATAAATGAGGGTTTGAACTATCCTGAATTTCAAAACAACGAAATTTATTGTGAATTTCAAAAAGAAAAACTAAATGGATCAGATTTTGAACCATTTATATCCTCAGATTACCCGGTATTTGAATTGGGTTTAGAATATGGAAAAAGAAGAGGTAGCTGGTTGATAGCATTGTGTGGTGCAGATCAAGCAGCTGTAGAATTATTTCTTAATAAAAAAATTCAATTCACTGATATTCCAATTTTAATAGAATCCGTTTTAAAATCACACAAAGAAGAAACTGATTTAAATATAAATAATATATATAGAATATATCAAAATACTATAAACAATACTTATGATCTGGCTAGGGTATAAATGAGCGAATTATCAGGATATTTATTATTTATACCAATCATATTCATTATTGTAGTTTTTCATGAATTTGGCCATTTTATCATTGCAAAAATATTTAAAATAGAAGTAGAGGAATTTGCAATAGGATTTCCACCAAGACTTTTTGCTAAAAAAATTTCCTCGACAATTATAAGTTTAAATGCAATTCCTCTTGGGGGTTATGTAAAATTACCATCTATAGAAACACCCGATAAAAAAGAAAGATTTTCCAAAACATTAAGTATTAAAAAAATCATTATTTTTTCTATGGGTTCGTTCTTTAATTTTTTAATGACATTTCTTATTCTTGTATTTATATTTTTAACTCCACACAAAATATGGGGTGGGGAAATATATATAGAAAAAGTTGCACCCAACTCACCTGCAGAAATATCAGGACTCATTCAGGGAGATATTATAAGAAAAATAAATAATAATTCAATAGATACAATTGACAAATTGGTTAGCAATATATCAAAAAACAAAAATTCTCCTACTAAAATTATAATCGAAAGGAATAAAAATTTATCTGTTTTTGGGTCTATTGTTCAAACAGAAAGAAAAGAATTAATAATTACTCCAAGAGAATCATCTATAAAAAGAAAAGTGGTACAAAATGTTCAAAATGTTAATGAAGAAGTGTCTTTAGAATTAGCTCGGAAATATAACTCGAAACTTAAAATAGGCGATGAAATGACAGAAGGCAAAATGGGAGTTTTAATAAATATTAAAAATCCAAAACAAATTGACGCTCAATTAAGTTTTAATGAATCTATTAAAAAATCATATATTACCATGGGATTATTATTTTCAGGAATTAAATATATATTTATTGAAAATAATGAGTTATCAGGAGAATCTAAATTTACTGGGCCAGTCGGAATAGCTCAATTAACTAATCAATCATCAAAACAAGGTTTACAATCAATTGCAGAATTAGTGGCATTAATAAGTTTTTCACTTGGAATTTTTAATCTAATTCCTTTTCCGCCTCTTGATGGAGGGAAATTATTCCTTGAATTAATCACTATATCTAGAAATGGTTACCCTCTACCATCAACTTTTACTTATAGGTTACAATTGATTGGTGTTTCAATTTTATTTGGATTAATTATCTTTGTAACATTGTCAGACATAATTAATATTTTTAATGGGTAATTCATGATAACAAGAAGAAATACAAAACCTCTTGAAATTGGGAATGTTCAAATTGGAGGCAATTCCCCTGTATCTATACAATCCATGACAAAAACTCCAACTTCAGATATAGAATCAACCTTAAAACAAATAAATTCTGTTCAAGAAAATGGATGTGAAATAATCAGATGTGCAGTACCAGATATGGATTCTGCTATAGCACTAAAAGATATAGTAAGTGAATCACCTATTCCTGTTATTGCAGATATACATTTTCATCATGAACTAGCAATTAAATCAATTGATTCAGGAGTACATGCGTTAAGATTAAACCCTGGAAATATTAGAGATCATACAAAAGTGAAAGATATTGTTTCCAAAGCTAAATCTGCTTCTATTCCTATTCGAATAGGTGTAAATTTTGGTAGTTTACCTCCAGTTGGATCCATAGGTAAAACAAAAGGAATATCAAGGCATAATAAAGGCGTAGAAGAACTTCCAAAATTTGATAAAAAAAACAATATCTACTCTCAGGTAGATCATATGGTAAGAACAGCACTATGGGAAATAGATATACTTGAATCACTTAAATTTTATGATATAAAAATTTCAATGAAAGCTTTTGACATAGAAACAACTGTTGAAGCTTATAAAGCAATAGCAAAATTGATACCCTACCCTATTCATTTGGGTATAACTGAATCAGGAACTAAAGACGCAGGTTCTATACGGTCAGCAGTAGGCATTGGGATGTTACTTTACGAAGGAATTGGAGATACTATAAGAGTATCGCTAAGCGACGACCCTGTTGAGGAAATTAAAGCAGCAAATAATATTCTAAAAGCTTTAAATTTAAAAAACACTGGGATAACCTTAGTTTCCTGCCCAGGATGTGCAAGAGCAGATGTAGATATTATTAATCTCGCTAAAAAAGTAGATGATATTACAAAGAAATCTAAATCAAAACTAAAAATAGCTGTTATGGGATGTGAAGTAAATGGTCCAGGGGAAGCAAAGGATGCTGATCTAGGAATTGCTGCAGGTGTAGGTAAAGCTATAATATTCAAAAAAGGAAAAAAACATAAGGTTGTTAATGCTGAGGAAATGTTATCAGTTTTTGCACAAGAAATAGAAAAGATGGAAAATGATTATGATAAAAATATTATTCAAAGGTAATAAACAATGTATTTAAGTAAAATGCTATTTAAATCATTAAGGCAATTACCTTCAGAAATAGAACTAGAAAGCCATAAAATCATGTTGAAATCTTCCATGATTCATCAAGCAGGATCAGGTATATATAGTTATTTACCTACAGCGTGGAAATCATTAAAAAATATTGAATCTATAATTCGAGAAGAAATGGACGCTATAGGAGGACAGGAATTACGCATGCCAGTCATACAGCCAAAAGATATTTGGAGTAAATCAGGTAGATTTCACACAATGGGGGATGAACTTTTTAAACTTTACGACAGAAGAAAAAAACCTTTTGTATTAGCACCAACTCATGAAGAAATATTAACTTTAATCGTTAAAGATATCATTTCATCACATAAATCTCTTCCTCAAATCCTTTATCAAATACAAACTAAATTAAGAGATGAACCTCGACCGCGCGGGGGATTATTAAGAGTTAGAGAATTCGTAATGAAAGACGCATATAGTTTTGATATAAATCAAGATGGATTAGATAAAAGCTATAATAAATTTAGAATTGCATATAATAATATATATGAAAGATGTGGACTTGAAGTAATTCAAATTGAAGCTGACAGCGGAGCTATTGGTGGGAAAGATTCTCATGAATTTGTAGCTATTTCAGAATCAGGGGAAGACACTGTAGTATTATGCAATAATTGTAACTATGCAGCAAATACAGAAAAAGCAATATTTGCAAAAACTGAATTTACAGATGAAACAAATAATGAAAAAAAAGAAATTTCAACCCCAAATATCAAAACCATTCCTGCTCTTTGTAAATTTCTAAATATTCCTGATTATAAAACAATTAAATCCATGTTTTACGAAACCAGCAATAAATTTATATGTGTTGTCATTAGAGGTGATTACGAAGTTAACGAGCTAAAATTAGCAAGGATCTTAGGTACAGTAGATTTCAAACCTGCGAGTCAGACCACTCTCCAAAAACATAATATCCCTTCAGGATCAGCATCTCCAATCAATAAAAATATTTATACAATTGCTGACAATTCACTAGAAAAAGGAAATAATTATGTTGCTGGTGCAAATAAAGAAAATTACCATATTTCTAATATTAATCTTAATATAGATTTTAAAGCAGATATAGTAACAGATATTGCCAAATTCCCTGAAAAAGCAAAATGCATAAAATGCAATAATGATTTATATACTAAAAAAGCGATCGAAGTTGGTCATATATTCAAACTTGGAACCATATATTCTGAAAAATTTAATACTAAGTTTTTGACCGAATCAGGAATAAGGGAATCAATAGAAATGGGGTGTTACGGAATAGGAACAGGAAGATTACTTGCAGCAATAATAGAACAAAACCATGATGATAAAGGACCAATTTTCCCTAAATCCATATCACCTTATAACATAATAATTACAGCCCTAAATATAGATGATCTTAAAGTAGAAGGATATTCTAAAGAAATTTATAATTTATTAATAAAATCTGGTTTCAGCACTGTGTTAGATGACAGAAATGAAAGTCCTGGCGTAAAATTTTCTGATGCTGATTTATTAGGTTTCCCTATAAGAATTACAATAAGTAAAAAATTAGAAGAAAAAAAATTACTAGAAATAAAGTTGCGAAAAAATAAAGATAGTATCACAATTAACAAAAATAAAATTTTAGATTACTTAAAAAAAAGCGAGAATTAAATGATAGACTTCAGAAGCGACACCGTTACACTTCCTTCTCCAGAAATGAAACAGGCAATTTTTGATGCCAAGCTAGGAGATGATGTATATGGAGAAGATCCCACTGTAAACGAATTAGAAAGACTTAGTGCTGAAATGTTTGGAAAAGAAGCTGCAGTTTTAGTTACAAGCGGAACAATGGGTAATTTAGTATCAGTTTTAGCACATTGCCAAAGAGGAGATCAAATCGTAGTGGGTGATAAATGTCATATTTATAGAGCCGAAGCTGGAGGAATAGCAGCACTTGGGGGAATATTCCCAACTGTACTAAAAAACGATTCTGAAGGTAAACTAGATTTAGATGAAATAGAGGCAAGTATTGAACCGCTTAATGTTCACAGAGCCCCAACTAAATTAGTTGCACTTGAAAATACAGCTAATGCTGCTGGTGGAAAAACATTATCAAAAGAATATATAGATTCAGTAAAGAAAATTTGTGACGATAACGAAGTAGCACTTCATATTGATGGGGCAAGAATATTTAACGCCTCAGTTGCATTGGAAATGCCGGTATCTGAACTAACAAAAAGTGTTAATTCACTCACATTCTGCTTATCAAAAGGTATTGGCGCTCCTGTCGGATCAGTAATTGTAGGGAGTGAAAAATATATTCAAGAAGCAAGAAAGTGGCGAAAAATGGTAGGAGGAGGTATGAGACAGGCTGGAATTATTGCTGCTGCTGGTATAGTTGGATTAAATAATCATTATGCACAAATATCAAAAGATCATAAAAATGCAACTAAATTAGCAGAAGGTCTTAAAAAATTCCCACAGTTAAGTGTCGAAGATGTAGAAACTAATCTAGTATTTTTCTCTATCAACTTACCTTCCCCTCAAAAATTGGCAGACAAATTATCTGCAAAAGGATTGTTAGGTGGTAATGCAGGTTCAAGATGGAGATTTGCTACACACTACGGCATTGAAGCAAATGACATAGATGATGCTTTAAATATTATAGAATTAAGTTTAGAGGAATTATAATTTGCCTAATTCTGATCCATATCAATTTCAAGAAAAAACTCATATAGAACTAAGAGCTGACACATATACATTACCATCCCCTGAAATGCGGAAAGCTATGTATGAAGCAGAAGTTGGAAATGATGGTTTTGGAGAAGATCCTACTGTAAATAAGTTAGAAAAAATGACCTCTGAAATGTTTAATAAGGAATCTGGAGTATTTGTATCAAGTGGAA
>Ga0208113_1000379_pt1 | contig 22562 bp, 24 predicted proteins | sample Knorr_S7_td_NADW_FD_185598 | JGI IMG/M metagenome (GOLD analysis project Ga0208113, IMG submission 185598) | Marine microbial communities from Southern Atlantic Ocean transect - Knorr_S7_td_NADW_ad_2505m_LV_A (SPAdes) (version 2) | ecosystem: Environmental > Aquatic > Marine > Oceanic | place...
CTTCTTTTCTAAACGTCGTTTTCCAAAAAACCCGTTTTCCGTAAGAATCTTTTTCTTTAAACTGACTAGTTCCTTTTTCTTTTGCTTTAATAACTTTCCAGCTCTTTGTTCATAGGGACTTTCCATTATCTTATAATATCATGATATATTCGTCTTTTTTAAGATATCTATTTTATTGAATTATTATAAGAAACCAAATACTATAACCCTATGATAACTATATTGAATTATATTATCGGCGAAGATGACGAATCAAAGTATCCATTTCTACCGGAAGTAGGAAAACAAATGTCTGGACATAATATTCAAGACTTTCTCAATTCCGATTTACCGATTCTTGAAAATGCAAAAGATCGCATCATTTATGGTCTTAAAAACGGAACATCCCCAGAATTCAACGAAACCATCGAAATGAAAACCATTGCAAAATTCTCTTTTCCAATTGCTATGTTGATTATCAAGTCTACTAATCAAAATTATCTCATCTCAAGGTTTGCTTTGGCAGAATCACGTCGTGTTGAAGAACTATTACACAAAGAAAACCCTGATGTCATACCACAAATTTTCAAAACCATTTTAAACATACAACTTAGTCAAAGCAAAGACGTTACTGACAAATCAAATATAACCTCAGATTTCCTCATTAAGAACCGATTCAAATATAGAATAGATTTAAGCGATTATTTGTCTCGCTCAATATCTCTACCGAAAAGCCAATGGAGGCTTGTTAACAGATCAGTTTCAGGCGGCTATGTATTTATTACGCAAGATGAATTGATTGCATTGCTTAGGGAAGAAATTTATAAAATGATTCGCTCAAAGATTGACGATTTAAAAATTCCTCCTGAATTACTGGAGGAAGCAGCATTGAAATCGACTCTTGAACAGATATTGAAGGTAGCTCCAAGGCCTCCCAAGGCTAAATTACGCGTATTTTCTGGCGAATATCCTCCGTGCGTAGCTAAGGCCATTGAGATGATTCAAAAGGGTGACCAAGTTTCTCACTCAGGTAAATTCCTTATGACTACTTTTCTTCTACATGCAGGAAAAACAGTTGATGAAATTATAGACATGTATCCAACAAATCTTGGTTTTAACCCGAAAATAACACGATATCAAGTCGAACATATTGCAGGCTTAAAGGGCGGCGGTACAAAATACGAAGTGCCGAGCTGCAGCACAATGAAGATGAAAGATTTCTGCTACAAAACTGATGCATGTGGCACAATAAAAAATCCCTTGCAATTTAATGGCAAAACACAGGTGAAAAAACATGGAAGATAAAACAGTTAATCTTCTAAAGAAAACATTCAGCGAATATTATAAACGAAATAAATCTCGTATATCCGAACCATCAAGATTCACTGAAAGGGAATTTGGGTACTGGCCTTTTAATGGATTTATGCAGCGACATATGGCAGTAGTGAAATTCTCCACATTTATTGACGAGCTAATATTAAATGCACCAAAGGGAGTGTATGCTTCTTGTTCATACTATGACGATCCTTCACTTCCTATGGAAGAAAAAGGATGGAATGGAGGAGATCTCGCATTTGATATTGACTGTGATGACTTGGAACTAAAATGTAAACGCGAACACGATAGATGGATATGTCGGGACTGTAAAAAAATTGGTATAGGTCTAAGACCAAAAGCATGCACTAAATGCAAAGAAAATAAAATCATTGTTCTTAACTGGTCATGTGTTATGTGTCTCGATGCAGCTAAAGAAGAACTCATAAAACTAAATGATATCCTTATGGACGACTTTGGAATTAACAAAAAAGAAATTTCAATATTCTTTTCTGGAAACAAAGGCTACCACTTGACCGTGGAAAGTTCAGTATACGAAAAATTGGATAAGCATGAACGAAGAGAGATTGTTAATTATGTTCTAGCCAAAGAACTCGATCTAAAGTATATGGGATTCGATAAAAAAACATCATTTAACGACCTAATTTCACGCCTGCCTCAATCTAACGAACCTGGTTGGCGAGGAAGACTGATAGAATTCTTCGAAAACTATGAAGACAGTTCTTTGAAAAACTTTAACAAAACCGAGAAAGTTGCAAAAATCTATAACTCTAAAACTATAAAATTTAATTCACTTTTTGAAGAGGGAATAAAAAATGTTCGTTCTACTATAGATCCATTAGTAACTTCCGACACCTCGAGAATCTTTCGATTGCCAAACTCTTTACATGAAAAAAGCGGTTTGTGCAAAACTCTGTGCAACAGTATAGATAGTTTTGATCCGTATACGCAATCAGTGGTATTGGACGACGAACTAATAAAAATTAATATTAATTTCTGTCCCAAATTCACGCTAAAAGGCATATCGTACGGTCCATATAAAAGCCAAACATTGCAATTGCCCAAATACGCGGCAATATATTTGATGTCAAATAAACTAGCACAGGTCGCCTAATACGATTTCTTTTAAAAAATACACCCGCTATAGTTATATCTAATTTAGACATTAGAATAAATTACATGTCTTCTCAAGAATTAACAAAAAACCTCTATTCTATTTTGGAATCAGAACGAAAAACTAATGAACTTACTAATATTCCGGAAGATCTTTATTGCAGCATTACCGATCATATTAGTTCAATTACTAATGAAGAAAACACCAGTTTGCAGAACATACAAGAGATGGTAAATAACAAAGAAAAAGAAATTCTGTCCAATCTATTGCAAATCCTTCTTCGTATAAGGCTTGCAAAAGCTCTTAATGATCAAAATAACATCAATGTTAACCTCCTCACCAACGAAGAAAAATATGTCCTAGAACCTCTGATTAATGCATCCAAAAGAAACGTCAAATTACTCAAAGCGATAAATGACGGTAGTTTGTCATTCCTTCATGGATTAGACAGACACGACGTAAATCAATATCTGGCAGTTAAATTCCGTGAGGACTCGCCATCTGCCGTTGGTATAGATTCTCGTACATATGGCCCATTCAAGCAAGGAGATATGGCAATATTGCCCACAGATAATGCTAAATTGCTTATTCAGCAGGAAAAAGTAGAAGAATTAAATATGGAACTTTGATAAATTATAAAAGTTCAAATAAGATATTTTAAGATAATTCATTACTGATTTACCGACCATGAAAATAGGAAAAGAAACTAATCGGCACTGTCCAAAATGCAACAAGCATACAGTCAATGTTATTTCTATTTACAAAGCAGGCAAACAAAGAGGAAGCTCATTGGGAGCCCGTACACACGAAAAAGATCGCAAGGGTTATGGTGGCCAAAAATTCCCAGAACTCAAACGTACTGCAAAAACAACCAAGAAAATAACGCTGCGTTACAAATGCAAAGAATGTAGTAAAGTGGTCATGGGTCGTGGATTTAGAATTCGAAAACTGGAGATAGTAGCATGAAAAAATCTAGAATACATATTCCAGAACCTCGTAGTTCATTTATCTCAATTCAATGTCCGGAATGCGGAACATCTCGTGTTGTATTTTCGGCTTCATCAAGTAAAATAAACTGCGAAAAATGTAATACTCTTCTTCTAGAAAATACTGGTGGGCTTGCAAAAATCCACGGAACAAACGCTTCTCGAGTTGATTAAATGTCTATAGTTGATTCCATAAAATCTATTAAGCTTGATTCTATAAGACCCGTAACATCAAGACAAACACTTGTAATTGTAATGACTTTGTCTATTATATTCTCTGCAGCACTTATGCTTAGAATCTTTCCTGTAAAATACGGTTATTTTCTCAATGAATTCGATCCCTTCTTTGACTATTATGCATCAAAATTTATCCTTGACGCATACGACGCAAGTGGAATTAGTGGTTTATTAGATTATTTTAGTTGGCATGATTACAGAACTTGGTATCCAGAAGGAAGACCTGTAGCTAGAACTTCTCAGGTCGGTCTTCACTTTGCTGGTGCATTATTTTATATTTTGGCAAGGGATGTTTTTGGATTAACTAGTTCCCTATACGATTTCATCGTCATCTTTCCGCCAATTGTTGGTGCACTTAGTATAATTCCAATCTACTTGATTGCACGTCGTGTTACTTCTGAAGGAGGAGCACTTTTCGCCAGCTTGATCATTGCATTCTCAACGTCAATAATCCAAAGAGGTAATCTTGGTTGGTTCAAATCTGAGCCTTTTGCGCTATTTCTTTCTCTATGCGGTAGCTATTTATTCCTAACAATGTTTGACTCCGATCGCTCACACCGTAATATTGCGTTACGTGCTGTATTGGCAGGAACACTTATGGGGATATCACTTACAGCATGGGGAGGATCCCAATTCTTTAACATTGTATTCGCTGTATTGATTCTTGTTATACCGTTCCTCAAAGTTGACCAACAGAAAGCCGTTTTTACCACATCAATCTTCGTAGCATTCTATCTTATCGTAGCTGCAATATCGCCAAGACCAGGAGCAGATCTGATTCTTTCTCCAGCAGGTATAGCATTATTAGGTTCACTCGCTTTTGCTATTCTTGCAAATGTTATCAGGCATTATTCATATGCATTTGAATATGTTAATATTCTCAAGAATACAGTAATTGGGTTGTTCTTTGGCGCAATTGTAATTCTAAGTTTAGGATTATTATCTGAAGTAAGTGGACGCTATCTTACTGTAATCATGCCATTTAGAAGAAGTGGAGTTCCGTTGGTCGAATCTGTAGCAGAACACTTTGTTCCAACCGGAGCGCAGTTCTTCCAAGAATATTTGATTCTATTACCATTTGCCGTGTTTGGAGCTATGCAATTACTTAACAAACGTGACATTAGTTCTGTTTTCGTTCTCGTATTGGCAGCTTCGGGTTTTTACATATCGGGTTCATTCTCCCGTTTAATGATCTTCTCGTCAATTGCCATTGCTCTTCTTGCAGCAGTAGGGTTCATCACAGTTACATCATCTATATTTCGTCCATTATTGACAGGCATTGGAAAACAAGCGACCGGTAAATCAGAAACCCGGACAGGACTGAAAATTATGTATTCACTCTTCATGATTATAGTACTATGTTTCCCAGTTATTACACCGTCTTACGGATACAGTTGGGTGCTATCCGCAGACATACCGACTAGTATTTCTAGTTCGGGCAGTATGTACAGAGGACACGATCCAAGTTTCCTTGAAGCACTTACATGGTTGGAAGGTTCTACTCCAGAAGACTCTATAGTTGCTGCTTGGTGGGACTATGGATATTGGATTACTGTCATGGGCAATCGGACAAGCCTGGCGGACAACGCAACAATTAATGGCACAAGAATCGAAGTTCTTGGTCAAATGTTTATGTCGCCAGAGGAGGAATCATTGAAAATTCTAGATTCACTTGACGCAGATTATGTTTTAATATTCCTAGCTGGAACAAAAACCACAAACCAACAATTTGGAGATCTATATCTTCTGGGCGGAGGCGGAGACGAAAGTAAGAAACAGTGGTTTATACGAATTGGAGGATTTGAAGACGCTGAATTTATGGAACCTGATGGATTTTCACCTAATGATAATTTCTGGGAGAATTCATTCCTTGGTCGACTTATGCCATTTACATGGGAGCTCGCCGTAGATGCCGAAAATAATGTCTATCAAGAATACGAATTCAATCCTGAAAGGACTAATCTTTACGCATATAACATGAAATATCCCGCAGACGGAATTGGTCCTTTAAGATTAGCATTCGCATCATCAAGTTTGCAACCAGATGCGCCACAAGGTCGTTTTAGTGGTGTATTGATCTACGAAATAGTAAAAGACTAGTCATACTTTTCAGCAATTCTCAACCTTGAATATTTGTCATCAGGAGAGAATTTAGCTGGATGAGGAGACAATGTCTTTTCATTACATTTAGGACATGTTTCCTGTAAGCTATACTCTGAACACTTTGGACATTTCTTTAAAAGCTTTTTCATTATGTCTCCTCCTTCGAGAATGAAAATGAAGCTTTCTTTCCCATCGACTTTTTTATCTTTTCCAAAGCAGATGTAAGATTCTTTTCTGCCGTTTTGTAATCCTCCGCGTACACAGTTATTTTATATTTAGGAGATCCTAGATATGATATCTCTAGTTTGTTTCGTGACTTGTTTGATAAAACTTCAGACATTGAATCCTTGATTAAATTAATTCCATTAGGATCGTGTGTTGTAACTTGAATTATTCCTGTCACATTCACTATGGGGATTGATATCTTGGTCTTCGAAATATTTACTAATTCAGTCGTTACTTCCTTCGGAATATCCAATTTATCAAATGCTTTATCCCCATTTTTTATCAATTCCTCTAACCCAGAGTAAACCGTTCCAAATTGATCTTCCATCATGTCGAAATATTGATTCTTCTGATTCTCAGTAATCTTTAATCTTGTCTGCAACGAATCGAATATACTTCTCGTTTTATCGTATCTCTTTACAAACAATAGCTTCTGTTTTCTATCTTCTCCAGAAACCTGTCTTAACGAAAGGTCTACTTCTGCTCTTGCAGAATCTATTCTGATGACCTTTAATACGACCTTCTGATTCACAGTAATAAACCTGGATATGTTTTTAACCCAACCCGTAGCAATCTCTGATATATGCAAAAACCCATACATGTTGTTGTATTCTTCTAAGACAACCTTCGCTCCATGACTAGACATGCTTGTAACTAAAGCTAGGACCAATTCCCCTAATTCTGGCATATCTTGATTTTCTATTTCTTGTTTCATCTATAGAGAGATGTACTTATAGATTAGATATAAAAATTTCATATTAAATAGAAGAAGTTGATAATAACCAAAGACCAAGTACAGTATAACCAACCATGAGCAGCAATATAGGCGCTTGACTTATGATTGATTTTTTACTATCCTTGAAAATTCTAAGAGATATTCTGTGTACTACATAAACTGAAAGTATGTGACCAATCACAATTACAACAACCTGATAATTCCATAGCAATATGAAATCTATTGTCCTAACAATCTCGTAAGAACTTGTTCCAAATATATCCCAACCAAAACCAAACGGATCAGAAATCAGCTTAATTATCAGCTGACCATTCAAAAAGAAATACGAAGAATAATGCGCTAAATGGTAAACAATTGATATAGGCAGAAGAGCTGGAACAAATCTTTGCGCAAGATCGACAACCGTTATGTCAGTTTGCGTAATAATCTTGGCTATTGTTACAAACGAATAGAATACAGAGAAGAATACAATAAATGACAATAAAATTCCTACTGTATTAACATAAATTACATCTAATCGTCCACTTCCTCCAAATACATCTATTCCAATAAAATCATACCAAAACAAAGTAGAAATCAATCCATCGAATGACACCACGGATAATATCAAAATCAGAAAACAAAGTTGATCAAAACGGTAACGTACATCAAGTAGTCCAGATGCAATAGGACGTAACAGTATCTTTCCATCTGATGTTACACGAGTCATAGAAAAACTCGAAACAAAATTAAAGAAAACAGTAAAAGGTTCACAGTTATCCAACCATTTGTCCTTTCCAAAGACCCGCATTCCTGCCAAAACAATTACCGAATAAACAAAAATTATGTTTCCGAGAAACTGGGGATATGCAGGTGTAGGATAGACCAACTCTATCCATGCAAATATGAGGAAAAACCCGAAGGCAGGCCATGACTTTAACTTCTCTGGATACTGTCTCAGAGGTTTCTCATCGAACTTGATTAGTTCAAAAATGTTCTTCCATGGATTGACAAAATTCCAACTGTTGCCAAACAGTATGTGCAGCCATATGAATCCTCCCCACCAAATTACCCAAACAAATGTTGGTGCAAAGTTCTTTATTGGAAATTGCGCTCCCAATACTCCAGTAAGAATAGTCAGTATGAACAATCCGATTGAAATAATTTTGAAAACGTTCAACAGTGATTTATTCTTGTATAACGTATCGACCAAACCAAGATTGCGCAAATTATAAGTCCAATACGAATCGTCGTATGACTTGCTCTTTACAAATAGACTAATTATGGCGAATGAAGCAATTACTGCAGCTCCACCACCGAACCAATACAGATATCCAGGAATAGGAAGATCTATCTTCGAACCAAAACCATGAGCATAAGCATTGGGCAGAAGCAATAATTGAAGTAGGATTATGATAAAAAATATTTTCTTCATTTCTTGAATGTATGTCTACTTGTGTAACCTCAACAAAAAAACTTATTGAATCAAGCCTTAGGCATGACTTCCAAGAATCCAATCAATATGGCTTTTTCCTCTTCTTCTCCAGAATGTATCTCAATATCAAACCTGCCTGGGAGCATCGCAGGAAAACTCAATACCTTAACCTCATCTGCCATGAGCATTGTCTCATGGTCGTATTCGTGTATATGAAACCTCAGATTCTCATCAGATTTTATATTAAGTAATACTTGATCTCCTACTTCTACTGAAATTGAAGGCGGATCTAAAGTCATCTTTCGATTAACTATGTTGATTTCAAATTCCTTTATTTTCTCTACATCGACCTCTTTAGCAACTTCAATCTCTATTTGATTTCCAACAGATTCATCTTCTGTACCCATAAATGTGAAAGCAACCATTGCTAGAAAAACTAAACCAACTATTCCAACTAGAAAATTCTTATTTTTTTGTATACTCATTTCTAATATAACACTTATTGTTTCTATAATAAAAATCTCACTACGTTAAAGAACTGATACTAATGCTGTTAACGAAAATTTAGTTATTTAGACTAACCAGCGCCACGTGGTGCTTGACATACTCCAGCTGGGGAGTGACATCTACCAGTCTGTGCATTGCATACTTGCGCTCCTCCACATCCACAGTCGAACTGACATGTGTTGCAAAGTTCGTGAGCATCACATACACCATTACCACATGAGTTTGATAGAGTTGTACATGTTTCTGCATCCATCCAATTTGGACATTTAAATCTTGGTGCATTTGGAAGTAAAGGTGATATGTCGCCAACCGCAGAGATAGATAAAGATTCATCTTCTCCACCTATTCCTAATATTGGTACACCACCTGTAAAGATCATATAACCTACTATTGCAGTTGCTATGAGAAGCGGAATAGGAATGAATTTTTCATATTGGGCTGACATGCACGACTACTGAGAGTATTTCACTAATAAATATTACTAAAAAATTATTAATTTTATCACTAGATTATCTGGGTATTACGGTAATAGTTCCCATCATGTATGGATGTGGTTTGCAAAAATACTGGAATGTACCAACCTCATCAAATACGAAACTTGCATAGTTCTGCCTCTGCATATCTATATTGAATATATTGTCCGGAGAATTCACTGAATGAATTACATCATCTTTGTTGTACCAAGTTACCTTTGTTCCTTGTACTATTGTTAATCCATGAGGCTCAAAATTATAATTCTCGATATCTATCTGAACTTCACCCATTCCAATTACATCAAGAATCAAAAAGAATGTCTTGACCGTGTTCTGGCTCTTTGCCACAATAGTCATGTTGTGTTGGCCAACTGCAGACTCTTCCATAGGATCAAAAGTTACTGTTGCAACTTGTTCGACATCTTTACTGACAAAATATGCTGTATTGTCAAAATCAACCTTCACTCCAATCAACGGAGTCTTGATTACGAAGTTAACATCTGATTCAAAACCGAGTTCTGAAGAAAGCACAAATCTTGCCTCAACTTTTTCACCAAGCATCGTCTGTACAATTTCTTGTTCAGATTCTACATTGAAGAATCCTTTTTCCACTACAGGTTTACTTGTATTTTGTTCAGGACTGTCTACATTCCCAATCAAAATATAGCCGATACCTATGACAGCTAAAATAATGACGCCTATGATAATATAATTTCGCACAAAACTATTATTGCTGGTCATAATATAAAGATATGACAAAAAATATGAAATTTATTACTATTTTGTTGACGCTTCTTTTGCTTACCTTTATTCCTCAATCTATTTCACAGTCCCCTGAAGGGATTAACTGGACCCAACCTGCTTTTGATATTTTTAATTCTGCACACAACCCTCAACAAATTATAACTCGGGAAAATGTTCAAAATATAGAACTGAAATGGATTTATCAATCACCCGAAAGACCAGCTCCAATCCCTGGAGCGCGTATGGCATTCGGTACACATGCCCCACTAATCGCTGTATATGGACTTTTGTATTTTGTTACTGAATCGAATAAACTGACAGCTCTTAACACACTAAACGGCGAAGAACTCTGGACATTTCAATACGATCCCGTCGAACTTGTACTTTCTGAAGACTGGTCAATGTTGGAGGCACAACATTCTATCAGTTTTTTCCATGATTTACTGTGGATGCAGACAAACGACTGCCATATCTTTGCGTTTGATCCATTCACTGGCGAAGTAAAAAATGAGATACTGAATACATGTAGCGACGTTCCAGGTAATTCAGGAAAGTATGTAGGGCATTACTCTCCAACATTTTTCGAGACTATAATAATCAGCAGAGTATCAGCAGGCGGAGGAGGCGGAAGAAGTTTCATTGCTGGTTATGACGAGTTTAATGGCAGACTCTTGTGGCAATGGTTCTCTGTCCCGCCAAGTGGCGGAGATCCAGAATGGGATTTTAAGGATGCCGCAAAAGGAAACATAAATCCATATCTAGGAGATTGGGGAGAGAACGATCTCATTGGCGGAGGCTCGATATTTTCCTTGGTAGCAGTCGACGAATCTACTGGAATAATTTATTTCCCAACTGGCGCTCCTGCATTAGCTTACGATGCATCACTTCGACCAGGTCCAAATCTCTACTCTAATTCAATTGTCGCTCTTGATGCGAATACTGGTAAAATGATTTGGTACCATCAAACAACTCCTCATGACATTAACGGTCATGAACCAGCACGCTCATTGATTCTTGCTAATGCTACAATAAACGGAGAAGAAAGAAAAGTAATACTCTCATCCACAAAAGGAGATTATGCATATGTTTTAGACGCTGCAACAGGGGAACTTCTACACAATCCTATAAGTTTCGGCGCACAAAAAATCAGTGCATACAACACCAACCAAGGAAACAATGCCGACATGAATCTATCTCAGGATGTTCTGGAGGGAAATGAATACTGTCCAGGAGCTTTCGGTGGAGTCGCCAGCACTTCGGCATTCGCTGATAACACTTTCTTTGTTGCAAGCCAAAATTATTGTTCGAAATTCAATGCAGGACAGATTCCTTACAAAGAAAAACTAATTAATGGTTTCCAAATCGAACCTTCATTGGCAGGACAGAGCTCTACAGTTCATGCAATCGATGTTTCCACCGGCCAAATTAAATGGACATTTCCAATCGAGTCCAGATATCAAGGTGGCATTACTGTAAGTGGCGGAGTCGTTTATCTTGTCGACATATCTGGAAACTTCTACGCTCTTGATTCCGAAACTGGCGATATGTTGAAAAAAATTCCTATGAATGGCGCAGGAAATACTGGCGTAACAATTGCATCAGATGCCAATGGCGATATGCGTTTATTCATTGCAACGGGAGGAATCAAATCAGGTATTATAACTGCATTAGGCCTACCTGAAGAATCTACTGTTGACAACGATGGAATTTCTCGACGTGGTATAATTGGTTCGCTAGCTCTTACATCGATAGTAGGAATACTGTATTTGGCATTCTTGAGATTCTACAAGAAAAATTAATCATTTTTTTAATAGAAAAATCATATTAATATATTATTAAGTTATTAATATTTTATTGAAAAATAATAACATTATCTATACAGTTTCTATTTTATTTATATTTTTATTGCTTATCCCATCTTCGATATTTCAGGTTACTGCACAAATGGAAGGTCTGAATTGGGAACACCCTGCATTCGACCGAACCAATACAGGATTTAGTCCACAAACACAAATCAACAAAGACAACATTGACGATTTAGAATTACGCTGGATCTTTCAAGTCCCTGGCTATTGGGGAAGTGGAGGCGGAGTACCTGGGGAAGTTATTTCTGTAGGAGACGACGGCCATGAACGTGGAGAAGGAGGTTTTAATTTTGAGGTACCACATGTACCTACTGGTGTGCAAACAGTTCCACTTGTTGTAAACGGAATTGTTTACATTGCTAGTGAATTTAATGTGCTTTATGCACTAAATGCAGAAAGCAGCCAACTACTTTGGCGTTTTGCTGCACCAATTGGTTCATTCGACGAAAAGAATTGGTGGGCAAAAGTGTATGCCCAACATGGCATAGATTACTTTGATGAAAAAGTTTGGATGCAAGCTAGTGACTGTACAATATACGGACTCGAACCACTTACTGGCGAAATATTGGTAAATATTCCTGATACATGCAAAGATATTCCTGGAAACACTGGAATATATTGGGCAAGTTTTGCTCCAATTGAATACAATAATCTTCTCATTACTAGACCTACAGGCGGAGGAGGATTCACTGGGGAACGTGGATTTATTGCAGCATACGATAAAAACACAGGCGAACTTGTATGGAGATGGGAGACCATTCCTCCTACAGGCAACGAAGAAAACTGGGCTGCTGATTTAGTTTCTAAAGGCAATCTCGATAATTATCCATGGGACTGGGGTAAATGTGAAGCACATGACGAAGACGAAGAACAACGTGAAGGACTTCATGATTGTAATTGGATTGGAGGAGGAAGTGTATGGACTCTTATTGCTTTGGACGAAGAAACGGGAGATATATTCTTCACAACAAATGCTCCAACACCTGATATTCCTGGTGATATGAGACCTGGCCCAAATCTCTTCACTGCATCGGTTATATCATTGAAAGCCAATACAGGTGAAATGAATTGGTACTATCAGATTGTAACTCACGATATTTATTATCACGAATCTCGCTGGTCGACTATTCTTGCTGAAATAGAATCTGGCGGCTCCACACAAAAAGCTGTTATTGTTGGATCGAAGACAAACCTCGTTCATGTTATTGACGCAAAAACTGGAAAACCTATTTACGAATCAATTAGAGTAGGCCCTCCTCCAATTAACACACAACAGGCCGACATGGGAAACAACGCAGATATGGAACTGTCTCAAGCTAATTTGATTCGCAAACAAGTATGTCCAGGATTTCAAGGAGGCATTGATGCAGCTCCTGCATTCGCACACAATACAATTTATGTTGTTACACAAACTTTCTGTACTTCGTATATAGCTGAAGAGGAAATTCCATACAAGGACGGCGAAGCTGACATACTTCATCACATTGCCGGTCCAATGTACTTTGATTCATTCCATGTAGGTAACGCTTCATTATATGCTATAGATGCCTCAAACGGACGAGTGAAATGGGTTTACGAAATGGAAAATAGAAATCAATATGGTGCAGTTACGACAAGTGGAGGAATAGTCTTTGTGCCTGATCGACTAGGTAAAATTCACGCTGTTGATGAAGAGACAGGAGAATTGCTTAGAATATTCACTACTGGCGGATTAGGTGGCGCCGGAGTCTCAATCGGTTCCAATGCGTATGGACAAGCTACACTTTTCATAACTAGCGGCGGCGCAGGTGAATTCGGCCAAAGAACTACCGGAATATTACAAGCATATACTCTAGCTGATGGTTCTGAAGAAAATACACAGACATCTCAAACAAATCCAAACATTCTTTCCATAGTTTCATTGGGAATTGCCGTGATTGCAATTGCTTTCTCTATGTATGTCGTTAAAAAAAATCGTTCTAATTAAATGAGAAAACTTACATGAAAACTATAATATTTCTCTCAACCATCTTTCTGTTATTCTTTCTTGTAGAACCTATCTTTGCTCAAGAAAGTCCAATAACAGAATTTGACATTCCTACAAACGGAACTTTCATCAATCCGTATGCAATCACTGCCCACAATAAAGACATATGGTTTACTCAGCGTCTAAACCCCTCAATCGTGCATTTTGACATAGAAACCTCAAATTTCACTACCTATCATATCTATCCACCTGCAGAGCGTTATTTCTATCAGGAAACACTTCAGATGTGGGGAATAACGGTAGGCCCTGATGGAATGATCTGGTTCACTGATGCTACAGAGAACAAGATAAGGACTCTGGATCCAGAAACAGGCGAATTCAACGAATTTCTTCAACTAAAAGATGATTCACTGCCTTGGGATTTGAAGTTCGATAACGAAGGTACATTATGGTTCACGGAATTCGGACGCAGTTTTCTTACAAGTGTGAAGATAAATGATGTAAATTCTCTGACCGAATACAGGATTCCGTCAAACATCTCCAGTCCAAGCTATTTTGAATTTGATAAAGACGGAAACATCTGGCTTGTCGAATCCGGTCCTGGAATTCTGACAAAGTTTGACACTTATACAAACAAATTTACGCAATTTATTCTTCCAAGTGACGGAGTTGGAAGTGAAACCGTGAATCCAATTGGACTTGCAATTGACAACGACGGTAATATCTGGTACAGCCAATTCAGAACAAGCCTCATCGGAAAACTTAATCCAAATACAAATGAAATTACGGAGTATGCAACAGGAACACTTACTTCAGGAACATACCAGATAATCAGTGACAACGCCGGCAACATATGGACAACGCAATTCCGAGCAGATCGATTAATCAAAATATCACCTCAAACAAATTCAATATCAGAGTTCAAGATTCCAACCGACAATACATTCACACAAACCTTGACCTCAGACTCTAACGGAAACATATGGTTCATAGAAAGAAACGAGAACAAACTTGGATTCTTCAATTCACAAATTCCCGAACCGACAAATATCATCTTCGACTCGAACAAAATCGTTGTTAGCAGACCCCAATCCACAACAACACAGTTTGACTTGTCTTCCGAAATTGACGTCTTCTTCCTTGCACGTGGAAACGAACGTGTGACAGGTATTCTTGATGGAATAACTGTTGAATTTACCCCATCACATATCGACCCTTCCGCCAAAACAATCGTATCCTATTCTATACAAGCAGCCAGGAACCTTCCTACAGGCATAACACACCTGACAATCGGGGCTGCAACTATGGATCTGAGTTATTACACTGGTTCCTTTATCGAGGTGGAAATCTCTACTGGATTTACTGACCCTATATTTCTAATAGGAATATCATTGTGCGTATTGTCAGCTATTATTATCCTAAGAAAGTCAAGCTTCTAAATACTTGCTGAAAGATCTCAGCATCTTTTTGTGCTTCATCTCATCTTGGTCGATTGATTGCAGCAAAGCATGGACTGCTGGATGTTTTGTCTTAACTAATTTAATCATCAACTGTTCACTAGCATTCTCTTCCTCTTGAATCATCTGTTTTAGATATCTCTTTAATTGTTTATCTAATTTGAAACTGCCAACTGTCTCTTGATCTCTAATTACCTGAGACACTATCTCTGCATGTCGGATACTGTCTGACGCAAGTCCTTTGAAGAGCAGTTTTCCAAAACCATCTTCTATCTTGTTTGCCATATTCAAACTCGTTCTTGCCTCACGAAGTTCAGCTTCAACTCTGTTCTGCAGAATCCTAGTATTAGGATCCATCTTTTTTTCTTTATCCTTGATTCCTTGATTGTTAATAATGGCAAGTATATTTTCCGAAGTCTCAATAATCGTCATGTTCCTCCTCATTTCTCCTTCTTTCTTCTTCTTGTTTGAAAAATGCTCAGCAAGACTAGCGATTATGGGTCTAACCTCACGGTTCTTTCCAAGTTCATCAGCGTAACTTCCCCTCTTGTTAGTTGTATATTGCGTTACCGCAGCAGGAGATATTCCCAATATCTTTGAAGCGTCTGCCTTTGTTACATTATGACTCTGGATTAATTCCTTTGCCAACAACGATCTAACTGCAGGTAGAATCTGTTCAACATTTCTTATTTTTTGCATAGACTAGTTATTGTTGATTTACGATATATAGATTTGTTGTTAATTCACGCTGTTAACATATTTTATTTACATCGTGAACCTTATATAACGCCTGTTATTGAATTACCGTATGACAGACGGAATATCAATCGGTTCTGCGCTTGTAGCGCCATTCCTAGTTGTACTCCGTGAGTCAATCGAGGCTGCATTGATTGTTGGTATTATGTGGGCTTATTTGGACAAAACCAACAATAAAGAATATCAAAGATATCTAGCTTATGGTACTATCGGTGCGATAGCACTGAGCCTGGTTTTAGGTGGAGGAATTGTAATACTTCTAGGTGAATTAGCTGGATTCTGGGAGAAAATGTTCGAAGGAGTAGCTGCTATCTCTGCTACACTCGTATTATCTTATGTTATTATCTGGATGGCTAAACACGCTGGTTCAATGAAGGGAGAACTTGAAACAAAGATCGACTTTGCAATAACCGAACAGTCTGCTCAATCATTAGCATTCCTCGCATTTGTTGCAGTTACTAGAGAGGGACTGGAAACCGTCCTTTTCCTTGCCCCATTACTTTCAATTGATCTTGGTCAAACGATTATTGGTTCCGTTCTTGCTATTGCTGTTGCTTTAGCACTTTCATTGGCAGCTAAGAGACAAATTTACGCATTGGATATAGGAAAATTCTTCAATTATACTAGTTTGATATTGATAGTATTTGCAGCAGGACTTTTCGGCTATGGAGTTCATGAATTGGTCGAAGCGGCTGAAATTATGGGAATTGAAAGCCCGTTGTTTGAGAGAGCCTGGGACATTAACCCTGAATCAAAGGAACATCCTCTTCATGAAAATGGAGCAATCGGTGTTTGGTTCAAGGCATTAGTTGGATACGATGGTAATCCCGAATGGATACGTGTAATAAGCTATCTTGGCTATTGGGCGTTGGCAGGACGTTTCTACCGTAAAACGTTTGGAAGTTATTCATAATCAATTTTGGAAATTCAAAAATTCTTTATTATCTAGATTGAATCATGGTGATTGTTTGAATACAATATTGAATAGTTTTGTTACAGAATTATTTTCTAATTTATCTAGTATGCAAACTTCACGAGTCAAACTCATTGCATACGCAACGATGTTTACCGCTGTATATTTTGTCTTATCTTATGTTATTTCTGCAACAATTGGTCCTTTATTGAGAGGTTCAGGTGCACATTTCTTCCGTGCATTTTGTATGGTTCTAATTGCTTCCCAACTGAGAACACCGAACGGACCATTAGTCTTCAGTATAGTCAGTGGATTGCTACTGCTCATGGTTCCTGCCCCTGCTTCATATCTTTACCTTCCAGGTTCAATTGGTGCAGGTCTAGTCTATGAATTCTGTCTACGACGCGGAGATTATGCAAAAAATGCAATCTCTAACAAAATGATGGTGATTGGTTCCATGCTAAGTGGAGCTGCAGAATCTGCGATTGTTACTGCAGGTCTATTTGCTATTGGATTCTCCTTCAGTGAACTTCTTGTTCTTACAACTTCTACCGGTTTTCCCAATATTGGAATATTGGGAATATGGATATTCTCTCTTTCAAAAAACATCTTGATGAGTACCTTAGGCGCATTCGTGGCGATTGGTTTCATAAAATCAAAACTATCACAACTAAGATAATCTATTTTTATTAGTATTGATTTGTAATCCTCAAGGGATGAACAAGAAAATTAATGTACTGTTTGTATGCATAGCAAATTCATGCCGTAGTCAGATGGCCGAGGCTCTGTTTAACGAACTTTCATCTAACTATGCAGTTGATACAACTGCTTCTAGCGCAGGTACAGTTCCAGCAGACGAAGTAAATCCTTCTGCATTAGAAGTCTTGAAGGAATTAAATATAGATCATCATTCCGATCCCAAGATTCTTTCCGATGAAATGATGTCTGAAGCTGATGTCATTATCAGTATGGGATGCATGGCATCAGATTTCTGTCCAGTTACTTTTATTCACAAAACGCAAGACTGGAGTATCGATAATCCTGCAGAACATTCAATTGAAAAATTCAAAGAAGTCAGGGATGTAATTAAAGAAAAAGTTGATATTTTGCTTCAGGAACTCCCTAAATCAGAAAAATAATTCTACTGCTTTTTCAAGTTCTCATCAATTGTCAGATTTAATACCACTTCGCCAATGTCCGCCGAATAATCCGACACACGCCTAATATGCTCCAATATAGAGACTACACATGCATCTTGATCCTTAGTCATCTTGAAATCTGAGTTCAAAATCTTTAGCTCCTTCTTTGGAGCTTCCAAACAAGTAGTAACAACTTTGTCGGCAAGCTTGTAGTCTTTATTCACTAACGCTCTCATGGACTTTTCTAAATTCCCTCTTGAAAACTCGGAAAATTCATCCAATTGAGCTAATATGGATTTTGGCAATGGTTTATTCAAACTCATTACTTGCTGTCCCATATCACTCGCGTGATCTGCAATCCTTTCCAAACTCTTCGCTATCATCCTATAACCTAGACAATCGATTTTGTCAACCGAATTCATTAACCCTAATGAGTTATCATTCTCTAAAGAAAATCGTAATTGTCGTATTATATAAAGACCAAATCTATCTACATCATCGTCTGTTCTAATAATCTCCTTGCACATCTCAATATCGTGTTTCTTCATTGCATAAATTATGTCACCGTGCATTCCTTGTGTGATGACAGACATTCTTCTTAACGTATTCTCAATATTAAGCTCTGATGGATCTAGAATTACTTGTATAGAAATGATCAAGTTTGAATCCTCTATTATCTCTGAACCAACTAGCTTATCGCGCACTAACTTCTTTATGATTGATCTTTGTTGCGGCGTCATTCTTTTCTGCTTACTTCGTATGTGAATCTGATTGTATCCCGAAATATACGTAGCAATAATCTTTCGTTCTATGTGTCCTTTTTCACTCGTTTCATCGAGTAGAATGTTTGTTTGCTTTTTGACATGAATTTTTTTCCTTTCGGACGATAATATTAAATTATTTGTACCGTCTATGGTTACAGATAACTGATCTCCTGCCTTTAATTTTTGATTTGTAACCCATTTTTTTGGCAGTGCAATGGTAAACGATGATTTTCCAGAATATTGTATTTTTCTCATTTCAGAGTGATTGTTTTCTACATTTTTACGCTCAAACATCTATATCTCACCATATGGTTATAGTATCTATCTATATATCACTTGTGATAAGCATATATATTATTTATTTTTAATTGAAAAGAATGGGCCTTAAAGATATATTAATTCCACAGGAAACAAAATTTTTTGATTTGCTTGAAGAACTTTCTAGTCAAGTTAGAATAGCATCAATTGAATTAGGTAGTGTATTTGATAATTCTAATAGTAAATTAACTACAATTGAAGACTTGGAGCATGAAGGAGATAGAATTGTACATAATATCTATACTCTGCTTGACAAGTCCTTTATTACACCGATAGATCGAGAAGATATTTCTAAACTTACAATATTATATGATAATGTTTTGGACACTATCTGGGATGTTGCTAATCGAATGAATCTAATGTGTCCTATAAACAAACTTGAATACATGACTTTATTCCCTGTTATAATTGAAAAATCTGTTTCTGAAATAGACGACGCTCTTAAATTAATTCGAACCATGGATCGTCAAGCCATTGAAAAACATGTGATAAATGTTCATACATATGAAAACCAAGCTGACAATCTACATGATTCAACCCTTTCTGAAATCTTTCAAATGGATGATATTAAAGAACTTCTTAAACACAAAGAAATATTAGAAAAATTAGAAAAAAGTGTTGATTATTGTGAAGATGTAGCTGACGTTCTACGAGATATTGTAACTAAATATTCGTGATCTAGTTTTGGATAGTGGATTCTTACTTATTTCTGGCATAGTAGTATTAGCACTTATTTTTGACTTTTGGAATGGAATGAATGATGCAGCAAATTCTGTTGCCACCATCGTTTCTACAAAGGTATTGAAGCCATTTCAAGCTGTATTGTGGGCTGCTTTTTGGAACTTTGCAGCAGCATTTGGTTTTGGGGTTGCAGTAGCTAATACCATTGGAAAGGGAATTATTAATCCTGAGATTATTACCGAATATCTAATTCTTGCCGCTCTAATTGGAGCCATATCATGGGTTATTGTAGCCACAAGGCTTGGAATACCCATTAGCGTCTCTCATTCACTGATAGGTGGACTTTTAGGAGCAGGTTTTGCTAAAGGTGGATTAGTTGCCATATTATTGACTGGGAAAGTCCAACTTGTATTATTATTTATTTTTCTGGCACCAATAATCGGCGCAGTTTCCGCATTTTTCTTCCATGCTGTTGTACTTAATTTAGTAAAAAATATGTCACAAAATAAAATGAATAATTGGTTTAGAAAACTTCAACTTGTGTCTGCAGCATCATATAGCTTAGGCCATGGTACTAATGACGCACAAAAAACCATGGGTATCATAGCTGTATTATTATTTAGTGCCGGTTATTTGGGTGAAGAATTCTATATTCCTGTTTGGGTTATACTTGCCGCACATACTGCGATTGCATTGGGAACTTTAGCAGGAGGTTGGAAAGTTATCAACACCATGGGAATGAAAATAACAAAATTACATCCTATACATGGATTTTCGGCTGAAAGTAGTGCTGCTTTAACCTTACTTGGAACTGCTACCTTTGGCATTCCTGTTAGTACTACACATGTAATAGCAGGTTCTATAATGGGAGTTGGAACTACAAATAGATTAAGTGCTGTTAGATGGGGATTGGTTCGTAAAATTATCTTAACATGGATGGTGACTATTCCTCTTTCAAGCGTCGTTGCATATCTAAGCTATAAATTTCTGATGATGATTGTATAAATATTGATTGCTCCGAACGGGATTTGAACCCGTGTCGTCGGGTCGAAAACCCGATATCCTTGACCTATAAATTGGCCGAGCTGGACGATCGGAGCACTCAAGTAAAAACTAACTAACTTTCTTATAATGGTTTTTTCTTTCTAGAAAACTTTTCTGGAGGTCCGAGATCCATATGTTCTGGCGGATTCTTCGGAGTGATGAATCGGATATATGAAAAATCATACTTGTCGTGATAATGATCAGAACCCTCGACAGCTTTCTTGTACGTCTCCTCGAACTTTTTCCAGTCCTCTGCTTCGATTGCTTCCTTGACAGTAGTCATAAAATGCTTCTCATACGCATCCATATCGGTCGTGTATTTTGGCCTAACAATCTTAATTTTCTTCATAATAGAAACGAATGACCTATATTGATAATGGGCAAGTTTCCAGTTTCCGCCCTTTGCGGAATGATACATGTACGTAAATCTTGTAGACATATCATCCATCAGTTTTCCAAGGCCTGGCTGCAACTGGGCTAACTCGTCTATCGTAATCTCGCCGTGCTTTGTCTTGCCGACTATTTTGTCCATAATTATTTATCACTTAGGAACTTAATTAATTATATGCATAGATAATATTCATAATCTATTTTTATCATACTATAACACTCTCCTTTTGTTCCTTCTTACCCTTCCTTAATTTGACAATTCTCCAATGTGTTTCTTTTGAAACTTGATACCTCCACATTGTGATAATTATAAAACATTCTTTTTCCAATTTTGGATTATTATCAATTGATTTTTGACATTCATAGATGATTTTGTTCCAGTCCTCAACCTCATATGCCTGTTTATAAAAAATCAAAATTTTATAATTAGATTTGAATTTCAAAAGTTTAGGCCATTCCTCAGATTTAACCACATCAAATTTCTGTCTATTTTCGGATTCTATTACAACAATTGCTTCATCATTTTCATTGTACCATACATAGTCCAATCTTCTAAATTTTCGTTTTGGTCGTTCTAAATACATCCCTTCTTCTTTTTCAACCCGACACCCAAATCCCTCTGCAATCTGTGCATTTTTTTTAAAAACATTATCTGATAACTTTGTCCATTCTTTTGGGTCGTTTCCTTCATCAGACAAAACAAAATTCTTCCTCCAGTTTCCCTTACCCCTCCTCCAGAAACTTCTCAACAGGGTTTTTTGATCTTTATAACCTTCTTTAATAAATTCTATAATATCTTTATCATATATTTTTCTAGCCATCATTAATAATAATGGAAATTTTCTATATAATCCTGAATTTCACTTGCACGCTAGCCGTGACATCATAGTTTCCAGCAACGAGCTCGGTTGACATCATTGCATCTGCCATCTCTATTCTTGCAAACATAGGTTCAGCGATAGAGTATTGTGCACTCTCTGCCACGGCCACTATCTCTCCAAGTTTCACATCTGAAGCCTTGGCCAAAGTTCCTGCCTTCTCCTTTGCGTTCTCAACTGCATTCTCCAATGCAATGTTCTTCAGTTCGTTCATCTTCTCTTCATCCAAAAGAAATTGCACCATGGAGACATCGTTTATTCCTGCCTTAGTTATTGCATCAATAATTTCTCCTGCTTGTTTTCCGATATCATCTGGATTTGTTTGCTTAGTTACAGTGACACTGTGTATTACTCTGTATCCAACTATCTCTGGAGGCCCTTCTCTTTGATAGTTGTAAACAGGCCCTAGATCAAAATTATTCGAAACAATATTTTCTTTTCTTATCCCTTCTTTACTCAAGCTATCCACCAGCTTGTCAAAGTTGTTAGCTGCAATTTTTGTAGCCTCTTCCGCACTCTTCGACTCTCCTCTTATGTC
>Ga0208113_1000383_pt1 | contig 22509 bp, 23 predicted proteins | sample Knorr_S7_td_NADW_FD_185598 | JGI IMG/M metagenome (GOLD analysis project Ga0208113, IMG submission 185598) | Marine microbial communities from Southern Atlantic Ocean transect - Knorr_S7_td_NADW_ad_2505m_LV_A (SPAdes) (version 2) | ecosystem: Environmental > Aquatic > Marine > Oceanic | place...
CGGCGGACGCGGGCTGGAACGACGGGCTTTCGAGAGACTCATCCAACGACTGCTCCGGTCGTTGTCGAGACCCGCGAAGGGAATCTCGGCTGGCATTGGCGGCAATTCGCATAAGCCAGGCACGCAGGCTGCCGCCTCGGAACCTGCCAATGGCGCGGTGTGCCGAGATGAAGGTTTGCTGCGTCACGTCCTCAGCGCGACCTCTGTCTCCTATGATTCTGGCAGACAAGTTCAGCACCTGAGACTGGTATCGCTGGACTATGAAATTGAAGGCATTCAGACCACCGTCCTTGCTGCGGACGACCAGTTCTGAGTCTTCAGCGTCCATCAAAACCTCGGTTTGCCGCCCGTTCTGCGGGCATTCTATAGTCGTTCGAGTTGCGTCAGGCTTTGATTCATGGAAAAGCTCGCCCGGACAGAAACGATCAATGATAGCGCCTCATGTGTGACAGGCCAAAGCTATGGTGTATGGTATTATTTAAGTTGCGCGCGCTCGGCGCGGTCGCCAATGCGTCTCAGAGTTGAGCGGCAATGCCTGACATTCAGGCAGGCCACATCGGCATGAGGGCGGTGATTGGACCTAGATGAAATGGTACGGGGTTCGTGCGAGAGCTAATAAGGGAACTAATTGAAACGGTTCTTCTTGCCCTTTTGATATTTCTGGTGTTGCAATTCAGCGTCCAGAATTTCAGGGTCGAAGGCTCCAGCATGCAGCCAACCCTCACAGAGGGCCAATATCTGCTGGTCAACAAGATCGTCTATTTGCGAGTGGCCAACGAATCTCTGGCAAGTCTTTTGCCCTGGGTCGAAAGCGAGGATGACCGCTCGCTGTTCGCCTTCCACCAGCCTGAGCATGGAGAGGTGATAATCTTCCACTTCCCAAGAGACCCATCCCGTGACTTCGTAAAGCGGGTGATCGGCGTTCCTGGAGATGTTATTGAGATTCAACAGGGCACAGTGTCGGTAAATGGCATTGCTCTGGACGAACCCTACATCACTCAACATGACAATAGGACCATCGGACGCCTGGAAGTGCAGCCGGATTCGTTCTACGTCCTGGGCGACAATCGCCGGGCAAGCAACGACTCGCGTGACTGGGGGTTCGTGCCCGCAGAGAACGTCATCGGAAGGGCGTGGGTCAGCTATTGGCCGCCTGAGAATTTCCACATTCTGAGCGCGTTCACGCAATTGCTGAGTTTAGTGGCGGCCATCCCGAACACCATACTGCGCTAGTCATTCGACTGCGCCACCTCCGCCCCTGATCAGCTTTGCCTTTCGTTGGTTTCGGAAGTTGGCATTCCACTCTTTATCAGAGCCATTACCTGGGTCGGACTTTGCGGGCTGCGGTCTTCTTGTAGAAAAATCAGACTCTGATCTTCTCCCACACCTTTGCGTAACGTCGCCCCATGTTTTCAGTTATCATGTGGACTGATTGTCTGGCGGTTTTAAGGGTTTCATAAAATACAGGCGTGAACATTGAGAGAATGATATGAGCATCGGATCAATTCTGAGGCAAATATTTGGCACTCTCCTGGCAGCGAACGCGGTAAGCCTGAACCTGAGCACGACTTAGTTGGGCCGCCCGCGCAACCCGAGCCCGTCCAGGATATGGGCGATTTGACTGTCAAGAATAACTCCGCCGGAAATGCGATTCACCCGGACTCAGACAGGGTTCGCGCTCGCGCAGAAAGTTCCGATATGCTGGCTCAGGATGAGTTTGAGGCCCGGCAGGGCGACGTCGGCGGAAAAAGGCGACAGGCTGGCCCGGCCGAGGATGTGTTTTACCCCGACGAACCCGAGTCTAGAGTCGCCAACGAAGCGCCCGAGTCCCAAGTGGCTGAGCCGCCAAAGGATGAGGCGCAGCGTCGACCTCCGAGTCCCACTAGCAATCGCGCAAGCAACTATTAGAAGTGAAGTCCATCTCTCCCGAGGACCTTGACCTAATCAGAAACATCTCCCTCACAGATGCCGACACCGCAGGCCAAACCGGCGTCGTTGATGGACCGAGCGTATCCAACAACGGCCAGCAACAGCCGCAAAACGGACAGGATCAGAGTATGAGCTTGGCCGGAAGATTCCAGGAATCAGTCCGCGAGTGATGTTGATATGAGTCAGTGGAACTCTGGCGACTATCAGCTGGCGGGGCTGGACGGCACGAACTGGTTGTCTTGGACAGACGACCGATTTACAGGCGCATGGGTGGCCGATGGCGAATTTGGATTCATGTGGACTTCAAACGCTGGAGGCCAACGGCCAAATCCGTACGTCAAAGTTGCTCGGATCACCGAAGATTCTATGACGCAGATCGACGAGCCTGACATATGGAGCCAAAACGCGACCTTTACCTATCCAGAAGCTTGCCCCAATAACAGAGGGCGGCCTATCGGAATCACGCCGTTCTACAGTGCTTCGAACCCCCTGCAGAACCACGTAATCGGCGTTCGGGATGACTACTCAAACGTGCAGTGGTCACGAAGGTGGGACCAACGGGCCGAGGGACGACAAGTGGGGAGATTACCTATCATGCCGGCAACACTCGCCTGATAGCTTGACTTGGATTGCCTCTGGATTCACATTGCAGGGTGGGTCTCCCCTGCGTGACGTCAAATCCAGGGTCGTGCATTTCGGACGCCAGATATACCGTCGCGCTGTGGACAGATGGAGCCAAAGATGACAAAAAACAGGGGCAGGCGAGAATTCGTCTGCCCCTGATACTTTCTAAAGAGCCAATCGACCTACAATCTAGAGGTTAAATTGCGGGTCCATGTAGTCTTTCTCCTTGGTGTAAACCTGGAGACGGCCACGGGTGCTGTCGGTGATGATCAGGTTGTCGTCCGCATCAATGGCGATGCCAACCGGTCGGTCTAGCAGGCCGATCTGGGTGCGGTCTTGGACCCGTCGGTAGGCCTTTTGAGCGTCGGGGTTGGCGTTTATGACCTCTGCGGCCCAGGCGGAGAACTCCACGGCGTCGCCGTGCAATGACGTGATGACGTTTCCGTCCGGCTCGTAGATCTGAATCCGCTTGTTGCCCCAATCCGCAACGTACACGTCGCCCTCAGAATCGACAGCCACGGATGACGGATGGTTCAACTCGCCTCCGGCGGCGGATCCAAAGGTCATCAGGTGCGTGCCTCCGGCTGAGAACTTCTGCACTCGGTCATTGCCCCAGTCTGCAACGAACAGATCTCCACTGGAGTCAACGGTGATTCCCCAGGGCTTGTCAAACTGCCCTTCGTCGGAGCCTGCGGAACCGAAGGTCGCCAGGAAACTGCCATCTTTCGTGAACTTTTGCACTCGACCATTCCCAGAGTCCACCACGTAGAGATTGTCGTCGGCGTCGAACGCGATTCCGTTTGGGCCGTTCAGTTGCCCCTCGTCGGAGCCTGCCTCGCCCCACTCGCCGATTCGCTCCCCATCCTCGTTATAGCTGGCGATGGTGTTAAGATGCTCGTCGGAGCAGAAAAGGTTGCCTTCCGAGTCCACAGCCAACGCCACCGGCCATGTGAATTCGGAATGGCCGAAGTCTCCGAGAAATTGATCGTCCATCGTCACCTTGCCGATGCGCTTGTTGGGAGCGACGACGCCGCCCGCGCCTTCAGCGCCACGACTCAGGACGTATATCACGCCCTCCGGCCCCAGGGCCACGTCGTAAGGCTGGGTGAATCCGTTGCCGGCCGCCGCATTGCGGCCGACTGCTTTCTTAAAATTCCAGGTTCTTCCTGCCACTGTAGTTGTCAGCATGTCAGTACCCCACATTGCTGGTTATTCGAATTTCGGTCCCAGACAGGCATGCTCGGCTTCTGTGAATGCGACGCCCTGACTGAGTTGTCAGTCCAATTCAACACGAGATGTATCGTATGCCCAGGCCGTGCGTGGGCATGACCTAGGCATCCGAATCGTTCTCGATTTAGCTGGTTTCTGATTGCGGTTTTATTAAGCGCCGATGAACGCTGGCGCTTCAAACTGGCCGTTTACGATGGGAGCGGCTTCCAAGTTTAGCCAGTCCTCAAGGATCGTGGAGTAAACGCCCCGGTAGTCTTGATTGGGAACCAGGTCGCCTTGCTCCAGCGCCTCGGGCCGGGTCTGCGGGTATTCACTGTACATGCCGCCCTTTATGCTTGGGCCTATGGCAAAGGCGGCGCCCGCGGCGCCGTGGTCTGTTCCAGAGCCATTGTCTCGGACACGCCTGCCAAATTCGGAGAACATGAACATTATCACGTTTTGGTCGGCATCATGCTCGCGGAGGTCGTCCCAGAAATCGGCAACCGCCTCGGACACCTCGGTCCACAGGCCTGCGTGGAGCGCGGCCTGGGCAGCGTGGGTGTCGAAGGAGCCGTGGCTGGTGTAAAAGACGCGGGTTCCAACATCGGCGGTGTGAATCTGAGCGATGTCTTTCAACTTCTTGGCGATGGGACTGGACCCGTACTCAACGCTTGAACTGTACTGCTCAGGAGCCACTTTCAGGATGTCCGCGCCCTTGAGTGCGTCCAAACCTGTCTGGCCGAGATACTCCATTACCTGGCCTGTGCCGACCGCGGGGCCGTACATGTTGGCAAAGCGTTGGAGCATTTGGTTTCGCTGGTCTTCCTGCTCAATGCTGGTCAGCAGGCCATAGGTGGACAGGTCCGCGACAGAGGCTACGGACACTCCGGGGGCCACCAGCGCCCTGGGAAGCGCCTGGTCGACGTTGACGCCAGTCACAGGGTTCTCGCCATTGGGGTCGATCTCTCGAAGAGCGCGGCCCAGCCAGCCTTCGGTGCCCACGGTGTCTGGCTCACAGGTGTGCCAGATGTCCATTGATCGGAAGTGAGACCTCGGTGAGTTGGCATATCCGATGCCATGAATTATCGCCATATCGCCCGAGTCGTAGATTTCCTTCATAGGGCCCATAGCGGGGTGCATGCCCAAAGTGTCATCCAGCTTGAGAACCCGGTCCTGGGGGACCTGCAAGCTGGGACGCATGTCATAGTAGTTTCCATCGTTGTAGGGAATCAGGGTGTTGAAGTAGTCGTTTCCGCCGGTCAACTGAAGGATGACCAGGACAGGAGGCTTGCCATTTCCGGCCATGTCTCTTTTCTCCTATCTGTTGCTAGTTTGCTCTAGATTGCGATTCGTTTTGACTATGTGGTTGCCGGCTTAACCGAACTGGAACTCGCGGGTCGCCGCGATCAGCGCGAAGGTTTCCGATGTGCGCTGCGAGAAGGACTCGCCGCCCAACTCGATCTTTCCGCCGCTCTCAACGTTGGAAACCAGCTCGTGCTTGGTGAGGTCGGAGACCTCCACAGGTCCCATGATGTCCAGGCATCGGTCGACCAACTCTTCGGCGGACATCGTCGCGCCGTTGTTGCCGACGTGTTCGACCATCCTCTGGACTCCAGGGAGGCTGGTGTCGCTGACTCGGTCCGAAACGAAGTTTACTCGTTTCACCAGTGAGCCGCTGTTGATCCATTCGCGCCCGGTGTGCCAACCTTCGACACTAGGCGGGTCCAGGATGTCCTGTCCCAGGTATCCAGGCTCTTTGCCCAGGGCTTCCAACTTGGGATCGGAGCCGGTCAGGTCGCCTGTGCCACGCAAAGTTCCAATCACGACCTCGACAGGGCTTTTGACCTTCTGGTTCAGGGCCTCTTTGAAGAAGTCAGAGTTGAACATCGCTCGTAGGACAGGTTTGATCTCGTAGTCGTTTTCGACCAGAATCTTAGCCATCATTTCGACAGCCTCGGGGTTCCGAGGTTCCTCAATGTTCCATGCCGGAACCTGCGGCTCGTCGGCCACAAAGAAATTGTACAGGTGTCGAGCGATGAATTTTGAGCAAGCTTCCTGTTGCAGGACGATTTCGATGATGTCCTCGCCGTTGAAGTTGCCGGTTTGGCCGAGGAACGTCTTCTCGCTGTAGTCGTGATCCTCGGGGCGGAACACGAACTTCCACGGGAAGCGGCCATAAGGATACCGGGGCATCTTGGCGTCAAGAGTCCAGCCTGTGAACGCGCGAGAGCACTCGAAAACGTCCTTTTCGGTGTAGTTTCCGACGCCCAGGGAGAACAGTTCAAGAAGCTCTCGGCCCCAGTTCTCGTTGGGCGCGTGCTTGTGATTCTCGTTGTTGTCCAACCAGAATATCATCGCCGGGTCGGCTGCCAAACCCTTGAGCAGGTCTCGGTAGCTGCCCATGCCCTGACTGCGGAACATGGCGATTTGGTCCATTATATGGAAGCAGTTATCCACTTTGGCGTTGCCCGTGGCGAACACATGGTGCCAGAACAGCGTCATCTTCTCTTCTAGCGGTCGCTGGGTTGTGGCCATGAAGTAGAGCCACGCAGCCTGACCGGGCGCCGCCGCGCCGCCGGGGACTTCCGTTATGGGATGGTGCCTGTACAGATCATACTCATCCACTGGTGGTCCCGTAGGGTTCAGAAGCTGTTCGACTGTCACCTCGTAGCCCTGTTCGCACATCTGCTCAATCTCATCCCTGGACGCGCCAAATCCTGCCCGACGCATCAGGTGTGACATCAATGCAATATCTTCTCTGCTGGCCATCTCATTCCTCCTTTCGAGGATTCTGACTTGTTGCCTTCAATAATTAGCTCGGTCGTTCAACGCGACGAATCCAGCTTGGCCGGACAGCCGCGATTCTCGTTTTTTCTGGCAGTTCGGGCAGATGCCGTAGTAGTCTAGTCGCTGCCGAACCACTTCGTACCCTGTTTCAGCGCCGATAGCCTCAAAAATGCCCTCAGGTTCTGGGACTTCCAGATCGTCGATGCGCTGGCACTCCAGGCAAACCAGGTGAGGGTGGGAGTCTGGCCTGCGCCCGTCGTACCTGTTGGCGGCCGCAGAGAACTCCAATTCCAAGACCTGCCCTGTCTCTTTCAGAAGTTCTATGGTGTTATAGACGGTGGCAAGGCTGGTAGAGGGATGCCATCGCTGGACCTCTGCGTGCAGGTCTCCGACGTTGGGATGGTCGTCACTGGTTGCCAGGATTTCCAGCACCTTGGCCCGCTTGGGCGTGATAGCGACGCCGCGTTTGACGAGCGCTGCGCGCATCTCTTCGAGCCGCTGTTGGATATCTGAGCCTGTCGCCAAATTGTTGGCTCCTGAATTGGGTTATCTGGTTGAAGGAGAATGTGAAAGTTCTATCAAATTAGAATCATTCTAAAACCCCTTAGAAGTCGTACGTTAAACGAACGTTTCTCAGATGTCAAGGATTTCAGGCAAAAATAGGAACGTTCTTGACGGTCGAATGTCGGGAGCATCATCAGGGATATTCACGGCAGACTCGGCGTTTCCATCGGATGTCCGCGACAGAGTTTTGAGCAACGAATTTACCCAACAGTGGCATGAACGAGATGCCGAGGTCGTCCGCAACCGCGCTGATATTCAACAACAAATTGCGGCTGGCACTGAGGCAAGGGATATTAGCGTCGTTCCTGCGCGTGCTGGAAACACCTTGGGGCTGCTGTCGTCGATTGAACCTGCGGGTGCCACGCTCCGTCGAATAATTGAGGAGGCCGAAGCGATTCTCACCAAGCGGCCGTCAGAATTGTTGTCTCGTTAGATGTTCGTTAAATGCGGGTCTCGATTCGTTGCCGCACCCGTTTCATTTCAGGTTAGCGAAACTGGATCAATGTCCACGTGCCAATCTCGTGGAAGGGCCACGTGGTCCAACAGCGCGCGAGGCTCCGGGCCTCTGAGGACGATGTGCCAGCGGTATCTGCCCCGCAAACGAGCCGGATATGCCGGAACCGGTCCCAAAATCTCGATGCTTCCGATGCCTCGCGCATCTCGTTCATCAGCCATAGTTCTGGCGACGGCGCGCGCTTCATGCTCGCAGGTTGCCTGATTGATGTGAGTGTGAAGTAAGCGAATCAGCTTATTGAACGGCGGATTGCCTCTCTCTCGACGGTATGCCATCTCTTTGTTGTAGAAGCTTTGGTAGTCCTGAGCGGCTGAGGCTTGAATGGCGTAGTTGTCAGGCTGGTATGTCTGAATAACGACTCTGCCGGGTCGTTCGCCTCGACCCGCTCGGCCTGCCACCTGACACAATAGCTGAAACGCCCGCTCACCGGCTCGGTAGTCCGGGATGCTGAGTCCAACATCCGCGAGGACGACGCCTACCAGGGTGACCGATGGGAAATGCAGGCCCTTGGCGATCATCTGAGTGCCGACCAACGCCTGACCCTCGCCCGTTCTGAATTTTTCGATAAGCTCCCGGTAATCCGCGATGTTGCGCGTGGCGTCTCGGTCCCACCTCAGAACAGTAGTGTCCGGGAACCTCTGTTCCAGGGCTTCGGCGACGCTCTGGGTGCCGATGCCGTAGTAGCTGAGCCGGTATCCGAGGCACTGGGGGCATCGCTCAGGGATTCGATGTCGTGTCCCGCAGTAGTGGCAAATGAGGCGGCCCGCCCGTCGGTGATAGGTGAGGGCGATGTCGCACTTCGCGCAACGCATCTGGTGACCACAACTACGGCATTGCAACTGCGACGCAGTGCCTCGACGGTTCAGGAAGAGAATCATCTGATTACCAGCGTCTAGACAAGCCTCCATCTCGGCGTCAAGTTGACGGCTGAACATATCGCGGTTGCCCTCTTTGAGTTCCTGTCGCATGTCGACGATGTCAACATCCGCCAGCGGAGCGGGCGTCGGCTTCCCGTTCTTGGATACGCTCAGCCGGTCGGGCAGGATGAGCAGGCCGTACTGCTTTGCCAGACTCCGGTGATAGGACGATACGTCCGGCGACGCGCTGCCCAATAGAACTTTCGCTCCTGTTAACTCGGCCAGTTTGTTGGCAACGTCCCTGGCATGGTATCGAGGGTTGGAGTCTTGTTGTTTGTACGTCCACTCGTGTTCTTCGTCCACAACAACCAGGCCCAGATTCGGCATCGGCGCGAAGATGGCGCTTCGGGAGCCGACTACGATGTCGTAGTCTCCTTCACGGGTCTTCCACCACTGGTCGAACCTCTCGCCAGCCGACAGCCCGCTATGCAACACAGCGACTCGATTTGGGAAGCGGGAGGCGAAACGTTCAATAGTTTGCTGTGTGAGGGCGATTTCCGGCACCATGACGATGGCCCGCCGGCCAAGCTCCAGGCATCGCTCGACAGCAGCCAGGTATATTTCAGTCTTGCCGGAGCCTGTGACTCCCTGAACCAGAAACGTTCGCGGCGCTTCATCTGGATGATCCAAGCCGGCGCAAACGGCATCGGTGACGGACTGCTGTTGGGACGTAAGGCCGACGGCAGATTCGGGAGCGAACATCTGGCCAGCCAACGGGTCGCGGTCGGTTCGCTGCTGGGTAATGGTCAGCCACTGCCGCTCTCTTAATCTGGCGACATTGTGAGCGCCGAACTCTTTTCGAGTTTCAGTTGCAGGCAGTGGAGCGTCTGCCTCCAAGAGAGCATCAACCAGCGTGGCCTGCCTTGCGGATCGTCGGGGAGCATTTTTCATCCACACCCCAATTTCTTCCAGCATTTCGGGGTTCAGAGCGATGTGCTCCACCAGCTTGTGGGTCATCTGCCTGCTGGAGCTTCGGACTTTACTCTCCAGCAATCCGCGTTCGACCAATCGAGCAGCCATGCTGCGGGAGTTGGGGCCGAGAGCGCGGTTGAGCCTCCCGGCGTCAACCACCTCGTGACGTTGGATATATTCCAAAAACCGTTGCTGATGTGGAGAGTTTGCGGCCTCAGCCACATCGTCAACGTCGGGACTCAAAGAGTAGAACGTGCGAGGGCGAAAACGACCTCCGGGGGGGAGCATGAGAGCGGCTGATTCAAACAGCGAACTGAGGTAGTATTCGCTGATCCATCGAGCCAGGGAAAGCTGATGAGATTCCAGAAGCGCGCCGGCACTGAGAGTGTCAGCGATGTCGCGGGTTTCTTCAACCTGAGGCGCATCGACAACCGCAAAGACGATGCCTTGAAGCGTCCGAGGGCCGAAGGGAACTTTGACAGATTGGCCCTGAACAATATCGAGATGGTCAGGTATCGAGTAGCTGAAGGTGCGGCCATGGCCTGCTGGGGCATCGACCGCTACCTCGGCGAACTTCATCTGGCCGAAGACCTCCGTTCTCTGTGTCGGTCTAGTCGGTGGCCGGATTGGAAGGCTACCTGTTTCTGCGGTCTTCCTTGATGCGGGCGCCTCGACCGGACCTGCCGCGCAGATAGTACAGTCGGGCCTGCTTGACGAGGCCGCGCCGCGTCCTCTCTACATACTCGACTGCCGGGGAATGTGTGAGGAAGGTTCGCTCGACCCCGATCTCGTAGCTGACTCGGCGGACAGTGAAGGACGCGCCAGGGCCAGAGCCGCGATTGCGTATCACCACGCCTTCGAAGACCTGTGTGCGGGTGCGAGCGCCCTCAGTGACTCGAATGCCCACTCGCACCGTGTCGCCGGGGGTGAAATTGTCGATTCTAGGATTGGGTTCCAGCTTTACCAGTTCTGAGGCTTCCATCGTAGATAGTCCTGACATAAGAGATGATTTCTTATTTGTGATTCATCATTCTACCCATTCTCGAAAGTTGCACGCAAGTGCGGGGATTGTGCGTATTCATTTCGGGAGTCTCATTATTCATTATGGGCACGGGATACCACGGCGGATGAATCGATCATTTCGACCCGCCCGCCAATGGGGTTATTCAGCGATGTCTGATCGCTTCATTCGCCAGATTCTGTTCGGTCTAGATTGAGTAAACTGAAGGCAACATGAAACCCGCTGAGTGCGTGTGCTGGCAGGCATTCACCACCTGACTCCAGTGATCTATCTCTCTGCTAGGGAGTGGCGATTAGATTCCACGTTGGTTATGGATTAATTGCCTGCCGGAACGATGATTTCTCGAATGCGTTGAATCGACGGCCTTTCCAGATGAGCGACAGTTTTTGCTCTCAAAGCGCTAGCGCTTTCGACCCTCTGTTGCGAAACGGCCTCTAGTTCGGACACTGATTCGTAGCTGTCCCACATGATAAATGCAGGGCCCTCATGTCCGAATATGGTCTGAGCCAGTCTAAATCTGGGCCTGACATGTGCCCGCTGCTCCTTCGCAAATTCTTCAAGTATGCCACGTAGTGCATCCTGTCCCAGAGGGGTTGGAAACGGAATCACCTGTTGTGTATGACTTGCGCCCGAGTCTATCGACTGGGCGGGGGGCACTATCGGGCTCAAAAGCCTGACTGTGGTCGCTTGACTCATCAACCCGGTTATGTTCTCGCGGTGTTCCTATATCACAGGGTCTGTCCGGTCTTTTTCGTAATCTTCCAGGGAGTTGAAAACCATTGTGGTAACTAACACCGGTATCTCACCGACGATATTCTGAGAGAGGCTCTTTCTTGGCGTCGATCTGGCTCTTCCTTCCAGATTTGAACGCACTTCGGCGTACTTTTCCAACTTGGGGAATGTGCTTACTAATCTGACGACAGTCATTTGGCGCCTCCTCGGGAGAATTTCTGACCGGTCGGCATTCAGGACGCCGGTGAACCGGAAGCGCGTTTCGCCCAAAAGCCTCGATGCTTTGGCCGGACAAAATTGATCGCAAGTCCGTCTCGGACTCGCCCAGGCTCCTCCTGTCGGTATGTCCTATTTTTTGTTGTGTTTGGGTGTGTCGAATCTAATGATATTTGTTGTTGACCGCCGAATGCCGAAACGCTCAGTCGGCGGTCACGGCAAAGACCCAAGGCCCCGCAAGCCTGACGTCGTTTATCGTATTTTGCGATGGAATCAAGGTCAATGCCCTACTTGAGTCCGTCCGTCAACCGAAGTGTGCTGGTTGGCGGCCATTATGTTTGTTGGCTTGAAGGCGACAGAGACCTGTGAGAGAATCCGACTGTTGGTCAGGAGTCAAGGGAATATGTTCCGATCTAAGCCTTTTGTGTACATAACGTTGGCGGAATTTATAGTTCGGTCGGCGTATCAAATGGGCAAAATCCCTCTGTTGCCGATATTCGCCGCGTCTCTAGGCGCGGGGCCTGCGCTGCTAGGGTTCATCGTTTCTGTCTCAACCCTCACTGGGATGATGCTAAAACCCTTCTTCGGATTCTTGTCGGACCGTTGGGGGCGCAAAGTATGGCTGATCGTAGGCACTACCTTCTTCGTCGTCATGCCTTTCATGTACCAGTTCGTGAGCACGACTGAAGCATTGTTCGCCATTCGAATGATTCATGGCCTCGCAACCGCGATCTATGGGCCAGTGACGTTAGCTTACGTAGCCGAGTTGTCGAGTGAGGGACGCGCAGAGCGTCTGGCTTGGTTCAGCAACGCTCGCAGCGCCGGATACATCGTTGGGCCAGTTATTGGGGGTTTGATGTTGTTGAGCATGGATCCAAGGTGGGTGTTTACTGTTGTTGGCCTAATGAGCAGTGTTGCATTCATTCCAGTTTTGCTTCTGTCTGAAACTCACTCCGGGTCGACGAAGAAGCGGGCGCCTATTCTGAAGGACGCGGTGGAGGCCCTATGGGCGGGAGGCCGCAACGGAGCGGTGTTATTGGCTGGTGGTATGGAGGCTGGGACCTTCATGGCGCTTTACGCTACCAAGGCGTTCCTGCCCATTTACGCGCTCGCGGCAGGATTCAACGTAGCGGTCGTAGGGACATTCTTTGCAGTGCAAGAAGTTGCCCACATCATTGTCAACCCGGTCGGAGGCCGCTTCGGAGACAGGTTCGGGTATTTCTTCGCAATATCGATTGGGATGGTCACCATCGCGATCTCAGTTCCATTGCTGCCGATAGCCAGCAACACCGTCTCGCTTATGTCCGTGGCTGTGACGATGGGCGTGGCGCAGGCGTTTGTGTTTCCATCGACTATCGCGATGGTGTCCGCTCAGATCAAAGAAGGGAACATCGCAACGGGCATAGGTCTTGTCGGAACGATGAAAAATGCGGGGAAGGTGGCAGGCCCGGTCATCGCTGGCGGACTCATTCACTGGCTGGACTACACAATAACGTTCCGATTGTTTGGTCTGGCGATGTTGATGGGCGCGGCGTTCGTGTGGTGGCGATCGCGAGGCGCAGGACGGGCTCAATATGCTGCGACTGTGACCTCAGAGGTCGCAGACGCCTCGACGGGCGATTGACGACAAGACCGGTTATTCTAATAGATTTAAGGCAGAAACATGCAAAACCTTGGTCCCGTAGTGAGAGAAGCGCTTACCATCGACATGGTGGTGGACATAACCACCATTGGCCGCAAAACCGGCCAACCCCGCCGTATCGAAATTTGGGCGCACAACCTTGAAGATCGATTGATTCAGACCGCGTCTCCTGGTCGTCGAAGTTGGTACGCTAACATGCTGGAAACTCCGAAAATTACGTTGCACCTGAAGGGCGAGGTGAAAGCCGACCTGGCCGCCACTGTCCGACCGATACTCGACGAGTCAGAGCGTCGAGATGTTCTAACCCGATTGAACGCGGCTTCGGCATTCCGGCAATCTCAGAACATGGATGTCGAGGAATGGGTGCGGAACAGCTGTCTTGTCGAACTGTCTGTTGAGTGATTATTTCACGGGGAATTTGATGGTGAATGCACGATGACCGAATTGGACGTTCTTGACGTAGAACGGAGGCTTTCACCACAGGTCATCGGACACAAACTCTACCACCACCAGTCCCTTCCATCTACGATGGATGAAGCACGGCGGCTGGCCGAAGCGGGCGCATCGGAAGGTGTTGTCGTCGTCGCCGAAGATCAAACCAAGGGCAGGGGCAGGTTCGACCGCCAGTGGATTTCTCCGGTCGGCGTAAACCTTGCTTTCTCGACGCTGTTCCGACCAGAGATTTCTCAACTCCCGTTCATCAACATGGCGGCGGCGCTGGCCGTGTGTGACGCCTTTTGTGATCTGACCGGGCGGTCACCAGAAATAAAATGGCCCAACGACGTTCGGATCGGCGGCAAAAAACTCTCCGGAATCCTCATGGAAACTGAAGTGAAAGGCGGAGAGGTTGTTCACGCTGTGCTAGGTATCGGACTGAACGTTAACCTCGACCCCAGGGGCTATCCAGAGATCGAGGAGGTCGCGACCAGTTTCTTCGACGAGACCGGACGCCGCTTCGACAGAGCAGACGCGCTATGCGCTGTACTGCAACATCTCGACGAATACTACAGCGACATCAAGACTGGAAAGTCACTCACTAAGCTTTGGGCTGGCAGGATGGAAACCCTTGGCAGGCTGATCCAGGTTCGATGGAAAGATGAGGTGATCGAGGGTGTCGCTCAATCCGTGGACGACCAGGGCAACCTGATTTTGAAAAAGCCTGACGGCTCGTCTATCAAGGTTGTGGCGGGAGAAGTAACCCTCCAGGTATAATGCGCCCAGCTTCAAAGAACTCAAGAACGATTGGCCGCAAAGACCATTTTTTGGCTGACGGCGGCTTCAATCCGTAATTTACAAATTTTTTTAGGAGGACCGATGCTGGAGGAAAAACTCTCTCTGGAAGGCAAAACCATCGTCATCACCGGAGGCGGAACCGGCCTGGGCCGTGAAATGACTCTGGCTATGGCCTCCGCAGGAGCAGACCTGGTTATCGCGTCTCGACGTATCGGGCCCATAGATGAAGTGGCACAGGCTGCGCGTGATATGGGTCGCCGGGCTATCACCGTGTCTACCGACGTCACCGACGCGTCGCAAGTCGCCGCGCTGATGGAACGCGCTCTGGACGAGTACGGCAAGGTGGACGTTCTGTTGAACAACGCGGGCATCGTTCGAGGCAAGGGCGCCGAGGCCATCTGGGATATCTCAGATGAGGACTGGCGAATCGGCATCGACACCAACATGTCCAGCGCGTTTTTTTGCTCCCGCGCCATCGCCAAGCACATGGTCGAGCGTGGTCAGGGCAAGATTATCAACGTGTCTTCCGGGTTCGGATACAGAGGGGGGCGGGACAATTATATGTACGCTGTGGGCAAGGGCGGCATAGTCCAGCTAACTCGGACACTGGCGACCAGCCTTAGCAGGCACGGCATTACCAGCACATGCATCGTCCCTGGGTTCCTGCCCACCACCGGAACCGACGAGTCCAACATCACCCTGCCTCGGGGTGATTTTATCCCCATTGGGCGTGTGGGCCGTCCTTCGGAACTGGGGGCCGTTGCCGTTTTCCTAGCATCACCCGGGTCGGACTACATGAACGGCGAGGCGTTCGCCATCGACGGCGGAGGTCTGGCCGGCGGAGTGGCTCCTACAGGCTACGCGCCGGAAATTCCGCTGGAGATTTAGACCTGAGAGATCGGGCTACCAAATTCGAAACATTTTCTCTCCTTCATGCTTACGGAGAGCGACATCAACAAGAGAGGGTATCGAATGGCTATCCCCCAGGAATGGGACCTAACAGGAAAAACAGCAATTATAACCGCTGACCGACGCGGCTGGACTCCGCATCTGGCTTCCGCCTTGGCTGAAGCTGGAGCAGACGTCGCTGTGGCAGGCTCCGAGAACTCCGACATGACCGACGCGGTGTCAGCAGTAAAGAAGCTAGGCCGAAAATCCGTAGCTATCACGACCAACGTTCGAGATGCCGAGAGCGTGAACTCAATGGTCAGCACGGCTGTCTTGGAGCTAGGGAAATTAGACATTCTTGTTAACAACGCCCGCGCCGAGTTCGGGAAGCGTTTCGAGAAGGTAGAAGAATGCGAGTGGGACACATTGATGGACTTCAATGTGAAGTCGATGTTCCTGTGCTGTCAGGCGGTTGGAAATGTGATGTTGGAACAGAAGAGTGGTCGAATCGTGAATATCGGTTCCGCGCTGTCGGTCCGAGGATTGTGGAACTCCGTGGCTGCGTGCGCCGCCCAGGGAGCCATCCACCAGTTGACCTCTTCGCTGGCCCTTGAATGGGGCCGGGAAGGCATACGCGTCAACTCAATAGGCGCCGGCTGGATAACGCCGGAAGAACAGACCGAAGAGAGCCAGAAGGAACTCCTTGTGCGCTACATTCCGTCCAGGCGCAAAGGCCACCCCAACGATCTCGCATCACTTCTGGTCTACCTCGCGTCCGACGCCTGCGACTTCGTGACCGGTCAGACGATATTCATTGACGGCGGCGTCCTTGCCCACGCTTAGGATATTCAGCCTGCTATGGACTTGCAGATAAGAGTCGTCCCGAAGGCGAAGCGTAACTCGATTGAGATTGGCGACGATGGCCTGTTCAAGGTCCGAGTCACTGCGGCCCCGGAACGTGGAAAAGCCAACGATGCTGTGATAACGCTGCTCTCGAAGCTGATAGGCGTTCCGAAACGCGACATTCAGATCGTGCGAGGGCACACTGCGCGAAACAAATCAGTGAGGGTAGAGGGCGCGACGACGAAGCAAGTTATCGAGAAACTTTCCTCGGATTAGTTTGCTAGTTGGCGGCCCGGCGCCGTCATGACAGGGAGTTAAGATGTCCATCCTGATTCGACCTGACGACCCGCGACTGACATGGCAAGGCGCGATTTCGCAGAACGTCACAGATGAAGGGGTTGTTCCATGGCGGTTGCCTTTCGAGAAATTGGCCCTATACCCGCCGGAGGCGCTGCAAGAGCGAGCCGTCATGCCAGCCGGGGTGCGAGTGTCGTTTCTAACCGACACGTCTTCGCTCACTGCTTCGATGACGGTGGAATCCGACGACCCGCAATTTGTAGACTTTTATTGCGACGGCCAGCTATTTGCGTCCCTCTCTGCTGATGGCAGTAAGAACCTCAGCGTCACCAGTTTGCCAGCCGGCCAACACCTGATTGAGATGTGGTTGCCCCAACATGGGAAAACGATGTTGAGTTCGCTGGAGATCGAGGACGGCGCCAGCCTGCTTCCCTACGAGGATGATCGACCCAAATGGGTGACTTACGGAAGCTCAATCACGCACTGCAGGGCCGCTGCAAGCCCCAGCATGACCTGGCCTGCGATTGTAGCAAGAGACCGCGGCTTCAACCTGACGTGTCTCGGTTACGGAGGAAATTGCCATCTGGAACCGATGCTTGCTCGAATGATTAGAGACCTACCTGCGGACTATTTGTCGATGAAGGTGGGGATCAACATTCAGGGCTCGCAGAGCCTGAACATTCGCACGTTCAAGCCCGCGATAATCGGATTCGTGTCGATTGTAAGGGAGAAACATCCTGACACGCCCTTCGTCGTGATCTCGCCGATATTCTCGCCGCCCAAGGAGACAACCCGTAATTCGCTGGGGTTCAGCCTGTCGGACATGCGCGAGGAGGTTACGGAGGCAGTTGGACTGCTCAAGGCTCAGGGAGATGCCAACATTCACTATGTCGATGGCTTGAAACTATTTGGCGCTGAATATGCGGACATGCTGCCCGACGAACTGCATCCAGACGCCAAAGGCTACGAAGTTTTGGCTGGGAATTTCGTTGATGAAGTCGCGAGGCCTTTGTTCATCTAAAGCGATGTTGGCTTGCTACCCTGTAATGATTCTCACGAACGCGGATCGTATGAACGTCAGCAGGAGCAGGGCGACCATTGGCGACAAGTCCAGCATTCCCAACTTAGGCAACACACGCCGGATTGGAGCCAGGATCGGCTCTGTAACCTGATAGACGATGTTGAGAATCGGAAACAATGGGCTGGTTGGCCCGACGTTGAACCACGAACTAAAAACGCGGATCAAGAGCGCAATGTAGAGCACAGTGCTCAGAATAGTAACGAACTGGACCAGATATGCTTCCACCCGTCAGCCTCCCAATGCCTTCGACTTCTCGTATGCGGCGTTCACCGCGCTGAATATCGTAGCCCGGAATCCGCCGTCCTCAAAGGCTCTAACCGCCTCTATCGTGGTGCCTCCCGGAGAGGTCACCATGTCCTTTAACACTGCCGGATGGCTTCCGGTCTCTTTCACCAACTGGGTGCTTCCCAGGACGGTCTGGAGAGCCAACTGTCGAGCCACATCCCTTGCCATGCCGAGATACACTCCGGCGTCGATCAGCGCCTCGATGAACAAAAACACGTAAGCTGGGCCGCTCGCGGAGAGCGCGGTCGCCATGTCGATGAGCTTTTCATCGTCGGCGTAGAGCTCTTCGCCCAGAGTGCCGAGAATCTGTTTGGTAGTGGCGCGCTTGTCCTCAGGCACTTCAGGGGCGGCGGTCCACACGCTCATGCCCGCTCCGATCTGCGCTGGAGTGTTGGGCATGACTCGGATTACGGCCTTGTGGTCAAGTCCGTCGGTCAGCGTCTTCATGGTTGCGCCGGCGACGATGGACAGCAGCGCGTTATCTTTGGAGAGTTTACCCTTGAGATCGGGCAGAACGTAAGGCAGGCTCTGAGGCTTGACGGCCAGCACGCTCAGGCCTGCGTCTTCCAGGGCGTCTCGATTGTTGGCGTGGGCGGTGAGTCCGTATGTGTTCTCAAGATAAGCGCGTCGGGCCTCCACAGGTTCACCGACGTGGACGTCCTGAGCGTTGGCTATCTTGGACTCGATTATGCCCCCAATAATGGCCTCGGCCATGACTCCGCCGCCGATGAACGCGATTTGCATTTGCTGTCCTTTGGAAAAGGCTGTCAGGTGTCAGTGAAGTTCTATTAGACCGGTGGCAACCGGTTGTCGCTGGCGATGGAGACGGCCACGCGGATGGACTCCAGCATGCTTGTGGCGTCGGCGATCCCTTTGCCTGCGATGTCGAACGCGGTGCCGTGGTCAACCGAAGTCCGAATGAAAGGCAGGCCGAGGTTCACGCTCACGCTCCTCGCCCAATCAAAGACCTTGATGGGGATGTGGCCCTGGTCGTGGTACATGGCAATAACTGCATCGTACTTGCCGTCTATGGCCTGAACAAACACCGTGTCCGCGGGGACAGGTCCGGTGGCGTCGATGCCCATTGCTCTGGCTTCCTCAACCGCTGGAGTGATCTGTTTTGCTTCCTCATCACCTAGGAGACCGCCGTCACTGGAATGTGGGTTGAGGGCCGAGACGCCTATGCGGGGAGTCTCAAACCCCCACTGCTTGAACGTCTCGTCTGTGAGGGCGATCTTTGCTAGCACGTTTTCCTTGGTCACGTAGTCGCAAGCGATTCTCAGAGATCGGTGGGTGGTCAGATGGACGGTGCGAAGCTGTCGAGCCATGAGCATCGTCGCGACGTTTTTGGAGCCGGTCTGGCTCTGGAAAATCTCCATATGCCCGATATCTTCGTGGCCGGCCAGCGCGCAAGCCTCTTTGTTGATGGGCGCGGTTGCGATGGCCTGGACTTGGCCTGATGCCGCTAATTCCCCGGCCCTCAGTATCCATTCCACCGACGCCTGACCCGCAACTGGCGATATTTTGCCGTACTCCAGCGCATTGAAATCAAGATTCTCAAGGTCCAGCACGTCGATGGTGCCATGCTCGCCCCGAACCTCATCGACATCGTGCGCCAGACGGGTACCGCCCGTTGCGTTGATGAGCCGCAGGGCGTCATCCATAGCGGCGACGCTACCGACCACGAAGGGGCGGCACTTTTCATAGACCCACGGGTCCTGCAATGCTTTGGCGGTGACTTCGGCGCCGATGCCGGCGGCGTCGCCCATAGTGATGGCGACCAGTGGTTTATCGGACATGGGGTGTTCGCTCCGTTGTGGAATTAGGCGCTGATTCAAGCTGCTGGCGGCAGGTCGTCAGGCTCAGTCCATTATACCTCGACGGGAGGGGGACGGGTAGGTGGCAGCGAGGTATCGGTATCAGGAATCAGGTTGTCAGGGTTTATCCATTCAAAGCGAAGGGCAGTTCATATCGCCCTGAGCAACCCGACGAGATTGTGATCACGGATGGCGGCGGATATGCGTTCTATCTGCATATGTGCCATAATCCGACCTTCTTCATCATTTAGATCCATGAATGCGAGAATCATTACCTTCTGTTTCGATTTCGGCGCAGGCGGATTCGACGTCCGACACCTGAACGCTCAATCCGGTCGGGTTGAAATCGCCGTTGCCTCCGCCGTGGAGGGCGACGACGGCGTCCCCGTGGGTAAGTTCGCTCCACATAGGAGACTGCGAATTGACCTTCAGTCCAACAACGTCACGATAGAAGGCCACGGCGCGGTCCATGTCCTGGACCATAAGCATGTATTTCAGTGATTCTATTCGTATCGTATGAGACCTCCTGACTCGTAAATAAGATCGGACCGCCAACATCTGATTCATAAAATCAAGTGTTGGCGGCCCGTGTTTGCTACATCGGTTGCGAAATTACTCGCACTTGGAGTAGCCGCAATCCAGGCAACTCAGGCATCCCTCCTGCGGGATCAGCGAACCGGAGCATTTGGGGCACCGGATGCCGGTCGCGACGGGGCTGGCGCTGTGACCGTTGCCGTTGCCATTGGGGGCTGCGGACTCCGCCTGAGTGGAAGGGAACAGTCCTAACTGCGCCACGGTCTTCGATTCCTCGGTGGGGCCGTGACCCTGGAGGGCGATGTGGTCGGCGTGGAGGTGGTTGCCCAGGGCATGGGCCACCGCATCGGGCGCCGAGCGTATCAGCGTTCCGCCGTCCCATGCAGGGCAACAGGTGATGCCCTGGAGATGCTCGACGATCTCATCAGGCCTAATGCCGGAGCGCAGGGCCAGGGACACCAACCGAGACACGGCCTCCAGGTTCGCCGAGTCACACCCTCCAGCTTTGCCCAGGTTGGTGAACACTTCGAAGGGCTTTCCATTTTCGTCAAAAGTGATGTTGACGTACATATTGCCGTGACCGGACCGGATACGATCCGTGACGCCAGACACCGAGGTCGGGCGCTGTCGAGGGATCAGGATTTCCTTGACCTCTGAGGCGTCATCTTCGTTCGCGGACTCTGATCCCGTCTCCAGAACCTGCATCGACTTTGAGCCGTCGCGATAGACGGTAACGGCCTTGCATCCCGTCTCCCAGGCCAGCATGTAGGCGTTGTGGACGTCCTCGATGGTCGCGTTGTTGGGCAGGTTGATGGTCTTGGAGACCGAGTTGGTCACATGGTTTTGCCAGACAGCCTGCATACGAACGTGAGCCTCAGGGCTGATGGTCATCGACGTGCGGAAGATGTCGGGGTCCAGGCCATGCTCCTTCAGGATGCTTTCGGCGCCGTCTGGAGTCTCGATGATCTGTTGAAGGACGTTTCGCACGCGGGTGTCGTCGCCCAATTCTTTGTGAAGCGTCTCGGTAATAGACGTTGGAGCGTCCAGCAGTCTGGAGCTTGTGCCCTCGTGGTCCTTCCACAGCACGTTCGACCACCACGCCAACGCGAAGTGAGGCTCGATGCCGCTGGAGCAACTGGCTATGCGGCTGATCGTTCCCGTGGGAGCGATCGTGACAATGCTGGAGTTCCGAACCGGAGGCAGGCCGCGCTGTTTGAGAGCCGAACCTTCATACTCGGCGAACGGGCCACGCTCAACGGCGAGGTTGTGGGACTCGTCCCAGGCTGTGCTCTCTATGAAACCGCCCATCTCTTCGGCCAAATCACGCGCCGGTTGAGAATCGTAGGGTAGGTTGAGGCGAATCAGAGCGTCGGCCCAACCCATGACGCCCAGACCGATGCGTCGGGTCGCCAGGTTGACTTCTCTGAGTTTCTCCAGAGGGAAGCTGTTGACCTCAATGACGTCATCTAGGAATCGAACGGCCGTCCTGACGGTGTCTTCCAGAGCTTCCCAATCGAAACCGTTTCCGTTGATGTGGCGGTCAAGATTGATAGAGCCAAGGCAGCAGTTGCCATAATTCTCCAGGAACTCTTCGCCGCACGGATTGCTGGTTTGAATCTTGCCCATCTGAGGGTTGGGAGCGGTCTCCCAGACGCGGTCCATGAAGACGACGCCGGGGTCTCCCGTCTTCCAGGCGGACTCGGTGATCTCGTCCCAAAGCTCCCGCGCTCGGATGGTCTCGACAACCTCCAAAACGGGGCCGTCGCCTTCGTCTCGAGGGTTAATCAAGTTCCAATCTGCGTCGGCCTTGACCGCCTCCATGAAGGCGTCGGTTATCTGAACCGAAATGTTGAAGTTCTGGAGCGTGTCGTCGCTATCCTTGCAATGGATGAAATCTCGGATGTCGGGATGGCTGTCCAGAAGCTGGCCCATGTGCGCGCCCAGCCGGAATGCGCCCTGGGTGAGGGTCGCGCCGACGGCAGAGTACAGCTTCATGACCGCGATAGGGCCACAGGCGTTGCCGTGAGTCGTCCTGATGGCGTCGTTCTTCGGCCTCAGATTCGAGAATCCGAATCCGATGCCGCCGCCCCATTTCTCGATCATGGCGGCGTCGTGGGCCACCTCCATGATGGACTCCATGTCGTCCTCGGGCGACACGACGAAACATGCCGACAGGCAACCCCGACCCGTGCCTGCGTTGACCAGAGTAGGGGAGTTGGGTAGGAACTTCAACGAGGTCATCATGTCGTAGAACTTGTTCTCCCAGACCGCCTGATGCGCGGGAGCCTCGCCCTGAGCGATAGCGTTGGAGACCCGGTGGAACAGGTCTTCGGGGGCCTCAATGGCGTTGCCGTCGGCATCCTTGCGAAGGTAGCGTTCTTCCAGGATCGTCCTGGCGTTATCGGAAATTATCAGTTCGCCTCTGGTCGCGATGGGGGTTGTATGGCCGTTGCCATTCCCGTTG
>Ga0208113_1000386_pt1 | contig 22378 bp, 17 predicted proteins | sample Knorr_S7_td_NADW_FD_185598 | JGI IMG/M metagenome (GOLD analysis project Ga0208113, IMG submission 185598) | Marine microbial communities from Southern Atlantic Ocean transect - Knorr_S7_td_NADW_ad_2505m_LV_A (SPAdes) (version 2) | ecosystem: Environmental > Aquatic > Marine > Oceanic | place...
TGGCGCAGGGTGATGTCGTCCTTCCAGGGTGTTAAGTGATGAACCGAATGAAGGGTCCTATTGACGCGTTCCTAGGGCACTTACAAGACGAACGCCGGTTGTCTCCGCATACGGTGGCGGGATACCGGCGCGACCTCAGTAAACTGACGGTTTTTGTCGCCAGCTTGAATGGAAACGACTTACTGCATCTCAAGCCGGTCGAGGCCAGGTTGTTTCCAGCGCAACTCCACCGCCACGGCCTCACGGGTCGCTCCATACAGCGGGCGTTGTCGGCCGCCCGCAGCCTGTATCGATATCTGATGCGGGAAAAATTGGTCCGCAGCAATCCGTTTGATGGCATTCGGGCGCCTCGCGGTGAACGGAAGTTGCCAGAGACCCTGAGCGCTGATCAGGCCGCAAAACTGGTCGCGATCGAGCCGAAAAGTGACCTCGATTATCGGGATCGGGCCATGCTGGAACTGTTTTATTCTTCAGGGATGCGCCTGTCTGAATTGTCAGGGCTCGACGTAAAGTCAATGGCTACTCGCAACTCTTCAGGGTGGGTAGACCTTAAAGAGCGCGTAGCCCGTGTGACCGGCAAAGGAGGCAAAGAAAGATTGTTGCCGATCGGGCGGTACGCGCACGATGCCCTACAAGCGTGGTGCGAGCATCGTGGCAGGGTCGCCGCACAAAATGAGCGAGCGTTTTTTGTTGGCCGTAGCGGTCACCGGCTTGGCGTGAGGGCGATTCAGCAAAGGGTTCAGGTTTGGGCCAAGCGGCAAGGTCTAGGGCGCGGCGTGCATCCACACATGCTGCGCCACTCTTTTGCCAGCCATCTACTGGAATCGAGCGGGGATCTTCGTGCTGTCCAAGAACTCTTGGGCCACGCCGACATTTCAACCACCCAGGTCTATACCCACCTTGATTTTCAGCACCTCGCTAAGGTTTATGACAAGGCCCACCCGCGGGCCCATAAACGAGAGTCCAGTTGAGACCCTAGTCCGAGCCCGAAGTAACAGCCGCTGCGCTGCCCACGCGAACGCCGGGTAAGATCGCAGAGAACCGGATATTTTTGAGGTAAAACACTCCGCATAGGCGCACCAGAACAGCGCAAGCCTTGTGGTAGACTCCGCGCCTTCTTTTGTGTCCCGGATACCGGGTACGGGCACGGTCTGCCCACGTTCTACGAGGAACCCCCCAATGTATTCTGTCGCGTATATTCCCATTGTTCTTGGTCTGGTCGGCCTGCTGGCGGCGCTCGGCCTTTACCGCGCCGTACTGGGGTACCCGGAGGGGACTGGGAAAGTCGTCGAAATTGCGAGCCAGATTCATCGAGGCGCACTGGTTTTCATGCGGCGCGAGTACCTTTATCTGGTCATTTTTGTCATCGTTGTGGGCGCGGTCATATTGGTTTCAGATCTCGGCTGGCGCACGATGGTTGCGTTTCTTGTTGGGGCGCTGAGTTCTGCTACCGCTGGCTTTATCGGTATGTACGCGGCCACCAAGGCCAATGTCCGGACGACGACGGCAGCGAAGGATCGAGGGGCAGCGGAGGCGCTGACCGTTTCGTTTTACGGTGGCTCGATCATGGGGCTTTCGGTCGCTGCCATGGGTCTTTTGGGTCTTGGCGTGTTGTACCTCTTCTTTGGCGGTGATCCGGAAACTTCCCACGTAATCCACGGATTTGGAATGGGCGCATCGTCGGTGGCCCTGTTTGCGCGGGTGGGCGGTGGCATCTTCACCAAGAGCGCGGACGTGGGGGCGGATCTCGTTGGCAAGATCGAGGTCGGTATCCCCGAGGACGACCCGCGCAATCCCGGGGTCATTGCTGACAACGTGGGCGACAACGTAGGCGATGTCGCGGGGATGGGGTCGGATATCTTCGAATCCTATTGCGGCGCTATGATTGCCACTATCGCGATTGCATCGACGTTGTCCGCAGATTTGATTGGGTCACTTGCGGGCGGCGACCAGAGCAAACTGATGTTTCTTCCCCTGGCGCTCGCATCGGTTGGAATTCTCTGCTCGTTGGCTGGAATCCAGCTGGTCAAGAGCACCTCTCGCAAGTCGCCGGATGTGGCTTTGCGTACCGGCACGATGGGCGCCACAGTGATCTTTATTGTGGCTGCGCTGGCCCTGATCTGGTTCACTGATCTCAGCATTCATATCTGGATCTCGGTGCTGGTCGGCGCGCTGGGTGGAATCGTGATCGGTCTTGTGACCGAGTACTACACGGCCGGAAGTCCGGTGCGAAAGATCGCGGCCAGCGGCGAAACGGGGCCGGCGACGGTATTGATCAGCGGTCTTGCCATCGGCATGCAGTCGGTGGTCATACCGGTATTGATGATTTGCGTGATTATTCTCGTATCGAGCTGGCTGGCGGGCCTTTATGGGGTCGGCATCGCTGCGGTCGGTATGCTGGCAACCGTTGGAATCACCATGGCGATCGATGCCTACGGTCCAGTGGCAGACAACGCCGGGGGGATTGCCGAGATGGCCGGTCTGGGAGACGAGGTGCGGGAAATCACTGATTCACTGGATGAACTCGGCAATACCACAGCCGCCATCGGCAAGGGATTTGCCATCGGCGCGGCAGCGTTGGCCGCACTCGCGATTATTTCTGCTTATATCGAGACCGTTGCGCATCATGTGCCGGGTTTTGCACTCGAAATCAGCGACCCCATTGTGCTCGCCGGTATGTTTTTAGGTGCGATTTTTCCGTTTTTAGTGTCGAGTATTACCATGAATGCTGTGGGTGATGCGGCGATTGAGATGATCCAGGAAATCCGGCGCCAGTTCAAAGAAATTCCAGGGCTCCTCGAAGGCAAGGCCGAGCCGGATACGGAGCGCTGCATCGATATCGCGACGACCGCTGCCCTACGGCGCATGATTCTACCGGGTGTTCTGGCCGTCGCTGGGCCGGTTGTGGTCGGTCTCATCCTGGGACCGGCGGCCCTTGGCGGTATGCTGGGTGGCGCCCTGCTCGGTTGTGTGCTGTTGGCGCTGACCATGGCAAACGCGGGCGGCGCCTGGGACAATGCCAAGAAATACGTTGAAAAAGGCAATCTTGGTGGCAAGGGGTCCGATGTCCACAAGGCGACGGTGGTGGGAGACACCGTAGGTGACCCGTTTAAGGACACTTCCGGCCCGTCTATGAACATTCTGATCAATGTCATGGCGATCGTCAGTCTGGTCATTGCCCCGTTGCTCGGATGAGGTAACCAACGATTGAGGAGGAGGGGGAGACTGAGGCCGGCGTTACGCCGGCCTATTTTTTTGCCTCGTGGTAGTCTGAAGATTCTCCACCCTGCAGACTTGATCCCGAGGCATGCCAGCAAGTTTGATCCGATCTGTGCGCGAGGCCGACCTCGAGGAGGTTCGTGCGATATACGCGAAGGAAGTCCTGGAAGGGATGGCTTCGTTCGAAATTGAGCCGCCTGAAATAAAGGAGATGAGGGCCCGGCTGCGCCGGGTACGGGATGCCAACCTGCCGTACCTGGTCGCGGAACTCGACGGCAGAATTGCCGGTTTCGCCTACGCCGCCCCGTATCGACCCCGACCCGCCTATCGCTACACGGTGGAGAATTCGGTCTATGTGGCGCGCTGGGCCCAGCGCCAGGGAATCGGCAGCCAATTGCTGGTCGCGTTGGTGAGCGCTTGTGAGCGTACCAGCGCCCGGCAGATGATCGCGATCATTGGCGGGGTCGAGCATGCTGCCTCTATTCGAGCCCACGAAAAAGCCGGTTTCCATAAGGTCGGCACGCTCGAGAACGTGGGCTGGAAGTTCGACCAGTGGCTGGATGCGGTGGTAATGCAGCGCGCATTGAACCCAGACAACGGCACGCCACCGGCGTCGTAGAAACACGCCGAGCGCATCTTCGAGGGTGTTACCAAGGGTTTATGTCTACGCCGCGTATCGACGGGGGGCTGGGAACGAGATGGCGCAGTTGGGTCGCGGTTCTACGGCTCCTTTGGCGCTTTCAGCGCGACGTATCGCGCCGCAAGACTTTTCGAGGCACGCTTCAGCGCTCTAACCTCTTGCTGGATCACTACGAACGCCGTAGCCCGGTGGTCGGCACCTTGATCTTCATCCACGGTATGTCGGTACTCGGGCGAGAGGATCCGCGAGTCGTCCATCTGGCCGAAGCCCTGGCGGCTGCAGGCTACCGGGTGTTAATTCCGGATTTTCCCAGTATTCGGGCCCTGGAGATTCGAAGGCAACAACCGGACGAGGTACTTTCGCAGCTGGAAACACTGGCCGCCGACCGGCAACTGGTTCCCGGTGTTTTTTTGCTCATGGCGGTGTCGTTTTCCGGCGTGTTTGCTTTGCGCGCGGCTTGTAGTAAGCGTTTGGCACCACGAGTTTGCGGGCTTTGTTTGATCGGGGGCTACTATGACGTGGGTGCGGTGAGTTCATTTCTAATTCGCGCCAACCGATCAGATCCGTACGGACGGTTGTTGGTCCTGCGCAGTTATTACCGGGAAGTAGAGCCCCAAGGCGTGGCTTTTCATCGGGTATTAGATCGTTGCATTTCAGAGAATATCGAGCAGAAAAACTCTTGGAGCGCAGATCAAGCACTCGACCGATCCGATCCAGTAGAAGGCTGGGTGTACCGGATGCTGACGGACCCGGCCGAGCGCGAGGGCTTGGAAGAGAAGGTAACCCGAGCCTTTGGTGAGGGGTGGCATGGATATCGGTCAAAGCTTGATTTTGTCTACCGGGATACCCCGGTCTTTCTGATTCACGGCCGGGATGACCGAGTAATTCCAGCGGGTGAATCGAAACGGCTCGCCCGGCGTCTGGCAGACCAAAAGATCCCGGCCTACCTGTGTATCACCCAGTTCCTAAGCCATGGCGACAGCGCCATTCGTCTTGGGCAGTGGCCAGAAATGGTTCGACTGCTCCGGGGTTTTGCCTGGTTTTTTCAATCTGGGACGCGGGTCAAGAGAGAAGCCCCCGGCACAGGCGGCGGTTGATTCTCAGGTTTTACCCGGGCGGTTTACCGCCTTTCCTAGTTGAGTCGAAAACTGTGCAGTCTCTCGATTGAACCTATTGGAGTGGAATCGTGCGGGCGAAAAAAAGGCGCCCGAGAGCGCCCTTTTGTTAACAGAAGAATTGTCGTTACAAAGCGCTGGTTACGATCGCCATGATTACGGTCAGCACAATGCTTGATGTAATGACCGCGTTAACAGATTGGATAGCACCATTCATCTTGCCCCAGAGGGCGTTCGCCTGGATGGCCGCAATAATAATCAGTCCGACTATGAATCCTGTCATGCTGACGGCCAGGTCGCCTTCTCCGCTCCAAAGGCCACCGTTGATTGCTGGGGTCGCGTGGGTCGACGCAATCATAAAGTACAGCATTGGTAACGATAATAGCGTGTTGGTCCGCGATGCGAGTCCAGCCTTAGGTGCAGCTTTGGCTTTATCACCGCTTGAAAGACCGATGACAATTTTCTGATTTGGCCAGATGATGCCCCACACGTTCAACATCATGATCGTACCCATCAAAACGCCAAAACTAATGCCGAGTGAGAACCTCGGCGCTTCGCTGGTGATAAACCAGATCAATATAAGTCCGGTCAGGAATGTGAAAAGAGCAGCCCAGCGGAACCACCAGAGGGCGCGCGGAGCGAGTTTTTGCATCACGTCAGCTTTTGCCGAGTCTTCAGCTTCCTTTACGTATTCGGTCTGCACAAAATTGAAGTAATACAGCAATCCGATCCAGGTAACACCGAACACAATATGGCCCCAGCGAAACAGTACATCCATCACGTATTGCATCATTCCCCTCCGAGATTCTGTTGAAGATAACCGAGAAGCTGCGGCTCGGGTGATCCCCCAAAAGCCTTAGTAATATCAGGCAAATACCGCGGGATGAGTGTCACTAGTCTACTAGAGTGGCGGTTCCGCCAGCAAGGCAGCCAAGACGATGCTGACCGTCGGGCGACTTAGAGCACGCTACTCAGCGGAAAAAGGAAAAAGAAAGAGCGCCCGGATTTTCAGAGAGCTATCCCTGCGGCCTCGCGTTAGTCCGGTTGTATTGAGGTACTGGGCCGTGGAGCTCTGCCCAGATTTCATCACAAAGATTCAATTCCTCTGTACTAAGCGGTGAGGATGTTACTGCAGCGAGGTTTTGCTCAACCTGGTCGCGTCGGGTCGCCCCAAAAAGGGTGACGTCCACGTCGGGGTGGTCGAGCATGTAGCGCAAGGCGAGTTCAGCCGAGGTACGACCGCGTTGGGCCGCAATTCTGGAAAACCGATCTGCCGCGGTTCGTTGCGGGTCGTTCCAGTATCTTTTGCGATACATTTCATTGGCGGCGAATCGAGTATCAGAACCCGCCTCCTTCCCCGCTTTGTATTTTCCTGTCAGGAGTCCGCCAGCGAGGGGGTTGTACATGCAAGTACCGATGTCGTATGACCGGGTCATGGGCAGTAACTCGGTTTCTACGGCTCTTGAAATTGCGTTGTGCAGTGCTTGGGTGACGGTCGGTGGGGTCCAGCCACGATTGCGTGCAAGATTTACGGCTTCTACTACTTGCCAAGCCGCAAAATTGGAAACCCCGATGTAGCGGACCTTGCCGGAGCTGACCAGGCTCTCCAGAGCGCGCCAGGTGATCTCGATGGGCGTGTCGTCATCTGGTTGATGAAGGTAGTAGATATCGATGTAATCCGTATTGAGGCGGCGCAAAGAGTTTTCAACTTCCCGCAGGATCACCTTTGGCGAACTGCCCGCTGTATCCGGATCGCCGCCCACGGCGTACCGTACTTTGGTTGCCAGCACAATGCGCTCTCGATTGCCTCTGGCTTTCATCCACCTGCCAATAATTTCTTCGGACAGGCCCGCGTTATAGCCGTTGGCGGTATCGATGAAGTTGATGCCTTGGTCGACGACAAAATCCAACAACTCGAGCGACGTGTCTTCGGCCACCGGATCGCCCAACGTCATGGTTCCAAAAGCCAACGGGGATACCTTAAGACCGGTTCCCCCCAATCGAATGCGCTCCATCCGGGTTCTCCTGTGTAACTAGAACGGTTGGGCATGACTGGCAGCACGCCAGCCGGACCTCGTCAGCTGATGGTGCAGCCCGCACCCCACGAATCTTGAGGATACCGTATCGTGCAGTCCGCGGTCGAAGGCAAGTCTAGACAGCAGGCCTTCAAAGTTTAGCCGCCCAAGAGTTGTTACAGAGCCTTTGTATGTTCCGAGGCCGAAACTGTCTCGATTGCCAGTTCCAGGATCATGGAGTCCATAGACATTCAGTGTCGAATACCGTGACCCCGGCTGAGAAAATGCAAGTTGATCGCGAACAGGACGAGAATAAAAATCCCGATGATCAAGTAGGAAAGCCACAGGGAGATGTCAGAAATACCCAGAAATCCGAAGCGAAACGCATTGATCATGTAGAGAATCGGGTTACCGAGCGATACGCCCTGCCAGAAATCCGGCAATAGATGAATCGAATAAAAAATTCCGCCAAGGTAGGTCAGAGGGGTCAGTATGAACGTTGGAACAATGGAAACGTCATCAAAACTTCGTGCGAAAACACCATTGGTAAAGCCGCCCAGGGAAAACAGCACCGCTGTGAGCACGACGACGCTGATGAGCACCCCGACACTGTGGATCCTGAGATCGCTAAAAAAAAGAGACACGATTGTGACAATCAGTCCGACGATGATCCCGCGAGCAACGCCGCCCGTGATGTAACCGAGAAGAATCACGTAGTTGGGAGTCGGAGACACCAGCATTTCCTCAAGAGAGCGCTGAAACTTAGCGCCGAAAAAAGAGGTAACGACGTTAGAGTAGGAGTTTGTAATGACTGACATCAGGATTAACCCCGGGACGATGAAGTCGATGTAATTGAATCCGTCCATCTGCCCGATCCGGGGGCCGATCAAGTTGCCAAAGATGATGAAGTAAAGAGAGGTAGTGATTACAGGCGGTAACAGCGTCTGTTGCCAAATACGCGTAAACCGTGTGAATTCCTTGATCACAATGGTGATAAAAGTGATTAGTTGTTCCCGGGCGTTCACGCGGCTCGCTCACTGTTATTGTTTTGACCGACCAGGTGAACAAACAGTTGCTCGAGGCGGTTCGCTTTGTTGCGCATGCTGCGGACACGAATATCTTCTCGGGCCAGTTGTTGATAGAGGTCGTTCAGGTTTTGATCCTTGATGATTTCAACTTCCAGGGTGTACTCATCGAGTAACTGCGCTTTGATGCTAAGGCCCGGGGGCAATTGGGCGAGCGGTTGCTCGAGGTCGAGAACAAACGTCTCCATATGGACCTTCCGCAAAAGCAAACGCATCGACGTGTTCTCAATCAGGTGTCCTTCATCGAGGATTGCAATATTGCGGCAAAGGCTTTCCGCTTCTTCCAGATAATGTGTAGTCAGGATAATTGTCGTGCCTTCTCGGTTAATCTTGCGGAGAAAATCCCACATCGAGCGCCGAATTTCGATGTCCACTCCGGCGGTGGGTTCATCCAGAATCAGTAACCGTGGTTGATGCACCAAGGATCGGGCAATCATCAATCGTCGTTTCATGCCGCCCGACAGATCCCGGGCCTGACTATCACGCTTGTCCCACAACCCCATCTGCGAGAGATATTTTTCAGCTCGCTGGCGGGCGAGTCCACGGGGAATTCCATAATACCCCGCCTGGTTCAAGAGAATCTGCCACGGTGTTTCGAAGACATTGAAATTAAACTCCTGCGGCACAACGCCAATAAAGGACTTAGCTCTTGGAAAGTCGTTTTTAATGTCGACACCGAAAATTCGTACCGTGCCGCTCGTCTTGTTGACAAGAGAACTAATGATTCCAATAACAGTTGATTTGCCAGCGCCATTGGGCCCAAGCAGAGCGAAAAAGTCACCTTCGGCTACTTGAAGATCGATGCCGTGCAAGGCAGTGACCCCGTTTTGGTAGGTTTTGTATAGGGAGAGGATTTCGAGCGCGGGGGTCACGATTACTAAGGGCAGACGGCGAGAGGGTCAGGCCAGCACGCGCTCTGGTGTTGGTATTCGCACAGTCGGATTACTGGCCCAGGACAGACTTTTGATAGAGATCATTCAAACGCATATCGGGGTCGTATCGTTGCTTTAATTCTCGGTAGGTCTTACCGCCGTAAAGAGACCAGAAATCTTCCTCAGCGTAATAAGAACTCGAGTAGAGAGATTTGATTCCTCCGAGGTCAACAACAGCTTCTTCGACCTGGCGGTTGTAATAGCCCGCGGGGCGTTCCTGGCGTTCGCGGATCACGTCCCAAAAGCCAAAATTGATATATAGCGTATCCGCGGTCATGGGAAATAAGGGGTAAGCGCTGTCGCTCGGTGGGTGCCCGACCGGGCAGATCCACAGCGGTTTGATTCCGATCTCCCGATGAAAAAAATCGAGGAATCCGGGGGCATTTTCAATTGGGATGTCGACATCTTGTATTACCGATTCCGAGTGGTAGCCGAACCATTCGCTTAACGTCCGGGTGAAGCCAACCCGACCGTTCCAACGCATCACTTTTTGATAGGTGATCGAGTTCAATCGTTTGCGGCCCAGAAGACGGCGCATCAAAGCGTTCTGTACATACAAGTTTTTCGAACACCAGAACCAATCGGTGTCCCACCGCCAAAGGTAGTCGTGGGTAGTGAGATAGTCTTCACTCCGTGCCGGAATGGAGCGGTAGTACATGTCGAGATAGGTGTAATCGCTGGTGTACGGGGCCTCGTCGACAAATCGACCCACCGTCAGGTAATGATCATTGCGTCGAAACACGGTACCGTCCACAAAGTCTGTACCTTCTGTACACCAATCCTGTAACGATGCAAAAAAATCATCGGTATCCGGTATACGGATGTGGGTCAATCGCACGTAGGGTTTAACCGGGATCGCGAGCGCTTTGAGTTTCAGGATGTAGCCCAAAGTCCCGTAAGAATTTGGGAGACCGAAGAACAGATCACGGTGCTCATTCTTTGCAGTGCAGGTGACGATCTCACCGCTTGCCAGCAGCACGTCCATCTCGCTCACCGTTTCATGCACCAGACCGTAGCGGAATGATGATGCCTCGATTCCAACTCCAGAGACAGCGCCACCGATCGTTATGGATTTCAGTTGTGGTACCACTGCTGGCATCAGGCCGTGTGCCAATGTGGCCTCGACCAATTCTTCATATGTGGTCATCCCCTCTACTTCGACTGTGCCACGCGCCGCGTCGACATCGAGCACATGACGAAAGGTGCTTACATTGAGCATTTGCCGGGGGATCGAGCCACGATCACGAAAAAGATTGGAGGTGGATTTGGCAAGCCGCACGGGACCCGAGCCGCGCTGGCGCAGCTCCACCGCCAATCGGTTGCGCCGGACTTGGTGGGTTTCTACTGCCATCGAAAAAAGTTCGGTAATTTAAAAGCCAGCCGCGTGTCCATCTTTTCGCGGATCGGAGCCGGCTATGTAGCCATCGGTGCTTCGTAAAATGATCTGACCACCCCCGAAAAGCCCGCTCGAAAATTCCACCATCAGTCGATGACCGCGAGCCGAAAGTTCTGAGTTGAGATGGGCCAGATCGGGTTCTAGGCAGATAGAAAAATCTTCTGCGACGAACCAGCGGGGCGCATCGAGGGCTTGTTGCGGTGAACGCTCCTGGCAAAACATTCGGATCAGCACTTGCACGTGCCCCTGTGGTTGCATGTGTTTTCCCATCACGCCAAAAGCTAATAGTGGCTGACCGGCGCGGGTCGCAAAAGCGGGAATGATGGTATGAAACGGGCGTTTGCGACCGTCTACTCGATTGGGGTGAGCTGCATCTAGCGTAAAACCGCTACCACGGCTTTGCAGACTGATACCGGTTTCTGGGATTACGATGCCAGAACCGAATTTCTCGTAATTAGATTGAATATAGCTAACCATCATGCCCGACCGATCGGCTGCACAAAGATATACCGTGCCGCGGTCTGCGGACACTTGAGCGACCGGAAAATCAGCTTGATTCACTTTGATCGCTGCGGCGCGACGTGCCAGTCGATCTGGGTCTAGGAGTGTTTCAACTTTAGCTTCCATCGCTGCGGGATCTGCTATATGCCGGTGTGCTTCGGCAAAGCCAACCTTCATCGCTTCGATCTGCAGATGCACACTGTCGGCTGAATCGGGTGGGTATTGATCGATCTCAAGCCGGTCCAGCACCCCGAGCGCGATCAGGGCGGCAAGTCCCTGGCCGTTGGGTGGGATTTCATGAATGCAAAGGTCGCCAAAATCCTGCGAGATACAGTCCACCCAAAGGCTTTCATGTGTTGCGAGGTCATCTTGTGTCATTGCGCCGCCGTCACGTTTGGATGTGGCGGCGATACATTCGGCCAACCGGCCCCGGTAGAAACTCTCTCCTCGGCTTTCTGCAATTTCGGCCAGGGTCTCAGCTTGCGCGGGACAGCGGAAGTGATCTCCGGCGTTTGGCGATTGGCCACCTGGTAAAAAGGTTCGGCAGAATTCCGGATAGTCGCGGTAAGTCTCAACGGCTGACGACCAGGCATCAGCAATTATTGGGGTCACTGCAAAACCGGATGACGCATACTGGATTGCCGGTTCAAAGAGTTGTTCAAATGGCAATTTGCCAAAACGCTCCGAGAGTTTGACCCAAGCGTCAACTACCCCGGGTACAGTGACACAATCCCATCCGATTACGGGCATGGCTTCCCGGCCATGAAAGCGATCCGGCGTCCAGGCTGCGGGGGATCGGCCGGAACCGTTTAGACCTTGTAACTGCTCGCCATCCCAGACGATGGCAAACGCGTCACTGCCGATGCCGTTTGACACCGGCTCTACGACCGTCAATGCGATCGCGCTCGCCAGCACGGCATCGACTGCGTTGCCACCCGTTCGCAACATCTGAATACCAGCTTGGGTTGCGAGTGGTTGCGACGTTGCGACAACGTTTGGCGCATAAACATCGGAACGCCTGGATGGGTAGAGGTGTCGGGGGTCAAGTAGTTGAAACATGTCGAGGTCTCAATCGTTTTCAGGCCGGCAGAAAGCGCGGCAGTGTAGCACTGCCCTGTTTTGCACGGCTGTGTGGAAGCGAATTATTAGGTTGCAGCCGCGGTCACCCGAGGCTCTTAAAAATCACTGGGCCACAGTCGAATCTTCGCTCACTTTAAGATCGTATGCGGCCGAAATGAGGGCCTGGGTGTAGGGATCTTGTGGTCGATCGAAAATCTTTTCGGCGTTGCCTTGCTCTACGACTCGCCCCTTGTGCAGGACGATAATCTCGTCGCTCAATGCGCGGATAACTTTAAGGTCATGGCTGATGAAAAGATAGGCCAGATTTTTCTGGCGCTGCAGTTGCCGCAGCAGATCGATGATCTGCGCCTGGACCGTTCGGTCCAGCGCCGAAGTGGGTTCGTCGAGGACGATAAGACGCGGTTTGAGAATCATGGCTCGGGCCAGGGCAATGCGCTGACGCTGACCGCCCGAGAACTCGTGCGGGTACCGATGGCGGCTGTCGGGGTCGAGTCCAACTTCGTGCAGGGCATCAATCAATAGCCGAGTACGTTCGTCCGCCGTACCAATGCCGTGAGCGACGAGCCCTTCTTCGATGATCTGACCCACAGAGAGTCGTGGGCTCAAGCTGCCGTAGGGGTCCTGAAATACAATCTGCAGGTTGCGCCGCAGAGGTTTCAGTTCACGGCTCTTGAGTCCCTGGATCGAGGCATTGTCAAAAACGATCGCCCCGCGGCTCGATACCAGCCTGGCAAGGGCCAGCGCAAGTGTCGTTTTTCCGGATCCGCTTTCGCCGACGACACCTATCGTCTGGCCGGCGCGGATGGTGAGGGTCACATCATCGACTGCCTTGATCTGGTCCACCGTTCGACGCAAAACACCCTTCTGGACGGGGAACCAGACCCGCAGCTGCTCACCGCGCAGCACTATCGGCGCTCGCGGGTCAACCGGGTTCGGCTTGCCCGAAGGTGCAGCCTCGATCAACTGGCGGGTATACGGCTCAGCCGGCGCTCGAAATAATTGTTCTGTTTGGCCGTGTTCGATGATTGTTCCACTGTGCATCACGTATAAACGATTGCTCGTCTTTCGGACCACATCCAAGTCGTGTGTAATCAACAGGATCGACATGCTTAACTGCTGTTGAAGTTCTGTTAACAAGCTGAGAATCTGGGCCTGGATGGTTACGTCCACCGCAGTTGTCGGTTCGTCTGCTATCAGGAGGTCGGGCTCGTTGGCGAGTGCCATTGCAATCATGACGCGCTGGCGCTGGCCACCCGACAGTTGATGAGGATAGGCCAGGAGTTTTTGCTCGGGCTCCTGCATGCGCACCAGTTGCAACAGTTCGAGGGTGCGATCCCGCGCTTGTTTCGGTGTCATGCCCTTGTGCAGAGTGAGCGTCTCGGTTACCTGTTTCAGCACGGTATGCAGTGGGTTGAGTGCAAGCATCGGCTCCTGGAAAATCATACTGATGCGGTTGCCCCGTACCTGGCGAAGGACAACGTCACCGGCACCAAGGAGTTCCCTGTCGTGGAATCGAATGCTGCCGCTCGGGTGTCGAGCACGCGGGTAAGGCAAAAGACCCAGTACAGACAAGGCAGTGACTGATTTTCCAGAACCGCTTTCACCCACCAACGCCACGGTCTCGCCCCGGCCCACCTGGAGTGATGCATGCCGGACTGCTTCCAGATCGCCCTGCGGCGTGGAGAACGTGACTGAGAGATTGTCGATTGAAAGCACGGGTTAAATGACGTTCTTGCGCGAATCGAAGGCGTCCCGGACGGCTTCGCCGACGAAAATCAACAGGGTCAATATCAATCCGATGACGAAGAATCCGGTAAGGCCGAGCCAAGGTGCTTGCAGGTTAGCTTTGCCTTGAGCCAGCAGTTCGCCGAGAGAGGCCGAACCCGGCGGCAGGCCAAAACCGAGATAGTCGAGACCTGCCAGGATGGTGACCGAACCCGCCAGAGTGAAAGGCATGAACGTCAGCGTAGCCACCATGGCGTTCGGCAATATGTGGCGAAACATGATGGTTGGGTCGCTGACGCCAAGTGCTCGAGCGGCCCGGACGAATTCCAGGTTCCGGGCCCGCAGAAACTCAGCCCGAACCACGCCGACAAATCCCATCCACGAGAAGAGCAGCAGCAGGCCGAGCAGCCACCAGAAGTTTGGTTGGATCACGCTGGAGAGAATGATCAGGAGATACAAGAGCGGTACACTCGACCAAGCTTCGATGAAGCGCTGGAAGATCAGGTCGATCCAACCGCCGAAGTAGCCCTGTACGGCTGCCGCAGAAACGCCGACTACGGCGCTTAAGATGGTCAGGGTAAAGCCAAAAAGTACCGAGATCCGGAAGCCATAAATTACCCGCGCGAGAACATCGCGTGCCTGGTCGTCCGTGCCGAGTAGATTACGAGCGTCAGGCGGTGACGGTGCCGGACCTTGCAGGCCCCAGGCGACGGTTTTGTGGTGATAACGGATGGGTGGCCACAGCATCCAGCCGTCCTTTTCGATCAGTCCGGTAACGTATGGCGCTCCGTAGTCGGCCTCGGTCTGAAAGTCGCCGCCGAATGTCCGCTCGGGATAGGCTTTTAAGATAGGCAGGTAGACAGACTGTTTGTAATAGATCAGCAGCGGTTTGTCGTTGGCCACGAATTCCGCAAACAGCGAAACGACGAAAAGCACCGTGAAAATCCACATCGACCACCAGCCGCGGCGGTTGGACCGGAAAATCTGAAGACGGCGCGCAGTGAGTGGCGAGAGCTGCATTTCCAGCGTCCTTACTGCCTAGACCTCGCGGGTTTCGAAGTCGATCCGCGGGTCGATGACCATGTACATCAGGTCACCGACGAGATTCATCAGCAGTCCAAGCAGTGAAAAAAAGTAAAGTGCGCCGAACATCACCGGGTAATCCCGGTTGAGTGCCGCTTCGAAGCCGAGCAACCCAAGGCCATCGAGTGAGAAGATGATCTCGATGAAAAGAGACCCGGTGAACAAAATACCGATGAATGCCCCCGGGAAGCCCGCAATGACAATCAGCATGGCGTTTCGGAACACGTGTCCGTATAGCACCCGCCGCTCGGTTAAACCTTTGGCCCTTGCCGTCAAAACATATTGCTGGTTGATCTGATCGAGAAAGGAGTTCTTGGTGAGCATGGCCAATCCGGCAAAGCCGCCTATGGTCATCGCGACCACCGGCAGCGTGAGATGCCAGAAGTAGTCGGCGATTCGTCCTGCCCAACTCAGTTCATTCCAGTTCTCTGAAGTGAGCCGGGCGAGTGGAAACCAGTCAAAGGGATTGCCGCTGGCAAACAAGATGAGGAGAAAAATCGCGAACAAAAAGCCTGGTATGGCGTAACCAACGAACACCACGACACTGGTCCACACATCAAAACGAGTGCCGTCCCGGGCGGCTTTGGCCACACCGAGCGGAATGGAGATCAGGTAGACCAGCAGCGTGGTCCAGAGGCCGAGGGAGATAGACACCGGCATCTTGTCCAGCACCAGGTCGATCACTTTGCGGTCCCGGTAGTAACTCTCACCGAAGTCAAACACCAGGTACTGTTTCATCATCAGAACAAAGCGCACGTGCAGCGGTCTGTCGAAGCCGAACTGTTGCTCTAGCTCTCGAATAAACGCGGGATCGAGACCTTGGGCGCCGCGGTACTTGCTGGTGCGGTCACCGCCGCTGTCTTGTGCGACGATCTCGCCCCCAGCGGTACGGGTGACCCGCTCCGTCATGGCGTCTCCGATACCAGCCAGGTTGGCGAGGACCTGTTCGACCGGCCCCCCGGGGGCTACCTGAATAATGAAAAAGTTGATGACCATGATCGTGAACAGCGTTGGAATCATCAACAACAGGCGGCGAATGATGTACGCAGTCATGTTAGTGGCTGACGAGCGGTCGGTGATGTAACCGCCAGAGGGGCATCCGTGGGTGCGGCCGCAGCAGGTCTTTGCGACCGACTGAGGTAAGAATCTTTACTGGCGCGCGCGTTCGAGCGCCGTGGCTTTGGTTTCGTCGTACCACCAGCGACCGGTCATGACGCCGGTCCGGACGGGGCTGTCGGGACGGGAGAATTTGTCCCAATAAAGTACGCGGTCGGCCCGGATGTGCCATTGTGGGATCACGTAGAAGCCCCACAGCAAGACCCGGTCGAGAGCGCGGGTTCTCACATTCAATTGTTCGCGGGACTCCGCCATGACCAGAAGCTCGATCAACTCATCGACTACGGGATCCTTAATGCCTGCAAGGTTGCGACTGCCGGTAGCATCAGCCGCATCGGTACCCCAATACCCGCGCTGTTCGTTGCCCGGCGTTTCACTCTGGCCCCAGGTCCAGACCAGCATGTCAAAGTCTTTCTCACGAAACCTATTGATATACTGGGTCTGATCGACCAGGCGAATGCTGGCTTCAATACCCAATTGTTCAAGGTTGCGGGTGAACGGCAGAACGATTCGCTCGAATGCGGGGCTGTAGAGCAGAATTTCAAAGACCATCGGCGCCCCGGTTTCAACATTCACCAATTTAAGGTCGCGTACTTCCCATCCAGCGGCCTCCAATAGGGCCGTAGCCGCACGCAGGTTTTCTCTCGGGCGACCGCTGCCGTCCGTGACCGGGGGCTGAAATTCGTTGGTGAATACTCGCTCGGGAACCCGGCCGCGGTAGCGCTCGAGAAGTTCCAGTTCCTCGCCCGCGGGTAGGCCCGAGGAGGCCAGGTCAGAATTCGAGAAAAAGCTTGCGGTACGGGTGTACTGCCCATTGAACAATGTGCGGTTTGACCACTCGAAGTCGAACGCATAACCGAGGGCTTCACGGACTTGTGGGTCTTTGAATATGCCCCGCCGCGTGTTGAACACGAATCCCTGCATACCAGTTGGCATCTGGTGGGGGACCATTTCTTTCTTCAGCAAACCTTTTTCCACCGCTTCCACGTTGTAGTCTTCGGCCCAGGCTTTTGACTGGTTCTCCGAGCGCAAATCGATGTCACCCGCTTTTAGGGCCAGTCGGATCGAGGTCGTATCGCGATAATAATCGGTGCGAATAGTGTCAAGGTTATTCATACCCCGGTTCACTGCGAGATTCTTGCCCCAGTAATCGGCTACCCGCTCCTGGAGGATGTACCGACCCGCCTCGAATTCCTTAATTCGGTAAGGCCCGCTGCCGAGTGGGGGCTCAAGGGTGGTTTCCGCAAAGTCTCGATCCACCCAATAGTGTTTAGGCAATACCGGGAGCTGTCCCATGATGAGGGGCAACTCGCGGTTCCCGGCTTCCTTGAAATTGAAGCGAACCCGATGCTCGCCCAATTTCTCGGCGCTCTCAACCGCGCTGTAATAATAGCGATATCCGGGGGCGCCCTTTTCCAACAGTGTATCGAAGGACCAGACCACGTCGTCAGCTGTGACCGGGGCGCCGTCATGCCATTGCGCTTGCGGACGCAAGTTGAAAATCACCCAGGAGCGGTCGTTCGGCCACTCGAAGCTTGCTGCAATGAGGCCATAAACGGTGAACGGTTCGTCGGCACTGCTGGTAATCAGGGTTTCCACCGATCCGGTACTGGCCGCGTTGCCTTTGGCGATAAAGGTATTGAAGCTGTCGAAGGTGCCCATGGCGCCCAGTCGAATCTGGCCCCCCTTGGGCGCATTCGGGTTCACGTAGTCGAAGTGCGTAAAATTTTCCCCATATTTGGCCGGCTCTGTGTCGTACATGGTCATTGCATGACCCGAATAACTCTCACCGGCTCGGGCCAGGGGCGAAGCCACGAGCGCACACAGAGCGATTAAAAGGGGCAGTCGGAGCATGGCTTCATTATATGTCACGCTAAAGAACCGTCTACCCCCGCAGGGGCGTCGGTTGTATGCTCATGGTGATGCCAAAAACCAGCCAATCTAAGCGTCGATCCAGAGTCAAGCGGGCGGAAGCCTGCTGGCCTTTGACAAAGACCGGTGTAGCGCCAGACGCACCGACGTTTGCCGCCGCTGTGATCGCTTGGTATCGGCAGCAGGGCCGCCGGGACCTGCCGTGGCAACATTCCGATGATCCGTATCACCGCTGGGTTTCTGAGATCATGTTGCAGCAGACCCAAGTGGCCACGGTGATTCCCTATTATTACCGGTTTATCGAGCGGTTCCCTGATCTTCAATCGTTGGCAACGGCCCGAGTTGACGACGTGTTGGACCACTGGACTGGACTCGGCTATTACGCCCGGGCTCGGAATCTGTACCACGCGGCCCAGGTGATTGCGCGCGACCACGACGGGGTCTTCCCTGGAACATTCGAAGAGGTGGCTGCACTTCCTGGCATCGGACGTTCAACAGCAGGGGCGATTCTCGCGTTTGCGTTCCACCAGTCGTACCCGATTCTCGACGGCAACGTGCGCCGGGTGTTGGCCCGTTACCACGCCATTGATGGGTGGCCGGGGAAGGCCGACGTTGCGCGACGCTTGTGGGCCGTCGCTGAGAGACATACACCGGTTGAGGACGTTGGAGACTACACCCAGGCCATGATGGACGTCGGCGCTGGGGTCTGTTCACGCCGCCGGCCGCGCTGCGCCACGTGTCCACTCGCTAGCGGTTGCAAAGCCCACCGTCAGGGGAATCCGGAACAATACCCGGCGTCACGGCCGAGGCGAACACGTCACCGGCGCACGACCACTATGGTCATGGCGCGCGACCACCGAGGACGAGTGTTGCTCGAGCGCCGCCCCGCCGCTGGGATTTGGGGGGGGCTTTGGAGTTTCCCGGAATGTCCGGCTGGACGGCCGCCGGAGAGGTGGTTCCAGGAACAGTTCGGGCTCGAAATAAAAAGCGGTGTGCCATGGGATCCTGTGCAGCACGGATTTACCCATTTGGAACTCGAAATTCGACCATTGCCGGCACAACTGGTCGGGACGGCGATAATCGTGGAGAGTCTGGATCATGTCTGGTATAAACCGGGGTCGTCGCTCGGGCGCGGTGTGGCCGCCCCGGTTCGGCGTTTGCTCGAACAACTACAGGATCACCCGTTTTGAGTCGAACAGTTCACTGCGTCATTCTTAAACGAGAGGCTGAGGGTCTTGATTTTGCGCCTTCGGCGGGAGATCTCGGACAGCGAATCTTTGAGCAGGTCTCTAAAGAAGCATGGCAACAATGGCTTGCTCACCAGACTATGCTGATCAACGAGAAGCACCTGCGTCTGGTCGATCCCGAACACAAGGCCTACCTGGCGGCTCAAATGGAAGCATTTTTCTTTGGCGAGGGGGCGGATCAGCCCGACGGCTGGGTGGCTCCGAATGCGGACTAAAACCACCGTCGGTGCAGTTCGGGGTAGGACTCATCCAAAACCTTATAATCATCGGCAAAGGGGGGTGCCAGGGCAAGAACACAAAGCCGTGGCTCGCCCCTCCTCGATAAGTTGGTGTTTTACCCGGAACTACCATGACTGCAAATAGTGGCCGCGTTGGCCTCGATACCTATGGCCTTGGCAATGCTGGCGAAGTTTTCTGGAACCTTTCTTCGGCACAGTTATACGAGCACGCCATCCGTAACGGCGAAGGCAGGGTATGCAAAGACGGCCCACTGGTCGTACTGACCGGTCAGCATACCGGGCGTTCGGCCCGTGACAAGTTTGTGGTGTGTGATGAGACCACCAAAGATGAAGTGTGGTGGGGAGAAGTGAACGCGCCGTATCAGCCAGACCAGTTTGACGCACTCTACGAACGTTTATGTGGATATCTGGAGGGCAAGAATCTGTACGTACAAGACTGTTTTGTCGGCGCAGACCCAGATTACCGTTTGCGGGTCCGGGTGATCAGCGAACTGGCTTGGCACAACCTGTTCGCGCGCACCATGTTCATAGAGGCTTCGGACGAAGAATGTGCAGTTCACCAGCCCGAGTTCACCGTGATCACCGTACCCAGCTTTACTGCAGACCCGGACACGGACGGCACCCGATCCGAGACGTTCATTGTTGTCAACTTTTCAAAACGCCTGGTGATCATCGGTGGAACCACCTATGCGGGCGAAACGAAGAAGTCGATCTTCAGCGTAATGAATTACCTGATGCCATTTCAGGGCGTGTTACCGATGCACGCATCGGCCAACATTGCCCCGGATGGCACCAGTGCAATTTTTTTTGGATTGTCCGGCACAGGCAAGACGACGTTGTCGGCCGATCCGGCCCGCACCCTGATTGGCGACGACGAACACGGCTGGAGCGACAACGGGCTTTTCAATTTTGAAGGGGGGTGCTACGCCAAGGTGATCAACTTATCGGCCGAACAAGAGCCCGAGATTTTTCAGACCACCCGGACGTTCGGCACCATCCTGGAAAATGTGGTGATGGATGCAAAGACCCGGGAGATCGATCTGTATGACGGTTCCCTGACCGAAAATACGCGCGGTTCATACCCGATCACCCAGATTCCAAATGCTGAGTTATCAGGCCGTGGCGGGCATCCGGATAATGTCGTATTCCTGACTTGCGATGCATTTGGTGTGTTACCGCCGGTGGCGAAATTGACCAGCGCTCAGGCGATGTACCACTTCATCAACGGGTATACGGCCAAGGTGGCGGGTACGGAAAAGGGTGTGACCGAACCGACGCCCACATTCAGCCCCTGCTACGGAGGCCCATTCCTGCCGCTGCATCCACGGCGCTATGCAGAGATGCTCGGACAAAGGATCGAACGGCATAACGTCGCCGTGTGGTTTATCAATACCGGCTGGACCGGCGGGTCCTACGGGGTTGGCGAGAGAATGTCCATTCACCATACCCGTGCGATCGTGAATGCGGTGCTCGACGGCAAGTTGAATGAAGTGCCGACGACTACAGACCCCGTGTTCGGGCTGGAAGTTCCGGTTGAATGTCCCGGTGTGCCGGCCGAAGTACTCGATCCACGAAATACCTGGAACGACAAACAAGCCTATGATCAGCAGGCGCGTAAATTGGCGCAGCAGTTTGAAGACAATTTCCGCAAGTACGCAGATGACGTAGCCGAAGCCGTACATGCTGCGGGCCCTGTGATTGCCGGTTGAAGGTGTGGAACAGCCGCCCACACTGGGCGGTGTGACGCAATCTGGCCCCGAAACTGAGCTGCCGGGCAGGCGCAGAATTTTTTGATGGCGCGTGACCGACAAGACACTGCCGTTCCCGATGGCGGCACGATGGTCGAGCGCCTATGGGCGAAAGATCCCACATTGTGGTCGGTCGATGAAGACAAACGCGATTCGATCCAGAAGCGTCTTGGATGGTTGGCGGCACCCGCGTGGCTCGGCGATCACATTGGCGAATTGCGCGAGCGAGTCAGCAAGATTCAGGCCCTGAACTGGCAGCGCGTCGTGTTGCTCGGCATGGGGGGGTCGAGTCTCGCCCCGGCAGTCTTGGCGCAGATTGCCGCTACCGGGTCAACCGGCCCGAGATTTGAGATTTTAGACAGCACGCACCCCGATACGGTGCTCCGGGCGACGGCCCATGAAGACCTGGCGAACACCCTCTTTCTGGTGTCGTCGAAATCCGGGACGACGCTCGAGGTGATGGCGCTATGGTCGTACTTTGACGGCTTGTTGCGCACCGATGCCGCAGCAGCGAACGGGCCCAGTCGAAATTTTGTCGCAATCACTGATGCGGGTACACCCCTCGAGGCGCTGGCGCGCGATCGTGGTTTTCTCGATTGTTTCGTCAACCCACTGGATGTCGGCGGGCGTTTTTCGGCACTCACCTACTTTGGAATAGTGCCCGCGGCCCTGTTGGGATTCGATCTTAATCAACTGCTGGAATCGGCTGAACGACAAGCGCTGAGTTGCCAGGCCAGAGCCACTGAGAAGAACAACGCCCTTCTATTCGGTTGGCGTATCGGTGCCTACGCGGCTCAAGGAAGAAACAAACTGACGTTGTTGTTGTCCCCCGAGATCGAACCGCTCGGTGTCTGGATTGAGCAATTGTTGGCTGAGAGCACCGGCAAGGACGGCCGTGGAATCATACCGATCGTTAACGAACCTCTGCAGCACCTGGAGCTGTACGGGAAGGATCGAGTGTTTGTTGCGATTGTGGCCAAGGAAGATGATGCTTTGATGGCCCGCTGCGGGGAACTGGAATCTGCCGGGTTCCCCGTACTTCGTTCGATGACAGGAGATACAAAAGAGATCGGCGGCGAGTTTTTTCGCTGGGAGTTTGCAACTGCGGTAGCCGGTGTTGCGCTGGGGATCAATCCGTTTGACGAGCCAGACGTTCAACGCAGCAAGGACACTACCGCTTTGTTCCTGGAGGGTAAGAATGTCCCCGGGCAAACTGCGCTGACACCGTGTATTCGAGAAGGTGGATTGTCACTCGTTGGTGAGCCAATGCAGTTTCAGGGCCTTGCAGGGGTTGCCGAGGGACTGAGGCACCTTTTCAAAACGATACGACAAGGGGACTACGTTGCCATTCTTGCCTGGCTGGAC
>Ga0208113_1000388_pt1 | contig 22356 bp, 21 predicted proteins | sample Knorr_S7_td_NADW_FD_185598 | JGI IMG/M metagenome (GOLD analysis project Ga0208113, IMG submission 185598) | Marine microbial communities from Southern Atlantic Ocean transect - Knorr_S7_td_NADW_ad_2505m_LV_A (SPAdes) (version 2) | ecosystem: Environmental > Aquatic > Marine > Oceanic | place...
TGACCTGGTAACCACAATTGGTCGGTGGTGCACTGGCCAACCATAAGGGGTTAGGGGCTTTTATTCCTGCAAAGTTTATTGATAAATCAGGCATATTAAATTTCCTCGCTTAATGTTTAGAGTTTAACCATTGATCGATTCCAATTGCTGCTGCTTTTCCATCGTGGGCTCCATTAACGACCTCTGCGCCGCCATTCACAGCATCACCGCCTGCAAAGTACTTTGGGTTACTGCACTGGAAGGTTTTCTCATGCACGCTGATCCTATTGCTGGAGTCCAATTCAAGCCCATCTATCAGCCCAAGGAAGTTGGCCATTTTGGCCTGACCAGTGGCCTTGATTACCAAGTCGCAATCAATGATGAATTCGCTTCCTGCAATGTTTTCCAGTTTCCCGTTCCTTGTTTCAGTTTTCAGGAATTTAACTCCCGTAGCTTTTCCATTTCCTACAATCTCGATTGGCTGGATATTGAACATGCCGCGCGCGCCTGAATTGATGATGGTTTCATATTCGAAAGTGTAGGCACCCATTTGTTCTTTGGAACGTCTGTAAGCAAGAATAACATTCTCGGCTCCCATACGAGCAGATTCGGAGGCTGCGTCCATGGCGGTGTTACCACCTCCCAGTACAACCACACTGTCAGGTACGCACACCTCGTGGTGTTTCATCCGCAGCTCCTCGATGAACTCAACAGCACCAACGACGTTTTCAAAGTTCTCGCCTTTCAGGCCCAATAAAGCTGTTGGGCCAACACCAACTCCCAAGAAGATAGCGTCATAATTCGCCTCCAGCTCATCCAATTGTTCCCTGGATTTGATGGGCGTGTTGTATTTGATGTTGTGGCCAAGTTGCTTTTGAAGGTAGTCCATTTCCTTAAGCGCATCCTCATTGGTGATCTTGTACGGTGCTGTCCCAAAGACTGTCAATCCCGAAGGTTTATCTTTCGCTTCAAAAATATCCACATCATAACCAAGGGTTCTCAACTCACATGCGCAGGCAATCCCTGCCGGGCCTGCCCCGATTACAGCCGCTTTTCGGCCGTTATCCTCACCCGCCCTGAACAATGAAGTATCGTTTTCGATAACATGGTCAGTTGCATAGTTCTGCAGTCGACCAATCTCTATTGGCTTTACATTTTGCACGGTGTATACGCATGCGCCCTCACAGAGTACATCTGTTGGACACACTTTCCCGCAGGCATTACCCAGCCAATTGGCATCAAAAATAGTTTGGGCGGAACCTTTAACATTTCCAGTGTGGATTTGTTTGATGAACAGCGGTATGTCAATTCCGGTAGGGCACGCTTTTATGCATGGGGCGTCATAGCAAAACAGGCAGCGCGAACTTTCGTAGAACGCTTCTGTTTGATTCATCAAGGGTTTCTTCTGGGCGAAGTTTTCCTCAAATTCCTCTTCGTTCGTTGGTCTTTGGAATTCCCCCATTTTTACAGTTCTACAAGTTCATCATAAGTTTCCGGCCTGCGATCACGGAAAAACTGCCATGTAGAGCGGACCTCATCAATCATGTCCAAATCGAATTCGGCTACCAACAGTTCATCTTTCTCGCGGGATGCTTCTGCAAATATTTGCCCTCTTGGATTCACAAAATAGGACGTACCGTAAAACTCACCCAAGTCCCACGGTTTTTCCGTTCCAACCCGGTTGATGCAACCCATAAAATATCCATTCGCTACGGCATGGGCGGGCTGTTCCAATTTCCATAAGTATTCACTTAACCCGGCTACAGTTGCGGAAGGATTGTATACGATTTCAGCTCCGTTCAATCCGAGGCACCTTGCCCCATCTGGAAAGTGCCTGTCATAGCAGATATAGACTCCCACTTTTGCATATTTTGTTTCGAAAATAGGGTAGCCTAAATTACCAGGTTTAAAAAAGAATTTTTCCCAGAAACCCGCTGTATGCGGAATATGATTTTTCCTGTATTTTCCCAAATAGGATCCATCGGCATCAATCACAGCAGCCGTATTATACAAAACACCTGCCTGCTCCTTTTCATAGACCGGGACAATCATGACCATATTATATTTTTTCGCGTATCCCTGCATGCGCTCCACTGTGGGTCCCGGAACTGACTCTGCGGAGGCATACCATGAACTGTCCTGCCCCGGACAGAAGTAGGGTGTATTGAATATCTCCTGCAGGCAAAGAATCTGGACTCCCTGTTTTCCAGCGTCTTCAATAAAGGGGACGTGCTTCCCCATCATTGCTTCCTTGATTTCCTGGATGGTTCCCTCACCTTCCGTTTTAGAAAGGCTCATTTGGATCAATCCAGATTTAATTTTTCTCGGCATTTGAACTCTCCTTGAAAAGTATGGTTATTTCATTCCGCCATAAAGGCCGCGTTTTAAGAACTGCCCATCACCTTTTTTTCCCTTGTATTCGCAATCCATAATAATGATCTTGCCGCGGGAAAGAACTGTTTCTGTAAAACCTGTTACTTCGAATCCTTCGTAAGCATTGTAATCCACCCTCATGTGATGGGTACAGGCATTGTTAATGCTAATTGTTTCTTTTCGATTCGGATCAAAAATAATAATATCCGCATCGCTGCCCACGGCGATAGTGCCTTTCTTAGGAAACAGTCCAAATGTTTTCGCAGCGGCCGTGGAGGTCAATTCCACAAACTTGTTCAGTGAAATTCTTCCTGAATTCACCCCGCCGTTGAAAACAAGGCTCATTCTATTCTCAACGCCCGGACCGCCATTGGGTATCTTGGAAAAATCATCGATTCCCAAAGTTTTTTGATCTTTGAAACAGAACGGGCAATGGTCAGTGGATATGGACTGGAGATCGCCAAATCGCAATCCTTTCCAAAGTTCATCCTGATTCCATTTCTCCCGCAAGGCCGGCGTCATAACATATTTGGCTCCTTCAAATCCATCCTGTTCATAATAGGAATGGTCCAAAAAGAGATATTGTGGACAGGTTTCCGCAAAGGCATGAACGCCGCGATTACGAGCCAGCATAACTTGTTCTAGTGCATCAGAACTGGATAAATGGACGATATAAACAGGTACATGAGCCACTTCTGAAATGGCGATGGCGCGATGCACACCTTCCGCTTCCATCCTCGTGGGGCGGGTCAGGGCATGATATTTTGGCTCTGTTTTTCCTTCAGCCAAAGCAATTTTTACAATTTCATCAATGACAATACCGTTTTCAGCGTGCATACACACAACCGTTCCGTTTTCGCCGGCCGTGCGCATGGCACGGTAAATCGTTCCATCATCCACATACAAGACACCCGGATAGGCCATGAATAGTTTGTAGGATGTAATACCTTCATCAGCCAGCATTTTCATTTCATGGACCCGGTCATCTTCAAGATCTGTGATAATCATGTGAAAACCATAGTCAATGGCTGTTTTACCTTCTGCCTTCGCATGCCAAGTATCCAAAGCCTCGAGAGTAGATTGTCCCTTGGGCTGGATGGCAAAATCGATCAGTGTGGTAGTCCCTCCATGAGCTGCAGCACGGGTTCCTGTTTCAAAATCGTCCGCAGAAACAGTTCCGCCAAAAGGCATATCCAGATGGGTATGAGGGTCCAATCCACCGGGGAATAAATATTTACCGGAAGCATCAAGGATTTCATCCGCCTCCATGTCCAGGCTTTTGCCAATGTGGGTTACGGTTTCATTTTCAATAAACACATCACCCATATAATCATCGACTGCGGTGATGATCCGACCATTTTTAATTAATACCGACATATTTTCCTGCTATAATTGGTTTTGGTTCAATTTTGTTCAATGATTTCCCCAAGCTTTAAGACCCCGTTCTTTATCGGTCCCAGGAATGGTATTATCCAATATCAGTGCGGTAAAGGCGCCCACAGCCATGCCGGTATTCCCTAACGTATTCAGAATATTTGCCATCCAAAGGGGCTCAAATTGGATGGGCTGCTGACCAAAATATTCTGGGACAGATAATCCCATAAAAAAAGCAAATCCCAAGATAAATAAATTCCGGGCAGAATTGAGATCAACAAATTGCAGATTGGAAAGTCCCACAGCTGCGATCATGCCAAACATGGCACAATACATTCCGCCCACAATCGGTTGGGGAATGGTTGTAAACAGTGCTCCGAATTTGGAAACAGTTCCTAATAGAATCATAATCACGGCGCCGGCCTGCACCACTCTGCGAGAGCCAACCCTTGTTAAACCAATTGCACCAATATTTTCGCTGTAAGACGTGGTTCCGTTTCCCGTGCCAAAAATCCCGGCTATAAGACATCCAATTCCTTCAAATGTAATTCCCCGGTTGATCGTATTTTTATCGGGAGTTGGTGCTCCGCAAAGTCGGGCACAGGCATAATAATCTCCAATGGATTCCACCATGGAGGCGATATACCCGGCCATCATACCTACAATTGCAGCCACGCCAAACTGTGGAAATCCCCACTGAAAAGGATAAGGAATGCGAAACCAAGGTGCATTTTTCAAATTGTCTAAACTTGTGTGGGATGGATGTCCTTCAGGGAAAATACCCAACGTTGTGAACACAGCGGACACAGCCCAAGCAACAACAATGGCAAGAAGGATCGGATAAAGTTCAAACGTACGATGCTTTTGCCGAAGATATTGACTGAAAAGGATAATCAGCAAAATGGTTAAACCGCCTATAGGCCAATGGCGCCCTGCTTCAGGTGCACCGAATTTGAACAGGGCTAAACCGATCAACGCAATGGTGGGTGCGATTGTTATAGGACCGATAAATCGCAACAATCGTCCGATAATGCCACTTGCCCCAATTAAAATCTCCCCAAGCGAACCGGCTATAATGGCTCCTTGAACGTGCTGCATTCGCACTTCCCAACCAGCATTGGCCAGGGCTGCCATACCGCAGATAGCAAATGTGGGGGCTAAAAAAGAGAATGTTCCCCCCTGGACGATCGGTAGGCGATTCCCAAAAGTGGTTTGCAGAAGTGTGGTAATACCGCTGACAAAAAACATGGTTGCAATCAACCAGCCTTTTTCTACGGGATCAATAATACCAAATGCCGGAGCCAATATCAGTGGAATCGCCACGGTTGAACCAAACATGGTCAGGTAATGCTGCAACCCCAGAATAGCTGTTTCTAAAACTGGAGGATTATCATCAATATTATATAACAGTGATGTTTTATTTTTTGCCATGAAAGTCTTTTATTAATTTCAAATTGACCATTTTATTTTAATCATAATTCGCTGCAAGACAAGGTGTGGTTTCTTTGCCCTTTTTATGTATTGTGAATATATTTCGTTCTCCCAAGAATTTGTTGAAAGTTAATCATACAATAAAAATGAAATCAGCCAAATCTCCTAATCACGAACAAATGCTAAATGTTGCTATCCAAGAAGCCCGGAAAGGATTGGATGAGGGCGGTATTCCCATTGGGGCTGCTCTTTTTCACGCGGATGGAACTTTGCTCGGAAAAGGTCGAAACAGACGTATCCAGAAAGATGACCCTTCCCTTCATGGAGAGACGGATGCATTCCGGAATGCGGGAAGACAACGATCCTATTCCAATACCATCATGGTCACAACCTTGGCTCCCTGCTGGTACTGCAGTGGGTTGATCCGGCAGTTCAAAATAAAAACAGTCGTTGTGGGTGAATCGGTTAATTTTTCCGGTGGGGTTGAATGGTTAAAACAACATGGTGTTGAAGTAATTGATCTTCATTCTGAAACATGTATTGCAATGCTTGCGAATTACATCCGGGATAATCAAGAGATTTGGAACGAGGATATCGGAAAAGAATAATTTCTATCCCCCATTCTTTCCAAACCACCAGTCTTTATTTTTATGGTCATAATCGATAAAGATGTGTTTCGTTTCACGAAATTCTTCTAGGGCTTCGATTCCATGTTCCCGTCCGATCCCGGATTGTTTCATACCGCCAAAGGGAGCAGCAATATTTTCCATCAGTGGATTATTGATACAGAATGTTCCTACTTTAATATCGTCCGCAGCAGTCATGGCGCGTTCAATATCCCGAGTGAAAATGGTGCATCCCAATCCATATTTTGTTGAATTCGCCATCTGTATCGCTTCATCCATGGATTTGATACGTTGAACTGGGATCACAGGGCTAAATGCCTCTTCCATAACAATATCCATTCCCGGTGAAACTTGATCAAAAACAGTAGGTTCATAAAAATACCCTTTTTCGAATTGATCCGATCTTTGTCCACCAGTCAATACACGTGCACCTTCCTTTTTGGCCAAATCCACCTTATTGATCGTGTTTGAAAATTGCGTTTTGGAGGACATGGGTCCAACATCTGTACCTTTTTCCATAGGGTCACCCAATTTCACTTTTTTTGCTTCTTCTACTAATGCCTCCGTGAATTGGTCTGCGATATTATCAAAAACATAAACCCTTTCAACCGATGTGCAAACCTGACCAGCATTCACAAATCCACCCCAGGCCGATCCTTTAGCAGCTACTTCCACATCTGCATCATCGCAAACGATTACCGGGTCTTTTCCACCCAGTTCCAAAGATATCTTTTTCAGATTATCCGATGCTAATCTTGCAATTCTTTTCCCAGTTCGGATAGATCCGGTAAATGCAATAATTGGAACATCCGGATGTTGAACCAGCGCTTCACCGGCTTCTTGACCTAAGCCTGTAACCACATTCATGACGCCGGGTGGCATATCTCCACCTGCCACTTCAATCCAATGTAAAATAGAGAGAGACGTAACCTCGGATGGCTTCATAATAATGGTATTCCCTGCAGCCAACGCAGGAGCCAGTTTCCATGCCATTAGAGATAGAGGGTAATTCCAAGGGATGATACACCCAACCACACCGTAAGGCTCATATCGCACCAAGGACATGGAATTTCTCTCTGCTGGAGCAACAATTCTCCCCACCTGGTCCCGGGCCAGTTCGCTGTAATATTCAAGGTATTCCGCCACATCTTCGATCTCGTTCAATGCATTACTGTATGGTTTCCCCATCTCAGTCGAAATAGTCTCTGCCAGTTCTTTTGAATGTTCACGGGATTTATTTGCCATGCTTCTCAGGTAGTTTCGACGCTCGCTTGCGGTCAGTTTTCTCCATCCAGAAAATGCAGCTTTGGCAGCTTCCACTGCTTTGTTCACATCTGTTTTATGACTGGCAGGAACCTGTGCGATAATCTGCTCTGTGAATGGATTCTCCACATCGAACGTTTTACCCGATTCGGCATCACACCATGCATTGTTAATATAATTTTGATAATTCATTATTTCTCCTTTTGGAATTTTTTCAAGATCTGTCTGATATCTTTCACGAAAAAAACAAAAACTGCGATAGACCCAAAACTAAGGATTAAAACGGTGATCCAGGTAAATGTTTCCCAGCTACTCATGACCTTCCCCCTTTATCCAAAGCCAACCCGATAAAAAATCCAATTAATGAAATTGGGAGGGTGATATACATCACGAATTCCTGAAGGAAATCTATCCCCAACCATTGAACAATATATGTCTCTTCTTCTAAATCAAATGTTCCGTTCATCATAATGTAAACATTCAGAATGACCGTAGAAAATAAACCCAACCCAGCACTTAAAAAACCAGCTAAAGGTTTCCTGAACTTCGGCACATAAAGTCCCAAGAGTATGGGCACCAATACACTGGAAATCAGGATGGAAGCCATAAAAACCCATAGCCCCAGCATCTGTTCAAATGAAACAGCCATGGCAAACCCAAGGACCCAGGATAAAAGAATTCCATAGCGTGTAGTTTTAATCAATTCCTGATCGGTGGCATCTGGTTTGATTGCCGGTTTATAAATATCGTAAGCCACATTTCCACCGGCCACCAGACAATACGAATCCAATGTGGACATCTCCGTAGAAAGTACGCCTGCCATAAATAATCCGAGAGCCCCTGCAGGAAGCGCTGCAACCATTACAGTTAATAATGCTGCATCTGGCGCTACTCCCGGATCAATAATAGTTTTTTGAATTAATTCTCCAGTACCTGGATCAATGATAGTTTTTCCAATCAGAGTTCCAGTTTTAGCAGCCATCGCCAATATGGTAATAATCCAATCATATGATCCCCAAATAAAAATACCAATAATGAGAGCGTTTCTAATATTCTTATATGATTTTGCCGCAAAAACACGTTGGTAAAATGTAGGTTCAACAAGTATAGCTAGGCCTGTAGAAGCGTAGATAATGATAAGCCAAAGAGAAATATCACCCATTGAATCAAAATAACTTGGTTCAAGTTTTTCTATCATTATGTCAAATCCACCGATCAAATTCATAGCAAATGGAAATGCCATCGCTAAAACAACACACATCAGGACAAACTGAATCGAATCTGTCAGCACCACAGCCCAAAACCCACCGGTGAGCGTGTAAACCAACGCGATTCCACCAAGAACCAACATACCCACGATAGGTTCCCAACCAAGGATCACATCACCCAACATCCCGAACCCATAAAGAGACAACGCAGGCAGGGAATAAATGAAAGATGTTACGGCACCAACATACCTGGTATTTTTTCCATAATACTTGTCTAGGATGTCTGGGAGACTCTTGAAGTCTTCTTCCCGCAACCGCTGGGCCAATAAAAATGCCGCGATCAGAAAAAATGCATAGGTTGGCCGTGCATAGCCAAACCACGCAACAACGCCATCTGTAAACCCCAGTTGCGAATCTCCAAACAACACGTCAATACCATAGTAGGTCGAGATCAAGGTTGTGATCAACAGTGGCGTCGTGAGCGATCTTCCAGCCAGAAAAAAGTCGTCGAAATCAGTATGCTTTTTTGCAAACCAAAGGCCAACGCCCACCATTCCGGCAAGGTAAATAGCGATAATCACATAATCGATTGTGGAAATAACGCCCACGTCTTTAAGAAATCCAATCTAAAAAGCGATAATAATAGGCTGCAAATGGTAGAAACCAGGGCTCTTTTCTATAAAAGAACATGGTTTGGTGCGATATTTCTTTATAAGGGCTTCGGTCTTTTTGACCTGACATAAGTAATCCCAATTCTGTCCCAAGATAGGTGGCAATGGACAAACCATGTCCACCATAGCCAAAGGCATAATGAATTCCATTAATCTCTCCAATATGAGGCATAAGGTCAAATGTAATTCCCAGCTTTCCAGTCCATGTATGTGTGATTTCAACATCATTGAGTTCCGGAAAAACTTTACAGGCCTGGTTGGACAGTATTTTGGCACTTTCATTCAGGTCTAGGTCTGTACTCAAATCATTTCGCCCACCCCACAGCATCCTTCCGTCCGGTGTAAGCCGAAAATAATTAATGAACCGTTTTGAATCATAGAACATACGCTGTTTCGGACTGAGTTTGTCTTGCAGGTCTTGCGGCAGAGGCTCTGTCACAATAATATAGCTGCCGACTGGAAAGACTTTAGGCTTGAGCCCAGGCACCAGCATATCTGTATATCCGTTCGTGGCGATGACAACATCCCTGGCTTTTATATCACCTTTGGAAGTCATTAACTCATATCCACCACCTTCCCTGTTAATCTTTTCTGCCCGGGTATCTTCACAGAGAATAACACCAAGACCTGCAACAGCCCTGGCCAATCCATCTACATACTTGGCCGGCTGCAGACCACCACTGGACTTATCAGATAATCCTCCAAAATAGGCATCCGTTCCAATTTCAGACTTGATCTCTTCTTTTGGAACGATCGTTTTTTCATGGCCCATTTCCCTTTTGATCCATGCTGCATATTCCGGAAAATCGTCATAATGAGATTGCTTACATGCCAAGGCAACGTGGCCTTTCCGGGACCAATTACAGTCAATGTTCTCTTCAATGATAATCTGTTCTAATAAGTCAATTGCATCGACAGATGATTTCCAGAATTCACGGGCATAATCCATCCCATATTTTTTATGAACTTTGAATATGTCTTGCTTAAGGCCCGGTGTTGCCATACCGCCATTACGGGAACTGGCACCCCATCCGATTTTATATTGATCCAAGACAGCAACTGAGCTGCCTGCTTTCGCCAGTACTCGCGCTGCAGTGAGTCCCGTATAGCCGCTACCAACAATAGCCACATCAACCTCCGCTGGCAAGTCCACGGACACTGGAAGTGGATTGCTGGGAGAAAACTGATCAGTCCAGAAGACTTCGGGTTTCATTTTATGAATGAACGGCAGCCTGTACTGAATCCTGAAATCTATTCAAAGTCTCATCAATGATCTCATCTGAATGCGCTTCACATAAGAACCAAGGTTCTCGCGGGTCGCTTTCTGCCCAAACGCCACGATCATACATATTGCCCATGATGGTTTCATACATGGCATCATTGCTATGTGCCAGGTCTCTAACTTCCTGAACGGGTTTTTCTGTGATCAAGAAACCCTGAATGTTTGGATGCCCCGCCATTTGATGTGGAAGACCTGCGTCAGTGAGGATTTGATCCAGGCCAGTTTTTAGTCTTTTCCCACGTTCTGCCAGATTTTCTAATACGGGTGATTCAGATAAAATATTCAAAACAGCATTTGTTGCGGCCATACTCGCACCATTTGCACCAAAGGTACCGGCATGTGTCACGCTGCCTCCGCCAATCACATCCATAACTTCCGCCCTGCCGCCAAAAGCTGCTACAGGAAATCCATTCCCGAGGCTTTTGGCATAAGTGGATATATCAGGGATCACACCATAGGCTTCCCTCGCCCCACCATTTGCTAACCTGAAACCTGTTTTCACTTCATCAAAGACAAGGACGATATTGTACTCATTGCACAATGTTTTTAAATGTGCCAGAAACCCATCTTTCGGTTCAATACCCACTATATTTCCAAGGCAAGGTTCTACAAACATAGCAGCTACTTCACCATGGTGATCCTTCACGCATTGTTTTACAGCATCAAAATCATTAAAAGGAAGACAATATACATAATCCCGTATCTTATCAGGAATTCCGGTGCCAACCTGAACAGGAATTGGAGAAGTCCGTGGCCCCATGGCGGAAATGGGTGAAGAGGCTGTGCTGAATAAAACATAATCATGGGCACCATGATATTGTCCTTCAAACTTGATGAACTTTTCTTTATTGGTATAACCACGTGCTGTTCGCAATGCGTGCATGGTTGCTTCAGTTCCTGTGTTGGTAAACCGTAGTTTTTCCATACCGGGAACCATTTTCACAATTTTTTCCGCCACTTCAACTTCAAGTTCCGTGGTTGCAGCGAACGTTATTCCATTCTTGATGGATTCTGCTACTGCTTGGTTTACTCGATCATCTGCATGGCCCAAAATAATCGGCCCCCAGCCCAGGCGGTAATCAATGAATTCATTACCATCCGCATCCCAGACCCGAGCGCCCTTGCCACGCTTTAAAACAGGTGTATTATCGGGTCCCGAGTACCTGAAGTTGGAACTGACGCCCTGTGTTAAAACATTCATGGCACGATTGAAAATAGATTGAGATTTTTCTCGACTAAGCATGAAATGCTCCCTTAATAAAAATAATATTTAGTAAAAAGCGTAGGAATATAATTGGCATGGGTTGGGTTGAGCAAGAATACTAAATCAATGGAAGACTGATAGCGCCCGTTCCTACATTTGGTACCTATGGCCAGGAGAAACAAAACAGGTAAATCAAAAATGCGGTTCTGGACTACGGTCTCCGCCATGTTTGTCATCTATTGCGGCGGGCCGTATGGAATCGAGGAGGTGGTTGCTCAGTCTGGCCCCACCCTTGCCATTTTTGGTCTGTTGTTCATGGCTGTCTTTTGGGGAATTCCCGGGGTGTTGCAAAACAGTGAATTAATCAGTGCCATCCCCATGGAAGGTGGCGTGTACCAATGGTATAAAAAAAGCTGGGGAGACTATTGGGGGTTTCAACTGGGGTGGCTGGAATGGCTCACCTGGATGTTTGATGCGGCGCTTTACCCCACACTTCTTGCGGAATATTTTGTCATTTTCATCTGGCCGGAAGCACCTGTCTCTGTGTCCTGGGGATTGACATTGAGCATGATCTGGCTGACAGTTATTGTTAATCTTCGCGGTGTTGAATTGGTTGGTCCTTTATTCAATGTATTGACTTGGTTACAGATCATTCCGGTCATTTTATTTGTTTATTACGGCGTCGGATTGATCGACCTGGATGTTTATACATCTCTCCATTTGCCTCCGCAAACAGACTTGACTACAGCAGTGGTTTTTGCATTGATATTTGGAGTGTGGAACTTTTCCGGATACAGTGGGCTCGCTTCAGCTGCCGATGAAATAGAGGACATAGAATCCAATTATCCAAAAGCACTCACTGTTACTTTAATGCTTTCTGTGGTAGTCTATGTAATCCCTTTAATGATTGGAATTGCTGTGAATCCAAATTGGAACCTTTGGAGCGAAGCTCAACTTAATCTTGTGGCTTTGGCATTGGGTGGCACCGCATTTGCCTGGTGGTTTAATCTTGCGGCACAAACATCCAATTTTGGTCTCATTAATGGTGAAATGCTGCTTATGTCACACTTACTAAAAGCCATCTCTGATGATGGGCACTTACCAAATTTTATTTCAAAAACCAATTCAAAATATGATACACCTGTGGGCGCATTGGTCACCCAGGGACTGGTATTGAGCATCATGACAATGAGTATGAATTTTATGGATCTCCTGGTGGTGGGGACCTGGATCAGCATTCCCCTGTACATCATCGGATTTTTCGTTTTTATTTCATTACGCTACACCCACCCGGAGTTGCCTAGGCCTTTCAAAGTTTCTGGTGGAATGATATTCCCATGGATCACTGTCATAGTGCCTACTTTTATCGCTCTTTTCATTTTTATTTACACACCTAACCAATATCTCTTTGAATCTGTACCACTGCTTTTATCAGGATTTGTTATTTACTGGGTCTGGAACCGATTCAAATCATCAAAATAATAGACTAATTTCCTTACCAATCTCTTATGAATAAAAAAGCAGTCATTCTTCTTTCAGGGGGGTTGGATTCCACTACCTGCCTGGCCTTTGCCAAAGAACAGGGATTTGACCTTTTTGCACTGACGGTCAATTACGGACAGCGTCATGCCTTTGAATTGGGATCGGCAAAAAAGGTGGCACAAATATTTGGCGTTGAAAAGCAGTCTGTGGTTGATATTGACTTAAGGCAATTTAGAGGCTCTGCTCTGACAGATGAGGTCGAAGTTCCCAAGGATAGAGTTGAATCAGAGATGACAGATATTCCGGTTACATATGTTCCGGCCCGTAATACTATTTTTCTTTCCCTGGCCCTGGCTTGGGCAGAGTCGCTGAAAGCATACGATATTTTCATCGGTGTGAATGCACTGGACTACAGCGGCTACCCCGACTGCCGCCCGGAATATATAGCATCCTTTGAGCAAACCGCAAACCTAGCTACCAAAGCTGGTGTCTCCGGAGAAGAATTCAAAATTCACACTCCGCTCATCGAGATGACCAAAGCAGAGATCATCGAAAAAGGTACCAAATTGGGCGTAGATTATGGATTGACTTCCAGCTGTTACGATCCACAGGGAAATGGCGATCCCTGCGGCCACTGCGACGCCTGCATATTACGTTTAAAGGGATTCAAGGAAGCATCCATTTCCGATCCATTGAATTATCCAAATTAAACATGTACACCATTAAAGAGATTTACTACACACTCCAAGGTGAAGGATTTCACACCGGTCGGCCGGCAGTCTTTATCCGCTTTACGGGCTGCAACCTCTGGACAGGATTAGAAAAAGATCGAGATGGTGCCATCTGCGACTGGTGCGATACGGACTTCGTGGGAACGAACGGTCCCAGCGGCGGAAAATATTCCGCAGAAGAAATAACAAAAATCATTACAGACCTTTGGCCGGAAAATCAAAATTCAAAACCATATGTAGTTTGTACCGGCGGTGAGCCGCTCCTGCAAATGGACGCTGAATTTATTCAAGCTATTCATAACATTGGGTTCGAAATCGGGATTGAAACCAATGGAACAATCATACCGCCTGTGGGAATCGACTGGATCTGTGTAAGCCCTAAAGCCAACGCAGATTTTATTCTACGGAAAGGCCACGAACTGAAAGTGGTTTATCCGCAATACGGGATGAATCCCAGACAGCATGAAGGTTTAGATTTTGACCATTTTTTTATACAACCAATGGATGGTTCAAACCAGGCAGAGAACATTAAAAGATCAGAAGAATTCCTGGCAGAACATCCCCAGTGGAAGTTGAGTCTGCAGACTCATAAGATACTGGGGATTCCCTAAATTCTATTATGAATGTATTCAAAACATTTACAATTGAAGCAGCAAGATCCCTGCCTAATCTGCCGGATGGCCATCCCTGTAAAAACATCCATGGCCATTCATTTAAAATCACCATTACAGTCACCGGCAATGTGGATAATAAGACCGGATTCGTCATGGATTTCGGTGATATTGTCGAAACTTTTAATCCTCTGCTTTCAAAATTGGATCATTCTTATTTAAATGATATTGAAGGATTAGAAAATCCTTCCAGTGAGAATGTATGCCAGTGGATCTGGGAGCGATTGGCGCCTTCCCTGCCCGGACTATCACAGATCGACATAAAAGAAACAGATTCCACAGGCTGTATATATAAAGGGGAATGACATGACCAAGGCCGAAGGAAAAACATTTGATTTTTTAGATGAAAGTCACATCAACCCGCGGTTACTAGAGATCTTCGATTTTGACAGCCCGGAACAATACATTAAGACTGAAACAGATGAATTCAGCGCTGTTTGTCCTTTCAGCGGCCTGCCGGATATTGCCTATGTAAAAATCGAATATTATCCCACTGGCGGTAAGTGCATAGAATTTAAATCACTAAAATATTATTTTGTGAGTTTTCGAAATGTCGGCATCTACCAGGAAGCAGCAACCAAGCGAATCTATGATGACCTGAAATCTGCGCTGGAGACAGATAAACTGCAGGTGACTACTGTATATAATATCCGCGGCGGATTCGAAACCACCTGTATAGAAGGCTCATTTTCTTAAGGAGTATCTATGGCCTGGATCAATATGATATCAGAATTTGATGCTAAAGGAGAATTAGAGAGATTATATAAAAAAGTGACAGAACCTTGGGGAGGAGTTGATAATATTATGAAAATTCACAGTATCAATCCTGCTTCTCTTGATGCTCATCTTACACTTTACAAGACAGTGATGTTTGGAAAATCACCGATTCCTCCGGTAGACAGGGAAATGATTGCGGTGGTTGTTTCCGTTCTAAATCATTGTCATTACTGAATTGTACATCATGGGGAGGGTCTCCTCAGAGCTACAAAGAATCCCCAGCTGGTAGAACAATTAAAAAAGAATTATACGGAAGCAGATATTTCATCCGCTCAACGAGCTATGCTGGATTATGCTGCAAAACTCACTAAAACACCAGGTAAAATGAATGAGAAAGATCTGGTTCCACTTAGGGAATCGGGATATGATGATCGTGCTATTCTTGATATTAACCAAATTACTTCCTACTATGCCTATGTCAATCGTGTTGCTGATGGACTTGGTGTCGAGCTTGAGGATTTCTGGAACAAAATGCTATAATATCATAAGTTTCATCCACACCAGTTTTTGATATACTATCTCCACAAATAGCAGTTTTTAAGTCGTCAGACTGCTTGAAAAAATGACTGAATTTCAAACAAAATTCGCCAGTTTAATTAAAAATCATCATAATGAAATTATTGAATTCATTCAATCAGCGATACGTTTACCAAGCCTTGCCAACAATGAAGGCCCAGTCCAGGAACTCATTGCAAAAAAGTTAAGTTCGTTCGATTTACATGTAGATCATGTTCCCGTCCATTTTGAGACCATCAAAGAACATCCAGCATTTTGTGATGACGGTTTTTCTCCGGACTCGCGCTACAACATTCTTGGTAACTGGCAAAATAACGGAAATGGAAAATCACTAATTCTTAATGGACATGTGGACGTTGTCCCCACAGGGCCGGAAGAAAATTGGAGTGAATCACCCTGGTCCGGCTCTGTTAAAAAAAATAAAATATACGGTCGCGGCGCTTGCGATATGAAAGCGGGATTAATCGCTGGAATCTATGCGGTAAAGATTCTTAAAGAATCAGGGTTTAAACCAAATGGTAATGTCCAGATACAAAGTGTGGTCGGAGAGGAATCTGGCGGTTGCGGCACATTGACTAATATTGTGAAAGGGTATACCGCTGATGGTGCAATTATTTTAGAGCCTACATCAATGAGTATCTGCCCAATACAGTCTGGCGCGCTTACTTTTCGTATAACCATTAATGGCCGGGCTACCCACGCTGCAACACGCTGGGAGGGAATAAGCGCTATTGAAAAATTTGAACCGGTGCATCAGGCAATTTTAGATCTAGAAAAGGATCGGCATAAATTATTTCGGGTTAATTATTATGAAAACACAGACCGGGTTGCACCCATTAACATTGGAACTATCCATAGTGGAGACTGGCACTCAACTGTGCCGGGAAAGCTTACTGCGGAAGGGAGGCTGGGAGTATTCCCGGGAGAAAGCGCCGAAGAAGCCCGTAACACACTGGAAGACGCAATTAAAAAGATTGCTGCGAAAGATTCATGGCTTAAAAATTCACCTCCAGTTCTGAAATGGATTGATGGACAATACGAATCAGGTAAAACCCCGGTGGAACATCCATTGGTGAAAACACTGACAGCCTGCCATGAATCTGTTTCGCATAAAAGGGCGAAACTTAAAGGTGTGACCTACGGCTCAGACTTACGGCTGTTTACAAATTATGCTAAAATCCCCGCTGTGCTGTATGGTCCTGGTGATGTAAGGACAGCACACTCCGCAAATGAGTATGTTCAAATTCAAGATGTAATGAAATCAGTGGAAGTTATAGCCAATTTTATTGTGCAATGGTGCGGCGGACAATTTGAATAGGATATCAATTTTTAGACCTGGTTTCTAGTTTTTCGGCAGTTTTTTTTATCATTTTCCAAGCATGATCTACATGCTCTATTGTTGTTCGTGTTTGACCAATACAAATCCTGAGGGTATAATATTCATTCAGTTTTGTATGTGTCAAAAAAAGATCCCCGCTCTGGTTCAAGTTATCCAAAATCATCTTATTAAATTCATTCGATCCACTGTAGCGGAAACAAACCAGATTCAAGGGGACTGGTGCCATAAGTTGAAAACGATCATCATCTTCAACCCAACTAGCGAATTCCTGCGCTAATTCAACATGCTTCCTTATATATTTCCGTAATCCTTCCACACCATAATAACGAATCACGCTCCATAGCTTTAAGGATCGAAATCTCCTGCCTAGGGGTATTTGCCAGTCACGATAATCAAATACTGCGCCTGATTGAGTTGCTTGGTTTTTCAAATATTCCGGTGAAATGCTCAAAGAATTAATTAACTCGCTTCGATCAGCCACGTATAAACAGCTGCAATCAAAATTGGTTAACATCCATTTATGAGGGTTAAAGGTATAACTATCGGCAAATTCCAGCCCTTCCTGTACATATCGATATTCCGGACAAAGAGCCGCTGTTCCTGCCATGGCAGCATCTACATGAAGCCATAAATTGTATTGTCTGCAAATCTCCCCTATTTCCTTGAGTGGATCGAAAGCAGTGCTGGACGTTGTGCCAACTGTGGCACATACGTAAGCAGGTGTAAATCCGTCTTTAATATCTTGTTCTATTTGTACTTTTAAATTTTCGGACCGCATCGCAAAAGACTCATCCACATCGATGAGTCGCATATTATTCTTACCTAAACCTGCGATTATAACAGCTTTTTCAATAGATGAATGGGATTGGTTCGATGCGTATGCTGTCAATTTGTTTTTACACCCATATTTATTAGATCTACCTTTTGTTGCTCTTTCCCTGGATGCAATTAAAGCACATAGGGATGAACTTGATGCTGTATCCTGAATAACTCCGCCTCCAGATCCTGTGGATTTAAAGTGTTTGGGGAGGTCCAGCATGTCAGCCAGCCAATCAAGCACATGAGTTTCCAATTCTGTACAAGCTGGGCTCGTAGTCCACAGCATTCCGTTGATCCCCAGTCCACTGGAAAGAAGATCAGCCAAAATCGCAGGGCCGCTTGCATTGCAGGGGAAATAACCATAAAAGTTTGGTGATTGCCAATGGGTGATCCCAGGCATGATAAGTTGGTTCACATCATTAATAATTTTATTCATGGATTCCCCGCTTTGGGGCGGTGTATCCGGAAGACTGGATCTTATATCTCCAGGCTTAACCTGTGATAGAACCGGATATGAATCCACTTTTTCATAATAATCGGCGATCCAGTCAATCACCGCATAACCTGTGTTTCGAAATTCTGCGGAAGACATATGTAAGGAATTTTCTTTGCTCATGGTTATTTCATCCATTTTTGGTTTCATAATAGTTCTGGAAAAAGATACCAGTACTTACTAGTCCTAAAAAACTGTTTTTATATTCGGGCTCAAATTCAATTTAAACTGGTAAATATTCGACATCCTATGACACCGAGTACAAGTAGCCTAAATTGGCATTAATTTTCAGCATGGTAACCCTGGACAATATAAAAGAAGCCCATACCCGAATATCACCCTTCATTCACCGGACACCTATACAGACGTGCAAAAGCTTGAATAAGCTCACCGGAGCAAAACTATATTTCAAATGCGATAATTTTCAAAAGGCGGGATCTTTCAAGATCCGCGGAGCCACAAATACAGTCCTGCAGTTATCACCAGAAGAACTAATGCGCGGAGTAATCACTACATCTTCAGGAAATCATGGCGCAGCACTTGCCTTAGCAGCAACCAGGCAGGGGGCCAATGTACAGGTAATTATGCCTCATAACAGTTCGCAAATAAAAGTACAAAATGTAGAACGGTATGGAGGAAAAATTATTTACTGTGAACCGAATCACGAGTCCCGAGAGAGTACGCTTATTCAAATGGTTGAAAAAACAAGTGCTATAGTGGTACACCCTTATAATGATGAAAGAATTGTTGCCGGGCAGGGTACTGCGGCTAAGGAGTTACTTGAGGATATATCTGCCCTGGATGCAATTATATCTCCAGTGAGCGGCGGTGGACTTTTAAGCGGAACACTTTTAGCCGCTAAAGGCATGAACCCAAATATAAAAGTATATGGGGCTGAACCGATTGAGGCTGATGATGCCTATCGATCATTGCAAGAAAGGAAAATTGTTCCAAACAAAACAGTCGATACCATTGCTGATGGACTGCGGGCTCAGATCGGAACAATTACATTCCCAATTATTCAAGAACTGGTAGATGAAATCATCCCCGTTTCAGAAGAAGCGATCATAGATTCTATGCGAATGATTTGGGAGAGATTAAAAATCATGGTAGAGCCATCAAGCTCGATCGTTCTAGGCGCCTTATTAGGTAAAAAAGGACTTTTTAATAATAAGAAGGTTGGATTGATTTTATCTGGGGGAAATGTAGATTTGGACAATATCCCCTGGTAGTATCGATCTCCCAAGACTGTCTAAAAACCAGTGCTTTATTCGTTTTTTCACCGAATTGCATTATTTGCGATAAAACTCTTTTTTAATACGGTCACTGTAGAAAACAAAGAGATGGCTTTAATCGATGGGCCGGTTATTTTTGTGGCAAATCACCCTAATTTTTTTATGGATCCACTTATTGCTGGAACGTTTTGTCCTAGAACTCTTCATTTTTTCACTAAGAGAACAATTTTTAATACCAACCTTAAAAAGAAGATCCTTACAAAGCTGAACCTGGTTCCAATATATCGAAAGATTGATGATCAAACCAATATGGACAAAAATCGGGACACCTTTGAAAAAGGATATGAAATTCTTGAAAAAAATGGCGCTTTTCTTATTTTCCCAGAAGGGATATCAAAAGGGAAGCGGGTTCTTGAAAAAATCAAAACCGGTACGGCCAGGATTGGTTTTGGAGCAGAGGTAAAAAATAATTTTTCATTAGATGTTGTAATTATTCCTATAGGACTGAGTTACTCTGATCTATTGCGGTTTCGCAGTGACGTAATGGTCCGCTTCGGAAATCCTATACGTCTTGCTGATTTTGAAGAGGAATATCGGAATGACCAATTTGCAACAGTGCGCAAAATAACAGAAAACATCGAAACAACATTAAACAAACTGACCAATTATATTCCAACAGAAGAAATAAAGGATATCGTTGAAGGTCTGGAGTTGATCTATAAGATGGAATTAATGACTGAAATGGGGCTGGAACTGGATAATAAAAAAGATGATTTTTTAATTACAAAAATGCTGACAAATGCTGTGAAGTGGTGTCAGGATAAAAATCCTGAGAAAGTGACCCAATTTCGAGAAAAATTAAAAAACTATCTGAGCCTTCTTAAAGAACTCAATATTCGGGACGAGTTTCTCGATCCGGCAAGACAAAAGAAACGAGGCTGGAATCGAACTAAAACTATCCTATTCCTTATCGCAGGTTTTCCATTATTTATGTGGGGAATCTTAACAAATTATCCCCCTTATAAACTGCCGCGCTTGATTATCAAATGGTTTCATGATTTTCAAGTAGAAGAAGCCAGTTGGAAAATGATGTACGGTATGGTCTTTTTTATTGTTTATTATGGGTTCGGAATCGGAATTGTGTGGTACTTAACTCGTGGTCTCTTATGGGTGGGAATATTTACTATCAGCCTGATACCCAGTGGAAATTTTGCCTTGTATTATAGTAAAAGCATAAATAAATACAGACAGCATGTTAAATTTCTCTCCATTTTTTACCAGAAGAGATCAATTATTTTTCAAATAATAGAAAAACGTATGACCATCATGCGCTTTCTCCAAATTGCTAAGGATGAATATCCAGAATCAGTTCAACTTGAAACATAGTTTATAAATATATTTCACATTAATACATTAAATAGGTGCAATAGAATAAAACATACTTTATATGAATTTTGGCTGTCAAAACATGGTGGATCCCCTTTGCAAGGTCCTGATCAAGCATCCAAGGGATGCTTATCAAAATCAAACCACTGTTAATCATCAATCAACGCAACTCAATTATACCGGGGTCCCAAATTTCGAGAAAGCACTTGCAGATTATGAATCCTTCAAAGATCTGCTAGAATCATCTGGTGCTGATGTGCATTTTCTTCCCGGAGATGAATCCACGTTCCTTGATTCGATATACACCCATGATCCCTGTATCATTTCTAATGGTGGTGCAATCCTATGTGCCATGAGGGAAAAAGAACGATTATCGGAACCGGGTACAATGGAAGCCTATTTTAAATCGATCAATATTCCAATTCTTGGCAGAATTATAAGCCCAGGCATGTTGGAAGGTGGAGATGTGGTGTGGATTGATGAATACACCGTGGCCGTTGGGGAGGGCTACCGTTCTAACGCCGAGGGTATCCGGCAATTCAGGGAATTGTTGGGCAAGTTGGTAAATGAAGTAATTTCAGTGCCACTTCCTCACTGGAACGGTCCTGATAGATGCCTGCATCTTATGAGCAATGTGAGTCCTATTGACCATGATCTTTATCTGGTCTATTCCCGTTTGCTTCCAGTTTCTTTTCGCCAATATTTGATCAATAGAGGTATCAAACTGCTGGAAGTTCCCGATGAAGAATACAATTCAATGGGCTGCAACGTTTTGGCAGTGACACCACGAAAATGCATCATGATTGAGGGAAACCCTGTCACACAAGGCAGATTAGAAGCGGAAAAAGTGAAAGTTCATACCTATGATGGATCAGAAATTTCACTGAAAGGCGCTGGGGGACCCACATGTTTAACCCGACCGTTTTTAAGATCAACCGCATGAGTTTTGGTAATCAATTCACGGCTCATACCCAGCTCAAACTGTCTCCCTTTTTCGAGCGAACTTCCAAGCTAAATGAATCCCAAGAGTGGCGCCGATGGTCTGGTTATCTTGCAGCCACCAATTATGAACTCACCCACGAAAATGAATATTTCGCTATCCGCACCAAGGCTGCCCTTTTAGATATAACCCCCCTATATAAATACATCATTGAAGGACCTGACGCCCGGCGATTCCTGGACCGCTTGGTAACAAGAAATATTAAAATCTGCAAGGTAGGGCAGGTCATGTACACCCCCTGGTGCGATGAAAACGGCAAACAGATCGATGATGGCACGGTACAGCGATTAACCGACCAAAAATTTCGCATCACCAGTGCTGAACCCAATTTAGAATGGATTGAATACAACGCAGCTGGTATGGATTTATCTATTTTGGATGATTCATATACGACCGCAGCCCTGGCTATTCAAGGCCCGAACTCCCGGACTATCCTGAATTCGATGGCAAGTGATTCATTGAACAGCCTCAAATTTTTCTGGATGATGGATACGAC
>Ga0208113_1000389_pt1 | contig 22342 bp, 17 predicted proteins | sample Knorr_S7_td_NADW_FD_185598 | JGI IMG/M metagenome (GOLD analysis project Ga0208113, IMG submission 185598) | Marine microbial communities from Southern Atlantic Ocean transect - Knorr_S7_td_NADW_ad_2505m_LV_A (SPAdes) (version 2) | ecosystem: Environmental > Aquatic > Marine > Oceanic | place...
GCCGTTCAGGCTGCCGAGGAAAGCTTTGGCTGCGGCTACCATGCCGGCGACCGTCTCCGGGGCCAGGGTTTGTCCTGTGGGCATCCGGGCACTCCTTCCGGTCCGGTCCAATCTTGGCAGTATCGGGCAAGATCCGCGGAACGGCTCATGTTTTCTGGGAGTGTAGAGAGGGTCAGATTAGCTGTCAACCCAAGCTAGGTGGACACGGGTTAGGCATCAAACGCTAGGTCTGGGCGAGCACCTTCATCAAGGCGGCTTCCAACTCGTCCACCGTAGCGAAGCCCTCGAAACGGTCGTCTATCCGGCCGTCGGCATCCAAGACGAAAACCCAACTCTCGTTGAAATAATCCTCGATAGCCGTTAGACCCCAATCATCCACAACTTCGGATATCTCAGCCCGGTCCAGGTCGCCTTGTATCTCTGCCGGGTTGTCGTAGATCTCCACATGGATGTAATTGACCGCGTCCGGGTGTCTCTCTTTCAACTTGCTAACTGTATCCACTTGAGGCCCACAGGTCGGACTGGTGCAGAAAGCCGGGCTGGCGAACACCACCACCGAAGGCAGGGGGTTTTCCACCGCATCTTTGATGGTCAACCGGTACAGGTCTGGATCGGGTGAGTAATCCGTGGTTATCTCTTCGATGGACCCATCATTCCCCAAGACTTTGGACTTGCTTAGCAGTGCAACGGTGCCCAAGGCCGGGACAGGTGATTTCTCCATCACCTCAACCTCAAACTGGACCTGGTCATTGCCGTCTGGGTTGTCTACTTTTACATCCAACCGCCACCTACCTGCACGGTCGAAGTTTACGTAGGTGCTGTAGGAACCACGAATACCGTAGGGCCAGACATTGAAAGCGGCTTTCATCGTCGTACCTGGCGCGCCGTCTCCTTCCAGAAAGACTGCGGTGACCAATGCTGTTGGAGCGTTGATCAGGCCTTTGGACATTGTTAGCAAGAATGCCAGCCGCTGCTCACCCACCTCCAAGACCGTTGTAGCCAGGATTGGGGTTATGGCGGCAGGGTCGGCGGGGGCCGTGGTGGGCCGAGGGGCCACCGTGGGCGCCGCAGAAGAGCCGCACGCTACTAACAACGTAAATACGACCGTGGCCAAAGCCAAGGTAATCAGCCGGGCCTTTGTTGTTGAATTCCTGTAGGTTTTTCTGATGGTGATATTCATGGTCCTGTCTCGTAAACGCCGAATGTGAAGGCAAATATCTCGAAATCATCTGAGTTCGAGCTCATGGTCAGCTTGTTGTCTTTTGAGTAGGCCGGAGCTTCGATGATGCTGTACATCCTGGGCTCATTAACGCTTAGAAAGCTCTCGCCGTTGGCGGCGATGGTTACGCCGCTGCCCTTGTTCTCATCGGTCAGAAAATCCCCGTTCAACGTTACTCTCGCGGTGTATGGTTGGCCTGACTCTGAGGAGACGACGGCGTTCAAGCCGCGGGACGAATAAACCAGGGATAGGACGCCTTCATAGCCGATTGTGTCTCGGCCGTGGCGGGTGTGCTCCGGCCAGACCACCCACTGACCGTCGAAGTAGGTCACTCCGGATTTGAGGTCGTCGGGAGACTCCAGGTCCACCATCGAGCCGGTGTTTTTGAAAAAGTCGCTTTGCCGCACGTATCCTCCCAGCTCCGCGAGCACAAACCCAGCATAAAGCTCCCAGGTCACCGAACCTCTGCGGGTTTCGATGAAGGTTTGGTCTAAGGGCTGGTCGCCGGAGGCTTCAAACGGCCCCTCAGACAGGGTCGCTCCGGCGTCGAGAAGCAGGTCTCTGATCCGCATCTCGGTCTCATCGTAAGCGCCTTCTCCGAAGTGGGTGTATCAAACCACGCCGTCTTTATCGATCAGGTATTTTGCCGGCCGGAACCGGTTGCAATAGTTGTCCTAGGTCTTAAAGTCATTGTCCTGAGCCACCGGCCAAGTGATGCCGTTGTCCTGTGTCGCTTTCAGCACGTTGGAATAGACCTTCTCAAACTCAAATTCAGGGGTGTGAACGGCGATTATCACCAATCCGTCGTCGGCGTATTTAACGTTCCATTCCCTGAGGTAGGGAAAGGTCCTGATGCAATTCACGCAGGAGTAGGTCCAGAAATCGACCAACCCGACCTTACCGCGAAGTTCTTTTATAGTCAGCGGTTCGCTGTTGATCCAGGCCCTGTTTCCCTTAAGCTCCGGCGCCAGGAAACTGGTGCAGGCGACGGCAATGGTAAGCAGGGCGAACGCGGTCAAAGTTAGCTTGGCCGGAGGTTGCAGTATTTTATTCACGAATGGCTCTGTTCACTAAGAACCGGTGTCATAGACGCCGAAGGTGAACGCGAAAAGCCCAAAGTCAGGCGAATTCGATGCCATCTTGAGATTTTGGCGCCACACATACGAGTCATTGCTGATCACATTATAGAGGCTCGGACTTGTGACCCAAAGATAGCTTTCGCCGTCGTCGCCGATGATGATGTCGCTGCCTTTGTTGGAGTCGGTGAGGTATTCACCGTCAACAGTGATGCGCAACTTGTAGGGCTTGCCGGAGTCTGAGGTCAGCACCGCGTTCACCGAGGTCGCCGAATAGACCAAAGCCAAATAGTCTTCGAACAACTCGGTCGTACGACCGTGGGTCGAACTCTCGGGGCCAACGTGCCAGGCCCCTTCGAAGTAGATCTTATGGGGTTGCTGATCTTCAGTTATTGAGAAATTGGCTACCTGGTCTTTACTGTCGAAGTACTGCATCTGCTGGACATAGCCGCCGCGCCCGAAGAGCAGGTCACTCTCACCCCGTTCGTATCCACCGTAAAGCTCCCTCGTAACCTCGGCATCCCGTGCTATCAGGAACGCGGGGTCCACGGTCTGGTCTTCGGGGAGAGGCAGATTATTAGCCAAGAAATTCGGGTCGGCTTCGGCAAGCAGTTCGCGAATCAAATCTTCGGTCTCAGCGTAACCACCTTCGCCAAAATGCGTGTACCGGACCACGCCGTCTTTATCGATGAGGTACTTGGCGGGCCAGAACCGGTTGTTGTACCGGCGCCAGGTCACGAAGTCGTTGTCTTGAGCCATCGTCCAGGCTAGTGCCTCGTTCTGAGTGGCTTCAACCACGTTATCGTAGTCTTTCTCGAATTCGAACTCTGGGGAGTGGACTCCCACGATCACCAGTCCGTCGTCGGCGTACCTAGAGTTCCATTGTTTCAAAAATGGAAACGTACGGATACAGTTGATGCAGGTGTAGGTCCAAAAATCGATTAGGACCACCTGTCCTCTAAGTTCCTCCATCGTCAGCGGGCCGCCGTTGATCCAAGCTTCGATCCCACTGAACTCGGGCGCTAGGTCTCCCACTTCGCCGCCGACCTTTCGATCTACGTTGGCAACGGAGGAATTGGCGGTTACGCCGGCGGTCGGTGAAGATTCCGACCCTTGGGTGGGCGGGGTAGTTTCAGTTGCGGACTGATTGCCGGTCACGGCCGAGTCAGGACTTCCGCAGGCGGCCACCAAGAATAGTAATCCCACCAACGCCGCGGCCATGGCTGGCATTTTAATCCGGATTCTGATGCTCCAGTCCTTTCTTATGGGGTTTGTCAGCATACCTTTCCCACGGCCTTAATCATACATAACCCCCGCCCATCCGGCGGGAGGCAAGACTTGGTCCGTTCTAATCTTAGTGTCACTGAATTTTCGGGCCGCATCGGCATACGGATTCATTTGAACCGATGGCTAGGTCGGACCGTACACCGTACATAGGTCAGCTTACATGAGCGTCCGCTCCGGACGATAGACCGGACCTCTGAGGCCCTCTGACAGGCTTCTGAGCCTGCCGATTTCTGCTGTGGTAGAATCTGCCTGTCAGCTATGGGGCCAGTCTTAAACCAGTCTGCAAACAGCGATCGGAGAAGCGGTTGAAAGAGACCCAGTCGGCCACAAGCATAGCCCGGGAAATCGTGGACAACGTTTCCAAGGTTATCGTTGGCAAGCAGCCGGTTATTGAACGGGCGTTAGCCGCCGTGATTGCCCAGGGCCACATTCTCATTGAGGACGTCCCCGGCGTAGGCAAGACCATGCTAGCAAAGAGCATCTCGAGTTCGATCGGGTGCTCCTTCAAGCGTATTCAATTCACGCCCGACCTCCTGCCCAGCGACATCGTGGGCGTCTCAATCTACAACCAGAGCACCAGAGAATTCCAGTTCAGGCCCGGACCGGTCATGGCCCAGATCGTGCTGGTTGATGAAATAAACCGTGCTACTCCCAAGACCCAGTCTGCATTGCTGGAAGCCATGGAGGAATTGCAGGTGTCGGTTGACGGGGTGACTCGCCCACTGGAACAGCCTTTCATCGTGATGGCTACCCAGAACCCCATCGAATACGAAGGGACATTCCCATTACCCGAGGCGCAACTTGACCGCTTCTTGATGCGAATCAGCCTCGGCTACCCCAGCTTCACGGACGAGCTTTCCATCATCGAGCAACAAGAAAAGACCCACCCCATAGACGAATTGGAAGCCGTAGCCTCTCCGGAAGACGTGATCAAGCTCCAAGAGGCGGCCAAGAACGTCTACGTGGACACGGCTGTACGCGAGTACATCGTGGGCCTGATCGAGGCAACCCGGAACCATGAGGACGTCTCTCTTGGGGCATCTCCTCGGGCCTCACTTGGCATGTTCCGGGCAGTGCGTGGAATGGCCATATTACGGGACCGCGACTACGTGATTCCGGACGATGTGAAAGAGCTGGCCTACGCTGTACTCGCTCACCGGCTGATCCTATCGCCGGCGGCCCGGATGCGGGGCCTGCATACGGGGCAAGTTATCGACGGGCTTCTTGAGTCCGTGGCCGTGCCCGGCGCCAGCCGGTAGCGGTTTACCGCGCCGAGATATTCCATGATCCTCGGAACCCCCTATTCATCATGCCCGGTGGTCCATTGTCTGAGGACTAGCGATGAATAGACGTTTCATCGGCATGGTCTTGCTGCTCATCGTGGTTGGTTTCTACGCATTGGGCACCGGGTTCGATTTCTTCTTCAGGTTCCTATACGTTTTATTGCTGGTTACGGTCATCGGGTTCGTGTGGGCTTGGCTCAATCTTCGCGGCATCGACCTCAGAGTGACACGGGACGCCAACCGGGGACAGGTGGGCGGCTATCTTGCAGGCCAGGTATCGATCGTAAACCACACGCGGATGCCCAAGTCCTGGCTGGAGGTTGCGGAGGCCACCGGTCCATCGGCAAACACCAGCGGCCGGGGACTAGCGCTGGTCCGCGATCAGGTGCGGAGCTGGCGTATCCGGACCTACCTGGCAAAGAGAGGAGTATTCCGGTCGGGACAGGTCAGGCTGGTCAGCCAAGACCCATTCGGGGTGTTCCGATTGCGCCGGGACTTCTTGGACCCACATCCCTATATCGTTTTCCCAGCCGTCGAAGCATTGCCCGACTTGGACGCCCGGTTCGCCGGGCTGCCCAGCGACAGCCGGGCAACGAAGCACTGGGAGCAGATCACCACCGATGTATCGTCGATCCGCTCCTATGTCGAGGGCGACAGCATGCGCCGGATTCATTGGCCCTATACGGCGCGCATGAATGAGTTAATGGTCAAGGAATTCGACATCGGGCTGTCGGCGGAGGCGTGGGTGCTGCTGGACATGTTCCAGCTTTCTCACTACGGCGTAGACCTGGACGAGATCAACAACACCGAGGAGTTGTCAGTAACGGTTGCCGCCTCCATCGTGGACCGGCTTATGGAACAGTCGATGCCGGTTGGATTGGCGACCAACGCGGACCAAGACCACATCTACCGGCCGGACAGCAGCCCCGAACAGCGCGGCCGCCTCATGGAAACCCTCTCGGAGGTGCGCGCCTTCGGCCACCGCCCGCTTCAAGAGTTCATCTACGCTGTCCGGCCACATCTGAACCAATATAACGCGCTGACGCTGGTCACCTCTTCTGTGGGAACCCAGTGGGTGGCTTCCCTGAACGCCCTCCGCCGCCAGGGTGTTGAAGTCTCGGTGGTGTTGGTGGACCGCTCCAGTTTTGGGTCTCCGACGAACATGTCCGTGCCTTTGGAAGCGCTTAGCGCCAATCTGATCCCGGTTTACATGGTGCGCCAAGGCGACAGCCTGAACGAAGCCCTGCAGGTGCCGGTCCACGAGATACCAAGGAGTTGGACCGCCGGCGTGGCTGAAGGCGTTGAATGACCTCCGAAACTCTGAGCCCCAACAAGCCCATCCGACAGGGCTGGGACACCGATTTTATCGGGGATAGCATCGCCTGGGTCGAACGCACGATGCGACCCAACGAAGGCTGGATCGCCGCCCTGCTCCTGGTCCTCAACCTGGTGACTGTTGTCCTATCGGTGGAACAGGCGGATTGGGTGCCGTCGCCCAATCTTGTAAAGCTGCTCTTCATCGCTATGCTGACCGGACTGATTCTGTACCGAATACCAATCTGGTCGTTGGCGCTGGTCCCCGTGGGCCTGGCGGCCGGCCTGGCAATCATTCTGTGGCAGCTGTCATCCTTCACAATTAACGGCGCACCCGTGGAAGGGGCCGATGAGGTTGTAAGACGATTGGACCTCTGGTTAGACGCCGCACGTACCGGAAATATCAGCATCGACGCCCTCCCATTTTCCTTCGCGCTGATGACGGCGACCTGGTTGACCGGGTTCTTGGGCGCCTGGCTGTTCCTTCGCTACAGAAACTTCTGGGGAGTATTCATCTTGGGCGGCATAGGTTTGTTGTCCAACCTAACCTTTCTCCCGCCCAACACGGCGGTCCACCTGGCCTTCTATCTGTTCACCGCTTTGCTTTTGATTGCCCGGGTCCAGGCAATACGACGAAAACACGAGTGGGAAAGGCGTGAGGTCAAGGTGGACGACCACCTGAATGGGCTTTCGTTGACCGACAGCCTTGCCATCACAGTGTTTGTGATCGTAGTGGCGTTCATGCTGCCGATGGCGCCCAAATGGGGCGCGGCGAATGACGGCTACGAGTACATGCGCAATCCACTGAAGAACATGGAGGATGACTTCAACCGGCTTTTCGCCGGCCTTCCAGCCCGCCGGCCCATCGGGTTTCGAATCTGGGGCAACGTGATGGCGCTGCAAGGGAGTATCTACCCAACCACAACTCAGGTCTTATGGGTAGACTCACCTACGGAGATGTACTGGAAGGCGCGGACCTATAGCACCTACAACGGTAAAGGTTGGCTTTCGAGCCACACGGTGACTGAGCCACTGGGGTACACCCCTGAGTTTACTCAGAGGAGTGCCGACCAGCTGCGTATAGAGGTGAGCTATACAGTTACACCTCTATACGCGTCGAAAAAACTGTTCTCGGGCGACCAAGTACGCTTTGTGGACCGTGATGTCATGATAGAAACTCAGGCCCCACCGGTCTTCACGGTTGACCTAGGCGCGCTGAAGGATGGCGGGGCTTTGCCTGATTATTTGGCGGATGTGGGAGACGGGCTGCGCCTCACACTCGAGGTGCACGGCGGTCTTGTCAGCGATCAGGACCTGGCGCTTTCCCTTCCGCCCCAATTCCGTTTGAATGAAGTAGAAAGGGAAGCCGGCCTGGCGACGCGGGTCCAGTTCATAGAAGCCCTTCCCGTAATACCTGAGGTGCTATCGGTCTCCAGTTCCAAAGGCAAATTCAAGATCGGGGACCCCTACGAAGTTACCTCGGCGATCTCATTGGCTGGTCCGGACGAGCTGCGGGCCGCCAGTTCAGAATACCCAGCTTGGGTCTCCGAACGGTACCTCCAGTTACCCCAGGACCTCCCTTTGCGGGTACGCTCATTGGCCGCCAACGTTGTTGGCTCGATCGAATCGCCCTACGGCAAAGCCAAAGCGATCGAATATTACCTGAGAGAGAACTACCCTTACAATCTCAGAGTGGAGCCACCGCCCTTCGACAAAGATGGGGTGGACCATTTCCTGTTCACCCTCAAAGAAGGATACAGCGAGTATTTCGGCTCTAGCATGTCGGTTTTGCTTCGGACCGTGGGGGTCCCAGCTAGGCTGGCGGTAGGTTATACGACCGGAGACCGAATCGGAGACCAAGATGTCTTCGCGGTCACCGACAGCCACAGCCATGCCTGGGTTGAGGTCTATTTCCCTGGGTTTGGCTGGATTCCTTTTGAACCGACTCCCGGGGAAGCGTTGCCCAGCGTCTACCAGCCAGGGGTGGAACCATTAGAGGTACAACAGGTTAGCGAGGCCGACATCGATCCCTTAGACGAAGAGTGTTTTGACGGTTTGGAAGACTGCTCGAATCCGCAAGAAACGGGGTCGACATTGGGTTTCGACTTCGAACAAGGTGACGATAAATCAATCATCGGATTCTGGCCATGGGTCGTAAGCGTGCTGGCCGGACTGGCTGCTGTGGGCGGCACTACCCTATTGATTTGGAGAAAGTTCCTTGCGGCGCCCAAAGACCCGAGGACTGCTTTTAGGCGCCTCACGACTATGGCAAACTTAGCCTCAGTGGGGCCGTCGGAGTTTCAGACTCCGTATCAGTTCGGAGACCGGTTGCAACAGGCCCTACCGGCCCATAAGACCCCGGTGTCGATAATCGTCGGTTCCTATGTCCGCAATCGGTATGGAAACAGGCGGACCACCGCCAGCGAGAGCCGCCTATTGGCAGTCGCGTGGCAACGGCTGCGGTTGCGAATGGTGTGGACCGTGTTTAAACGGAGGATCTGGTGACCGAGATAAATACCTGGAGGGTCCGTTGAACGGAGATAGATATCATTTGGTCGAATTACCCATGGGCTGGATGGTCCTACTCGGAGGAGAAAACGGGTTGAAACGTGTCTCTTTGAAGCCCACGCCCCAAGAGGCGATTGAAGACATGGGTATGGACCTAGACGGCGCGGACGACGACCCCGACGCATTCACCGAGGTGGTGGAATGTCTGCACCGTTACGCCGCAGGAGACAGGACGGCGCTGGACGAGATCGGTCTGGATTTCTCCGGGACAACCCCCTTCTTCAGCGCGGCGTGGAACGCCTGCCGGAGCATCCCCGCCGGCGAGACTAGGAGTTACGCCTGGTTGGCTGCCGAGGCTGGCAGCCCACTGGCCATGAGGGCCGCCGGGCAAGCCATGGCCCGCAACCGGTTCTCGCTGATAATTCCATGCCACCGGGTGATTGCCAGCGACGGCGGGCTTGGCGGGTACGGTGGCGGCGGGCTGGGGGTCAAAGCCCGGCTGCTGCAGATGGAGTTGGGCGAGAACCCGGAATCGGCCGAATGAGGGAGATATCAACGAATCGCGCCGGTTGCTATACTAGCTCGCAACCAGCGACAACCGCATGGGAGGTAGCGATTTGGTAGACGGCCGCGCAGCAGGGTCTCCACCTGAAGAACTTTGGGCTGACATCGGCGATCTCAAGGTCCGGTATCTGGACTGGGACGGAGAAGGAAAACCTCTCTTGGCGCTCCACGGCCTGGCGTCATCTGCCCATTGGTACGACATCGTTGCGCCATTGCTCCGAGATCGCTTCCACATCTATGCCCCCGACCAGCGCGGGCACGGGCAGACCACTGCAGCCCCGTCCGGCTACGATTGGAAAACTTTGTCTGAAGACTTGGTTGGACTGCTGGCCCACATCGGGCTGGACCAAGTAGCAGTGATGGGTCACTCCTGGGGCGGTAACGTAGCCACTAATTTCGCGGCTAATTTCCCCGACAGAGTGAGCCGGCTAATCATGATCGACGGCGGCTTTCTGGACGGACGACTCTTCCCTGGGGCATCTTGGGAAGCGTTCTCACAACGGGTCCGGCCTAGGGACGTGACCGGCAACCGCGAAGAATTCTTGGAGCGGCTCCGCAATCAATTAGGCGCGATCTGGAATGAGGAGGTCGAGCGAATCGTCCAGACCATGGTCTATGAAGATGAAGACGGGCAGATTCAAGACATCTTGCGCCCGGAGAATCATGCACAGACGATCCGGGCTATGTGGGACGAACCGGCATCAGTAACCATGCCCAGGATTCTTTGCCCAACGTTGATAGTGCCGGCCGGGCCGACCCCGGAAAGAGCCGGGACGGAATTCGCCGAGGTCCGCCGCCGGATGGTCGAGGCCGCGGAAAAGGGCCTCAAGAACGGCCGCGTCCACTGGATACCTGAGACCATTCACGACATTGGCTACCATAAGCCTCAGGAATTGGCGCAGGTGATCGGCGACTTTTTATCTGAAGAATAGATAACGCGCGGGCGAGGCAGGAGCCGTCATTTGACGCGGTAGGCCCAGATCCGATGCCAGACCCCGGGCTCTCCCTTGGCCATGGGCTGGTACTCTTCGGTCATCTCCGCAAGCTCCCACACCCCGGAGTCTTCCATGCCGGTCTGCTGCTGCTGGAACCCGCCCGACTCGTAAGTATCCACTCTGAGGCTGAACACGATCAGCCCGCCCGGCTTGGTGATACGTGCCAACTCGTCGAACGAATTTGCGGGAGCGTGTCCCTGGGTGAAGACCCCTACGCTGATCACCGCATCAAACTCGCCGGTGACGAAATCCAGAGTTCCCCCTAAGGCCATCTGGTGGAACGCGTTGTAGAGGTTCTTGCTCTTGGCCTCATCGAGCATACCCTGGGACAGGTCCATAGCCACCAGGTCTTTGTAACCCACCCCAGCGAGGCATTCCCCTACCAGGCCAGTCCCGGCGCCGGCGTCCAATATATGCGCCGACTTATCCACATGTTTTACGAACACCGCAGTGGCGTTTTGGGGAGCGCTCCAGGCGAATTCCGCGGCTAGGTCGCTGTCGTAATCCGCAGCCCACTGGTCGTACCGGCCTTCCAACTCTTTGTCGTTGGTGGCTTCATAGACCCATTGGACTCTTTTGTGGCTTTCTTGCATGGGGTGACGCTCCTAGTGAGTGCTTGAGAGGGCAACCGAACGGCCCTGCTGAGCAGGGCCGATATTGACGCTATTTCCGGGCTATTTCTGGCAGACGAACAGGCCCCAGCCCATTTCCTGGTTATCCACCGCTTTGGCGGTCTCTCGGTAGGCATTGCTCAACCAAGCGTAGTGTTCCGCGTGATCGCCGTCGTCCATAGGAGTCCGTTCGGACAGCCTGAGATAGCTGTTCTTCAGGTGAGGCGACAGGTCATGGGCTTCAACGATGGTGAACCCAATGGATTCCAGGGCATCCTGGTAGGATTCGAAGCTGTAAGGCGTGTCGTAAAGAAGCCGGTCGTAGACGAATTCCTTGGCGGCGGGGCTTATGTTGGGCTGGGGTTTAATCAGGTCGTCAAAGACCATGATCCCGCCTTTTTCCAAGACCCGGTAAGCCTCGCTCAGCGCAGACTGTTTATCCGGGACGTGGTAGATGACCGCTTGACTCCACAGGTGGGAGAAAGTTCCTTCAGCGAAGGGCAGCTCGGTGGCTGACGCCTTCTCAAAAGTCAACTTTTCCTGGGCTGATTGTTCTAAGGTAGCCATTTTTTCCTGGGCGTTCTGGACTCTAACGCCGCTTAGATCAACGCCAGTGACATGGCAGTCCTGGTTCTCGCTGAGCCAGATGGCAGTGGTGCCATTGCCACAACCAAGGTCCAATACCTTGGAAGAAGAGTCGATGCGACCCTTGGACACCATCATGTCGTTCAGATTGGCACAGGCCTTCAGGAAATCGTCGCCGGTGCTCTCGTCAAATACGCCCCAGTGGACACTGCCATCTTCGTCCCAGAAAGAACGGTAGATGGCGTCCTCTGAATCGTAATAACTTTCAGTTTCTTGTTCAGTGAACCTGCTGGACATTCTTCGCACCCTCCAAGTACTCGACGAACCGGTTTTCCTCGTCAACGAGGATCATCTTCGGGTCAATTGGCTCATCGGTGGTTTCAAATGACATGATGATCAGGCAGTTGCCCTTGGAGCTAAGGCGAGCAGCCGCCCCCTGGACCGAACACACTCCGGAACCCCGTTCGCCGGCGATTGCATAGGTCTCAAAGCGGTTGCCGTTAGTGACGTCGCAGACAAGCACCTTCTCAAAGTTCCAAAGGTCAATCTTGTCCATCAAATCTTCATCGATCAAGATACTGCCCACGTAGTCTGGGTTGGCGTCGGTTACCCAGGCACGGTGAATCTTTGACCTCAATACTGTTCTCATTATTCTTCTCCTCTAATCAAAATCTTTTCAAGATGACTGCTTGCGATGGCTCAGAGCGGTCCAGGGATATTTTCAGCCTAATTTTGACCGCAAGTTTCTATATCGGTACTCGATTCGGATTTTGCTAGTCGCCATTAATCTGGCGGGTATTGGGGAAGCCGGGATACTGGGGTTATGCGGTTGGGGGTGTGGTTTATGTGCCGCAGGGGAGGGAGTGTTCGTCGCGCGAACGAATTTCGGCAGGGGATCGAGGCGCAAGATACTGGGAATACGTTAGAGTTGACCCAACGGGAAACGGCTCATCTGACTTGCCGTAATAGTACTTAAGCATTGTCTCTTCCGGCGTGGTTGACGTGTCGGAAACAAATCCGAATCGCTGCCTGCAGGCATGTCCTCAGCCTGGGGCGAACGTTCCGCGCAGTTTACCAGCGGGTTAAAGGGTGGTCAAGTTTTCCAGCGTCAGCGAATCACCGGTCTAGGGGCTTCTTGTGCGAAAGGCAGAGGCGTGTTCGTCATATTGTCGCTGATACCAGAGGAAATCGTAAAACTAAAGAGAAAATCGCTAGCGTTTCCGAATCTTTGGGCTAAATGGATGGTCTCTCAGGCGTGAATCGCCGTCAACAATTGCTCAAGCATCAGAACGGCGGTTCATCCTCAGCGCTATCAGCGCCAACAGCAGCAGACATTTCCGCGGCGACAGAAACCGTAGCCTCCGGAACCAGGACTTCGGCCTCGGATTCCACAACCGGCGTTACCGGCTCGTCTGTGATGGCCTCAAGCGAGGCCGATACGGGGGTTTCATCGATAGCCGCCTCAGCCTCAGCCAGCGGGGTGGACTCAAGTGGCATGGTTACGGGCGTTTCGGCTTGTAGGTCCATGCCGAGGCCAAGTTCCTGATGGACCGCCACCGTATCCAGTCCTAGCAGTTCTTCCAGACGGCCATGCAGATCTTCGCAATAACCGGTGCTGACCACTGGCAGGTCCATGCGGACCACCTTTTCTCCGATGCGGATATCCAGGTTTACCCGGTCCCTGCCTGGAAATTCCAATAGGACACCAATGACTTCCCTCAACAGATGGGCGTCACGGCTTGGATCATCGGACTCCGTTACTGCCAAGCGGACGACCTTCTGGGGTTCCGCTGGAATGTTGTTGCCTGTGGTCATTTGCGCCTTCTTCTCGCTTAAGTTCTGATCAGCAGCTGCGCCGTTTTTCCCATTGCCATTGTTCTTGTGCCCGTTCCCATTGCCGCTACCGTTATAGGTGTCGCCATTATTCTTAGAGGCGTTCCATGGCTTGGCGGAAGTTGGCGCCGGCACCGCCAACGGGTTCTCCGGGTCATACTCAATCACCGAGTCGCAAGCGAAGGACACTTGGTCTCCGCGCGGCCTCAGCTTTCCGTTGACCATCACTAACCGGCCGTCCTGCCACATCTCAGCAGTACGTTGCAGGGTGTCAGGCCAAACCATTACCTCTAGGATTCCGCCTAGGACCTCCAGGTTGACGATAAAGAAGCGTTTGCCTTCCCGGGTTGTGCGTTCGATGATCGAGGAGATATAGCCCAGCACGTTGATTGGCTGGCCGGGTTTTTCTTCGCCCAGTTGCTCCAGGGAGTTGAAGACCCCTTCAATCTCCAATGCAGCCAGCGCGATGAGGGGGTTGTGGGACAGGGTCATCCCGAGAAGTTCCCTCTCCCAGGCAGCCTTCTCTTGGTCCGAAACATCGGGGGCGCTCAGGACGATCCCGCTCATTCCGCCGTTTTCGATTGGTGCTGCAGCGCCGTCGAACATGCTGCTCTGGCCAGAGTCGCGGGTGCGCGCCTCTCTTTGGGCCGTGGCGGCGATCTGGTCCAGAGCGTTGATCACCGACCCTCTGGACGCCAGGCTGTCGAAGGCCCCGGCTTTGGCCAGACTTTCAAGGGTGCGGCGGTTCAGCCCGGAGGCACCAGCACGGCGGCTGAAATCGTCGACGGACTTGTAGGGCCCATTCTCTTTGCGTTCTGCGACTATGGGGCGGACCGCAGCCTCGCCCACCGTCTTGATGGCGGCAAGTCCTATCCGGAGTCCAGGGCCAGTGGCCTTGCCTTCATCTAGGCTGTCTGTACGCTGGCCGTCTGTTTGATGGTCGATGGAGAAGAATTCTTCCGACCGGTTGATGTCGGGCAGCAAGATGGGGATATTCAACCGGAAACACTCATTCATGGAACCCAGGGTTTTTTCCGGGTTATCCAATCTAGAGTTGAGAACCGCAGCCATGTATTCGACGGGGTAGTGGTTCTTGAAATAGGCCGTCCAATAAGAAATCATGGCGTAGCTGACGCTATGGGCCTTGTTGAACGCGTAACCGGCGAACGGCTCGATCAGGTCGAATATCTCAATGGCCACTTCCTCTTCATAGCCCTTTCCTTGGGCTCCAGCGACGAAATTAACCCGCTCTTCGGCCATCAGGGAAGTGATTTTCTTTCCCATTGCTTTCCGCACGATATCTGCCCCGCCCAAGGTGTAACCGGCGAACTGCTGCAAGATCAGCAACACCTGGTCTTGATAGACGATTACACCGTAGGTCTCGTCCAGCAGTTCTTTGAAACTGGGATGAGGATAGGCGATGGGCGTGCGGCCGTGCTTCGCATTTATGAAGGTCTCGATATTTTCCATGGGACCTGGGCGGTACAGGGCGATCATCGCCGCGATATCGCCAAGGTTGGAGGGTTTCAATTCCCTGATGTAGCGTTGCATCCCTGCGCTTTCAAGCTGGAACAGATCATTGGTGTTGCCCGATGAAAGCAATTCAAATGTGCTCTCGTCATCGAGAGGCAGTGTCTGCAGGTCGATCTCCACGCCCTGGTATTCCCGCACCAAGTTGACGGCCCGGTCGAGGATGGTCAGGTTGGTCAGGCCGAGAAAGTCCATCTTCAAAAGGCCCAGGTGAGCAACAGGGTCCATGGAGAACTGTGTCATCAAAACCGGACTGTTCTCATCGCCCTTGGCCGGCCGCTGCAGTGGAACGGTTTCGGTAAGAGGTTCATCTGCGATCAAGACACCGGCGGCGTGGGTGCTTACATGGTGGACGATGCCTTCCAACCCCTGTGCGTCATTCACAAGTTTTGTGACGGCGGGTTCTTGCTCATAAGCCATTTTTAGCTCTGGGCTAACCCGCAGGGCGTCTTCTAGAGTGCGGGCCTTCAACGGGACCATCTTTGCGATGCGGTCCACGTCCCCGTAGCCCATGCCCAGGGCCCGGCCAACGTCACGGAGGGCCGCCTTGGCGCCCAGGGTCCCGAATGTAATGATCTGGGCCACGCGGTCGTTGCCGTAACGCTCAATGACGTAGTGGAGGACTTCATCTCGGCGGTCGTCTTGGAAGTCCAAGTCAATGTCGGGCATCTCTTTGCGTTCCATGTTGAGGAAGCGCTCGAAGACTAGACGGTATTCCAAGGGATCCACATCGGTGATCCCCAGACAGTACAGGGCCACGCTGGCGGCGGCGCTGCCCCGGACGCCGTAAAGGATCTCGTTGCGCCGAACGAAATCTATGATGTCCCAGACCACCAAGAAGTAATTTGCGAAACTCGTATGCCGGATGACGTCCAACTCGTACCGCAGCCGTTCCTCGGCCTCTGCCGTCGGGTGTGGATAGCGGCGGCGGAAGCCCTCTTCGCATAGCTTGGCCAAGTATTCGTCGGCGTCCATGGCGTCGGGCGTCGAATACTTGGGCAGGTGGGTCTGGCCAAAATCCAGCTCCACGTTACACATATCGGACACCAGTTGGGTGGTCTCCAATGCGGGCATGAAATCTGGAAAAAGCTGGGCCATCTCACCAGGACTCTTTATATAATAGGAATCATCCTCCATCCGAAGACGTTTCTCATCATTTACGGTGGTGCTGGTCTGGATGCAGATATAGATATCTTGGAGCGGAGATTCCACTTTATTGACGTAATGGGCGTCATTGGTGACGATCAGCGGGATATCCAGCTTTTGTCCTAAATTGATCAAGCCCTCATTGATCTTGGGCAGTTGGGGAACATGCTCGTGTCGCTGAATCTCCAAGAAATAGCCGTCGCCGAACCGCTCTTTGTACCATCCAGCAGCTTTGGCTGCGGCCTCATCGTTGCCGTCGGCTAGCAGGCGCGGGACTTCGGCGGATGGACAGGCGGACAGGACTGCCAGGCCTTGGCCGAATTCTTCAAGAATCCCTTTATCGATTCGGGGCCGGTAGTGGAATCCGTCCACATGGGCCTTGGTGACGAGCTGCATCAAGTTGCGGTAGCCGGTGTTGTCGCGGGCCAAAAGGACTAGGTGATTGGGGCTGCGTTCGGAGGGGTCTTTGTCGAAGCGGCTATTGTGGGCTACGTAGACTTCGCAGCCGATAATGGGCTTGATGCCAGCTTCTTTGCACGCCGAGTAGAAGTCGACCACCCCGTAGAAGGTGCCGTGGTCGGTGATCGCCAGAGATTCCATTCCCAGCTCTTTGGTACGGGCGACCAAGTTAGGAATACGGCTGATGCCGTCCAACATGCTGTACTCGGTGTGAACGTGCAGGTGCGTGAACACTGGTCCCGTCTTCCTCCCCACAAAAACGCGGACGTGCAGTCCGCATCAAGCCAAGTCGGGGCCGCTCGATCAGAATCCCCAGCACCCTGGCAGTAGCTATTATAAACCCTGTTCTGTCCGAAGGCCTAAAGAAACCCCTGATTATTTTCGGGTTGTCTATGGCCGTAACCGGACAAGAACCCACAGCAGTCCGAGTACGGATTTTGAGGAAATAGCAATCGGCTGGTCATTTTGCCACCGAAACTCGGTGAAATCCGACCGGCCGATCAAAGTCTAGAGCTTATGTCAGCGCGATGCTAAGGCTCTTCTGAACCGAGGTTAAACCTCGGTTTCGACCTCTTCGTTCGCAGACTCGCGTTCCCCATCCATGCTCCGGTCGTCCTCGTCATCAGAGGTCGATTCGACAGTGGCGGAGGCGTTCTTGCTGGCTATACGGCTGTCGCCCCAGGTGGCGGATTCAACGTAGTTTTTAAACTCGCGATTTTCCCCGCAGATCTGGCAGGAGCCATTACTTACCGGGCCGTCGGCGGGCTGAATCACCCAGTGGTGACGACAAACTTCGACAGCAGCTTCAGTGTTCTCTAATTCAGGTGTAGGTGCGATTGTAGTTTGTTGTGCCATGGTTACTTAGCCTCAGATTGATGTGGATATTATACCACTTCATGGTCGATTTCGTCAATGACTTTTGTATGAATAACGTATTAAGGCGTTGCAGTAGGCGCGTTACATAGTACTTTTATTTTAATCTGTCATATTTCGTTAACAATTCTGGCAACAGGTGGTCTAGCTGCCGTGTTTGGCCCCTATGTTGTTTCTCACGCAACGGATGCTGCTTTGGACCTCCGTAATCCACAGGCGAGGCGTGTTTAGTTCGTCAATATCTAAGATGCGAGTGGCCCTTCAAAAGTTCCAAATTGGCCTAAACTAGTCATTGGGACGGGTTAGATGTGCCACCTCTATAAATTTTCCGTCACACTTTTTTGAGGGTCAAGCCGCTGATGTCAGAACGTCGATTCACAAACGCAAATGGCATGAGAAAACAGCAGATCCAGTGGAATTCGATGCTGCAGGTGACGAAAAACACCGCACTCCGGAGAATCACGCTGTGGAGGCGAATGTGCTCGTGAAGCTCGGGATGACGGCTAGGCCTGCTTGATGATCTCTTCCGTGGCCATGCGGGTTACGCCCCAGCCGGCCAGCCAAGCAGAATGGCGGCCATCGCCACCGGCAACGATCACCACCAAGTCTTCAGAGGACCTGACTATAGGCACCAAGGTCTCCGGGTTGGTCTCGTCCACCCAACTGGGCCAGTTGCGGTTGCCGTAGTGGGCCCGGCCAAGTAGAGAATGAAGCGGCATCCGCGCGCTCTGGTAGATGAATTCTTGAACGTCAGATTTGGATAAACCCGAGGCGGCTATCTCCTCAGCGTGTTCGGGACAGATCACCAGAACTATCTGGGCGCCGGTGCCAATCTGATAGTAGTTGGATATGCCCACGGCCTTCATGTTGCCAACTATGGTCTGGAGCACCTCTAGTCCGGTGGAAACGGTGGTCTCCATGATGGTGTAGACGCCTCTGATCGCGGCCAGCGTCACTGTGCTAGAACCTTCGGCGTAACCGAGCTGAATATTCCTTGGCTCCCAAGGACTGCGGGGCTCGTTCTCTGAGAAACAAAAACTATAACGACCCGGCGTGGCCAACGTGGCTTTGTCCATCTCACCAGGAATCAGACCGCCAACGTTGCGGATCACTAATCGCAACGCCCTGCCGATGGCCGCGTTCGCCCTTGAGCCAGGGCCGAAGCAAGCGGCATCGCCGTTGATGCCTAGCTCCTCGGCGATCGGGCCGTTAACGATCACTACTTGGGCGGCACCGCCCGTTGTAGCCGCATTGCCGCCCAGGTTGAAATCCTTGTCCAGGGCCGCTTTGACCGCCGCAACAACCACTGGAAAGTGCTCGGGCCGGCAGCCGGCCATTACGGCGTTGATGGCCAGTTTCTCAAGGGTCGCCTGGGCGTTCCGGGGCTGCATCGTCCCGAGAGACAAGGAGGGATCACCGCCGTAGCCGGCCAACATCTCGCGCACCAGGGATTCGGTAGGCGGCACAACCGGCAAGCCATCGGTCCAGCCCTGTTCCCAGCAATAGTCCTGGATAGCCTCAAATGAATCGGGCACATCGACCCGTCTGGCAGTTAGGGAGACGGAACTCACGGCGTTGGCACCTCGTTATTGAAAAGTCAGGGGTGGATTTTCCAACTGAACGGGCCTCAAATCAATATAGGCAATAAAAGAGAGGCCGGAATGGCCTCTCTACGATTCCTAGTACTCAACCGATCGCGGCGTAGCGATCGCCCTCACCCTAACCCTCTCCCGCAGGCGGGAGAGGAGACTCTTGTCTCCTTCGGGGCAAACTATTTACCTGTTAGCAATCCGACGATTTCCGGGGCGAAGTCGTGGGCCATCTGCTTGACCTCTGGGATGGTGCGGGGAGCCAGAGGGCTGGGTAACACCACTATGCGGACGCCTGGCATTCCCAGAGCGGTGGCGCGGGCATTGGCGGCCCGGGTGAAGGTGCTGGTGATGACGCTAACCGACGGAACGCCTTTGGACTCGGTCATTATTGTGTCGTGGAGACCCCACGCTGTACAGGAGCCTCAATCCGCGATGGCGTGTATCACCACGTCGCATTCATCGGAGAGAGATTGAATCGTATCGTCGGCACACGGGGCGCTGTAGGTGAACTTGGTGGCGTAGACGACTTTTGCAGCGCCATATTCTTTTAGTAGGACTTCCTTCAACTCGCCTAAGAAAGCGTCTGCGTGGTATTTGCGGTTCTCAAGCAGGCCCACCACTTTACCTTTGAGGTCGGGGAGCGAGTCGCTGAGACCCAGCTCCTCAGGTACATCCTCGGCTGTCGGATCTAGGATCTCAATTGTCCCAGTCGCCTGTGCCATATATCTTCTCCGAGGTTGCTGTTTTTAGGAGACGCTAGCGGCTCATCTGGAAGAACTTGCCTTCCGTCTTGATAGATGGCGCGATGACCATCTCGGCCTTGTGCAGGTCTCTGATGGTATAAGCCCCGCACATTCCCATGGCCACTTTCAGGGCGCCGATGAAATTCTGGGTGCCGTCGGTCTTGGAGGTTGGGCCGTAGAGTATCTCTCTTAATGAGCCCTTGGTCCCCACAGAGATTCGCGTGCCCCTGGGCAGTTCAGGGTGAGGGTTGGCCATGCCCCAGTTGAAACCGCGGCCGGGCGCTTCATCGGCCTGAGCGAATGGGGTGCCCAACATCACGGCGTCCGCACCGCTGACCATGGCCTTGCAGATGTCGCCACCAGTACGGAACCCGCCATCAGTGATAACCGACACGTAACGGCCGGTACGCCGGAAGTAGTCTTCACGGGCTGCTGCGCACTGGAGGGTGGCGGTGACTTGCGGAACGCCAACCCCCACCACTTCGCGAGTGGTGCAGGCGGCTCCGGGGCCAACGCCGACCAACAGGCCGTCAATCCCAGTTTCCATCAACTCTATGGCCACTTCATAGGTGACGCAGTTCCCGACAATCACTGGGACTTTCAGGGCGTCGATAAGTTCGGAGAAGACCAACCCACGGTAGCTGTTGGACATGTGGCGGGCGGTGGTGACGGTGGACTGGACTACGATCATGTCGGCCCCGGCTTCTACGGCCGCGGGGGACATGCGCTTGGTGTTCTGAGGGGTGAAGGATACTGCACAGATGGCGCCGGTGTTCTTAATCTCCCGGACCCGCTGGCCGATAAGCTCTTCACGGATGGGTTCGGAATATACCTTTTGAAGGAATTCGGTTACTGATTCCTGAGGACAGGAAATAATCTCTTCGAGAACCGAATAGGGATCTTCGTATCTACTGTACAAACCCTCGGCATTTAGGACGCCAAGACCGCCCATCTCATGCATGTAAGAGGCAAAACCAGGGGAAACCGCTCCGTCCATCGCGGAGGCCATGATGGGAATCTCGAATTCCAGGTCGCCGATGGTCATTTTGGTGGAGGTCAACTCGGGGTTAATCGTGACCTGACCGGGAACGATTGCTACTTCGTCGAAGCCGTAAGAGCGCTCAAGTTCTTTGAACAGTCTTCTCCCCATCCCTACGCACCTCTTTCGTTACCGATTCTTAGGTTGATTTAATCAGTATTGTCCGCTAAAAGTCAACCGGAAAATAAAGGCTTAGCAGGCAACCCTGACCCAACGGGAAACCGGCCGGAGTAAAGTCGATATAATCTATTAAAAATTGACCGGATAATCGGGCGTCGAGCAAACGTGATCTGGGCTTGCGGGGTTGTGAAAAATGGTGCATACTAGCGTAGCTGATGTATCTCCTGGTGGTTCTAGCGAAGCGGCCCCACCCGTTCCCATCCCGAACACGGAAGTGAAACGCCTCAGCGCCTACGATACTGCTCTGGCGACGGAGTGGGAAAATAGGTCACCGCCGGGAGGTATATCCACTTAGCAAAGCCCCCACACTCGCTGCACTTTCCCAGTCTACGGCCCCGGTGAACCCAGCCAAGCGACCCCGATTTAGTCTTTTCCATTCCGGCCGGTCTTCCCAAGAAATTCGCGTCCGGTTGGGTACACGCATCCAGCACATTATCTGCTGAATTGTGCCTTTACACATAGTAGAGGCTCCAATATAATTGATGCACGAGGGTCGCGAGGGTGAAATTCCTGCCGGGACCCCGTCCCCGCCACGAATGGGACCAGTCCCCCAGGTTGTTACATCCGATCCCTTGAATCTGTAGCGTCAGGGTGGAAATGGACCATAGTGGTAAGTCTCTCTAAAAGGGGCCGCGGCGAATTGGGTCCCTCACCTCACTCCCATCAGGAGCGAAAATATGGGCAGTAGATTCGAGAAGTTCTCCGAACGCGCACGAAGGGTACTATCGCTGGCCCAAGAAGAAGCCCAGCGGTTCAACCATAACTACATCGGCACCGAGCACATCCTCCTTGGCCTGGTCCGCGAGACCGAAGGCGTTGCCGCCCGCGTGCTTTCCAGCCTTTCCGTGGACCTGAGCAAGGTCCGGTCGGCTGTGGAATTCATCATCGGCCGCGGCGAGAAGCCGGCCCAAGGCGAGATCGGCCTCACCCCCCGGGCAAAGAAAGTAGTGGAATTGGCCGTTGACGAAGCCCGGCGCATGAACCACACGTATATAGGGACGGAGCACCTCCTCATCGGACTACTGCGTGAGGGCGAAGGCGTGGCCGCCGGCGTCCTGGAAAGCCTCGGTGTAACCCTGGACAAGGTCCGGGCCGAGACCCACCGCATACTTAGCCACACTTCCGGCACCGGCTCCCAAGGCAGCCGGTCAACCTCCAAGACTCCAACCCTGGACCAACTGGGCATCGACCTAACCGTCGCCGCCAAGGCAGATAAATTGGACCCGGTCATCGGCCGGGAAAAAGAGATCGAGCGGATGGTCCAGATCCTCAGCCGCCGCACCAAAAACAATCCTGTTCTGGTAGGTGAGCCCGGCGTTGGCAAGACCGCCATCGTTGAGGCCCTGGCCCAACTGATTAGCAGCGGAGATGTCCCAGAAACCCTGCAGGGCAAGCGCCTGGTCACTCTGGACATGGGCGCTCTGGTCGCGGGCACCAAGTACCGCGGCGAATTCGAAGAGCGGTTGAAGAAGGTCATCGAAGAGATCAAGACCGCCGGCAACTGC